>Ga0210024_1001106_pt1 | contig 24516 bp, 21 predicted proteins | sample CryGeymeta201525_FD_183988 | JGI IMG/M metagenome (GOLD analysis project Ga0210024, IMG submission 183988) | Groundwater microbial communities from Crystal Geyser aquifers in Utah, USA - Crystal Geyser metaG 2015-25 (SPAdes) (version 2) | ecosystem: Environmental > Aquatic > Deep subsurface >...
CATTGACGGCTCCTTGACTTTCTGGCGGTCGCCTCGTCGTTTGGCGCACGCGGCGTCGCACACGACATCCGCAAGCCGCCGTTGCGCGGCGGGCGAAGGTATTGATCAGAAGGCTTGGCGGCGATGGTCGGGCGTCGGGAATGCGGCGACGATCCGAGCGCCGCAGATATGCGCACAATTTGATTGATCGACCGTGAATGCGCGCGCAGCTGTCAGCTGCGGCTTGCATTCGGCATGTGCGCGTCTACCGTCCCCCCCCGTATGTGTGGGTCTGAGGAATGGAAATGCATATGAGTCGGGTACTCTTGGCGGTTTTGTCCGTCGGCCTTCTTGTTGGAACGCGCCCCGCCGCCGCCCCGGTCTGGCGCACGATGCAGGATGTCGCTTTCCGGCAGTCCATCGAGGCGACGGTGCGGGGCGTCACCTCCCTCGAGGTCTCGCCCGATGGCGGCGCGCTCTACGCCGCCACGCTTTTTGGTCTGCTGCACCGGTGGCCGCTCGATCCTGAGACGGGCGCGCTGGGAGAGATGCAGACCCTGGAACTCCCCTATTTCCAGGACAGCGAAGGCCCACGGGGCATGATCGGACTGGCGTTCGATCCGTCCGACCCGATGGTGCTGTGGGTTACCGACAATCACCCGGTCGCGCTTCAAGGCGCCAATGAGCGGCGCCCTGATTTCACCGGGCGGATATCGCGGGTGCGTCTGGCGCCCGGCGAAGCGTTTGGCGGCGTGGCGGAACCCTATGTCAGCGGCTTGCCGCGGTCCTGCGGTGACCACCTGTCCAACAGCTTGCAGTTCCGGGCGAACCCCGATCCGGCGCCAGGTGCGCCTGCGCATCTGCTCTACATGACGCAAGGATCCAATTCGGCGCGGGGTGAGGCCGACCGGTCATGGTGCTATCGCCCGGAGCGTCTGCTCAGCGCCGCGGTGCTGGAGATCGATCCGCGCAGAACCCCGCCGCCCGGCGGGTTTGACGTCACAACTGAACCGCTGCCGGCGACCGGCGGAAACCGGCGTCTCGGCTATGACTTCGTCGTCGTCGGCACTTTCTGGCCCAGCGACGACGGCGACCTCAAGAACGGCGGCATCGCCATCGACAGCGGACCGTGGTCGGGAAACCACCTGCATTTCGCTGCGAACGGCGTCGCTGAAGTGTATGCGACACGGGAGGGCGGCGGCGCGCCGCTCCACCGCTTCTATGATCCGTTCGCCGAGGATGCGCCGGTTCGCCTCTTCGCCACCGGCGTACGCAACGGCTATGATCTTGTCTGGCACTCAAACGGCCATCTCTACGTTCCCTCGAACGGCCCCGTGGCCGGCGGCTCGACACCGGACGATCCGCGCACCCCGGCCAACGAGGCGCTGTCGCGCGTCGTGCGCGGCGCGGACCACCTTTTCCGGTTGCGGCGGGGCAGCTACGCCGGCCATCCCAATCCGCTGCGCGACGAATTCATCGCCCAGGGCGGCAACCCCACCGCGCAGGTCGATCATGACGAAGTCGAGGACTACCCGGTGGGCACGCTGCCCGATCCGCGCTTTGACATCTCGGCCGTCTATACGCTCGGGTTTCATCTGTCGCCGAACGGAGCTGTGGAATATCGCGGCGCCGCGCCGCTCGACGGCGCGCTGATCGTCGCCAACTTCTCGCGCGGCAATAATCTTCTGGCCCTGACGTTCGACGATGAGGGCGTCGTAAATTACGAGACCACCCTGCGCGATGCTGAAGGCGTGGAGATCGTCAACAGCGATCCGCTTGACGTGGCGATGGGGACTGGCGGTCGCCTCTATCTCGCCACGATGGAGCGCTCCAACGCCCGCAGCCGCATCATCCGCCTTGAGCCGGATGAGGCGATCATCGAAGATTTCGCGCAATAGCGCGCCTCAGCGCTCATAGCCGCGGCCCTGACCCCAGGCCCAGGCGTCGGCGATCATGCGATCAAGGTCGCTGCGGGTGGGCCGCCAGCCCAGTTCGGCCATCGCGAGCGATCCGTCGCAGACCAGCCGCGACGGATCGCCCGGCCGACGCGGGCCATCTTCTCTGGGGATGTCGGTTCCGGTTACGGCGCAGGCGCGTTCGATCACCTCGCGCACCGAATAGCCGCGGCCGACGCCGAGGTTGAAGGCGCCGCCCGGCGCCCCGCCGAGCAGGCGGCGAAGCCCCAGCACATGCGCCTCGATCAGGTCTTCGACGTGCAGATAGTCGCGGATGCAGGTGCCGTCCGGGGTGGGATAGTCGCGTCCATGCACGGTGATGGCGGCGCGGCGACCGCTTGCGGCGTCCAGCACCAGCGGGATCAGGTGCGTCTCGGGGCGGTGATGCTCGCCGATGTCGCGCGCCTCCGAGGCGCCGGCGACGTTGAAGTAGCGAAAGATCACCGAGCGCAGCCCGGTCGCGGCGCCGATGTCGCCCAGCATCCGTTCCACCGCCAGCTTGGTGGCGCCGTAGGGGTTGGTGGGCAGTTGCGGCTCGGTCTCGGCGATCAGCGCCGACTGCGCCTCGCCATAGGTGGCGGCGGTGGAGGAGAACACAAAGGCGTCAACGCCCGCCGCCACGGCCGCCTCGACCAGGTTCAGCGTGCCGCCGACGTTGTTGCGCCAGTATCGGCCGGGCTGCGCCACCGACTCGCCCACCAGCGACAGCGCGGCGAAATGCATGACCGCGACCGGGCGCCACGCAGCGAAGGCCGCTGCGAGCGCGCCAGCGTCGAGCAGGTCGCCCTCGACGGCGGGGCCGAATTTCACCGCGTCGCGCCAGCCTGTCGAGAAATTGTCAAAGGCGACCGGCTCGAAGCCCTCCGCCGCCAGCCGTCGGCAGGCGTGGCTGCCAATATAGCCTGCGCCGCCTGTCACCAGAACGCGATCCATCCGTCCACTCCGCCGTTGTAACGCCGCTCTTCTTTAACGCATCGCGGCGATTGGAAAAGCGAAAGCGCCGGTTCGGATGGGGCGGGAAGACGATTCATCGAATTTTCGGAGAATTCGCCGATCATGCCGCCGCGGCGCTCCTTGCCCGCCGGGCGGCGCCCGACCGGCCACCCCTGCGCCGCACTCATGGAGAACGTCCAGAATGACAAGCAAGATCTCTTCCGACCGGGCGGCGTCGCCCACCGGTCCCGCAACCGCATTGCGACCGATCGCGCCCGACGACGCGACCGATCTGCCCGGCGGCGAGGCGCGCAGCCTCTATGTCGGCGCCGCCGGCGCGGTGGCGGTGATCGACGCCACGGGCGGCCAGTCGGTGATCCTGTCGGCCGCCCACCAGTATCACCCGGTCCGGGTGCGCCGCGTGCTGGCCACCGGCACCACGGCGGGCGGGTTGCTGGCGATCTACTGAGCGCGCGCCACGCATCGCCGCCTGGCGCGGGGTCCGCCGCAAGGCCCCGCGCCAGGCGCACGGCGCCCGGCGCGGGGAGGCGTCGGCCGGATCCCTAGAGCCAGTCGCCCCAGACCTGTCCCGCCTGATGGTCGAGGCGGCTGTCGCCGTGCGAGTCATCAAGATAGCCGACCACGGCCTGCGCGAAGGCTTCCGGGGCGGCGGAGGGCTCAAGCGCGAATCCAGCCAGTTCGACAAGGGTCTCATCGCCGCCCGCGGATGCGCGCAGCGCCGCCGCCGTTTCGATCTCCAGCCAATCCGTGCGCAACGGCTCGCCGCCGTCGCGCTGTCCGACGAATTCGATCACATCGCCGGCGGCCAGGTTGAGGCCGGCGATCACGCGCTCGGCGCGGCTGTTGGGGTTGGCGACGGCTACGCTGTCTGCGTCATCCCAGGCCCAGTCGTCGACGGTCTCGCCGTTCACGCGGATCGCCATTCCGCACCGACCCCACCGGCGGCGCGGTGGAGGAGGGCGAGGACGGCGTCGCCCGGCTCATCGCCGCCGTCCGCGCCGACGACGCCGCGCTGCGCGTGGTCGCCTCCAAGTCGCACCGCGACGCCGCCACCGACGCCTATATCGCCCGCTACGCCGTGGCCGACTTCAAGAGCGCGGGCTCCTCGCTGAAGTTCTGCCTGGTGGCGACCGGCGAGGCCGACCTGTACCCCCGCCTCGGCCGCACCATGGAGTGGGACACCGCCGCCGGCCACGCCGTGCTGGCCGCCGCCGGCGGCGCGGTGGTGCGCTTCGACGACCACGCGCCGCTGCGCTACGGCAAGCCCGGCCGCGACAACCCGCACTTCATCGCCCACGGGCCGGGCGTGACGCTGCGCTGAAGGCGCAGGGGGCGGCGCTCAGATGTACGGACTGTCGATGTCGACGACCGTCCACGGCGAAAGCGGCGCGTCGATCTCGGCGAAGCCGTAGCTGACGGTTCTCGTCGACGGCGGGGCGATCACCGCGAGCGTCTCGGCTTCCTCGAACCGGCCCTCGCCATCGTTGCGGAAGGTCCGGACGGCGAGCTCTCCCTCCGCCGCGACCAGCACCAGCGCATCGGGGTCGCCGTCGCCGTCCATGTCCTCGAACCGCGGCGCGCCAGGCAGGGACTGTCCGCTGAAGACATGCGTGAAGCCCAGCTGCTCGGCCGTCGGCAGCGTTTTGATGCCGCCCTCGGTGGCGCGGTTCAGCCAGATATCCGTCCAGATATCCATTGTTGCGCCCAAGTATTCGAAGTGAACGAATGCGATGTCGCTCCGGCGATCGCCGTTGAAGTCCTCGACGGTATAGCGAGAATAATACTCCGTTATGTCTATGTCCGGCCCCAGGTCGCGCCAAAAGTACGACTTGTAATTGAACAGGCCCTGGCCGTCGCTGATATCTATCATGACGCCGAAGCCTCCGTCATTCGCCTCGAATACGACGTCCGGAAAGCTGTCGGCGTTGAAGTCCGGCGTCAGAACCTTCATGATCTCGTCCCGGGCCGATCCCTGAACACTGCCCCGGCTGAATGCGCCGGCGCCGTCGTTGAGCAGCAGGAAGATGGAGCCATCGCCCATATCGGGGGTGAGAAAATCGATGTCCCCGTCGAGGTCGATGTCGGTCGCCGTCAGGCTGGGGGCCGCGCTGTCGTTGAGAAAGAGACCGCTGTGCGGCGCGAACGCCCCGGCGCCGTCGTTCAGCGCGACGCCGAAAAAGGCCCCGCCGGAATACAGGGCGACCACGTCGAGGTCGCCATCCGCGTCGACATCGGCGAGCGCGGCCGCTGTGAACGGACCAAAGAAATCGCTGGCGATCGCGGCGTCGGCCGGCGGCAGTTCGAACACGCCCGACGGCGTGAAAACGCCGCTCCCGTCGTTCACCACCACCTCGAAGGACGTCGGACCGGCGGCGCGCACGAGATCGACGAACCCGTCCCCGTCGACGTCGCCGAGCGCGAAGACGCCCGAAATCGGCGTCGGCGGCCCAGCGGCGACCAGCGCGCCGTGACCATCGTTGCGAAACACGAACAGGTCGTGATCGGTCCTGATCAGCAGGTCCAGCTCCGGCGGCGGCGGGGTGGCGGCGGCGATCTCCAGCCAGTCGGTGCGCAGCGGCTCGCCGCCGTCGCGCTGGCCGACGAGTTCGATCGCATCGCCAGGGGCGAGGTCGAGGCCGGCGATCACGCGCTCGGCGCGGCTGTCGGGCGCGGCGATGGCGCCGCCGGGGTCGGCGTCCCAGGTCCAGGCGTCGACCTCGACGCCGTTCACCAGCACCCGCATGGCGCTCGCCCCGTCGCTTTCGTCGAAAAGGCCGATGGTCAGGTCGTAGCGACCGGCGGGGCCGGAGAACACGCCGCCCGCCGCGCTCGGGCCGTTCAGGCTCGCCTGCAGATAGGCCCCGCCCGAGCCGTTGACGGCCGCGCGGGTCTCGAAGCCCGCCGTCGCCAGCGCCTCGGCCTCGGTGCGGCCAAGGCCGATCGCCGACATTGCGGCGACCTCGATCCAGTCGGTGCGCAACGGCTCGCCGCCGTCGGCGGTCCCGGCGATCTCGATCACGTCGCCGGGCTTCAGCGCCACGCCGAACGCGCCGCGCTCGGCCCGTCCGCCCGGCGTCAGGATGGCGTCGCCGTAGACGCCGTCCCAGTCCCAGGCGTCCACGACTGCGCCGTTGACGCGGACCTCCATGCGGCTGGCGCCGTCGGTCTCGTCGAAATGCCCGACCGTGATCGCATAGACGCCCTCGGGCCCGTCGAACACGCCCGAGGCGCGGTTCCCGACCCCGAACGCCCCCTTGAGCAGCGCCCCGCCCGAGGCGTTGCGACTGGCGTCAACCGCGAACCCCGCGCCGACGTCCAGCGCCTCCGCCTCGGTGCGGCCGAGGCTGATGGCGGCGGCGCCGGACGGCGGCGGGGGCGACAACCAGCCTGCGTCCTCGGGCGAAGCCGCGACCACGAGCACGTCGTCGAAGCGCGCCTCGCTCTCCCAGATCGTGTGCAGGCCGAGCCCGCCGAAGGGCAGCGGGTTCGGGTCGGTCACGTCGAACAGCAGGTCGCCGTCGGCCCAGAGGCGAACCCGACCGCCCTCGACGGCGGCGATCAGCTCCGCGCCGTCCTCGGGCATGACGTAGGGCGTCTCGATCATCATCCGGTTCCACAGGTCGGGCGCGACGAAGCGGAACAGCTCGACCTGGTTACGGTCCGCCGAATCCCAGCCGGCCGATCCGTTGAAGTTGATGAAGTAGCCGCTGCCGTAATGCCCGCCCGAGCTGGTCTCGAAATCATCCGCCCTGAGCACCAGCGCGAAATTCTCCCACGGCGTCCCGTCCGCGAAATCGGCCTTGAGCCGGACCGAGTAGTCGGTCCAGGTCGGATCGGAATCGTTCAGGACAACGACGGCGTCACGCGGCCAGCCGTCCGTGTCCTGCATGTGCAGCCAGCCGTCCTTGATCGACGCCGAGGCCAGCTTGACTTCCCATGCCGACGAGAGCGCGCCCGAAAAATCGTCGGCGAACAGGACGCCGCCGGGCCCCTCGACGAAACGGTCGGAGAAGTCGGTCTTGGCTGCGTCCCAGATGATCAGGTCGTCGGTGACGAACTTGTCGAAGCCCTGGTGATCGGGTCCGACGCCGAGGATGATGTCGCTGGCGCCATAATAGGGCGTCGACAGATCCCAGACGCCCTGCGCTGCGCCGACGATGGCGCCGTCGCGATAGACTCGCACGGTGTCGGCGGAGCCGTCTATTCCCGCCACGTCCCAGGTGAGGGCGACGTGGAACGGCGTCCCCGGCGTCGCGACGAACTGGTGGGATTCGGGCGGCGTCGTGACCGTGACGTTGGGGTCGAAGTGGACGCGACCCTGCAGCCCCCGGCCGCTGACTTCGTCACCCCAGAACAGCGCGACGCTGTTGGTGAAGTCGAAATAGTTGTCGAAAAGATAGAAGACGCCGTATTCGTAGGCCACCGGATTGGGAACCTTCGGATTGATCCACATCTCCACCGTCCCGGCGTCGTTGAGGCCGTGAAGGATCTCGCCGGGAATCGCCACGTGCGGCCAGTCGTTCTGGCCTTCCAAAGCGGTGCGCACGTAGCCCGCGCCGTGCTGCGCCATCTCGAACGCGATGCCGTCGCCGACAATCGTTGCGCCGGACCCGATCTCACCGTGCATCAGGCTGTCGAGGTCGTCGAATGTGTTCCACAGGATTGGATTCATGGCCGCGCCTCCGCGATCCGCATGCGAACGCTCCACATGCCGCGGAAAACTATTGTTTTTATATAAAAATTTGCATTGATCCAGATCAATGACTATGAGGCATGATCGTGAACGCCATCACTGTTCAGCGCTCATAGCCGCGGCCCGACCCTATACCCAGGCGGCGGCGATCATGCGGTCGAGGTCGCTGCGGGTGGGCCTCCAGCCAAGTTCGGCCATGGCGGGCCGCCAAACACGGCCAGCGCCTTGTCGGCGCTTCTGGACAAGGTCTGGTCAGCGCCGATGATGAGATCGGGCAAACCATCGCCGTTTACGTCACTCGATGCGGTGATCGCCATGTAATTTATAGCATCGCGGATATTGCGATCAGAAGATCTACATAGTGGTTCTGTTCAAGACGCCGCATCGCCCCGCGCCCGATGCGTTGCGTTTCGGTCGCGCCCGGCGCGCCAGTTGCGCCGCGCCGCGGCATTGTGCTGGCGTCAGGACCGGCGACGCGGCTATCAACCTTGTGGTAGGAATGCGACGTTATGGCTCGCTCCTGATCCGCTTGTGGTGTGGACAGGATCAACGCGGAGGTTCGGCATGCGGGTTGCAATGATCGGGACAGGCTATGTAGGCCTCGTCTCGGGCGTGTGTTTTTCCGATTTCGGTCATGACGTGGTCTGCGTCGACAAGATCGAGAGCAAGGTCGAGAAGCTGCGCAACGGCGAAGTGCCGATCTATGAGCCCGGCCTCGACGCGCTGGTGGCCAAGAACGCCGCCGCAGGCCGCCTGTCCTTCACCACCGACATCCGCGAGGCGGTCAGGGGCGCCGACGCGGTGTTCATCGCGGTCGGCACGCCGACGCGGCGTGGCGAGGGCCATGCCGATCTCACGTATGTCTATGCCGCGGCCGCCGAGATCGCCGAGGCGCTCAGCGCCCATGCCGTGGTGGTGGTCAAGTCCACGGTGCCGGTCGGCACCAACCGCGAAGTGCTGCGCATCCTGCGCGAGAAGCGCCCCGACCTGGCGCTGGATGTCGCCTCCAACCCCGAGTTCCTGCGCGAAGGCGCGGCGATCGAGGACTTCATGCGCCCCGACCGCGTGGTGGTCGGCTGCGAGACCGAAAGCGCGCGCGACGCGATGCGGGCGCTCTACCGTCCGCTGAGCCTGCGCGAGGTGCCGATGGTGTTCACCTCGCTCGAAAGCGCCGAGCTGGTGAAATACGCCGCCAACGCCTTTCTCGCCGTCAAGATCACCTTCATCAACGAGATAGCCGACCTGTGCGAGAAGGTCGGCGCCGACGTGCAGGACGTCGCCAAGGGGATGGGGCTGGACGGCCGCATCGGCCCGCGCTTCCTGCACGCCGGCCCCGGCTATGGCGGGTCGTGCTTCCCCAAGGACACGCTGGCGCTGACGCGCACCGGCCAGCAGTTCAACAGCCCGATCCGCATCGTCGAGACGGTTGTCGAGGTAAACGAGGCGCGCAAGCGGCGCATGGCGGAAAAGATCTTCGACGCGATGGGCGACCGGCTGGCGCGCAAGAAGATCGCGGTGTTCGGCGTCACCTTCAAGCCCGACACCGACGACATGCGCGCCGCGCCCGCGCTGACCATCGTGCCCGCGCTGATCGGCGCCGGCGCCGGCGTCGTGATCTGCGACCCGCATGGGCGCAAGGAGGGCGAGGAGATGCTGCCGGGCGCTACCTGGGCAGAAGACCCCTATGCCGCCGCAGCCGACGCCGATGCGGTGGTGGTGCTGACCGAGTGGAACATGTTCCGCGGCATCGATCTCAAGCGCCTGCGCGGCGTGATGAAGGGCAACGTGATGGTCGATCTGCGCAACATATACCGCTCCGACGAGGCTGAGGCGGCGGGCTTCCACTACAGCTCCGTCGGTCGGCCCGTCGCGCTCATGCTGCAGCAGCGGGCGGCCGAATGAGCGAACGGTGGGCGGAGGCGCTGCGGGACGAGCCGCCCGTCCTCGTCACCGGCGCGGCGGGTTTCATCGGCTTTCACCTCGCCGCCCGGTTGCTCGACGCCGGTGTCGCGGTGGTCGGCGTCGATAACGTGAACGCCTATTACGACGTTCGCCTGAAGGAGGCGCGGCTTGCCGCGCTGACCGGGCGGCCGGGCTTTCGCTTCGAGCGGGTCGATCTGGCAGACCGGGGCGCGATGGCGGCGCTGTTTGACGCCTGCAAACCGCGACGCGTGGTCAATCTCGCGGCGCAGGCGGGCGTGCGGTATTCCATCGAGAACCCCCACGCCTACGCCGACAGCAACCTGACCGGCTTTCTCAACGTGCTGGAGGAGTGCCGCCGGCACGCGGTGGCGCATCTGGTCTACGCCTCCTCAAGCTCGGTCTATGGCGGCAACCGCAAGCTGCCGTTCTCGACGCTCGACAGCGTCGATCACCCGGTCAGCCTCTACGCCGCCACCAAGAAGGCCAATGAGCTGATGGCGCACGCCTATTGCCATCTCTACGGCTTTCCCGCGACCGGCCTGCGGTTTTTCACCGTCTATGGCGACTGGGGCCGGCCGGACATGGCCTACTGGATCTTCACCGAGCGCATCGCCGAGGGTCGGCCGATCGACGTGTTCAACAACGGCGATATGGCGCGCGATTTCACCCATGTGGACGATGTGGTCGAGGCGATCGCCCGGCTGATCCCCAAGGCCGCCCAGGCTGATCCCGCCTTCGACCTTGCGGCGCCGAACCCCGCGTCGAGCTGGGCGCCGCACCGCGTGTTCAACATCGGCAACCACCGGCGTGAGAAGCTGACCGACATGATCGCGATCATCGAGGCCGCCGTGGGGCGCAAAGCCGAGAAGCGGTTTCTGCCGATGCAGCAGGGCGACGTGCTGGAGACCTGGGCCGATGTCGCCGATCTCGAAGCCGCCGTAGGCTATGCGCCCGACACCCGGATCGAGGACGGGCTGACCCGCTTCGTCGCCTGGCACGCCGGCTGGCGCGCGCAGCGGGCCGCAGCGGCCTGAAAGCGGCGCGTCAGGCGCGCCCGTCGCGCGCGGCGCGTTGCCGCGCGGCTGCCTTGTCCAGCGCCGCCTGCGTATCCAGCCGGGCATCCGACTCCCACAGCGCCAACGATCGGGCGACTTCGTCGATCTCAGGCGTCGCCGCCCGCTTGTCGCGCCGGCGCAGCTGCGCAGCCAGCGTCAGCGTCAGCGCAGCGCCGCCGATCCACGCTCCCAGCGCCGCCGCAAGCGGCGCGGCGCCCAGCGCAGCCCAACTGATCACCGCGATCAGAGCGGCGGCGCCATAGCCTGACAGAATGCTGCGGAGCGGATTTGGCGACATGACGGCAGCTTCGCGGGCGCGGGTTGCGCTTTCGTTAACGCCGCTTCGTTCGTCATCCATCCGACAGCGCGCGCGCTCGACATTTCGCCCCGCAGCGGGCATGGCTTGCGCCGCAAGACACCGTCCCAGCCCATGGAGACCGGCATGCCCGCCAGCGACGTCCCCGTCATTCCCGTGATTCTTTGCGGCGGATCCGGCACGCGTCTCTGGCCAGTGTCGCGCAAGGACTTCGCCAAGCAGCATGCCCCTATCCTGCAGGGGCTGTCGCCGTTCCAGGAAACGCTCCGGCGCTTCGCCACGACTGCCTTCGCGCGGCCCATCGTCATCGCCGGGGCGGGGGGGCGGTTCATGGCGGCCGAGCAGGCGCGCGCCGTGGGGGTGGATGTGGAGATGGCGCTGGAGCCGGAGGGCCGCGACACCGCCGCCGCCATCGCCGTCGCCGCACAGCTTGCGGCGCTGCGCGATCCTGCGGCGGTGGCGATGGTGTTCCCGTCGGATCACCTGATCGAAGACACCGACGCCTTGCACGCCGCCGTCATGGCCGCCGCCGCCGCGGCGCAGGAGGGGCGCATCGTGACCATCGGTGTGCGGCCCGACGGCCCTGCGACGGGATTTGGCTATATCCGCCCCGGCGCGCCCTTGCCGGGCGGCGCGCGGGCGGTGGCGCGCTTCATCGAAAAGCCCGACGCCGTCACGGCGGCGGCGCTGATCGCGCAGGGATGCCTCTGGAACGCGGGCATGTTCTGCTTCCGCGCCGACGCCCTGCTGGCGGAGCTCGAACGGCTTGCGCCGGATACGGCCTCAGCCGTGGCGCAAGCGGTCGCAGAGGCGCGCGAAGATCTGGGCGCGCTGCTGCTCGGCCCCAGTTTTGCGCAGGCGCCGAAAATCTCTTTCGACTATGCGGTGATGGAGCGGACTGATCGGGCGGCGGTGGTGAACGGCGATTTTGGCTGGTCCGATATCGGCGACTGGAAAGAAGTTTGGCGGCGCAGCCCACAGGACGCCGACGGCAACGCGGCGACGGGCGCCGTGATGATGACCGACTGCCGCGACAGCTACATCCGCAGCGACGCAGGACGGCTGATCTGCGCGCTGGGCGTCGAAGGGCTGACGGTGATCGACACGCCCGACGCGGTGCTGGTCGCGCCGCTGGAGCGCACGCAGGAGGTGAAGGGCCTCGTCAGCGCGCTGATGGCGCAGGGCCGCCCCGAGGCGACGACCCCGGCGCGGGTCCACCGGCCCTGGGGTTGGTATCAGACCATGGATTTGGGTGAACGTTTCCGGGTCAAGCGCATCCAGGTCGGCCCCGGCAAGAAGCTGTCGCTGCAGCGTCACCACCACCGCGCCGAGCATTGGGTGGTGGTGAAAGGCACGGCGGAAGTGACGCGCGACGCCGAAATCATCCTGCTGCGTGAAAACGAGAGCGTCTATCTGCCGCTCGGCTGCGTCCACCGGCTGGCCAATCCAGGCAAGATCGCCGTTGAGATCATCGAGGTCCAGACCGGCGCTTATCTCGAAGAAGACGACATCATCCGCATCGAGGACGACTTTGGCCGCGGCTGACATGGCGCGCGCCGACGCGCCCCCGGTGAGCGCATCCATGCGGAGGGAATGATGAATTTCGGTACGAGCGGCCTCCGCGGCCTTGTCAGCGACATGACCGACCCCGCCTGCGCAGCCTGGACCGCAGCCTTCCTGGCCCATCTGGGCTGTGCCGGTCCGATGGGTCCGCGCGCGCTGCTGGTGGGCCGCGACCGCCGCCCCAGTTCGCCACGCATCGCCGCCGCCGTGCGCGGCGCGGCGGTGCGCGCGGGGCTTGCGGCGGTGGATTGCGGCGTGCTGCCGACGCCGGCCCTGGCGCTTGAGGCGGCGCGGCGGAGCCTGCCGGCGGTGATGGTGACAGGCAGCCATATTCCCTTTGACCGCAATGGTCTCAAGTTTTATCGCCCGGGTGGTGAGATCGGCAAGGATGACGAGGCGGGCATCCTGGCGGCGCTGGACGCGCCAGCGCTTGCGGCGCCGACCGCCGGCGCCGAGACCGTGGCTGAAGGGGTCGCCACAGCCTATGTCGCCCGGCTGGTGAATTTCTTCCCGCCGGGTGCGCTGAAAGGTCTGCGCATTGGCGTCTGGCGCCACAGCGCAGCAGGGCGCGACGTGACTGACGCCGCGCTGCGGGCGCTGGGCGCTCAGACCGTCTCGCTGGGTGAGACCGACGCGTTCACGCCCGTGGACACCGAGGCGGTGCGCGCCGAGGACGCCGCGCAGATGACGGCGTGGGTGCGCGCGAACCAGCTCGACGCGCTGGTCTCAACCGACGGTGACGGCGACCGCCCGCTGCTGACCGACGAGACCGGCGCCCTGCTGCGCGGCGACCTGCTGGGCGTGTTGACGGCGCGCGCGCTGGGCGCGGACGCCGTGGCGACGCCGGTGTCGTCCAACACCGCGCTTGAGCGGTGCGGCTGGTTCGCCCGCGTCGCACGCACCCGCATCGGCTCGCCCCATGTCATCGCGGCGATGGAGCGGCTTTCGGCGCAGGGCGCGCGGCTGGTTGCGGGGTTCGAGGCCAATGGCGGCTTTCTGCTGGGCGGCGAGGCGGTCTCGAAGAGCGGCGCGCGACTGAGCGCCCTGCCGACCCGCGACGCCCTGACGCCGATTCTCGCCGTGCTGGTCGCCGCAGCGGCGCAGGACGCGCCGCTGTCGCGGCTGGCGGCGCGCCTGCCGCTGCGCGTGACAGCCAGCGACCGGCTGCCGGATGCGCCAACCGCGCGCAGCGCCGCGCTGGTCGCCGCTCTGACCACCGACGCGGCCCAGCGCGCGGCGTTCCTCGCAGCGGCGGGCCTGTCGGCTGCAGCGGCCGTCGATGTCACGGACGGGCTCCGCATCAGCCTTGTCGGCGACGAGATCGTGCATCTGCGCCCCTCGGGCAACGCGCCGGAACTGCGCGCCTACGCCGAGGCCGCCGACGGCCCGCGCGCCGCAGCGCTGGTGGCGGCGGTGCTGGCGCAGGCTGGGGCGCAGCTCAGCCGGCTACAGGGCTGACTGCGGCGGCCTCTCCCATCGGCGTCAGCCGCGCCACAGTCACGTCGCCGGATGCGCCTGATCCGGGACTGCGGCGCGCGCCCGCCGGTCGCGTTCGAGCGCCATGATCGCGGGCAGCGCCACGGCGACGCCCAGCAACAGCCACAGCTGTCGTTTGGCGGGCCCCTGCAGAAAACCCTGTGCGAGAAGATGGGCGGTCAGCGCCGCGCCGACCGCGATGCAGCTGGCGCGCAACCGCATGTCTCCTTGAGCCTGCATCTGGCTGGCGGCGCGTATCACACGGCGTATGGCGACGGCGACGGCGCCGAGCAGCAGCGCAAGGCCGATGGCGCCGAACTCGGAGAGCACCTCAAGATAAAGGCTGTGCGGCGAGCGATCCCTGCTGCGGAAGATGACGCCCAGATCATTGGCGGTGTCTTGATACTTCACGCTGAAATTGCCGGCGCCGACGCCCTGCAGAGGATTGTCGAGAAAAAGCCGGATCGCCACCGCCCAGCTGCCAAGGCGTCCCTCCACGGCGCGGTCCATAGCCACACCCGTCGCGGCCATGTCGAGGATTGTCGAGAACCGCGCGGCGATCTGGTCCGACAACACGACCGTCGCGGCGAACCCCACCACTGCGCCGCATAGCGCAAGGCGGATGATGGTGCGCCGGTCCATCGCGATGCTGTAGATCATCACACCCGCCAAGCCCGCCAGCAGCGCGCCGCGCGACTGCGTCAGGATGATGGCGATGCAGATCAGCGCCGCCGCGCACAGCGCGTAGAGCCGCGCCGCCGCGCGCTCGGACCAAAGCGCGCGGTTCAGCGCAAAGGGCAGCAACGCCACCAGAATTGCGCCAAAATCATTGGGATCGGCCATGAATCCGCTGAGCCTTGGCCCGTCATTTGCTGCGCGGGCGAGGCCCCAGTAATGGCTGTCGGGCTCGCCGATGGTATGCTTGAGGAGCCCGACGGCGCCGACCACGAACCCGATCGTCACCAGCGTCGCAACGAAGGCGTCGAACGCGCCGCGAATGCGAAAGCAAGCCAGCGCCAGCACCACGATGATCATGTTGCGCAGCGCCTCGTTCAATTCCTCCATCGCGACGGTGTGGCTGAACGCGTAGGTCGCGCTCCCAAGATAGACTGGGCCGGGGCACGGTTTCTTGAGACAGTGTAGCGCGCTATTTTTCCGATGAACGGGGGTAGAGCATGGACGACGAGAACGACGTGAAATCTGGCGCGACGGAGGCCTCGGCCCCGCCGACGCGCGCTCCACACGCTGGCGGCGGCGGGGCCGAGGCTGGGCCGGGGAGGCGGTTCTCGGCGAAGATGAAACTGGCGGCGGTGCAGCGCCTGCTGCGTGGTGAGAGCCTGGAGGCGCTGTCGCGGGAGCTGAACCTGCCGGCGCATCGGTTGTCGGAATGGCGCGACCGCGTGCTGATCGCGGCCGAGAGCGCGGCTCGAAGGAGCGCGAGCGCGATGCGCGGGATGAAGACATCGAGCGGCTGAAGGCGAAGGTGGGCGAGATCACCATGGCCAACGAACTGCTGTACGCAAAGATCGGCAAGTTGGAGTCCGGCCGCCCTTTGGTCGGGCGGAGGTCGAGGAAATGATCGGGACCACCTCGCCCTCCGTCCAGCGCCGGTATCCCCTGGCCACGGTCTGCCGCATCTGGGGCGGTGTCGCGCGCGACCCTGTATCGCCAGCGCCTGGCGTCGGCCGGCGATGAGCCTCGCGCTGCCGGGCGGCGCGGCCCGGGAGGGGTCGGCGGCGACGCCGATCTGCTGGCGGCGATCCGGGAGGCGATCGAGGCGTCGCCCTTCTCAGGGGAAGGCTATCGCAAGGTCTGGGCGCGGCTGCGCTTTCGGGGCGTCCGGACGGCGGCGCGCCGGGTGCGGCGGATCATGAAGGCGCACGGTCTGCTCGCCCCGCATCGACCGGCGCTGCGGGCGGCGCACCCGCATGACGGGAAGATCGTGACCGAACAGGTGGATCAGGTCTGGAGAACCGACATGACGCAGACCATCACGACCGCCGAGGGGCGCGCCTGCGTCTTCATCGCCGTCGAGCATTGTTCGGGCGAATTCGCCGGCGCCCACGCCGCGTCCGGCGCGAGCCGGTGGGAGGCGCTGGAGCCGATCAGGCAAGGCGTGGCGAAGCACTTCAGCGGCCTCGATGCGGGCGCGGCGGCGGGTCTCACCCTGCGCCACGACCATTGGGCCACGACCACGGCTCGAACTACATGTCGATCGACTTTCAGCGGGAAATCAAGTTCCTCGGCATCGCCAGCTCGCCCGCCTTCGTCCGCCAGCCCGAGGGCAACGGCGTGGCCGAGCGGGCGATCCGCACGCTAAAAGAGCAGCTCCTGTGGGTCAGGCACTTCGCCACGGTCGAGGAACTACGCCTCGCGCTGGCCGAATTCGCCGCCCTCTACAACGCAACCTGGCTGAGGGAGCGGCACGGGCACAAGACGCCCAACCAGATCCGGGTCAACCAGCGCGGCCTTGAAACCGAAGCCGCCACGGTCAAAATGGCGGCGTAACCAGCGCAAAGCGCTGTCTCAAATCCGTGCCGCGGTACACCAACGGGACTCATCTGTCACGCTCAATCCACTAGGATTCCGTAGTGCGTATTGATCATGGTTCACTCCAATCCAGTCGATTTGCACGCCACCCAGCCATTGCTTGGCGATGGGCAGATTTTAAACGCAACCGTTCGTGGGATATTCCGGTAAAACCGAAACTATTCAGCCTTACGGTATTTATGGGTTACATGCGGCAGCCCACTGAACACACGATAAATTTGTATTCTACAACTCAATGTACAGAACACCGCCAAACTCATGGCACGTTCACATCACATGAGGCTATGCCATATGAAAATTAAAAAATCGTTTCAACACCTAATATGGATCTGTAACTACCCACCCCCCCCTTGCCACGGGCATCGATCTCTGAATCCATGGCGCTAAGGACCGCAAAGACCTGCAGCATCTGACGAAAGAGCAACTGATCGAGTTGGTGCTCCAGCTGCAGCGGCCCGACAAGACTTCGCGCACGTCGTCAAAGCCGCCTTCGACGGACAGGAAGCAAAGGCGGGAGAACGCTCGGCCTGGCGGTGCGAAGCCGGGGCATGAGCCGCACAATCGGCGCCTGGCCGACGTTCCCGATGAAGTCCGCGACCACCTTCCGGGCGCTTGCGATCGGTGCGGTGGCGCGTTCGCGTCGGACGCCGCGCTGGAGTTGATCGGCGAATACGACGAGATCGAGATCCCGCCGGTCAAACCCCATGTCATCCGCCACCGTCGCTTCGCCTGCCGGTGCGCGACTTGTGATCTCAAGGCGAAAGCCCCGGCGCCCGCAGTCGCGACGACGACGCCGTTCGGGCCGCGTATTCACGCGTTGGCGATTTATCTCAAGGGGTTCCAGGCGCTATCCTATGAGCGTTTGAGCGGCCTGTTCCGCGATGTTTTCGGACTCCGCGTCAGCGAAGGGGCGCTGATGAACATGTTCATCCGCGCGCACCCCCGGTTCATGATCGAGGCTGAGAAGGCGAAGGCCATCCTGCGCGCGGCCCGGGTTGTGGCCAGCGACGAGACCGGCGTCCGGATCGAGGGCGCGAATTCTTATCACTGGGTTTTCCACTGCAAGGACGCGGTGGTGCATCAGCCCGATCATGCGCGCGCCGCGCGGGTCGTGGACGAGATGATGGCGGGGCACAGGCCAGCGGTCTGGATCTCGGACCGCTATTCGGCGCAGCAAAAGCACGGCGACCGGCATCAGACCTGCCTGGCCCATCTGGCGCGCGACACGGCCTTCGCGCTGGAGCACGGTTCGGACGATCTGCCCTTGCGGTTCAAGCTTTGGCTGGGACGCGCGTTCGCCCTGGCCAAAACCATCGTTGGCGTCGCCGCCTCGACCCTGGCGAACAAGAAGCGAGGGTTGGAAAAACAGCTCGAAGCCCTTCTGTGCGCGCCGACCGGGTGCGATCTGGCGCGAAAACTGCAAGCCAAGATCGGGCGCGCCCGAGATCAGCTTCTCACCTTTTGCGACTATCCCGGCGAAGTCGACGTCACGAACAACACGTCCGAGCGAAAACTTCGACCGTGCGTGATCCAGCGCAAGGTCACCAACGGCTATCGCGCGATGTGGGCCGCAGAGGCCGAGGCCGACGTCCGCTCGGCCGTCGACACCGCAAGACTCAACGGCGCGAACCCCTTCGCAACGATCATCGGCATCCTCGCCTGATTGCAGCACAAACCGCCAAAGCCCGCATCGGCTAAAATTGGGGGTGGGTAGTTACCTGGATCTTGCCGTGATTTGTATCAATCAAGGTAAATATGTCATCTTTATGGTCATATTTTCAAAATCTGTTCATTAAATGTGCAAGATTACAATCTAAATTATGATGATGCTCTAAAAATATTATCAAATGTATTCATTATATTTGGCCTACTTTTATAAAATATGCTTAGTAGTTAACAAGTATTGATGCTTTTAGTTTTTTAGCGTTATGCACATGTGAATTATGTGATTGTGGCAATGACGAAAATTTCGTCATTTCCACCGATCCTGCGTTTTCGTAGGTGGTGAGACGCTTGTTTGGAGCCTGAAGATGGCCGGCCTGTTCGGCGTGGTGGAGTTGCGGCCCGTGGCGCGCACCGATCAGGCGGCGCTGACACGCGTGATGGATCATCTCGCGATCACGCTGCGCGGCGACCCGCACGCGCGCGAGCAGCGTTGGAGCGACCCTGCCGCAACCTGGGCCGTGGCGCGCATCGGGCGACCTTATCTTGATACGCAGGCATGGCCCTTGCCATGGGGTCGGCGCCGAATGTTCGCGATCGGCCATCCGCTGACCGACTCTGAGTCCGACTCTGAGTCCGACTCTGCGGTCGGCTCTGCGGTCGTCTCCGTCGCCGACGCTCCGGAGGGTTTCTACGCGGCGCTCACCGTCGATGACGACGGCGCAGTGACGCTTCAAGCTGATCGCTGCGGATCGCGCCGCCTGTTCTACGCCGTCATCGACGACAGGCTCTGCTTTGCGCCCGAGGCGCGGGCGCTCGCCGCCTTGCCCGGCGCCCCGCGGCGGCTCGATCCCGGCGCAGTCGGCATGTTGCTGTCCTCGGGCGTGCTCTATCGCGACCAGACCTTGCTGGAGGGGGTCAGGAGGCTGTGCGGCGGCGAACGTCTGGTGATCGCGCAGGGGCGGATGACGGCGCAGGAGCGGTTCCGCTTCGTGCCCGGCGCCGATGCGCCTGCGCGCGCGGATCGCGGCGCGCTCACGGAGGAGCTGGCGCGGCGCGTGCTCGCCGCGACGGCGCGTCATATGGATCGGACAGAGGACGCGGTGCTTTTTCTCAGCGGCGGCGTCGATTCACGCCTCATCCTCGCGGGCATCGCGGCGATCCCGGGTGTGACGCCCGCCGACATCGCGACCGTCACGTGGGGCGATGTCAAGGGAGCGGCGGACAGCGACATGGCCGTAGCCGCCCGGCTCGCCGCCGCGCTGGGTCTGCGCCACCAGAGCTTGCTGCGCGAAGAGGCCGACTTCTGCACCAAGTTCGAAGCCTTCAACCGTATGATCGGCGGCGCCAGCGTGATAGCGGCCGAGCATCCCGATGAGCCGAGGATCATGGCTGTGCTGGCGGCGCAGGGGTTTCGGCGCGCCTTTCGCGGCGATCAGCCATTCCTGACGCGCCCTGCCGCCTATACCATTGAGCAAGCGTGGCAGGGGATCGGCCTGCGCCGGTTGCGCGAAACGCCGCAGGCCGCCGCGCTGCTTGCGCCGGGGCCGCGCGCGCAGGCGATCGCCGCGACAGAAGCGGTGTTTGACGATATCGCCCGCCGCTATGGCGACTTTCGCCCAACGCAGGCCAAGGAGATGCTTTATTTCGACGTCAGGATGCAGGGATACCTGTTCGACGCCGCCTACGCACGGCAGACGTTTCTCGATGAGCGCAACGTGTTGCTGGACGATCCGGTTCTTGCGCTGTCGCGCGAGATCCCTGACGACATGCGGCGCAAATCGGAGGTGTTCAGCGCCGCCGGCGCGCTGCTGACGGCGCACTGGCCCTTTGTGCCCATCGCCAAAACGCGCAATCTTGCGCCATGGGCGGCGCTCTCGGCGCCGGATCGGCCGGCCGGCCGGCACTGTCGCGCGGCGCCGCTGGACAGCGACAGCGCCATCTGGGACACGCTCGACCGCGATGCGGTGATGCGGTTGCTCGCTGGCGCGACCGACGCCCCAACCCCGTCGGGCTACCACGCCGGGCGCCGTCTGGTGCGCGCCCTGCGGATGGCGGACAACCGCATCGCCGCCGCCGCCGCGACGCTGGGGCGCCGCATGGTGGTCCGCGCGCCAGAGTTGGTGAAGCGCGTCCTTGTCCTCAAGAGCGCGCATGACACCCTGATCGGTAAAAACGCGACTGGATCACACGAGGATCAAGGGCCCGCGCGGTGACCGGCGCCGCCTGTGGAAGGCCGCCGCAGCTGATGTCCCCTTGAAACCTTGCCTGGACGCAAGACGGACCGCGCAGGCGCCTCGTGCGGCTTGTCTTGGATTCAACCTGACAGGGTCAGATCCGCCGCTTTGGTCTTTTGCTTTTGCGCACAGATTCTTGCGATCTTGGTTTCACCACGGTCGGATTGCGCTCTAGTGGATGCGTATGCGCGCAAAAAGGCTGCGCAACAGCATACGCGCCTGAAGTACGCGCTTGCCCCACCGAGACAAGCGAACGGGTGGGCGCGATACGACCGCCGCGATGTACTTGTCTGCGGCGATCATGGCGGTGATCGCATCGTCCACCGGCCCGCCCATCATCGCGCGGATGGTTGGGGGCACCGCGCTGTCTGATGAACGGTGAATGCGGTAGTGATGGATGATGCGCGGCGCGATCGAGCCGCCGTTCAGCCGCAGCACAGCCGACATGTCCATCATGTTGTATTCCGGCGGCAGCGTGGCGATGCGCACATCACTGTTCCACAGCAGTTCGCGCAGCACCGGCTGATCGCGCGCCAGGCCGTTGTCGCGCACGGTGTCGCGCCACGCATGCAACAGCGTGGTGATCGCCGGGCTGCGGCGATAGGCCATCACGCCCGAATTGAACTGCGGAAACGCAGCGCCGAAGGGACGCCGCCACATCTTGGCCGAGTGGGGGCTGTTGCGTTCCTGATCATGCGCCAGCACGATGTCGAACCGTTCGAGCAGATCGAATATTTCAGTGATATCAGCGACCACAAACGTATCGGCGTCAAGATAGAGCGTCTGGTCGAACGGCGACGCGATCATCGCATCGATCTTGGAGCGCCTCCAGGGGTTTTCCAGCCGGATCACGGCGTCAAAGCAGTCCCCGGAAGAAACACCATCGGTGAAAAGATGGATCGGCAGACCCGGCGAATGGCGCTTCAGTCCAGCAGCGGCGTTGATGGCCATTTCGATATAGCGAGGCCCTGTGGCGGCGAAGACCACGCCCCGCGTCACGGAAAATTCCCGCTGCTCGCCAAGACCGACAGAGTTGGCCGACATCTCCTCAAGAGTGATCTGCATGGTCGCTCCACAACACAAATCCCAGATCAATCCAAACCAAATCTACGGTCGATGCAGAATCTACGCTAACGGAGCGCGCATGAAAACGGACGATCTCGCTAACCAAACCATAAAAATTAAAGTTAACGTTTCTGAGAAGACTTTACAAACTGGCGGCGCGGATCCATAAGAAATTGTGGTAATTTTGTGACTGAATGGATGTGTCATGAGTAATGTCATCACGGCGCTTATGATCGCTGTCCCACTTGTCGGCGGCACGCCAGCCGGCGGAGGCGGGTTTGCGGTTTCCAGCAGTGAAACCCGCAACGCCTTGAGTTCTGAGCGCTCAGGAACATACGACTCCCAGCAAACGCGCGGCGTCGGACAGTCCGCGGTGCGATCATCCGCACCATGGGCCTCGGTTGCGCCGGGAACACTCGCGGCGCCAAGGGGCGAACGGCCCGGCCTGGTCGCCCGCGTTGTGTCGCAGGTGTCTGATCTTGTCGGATTGAACCCTCCCGGCGGTGGATCCGGCAATCCGGGCGGCCCCGCCTGCCGATGGCGTTCCGGCTCCTGACGCATTGCGGGGTTGCCGCGCCTGGCTATGGCTGTCTCAGCAGGCGGCGCCCGACTGGCGAGCATACGCCGCATCCAGTCGGGCGCGCATGTCGTCGCACATCGCGCGCACGTCGTCCGACAGCATGAGCGCATCGCCGCGGCCGACTGAAGCGCCATGCACCTTGTTGCGCGCGAGTTCGACCGGCGCCGGGCGGCCGATCATCGCATAGATTCGGCCCATCTCGCCCACCGGATCGGCCACGAGATCTTCGTAGCGGCATAGCCTGACTCGGGGATCAGCATCCAATCCCTGCGCAAAGAAGTGATGGTTGCGCGCGACCCAAAACAGCGCCGCCGCGTCGTGGCGCGCCAGCCCAGCCGCATGGAGTCGGCGGATCTGCGCGACCAGATCCTCGGGCAATCGCTCAGAGCGCCAGTCGGCGCGCCCCTCGATGATCGGGGCGAGGTCCTCGAGGCCGTTGTCCTTGCCGAACATCTGCATGTTCGACAGCACCACGTCGCGCACGTCGCGGTAGAGCCAGACCGCCCGCCATCGCGGCGAGGCGCTCAGCAGTTCGACGGCGCGCTGCGATTCCACCAGCGGCTTGGCGACGACCAGCGGCGCTGGGTTGCGCGCGATGCGGCGCGCAACCTCGGGCAACGGCGACAGGCGCAATCCTTTTGGATCGTCGCTCGCCGACAACGCCGACTTCTCGGCATGAACGTCGCTGTGGGGGTCCAGCGCGAACAACTCGCCCAGCATGGTTGTGCCGGATCGCTGACAGCCCAGAATGAATACGGCGGTCTGATCGGTCGCCGGTCCGGCGAACGCCCGCCGAAACTGCTTCACGCCGCGATTGAACGCGAACTCAAGCCGGTGGCTGATGCGTTTCTTCGTGATGACGCGCCGGTTGAACTGCATCGGTGCCCTCCTTCCGCCTGTCGCTCAAACGATGGAGCGCGCAAGCAGACGCGCGTGCAACGCCTGCGCGCGCTCTAGCCGCTCGGGCGCCAGCCCCAGCCGCTCGGCGGCGTAGGGCGTCGGCGCCCGGAACCGCCCCCCCTGACCGCGCACCGGTGAGGAGGCGGCGAGCCCGATCGCATCGGCCAGCGTGGCGAGCCCCGCCTGCGGCGCGGCGCAGAGCCGGTCGTAGGACACAAACCGCACCCCTTCATCGGCCTGCGCGAGCGCGCGGGTGAACGCCGCAATCCAGTATTCGGCCCAGAAATCCGCGCCCAGCGGCGACAACCCTGCGCCGGCGCCATCGCGCCAGCCATCGAAATCGATCGGTCGCAGCGCGCCGCCGAAGTCGTAATGCCCGATGCTCTCCATGTAGCGCCGGGCGAAGGCGTCGCTGGCGTGCAGGGCGAGGAAGTTCTCGTGCTGATGCAGCAGCGAGCCGACATGGGCCAGCGGTTCGCGGAACATCGCCAGAACGGTCGCATCTGGCATGGCGCGGGTCAGGAACGCCAGCCGCGCCACATTGCCGTTGTTCTTGGAGACGTAGCGCGCCGGCGCATCGTCGCCGCGCCGTCCGCGCGCAAGGCCGACCAGCTTGCGCATGTGTCCGCGCAAAAAAGCGACAAACGCGCCCGCCGTGTCGGTCTCATCCGCCGTCCATGGCGTGATGCGGTCCGGCTGGTAATGGTCGGGCCAGAACTGGCGCCAGATGACTTCCTCGAAGGCCTCTACGCTGTCGTAGCTGACGCTCATGCCGTCGCCATGCGCGCGTTCGCGCGCCGCGCCCGCCTTGCGAAAGCCGCGCGACATCCGGTCCCAGAACACCGGGCACAGCAGGAAAGGCATGTTGCGATAGGTATGGGTGACGAAGACCGGGTCCTCGCACAGCACCTCAAGCGTCAGCGTCGTGCCGGCGCGCGGCAGCGAGGTGATGAAAACCGGGCGCTCCGCCGACAGCGCGGCGAAGGCGCGCGCGATGGTGCGGTCTTCGAGGCCAGACAATGACTGCTGAAGATCGATCTGACCCATGGCGAGATCGTGCAGCATGCGCTCGGTGCGCGAATAGGGCGCCTCGAACCCGCTCACGCGAACCGCCGCCCCAGCGCCCAGACTGCGACACCCGCGACTGTCGCGCCGATGATGACATCCCAGCGCAACAGAAAATCGATCGTGGCGTCCATCGGCGCCAACCTCGCAAGGTCGAACAGCCACAGCGCCGCCAATGGCGCCGCCAGCACCAGCGCGGAGCGCAACGCGATAGCGCCAAAAGCGCCGAACAGCCGCAGCGAGGCGGCGCGCACCGCACGCTCCTTCGCGTCGTCATCCAGCGAAGCGTCACCCATCACGCGCAGGCTGTCGCGCGCCGTCATGCCTGCATTCGTCGCAACAGTAACCAGTCCGGAAGCGATAAAGGCCGCCATGAAGGCGGCGATGGCGACAGCCGCAGCGAGACCGACAAGAAACATGAAGCCTACTGACCGTCCTTCGGCGCTGGAGACGCGGTGGGGGCGGCTGTCGGCGTCTTGCGCCGACCGGCCAGCAACCGCTTGATCGGATACCAGATGAAGCCGACAATCGCGAGAAGAACGG
>Ga0210024_1001107_pt1 | contig 24514 bp, 19 predicted proteins | sample CryGeymeta201525_FD_183988 | JGI IMG/M metagenome (GOLD analysis project Ga0210024, IMG submission 183988) | Groundwater microbial communities from Crystal Geyser aquifers in Utah, USA - Crystal Geyser metaG 2015-25 (SPAdes) (version 2) | ecosystem: Environmental > Aquatic > Deep subsurface >...
GTGCAGCTACGCAGAAGCCCTCGCCGGAGGAAGACTGGCCCGCCAGGCCGTCTCGTTCCTCAACTCGCTCGCACCCCACGGCGGGCAACTTCCTGAAAACCAGCGTCCGAAAACTCACAAAGAAAGCATCCAACGCTGGCGCTGCTGGCTCTTCGGCCTGCCGGAAACGGAGGCCGCGCAGGCCGAGCAACTCGCCCGCGAAAAGCTCCAGCCCGGAACCGCCTCCACGAGAGATCGCGTCCCTCGAAAGACGGCGCTAGAAGTCCTCGCCAAAGGCGGCCGCCTCGACCGCGCGACCTATCTTCGATGTCGCGTGCGGTATTTCACCGATGGCCTCGTCATCGGCAGTCGTGATTTTGTTGAACAAGCCTTCCTCGCCTGCCGAGAGCACTTTTCGCCCACCCGCAAACACGGAGCCCGCCCGCTGCGCGGTCTCGAGCTCGCCCCCAAGCCCGAGCGACTCTACGCCGCGAGACAACTCCAGAAAGAAGTCGTGACGTAAGAGGAATTACACAAGGATCACCGCCGATTCCACTTGGGGTAAAGATAGGCGCTTCAGGGCAGGATTGTCTTCATTCTTTTCGCCCACCCAAAACTCACCCCTCCACCGCATTCTGCTGACGGGCGATGTCGTTCAAAGTCAGCCACCCAATCAACTTCTTCGAGTCCACCGGACTCACCACCGGCACCTGTTGGAAATCCCGGGCAATCATCCGGTTCGCCGCATCACGAATCGACGTATCCGTCGTCACCGAAAGCATCTGCTGATCCACGATCAACTCACCCACCGTCGTCGTCTCTGGCGATTCCGACAGCTCATGCCGCGTGATCACCCCGGCCAACCTTCCTTCATCATCCACCACCGGATAGGCATGATAGCGACCTTGCTCGTTTGAAATCCGCTTCAGCGCCGAAGCCAGCGTCTCATCCTTCAAAAGCGTGAACACCTCATGCGTCATGATCGATTGCACCGGTAACTTCCGGTAATCCTGCGCCCCACGATAAGCCGGCAACTTCCTCAGTGTCACCCCATCCTGCAACAGCAGTGCATTGTAAATGCTCACCGGCTGCAAGCGCCGCGCAATCTGCCAAGCCAGCATGTTCCCCGCCATCAGCGGTAGGATCAGCGAGTAGTTACCCGTCATTTCAAAGATGATGATCAACGAAGTAAAGGGACACCTCACCACCGCCGCAAACATCGCCCCCATCCCTAACAGAACGCACCCCCCGATCACCTTCGTGTCCGTTGGGAAGGCGGGAATCCAATTCCCCAAATGCTGGATGTTCGCCAATCCCGCGCCCACCAGCGCCCCCAACATCCCACCAATAAAAAGCGTCGGCGAAAACAAACCACCCGATCCACCCGTCGCGTAGTTCAGCACCACCGCCAGAAACTTCATCACCAGTAGGACCACGATGATCTGAACCGTCAGCCGGTTTTCGAACACCGCCTCCAGACTGTCGTAACCAATGCTGAACACCGAGTTCTGCGCGTCGCCCATTTCCCGTGTTAGAAAATAAGCCGACAGTCCTAAAATCCCGCAGGAAAGCCCACCCGTCGCCGGACGAATCCACATCGGCAACCAGCGCCGCGTCTTGAAAAACCCACGAAAACCCAGCGTGCTGCGCACAAAAAGGTGCCCGATCAAACCCGCACCCACCCCCAGTGGCAGCGCCACCAGCATCCAGGCCGAGGTCGTGTAATCCTCCGCAATCTTCGCCGTGATCACCGGGTCCTCACCTAACAGCGTCCGCGAAACCGCCGCCGCAATCACCACCGCCACCACCATCCCGCCGAGCGCCTTCATCGAGAAGTTGTCGAGCAACTCCTCAAACACAAAAGTCAGTGCCGAGAGCGGCGCATTGAAAGCCGCCGCAATCCCCGCTGCCATCCCCACCGGAGCCATCGACTGCACCCGCGCCGCATCGCGAAACGCCCAGCGCCCGATCCGTGAAGTGATCGCGGTGCTGATGTGCACCGTCGGCCCCTCACGCCCCAAACTATTTCCCAGCCCCACATACAGCGCACCTAACACAAAGCGCCACACGCCCGTCCGCGACGAAATTTTCCCGCCTTTGTTATAATAAGCCGCCTTGGTCTGAGGAATCCCGCTTCCCGCTGCATCCGGCGCGAAAAACTGCACCCCAATTCCCACCAGCAGGCCCGCCAAAGTCGGCGCGATCAGCATTATCGCCATGAACTGCGCTGGCTCGCGATGCGACGCCTCATGCCACAGCCACTCGAAAAGGTGGTGGATCGACAGATGGAAAAGCACCGCCACCAAGCCGCAAAGCAGCCCCCCCAGCATGCACAGCACCGCGAAACGCTGATCATCGCTCAAGCGATTCCGCATCCAATCTGGCAAGCTATTCTTCCTTTTCACGTCCATCCGCCGGCAGCCCCGATAGCACCTCACCGGATGATTGGCTAGAAAGGAGCGAGACGGATTTTGGAACGCCGGAACTACTGGATCCCAAGAATCCGACCCAGCTCGTGCTGATACTCCAGCGCCACTCTCTCCTCGAGCGCATTCGCGTGCGTTTCACTCGTCCACGTTGGAAACAAGGTGTCCTTGCTCATCCAGTAACGCTCCTCCTGCCGAAGCAGCTCCGCCCCGGCCACCAACACGAACCCAGCCACCAAATACCAACCCAGCACCGTCCGCGAAACCAGATTCGCCCGTAGCGCATTCGTCTGGGGCGTGCAGAGATTGAAAATCCCAATCCACAACAACCAAAGCAAACCCATCGCCGGAAGTCCTCCAGCACCCACCAGGAACATGGCCATCGTTTCCTCATCCTTGAAGGTGATGAACCTCGCCATGCCTGCGAGCGGAACCGATGCTGCGGCCAAAAGCGCCAAAATCCAACCCGCAAACACACCGCCACCTCGAAGGCACAGGAAACCACCCCGTTTCTCCCACCTCCAGTAAGTCGCCCAAAGCATCGCGATCGCTCCCATGACGAACGCCCCCGCCCATTGGATCGCCGAAACCACGAGCGCCATTTCATTCAAATCTTCGAAGGAAAGATCATACATCCCCAAAGGCGTTCCTCTCGTGATTCCAAGATACCAGACCAGCGGAAAAACAATCCCCAAGCCGCCGATCCACAAGTGATCGCTCCACCTGAACAAGGGCATCAAGCCCTTCGCCAAACCCTTCACCAGCCGCTTCCTCCGAAATGCTTCGAAGGCGGTAAACAACACCAGCCACAATCCCACAAGGGAGAGCGAATGCACCATCACTCTCTCAGCCAAAGCCCACTCCGTCCGACCTGCCGGCACCACCTCGTCCCTTGTTAGACCAGCAGGAGTGTCTTGCCATCGACCAAGCCGAGCAGTTGGAGAAGGAGGCCCACCGGGATAGCGGGCCTGATAGGTGAATTCGATAGAATCCAGCTGGTTCACCATCTTATTCAAATCCGCATGGGCGTTGGTCTGACCCAGAGTATCCAGCTCGTTGAGGATCTCTTGGGCATTCCATCTGATCCAATCCTTGATGCCACTGCCACTCACTCCCCCTTTTTGTAGCTCCACAACTAACAACTCCGAGAAACCCAGTAGATCATCGCGCAAGGCAAGTAGCCCCTGAGCGTCTCCATCTTTCACCAATCGTTCCACCTTCGTCTTGATTATTCGTTGAACCCTCGAGTCATAGCCCGAGTAATGATTAAACAAACAAAGCACCTGCTCTGAGAAAGCAATGTGAAGCTCGTCTTTCATAAGATCATCAGCTCTCGGTAAAGTCTCGAGCTGCCTTCTTCGGAGCTGACCTGAATAGTCAGAAAAGAACTCCGCACCCGCCGCCTGGGAGAAGAGTTCAAGTGCCTTCTCAAACTCCGCCTCGTCCACGACCGACGGAGATAAGGAACTCCGCGACGAAGCTCTCACTCCGAAGGCCCGGTCGATATGACTGTCGATTTGAATATAGGAATACAGTCCATTCCCGGGATCAAGCCGCTCCGCCCTTGCCAAGTCCGCCTCAGTCATCCGCCATGAACTTCCGGATTCCCTTCGCAGTCGTAGTAAATGCTGCGCGAAAATCATCCGATCATCGGGATACTCCTCGAGTAGTGCAGAGGTCTCTTCACTGATACTGCTGTGGAAAAGCAGATCCGGTGCAATCCCCTTCACCCATTTCTCGACGGCGAGTTCCTTTGACAGGTCACCACCGCCAAAGAGTCCATACCGATGCTCTAACATCTGCACCTGAATGAGAAACACCGCATTCCTTACCATGAAACCAATACCGACTCCCATGCCCATCAGGAGGACCAAAAACCCCGCCAGATAAAGCGCCCGCCTCACTCGGCTCCGCTGCCTCTTCGTCGATTCAAGACGCCCGATCGGCTCGCCCAGGTCCAGCATCTCCAGCGGCATCCCCTGATGGTTCACCCGCGACATCAGCTCACCCCGCGCCTCATCCCGAAGCTCGGGCTGCGCCTCCAGCTCACGAGTCGCCAAATCCAAAAACCGTTCCACCTCGGGTGTCATGGCCAACCTATACCAGCTAAACCCACCCAACGAAAGCCAATGGAGTGGCGCGTTACCACGCGCCATGAGTGGGCAAGGCGGCTTTCCAGACGCGCTGCCAACAAAGGATTCATCGTGGCGGCTAAAAGCCTCCACTCCATCCCATGGCGCGTCGTAACACGCCACTCCCTTCGCTCGCCGCTCCCTAAATCCCCCAAGGCTCGCGCATCGGCTGATTCACCAAGGCCGTGGCCTCCGGGTCATCAAAGGTCAGCGTCTTCGGATCGAAGTTCAGGTTCTTGTTCAAGCGATGCGCGATGACTCCGAGATTGACGATCGTGCATGACCAGAACCCGTTCTCCTCATTCAACGCGAACTTCTTACGAGTCCGCACACTCTCATGGAAATCCGTGATCATCGGCGGCAACTTCGGCAACTCCCGGATCTTCTTCTTAAAGTCCGGAATGTCCGACTCGTAGTTCTTGAAGACCTTCCCTTTCGGTCCTTCGATATAGGCCGCATTCTTATCCTTATTCTCACCATCGAGCACGATCTGGCAGCCATCGGCATAGGTGAAAGTAATCCTTCGCCAGGTTCCGACCGCATCGGCATCCTGTGGATCCGCATCGATCTCCACCCGGATCGGCGCCGTCTCATCCTTCTCTAACAAATACTGAACCGGGTCCAGATAGTGCTGACCCATGTCTGCAAGACCGCCACCATCATAGTCCCAGTAACCCCGGAAGGTCTGGTGCACCCGGTGATGGTTGTATGGCTTGCGCGGTGCCGGCCCGAGCCAAGTGTCATAATCAAGCTCTTCAGGGATCGGCTCTTCCTTGAGGCCCGTTTTCCCAACCCAGAAGAACTTCCAATCAAACCCCGTCACTCCGGAAACCGTGATCTTCAGCGGCCAACCGAGAATCCGGCTCGACGTGACCCGCTTCAGCAGTTCCGTCCGCATGCCCGACCCATAGAGCGTATCTTTAAAACGGAACCAAGTATTGAGCCGCACCATGCGCTGATACTTCTCCGCCGCCTTCACCATCTCCGCACCCTCACCGATCGTCCGGCTCATCGGTTTTTCCGTCCACAGGTCCTTACCCTCCTTCATCGCATCAATCGCCATTTTCGCGTGCCAATGCGGCGGCGTGCAGATGTGCACAATGTCGATGTCCTTGCGCGCAATCAGCTCACGGTAATCGGAATAAGGAGTGATCCCATTCTTCTCGCCGTCTGCGTCCTTCATCCGCTGAGCGAGGTGCTTCGAATCCACATCACAGAGCGCCAGAAGCCGACCCGGCATGGACAAATGCGAGGCACTGATTCCCCCACAACCGATGATTCCGCGGGTGAGCTCCTCGGAAGGTGGCGTCTGCCCATTCAATCCGAGCAAGCGGCTCGGCAAAATCTGGATGGAAGCAAGAGCCGCTAGACTCTTGATCGATTGTCGGCGGGAAATTTCGTTCATGATGGTCTAAAATACGAATTTCAAATTTGAATCATTCATCAATCTTGGAATCAGCTCCTTCCGCAGGCTCCACATCTTGCGCGACGCGGTCCCAGAAGAAGATCGCGAAAATCATGAAAATCGCTGCCGCGAGCACCATGGGAAACACCCAGTAGTGCTTCCATTCCTCCATGCTGGAGGAAATCAGCGCACCATCGATGCCCTCGGGATAGCCCTTACCGAACATTCCGGTCAGGGATTCCAGCGTGCTCTTCGCGGGGGCCCCGACATTAGCCTCCTTGATCGCGTTCACCAGATCTGCGGAAGGCGGCGCGCCATAGACCGTTTCGCCAGAGGTGAGCGTGTTCGGCAGCTTGGTCCCGGAGAAGGGAAAGCCACCGCCAAAGGCGAAGCGAAAGCCGAAGAACATCCCCAGGCCCTGCGTCAGGAACACCAGCAGCCCCTGCGCCTGACCGCGAATCGCCTTCGGTGCCTTCTTGTCGGTGTAGATGAAGCCGGTGACGAAGAAGAAATCATAACAGATCCCGTGGAGCGCGACCCCGAGGAAAAGCATCCACGCCACTTGATCGGGCGCACCGGCCGCGAACAAGGCGTAGCGCGCCACCCAGCAAGCCATCCCGACAAGCAGCATGATCTTCACGCCGAGCTTCCGGAAAAAGAAGGGAATCAGCAGCATGAAGATGATTTCCGACATCTGGCCGATCGTCATGAACGAACCCGCCTCCTTGTATCCCGCCGCGCCGAGGAAATCGGAAGTCTGGCCATAATAGTAGGCCAGCGGAATGCAGATCAGGCACGAGCAGATCGCAAACACCGCGAACGGCAGATCACGGAAGAGCTTGAAGGCATCCAGCATCAGCAGCGAACGCAGGTTCAGCGGCTCGCCTTTCGCCGGTGCAGGAGTGGTCGGCAAGCTGAAAGAATACAAGCCCAGCACGAGCGACGAGCCGGCCGCCAACCAGAAGATGTTCAACGAGTTCGACCAGCCGGCGAAGCCAAGACCCAGGCCGGCCACGATCCATCCAATCGTCCCCCACACCCGCACTTTCGGAAACTGGTCCTGAGGCAAATGCGTAAAGGTGATCGTATTCGCCAGACCAAGCGTCGGCATGTAGCAGCACATGTAGGCGATCATCAGATTGACGATCAAGGGCCCCTGCTCCGCCCCCTGAGGTGCCAGCTTCGCGATCCACAGCATCAACCCACTGCCGATCACCATCAGCACGCCCATCACCTTTTCTGAGGGGAAAAACCGGTCTGCCACCAGTCCAAGGAAAAGCGGCGCAAAGATCGCCGCAATCGGCGCACTCTCAAAAGCCCCACCGATGAAATCGCCAAGGTCGTTCGTACTGAAAGCCAGCTTCAGCGTGACGAACCACGAACCCCAGGCAAAGAACTGGAGAAACATCATCACCGACAAACGTGTGGCGAGTAAACTTGGGGCCCTAGTGTCAGACATGCTGCGGAGACTGCCCGAGCCGCGCCCCCCCGTCAATCCACAGCAAGGACATCACCACCGAAGCCCTCTCCGCTACCATCAGCATTTCCGCTTTCCCAAGCTTCAAGGGTAAGGAATTGTCCCCCCTTGACCGATGAAACGACTCCTCTGCCGCTCACTCGCCCTCCTTTCAGGCAGGGATCAGAGCACACAAAGAGAGCTCGCCGAGTGCATTTGATTCGTCCAGCCTTTCGCATGGCTGAAGATTCGAAGACCCGGCTCATGTCGCTCGATGCGCTGCGCGGGTTTGACATGTTCTGGATCATCGGAGGAGCGGGCCTGGTCAGCGCCTTGGCTCGGGTGTGCGGTCTGCCGGAAGGCTGGACAGAAACGCTGGACCTCCAGTTCACCCATGTGACCTGGGAGGGCTTCCGCTTCTTTGACCTGATTTTCCCGCTCTTTGTCTTTCTTTCGGGGGTGGCGGTTCCGTTCTCGGTCTTATCAAAGAGGGGGCGAGGGGATTCCGTAGCGAAGCTGCAGTTCGGGATCGTCAAACGCAGTCTCGTGTTGGTGGCGATCGGTCTGAGCTTCAGTGTCTTCCGATTCGATCCCTCAATGGTGCGGCTTTACACCGTCCTCTACCTGATCGGGATGGCTTACATGATCGGCGCATCTCTGGCGCTGCACATCACTCGAATCCGTCGGCTATTCATTACCGGGATTCTCATCCTGGTAGGCTACCATCTTGCCATGATGTTCCTGCCCTATCCCGGGCGGGAAGCCGGCCTCACACCGGCGAATAACCTCGCGGCTTGGATCGACAGGAACCTGATTCCCACGAACCTCTATCGAACGGTCTACGATCCTGAGGGCACCATCCGGGTAATACCAGCGGGGGTCCTATGTTTGTTCGGAGTGATTGCCGGATTGAGGATCAAGGCGAATGCCAAGCCCTCGTGGCGCTGCGCGGGTGAGCTGGCAGCGGCCGGACTGATTGCGCTCATCGCGGGTTGGCTATGGAGTTTTTCGTTCCCGATCATCAAGGATCTGTGGTCGCCATCATTCATCCTTTGGTCAGCGGGCTGGGCGCTTTTGCTGCTGGCAATTTTCTACGGAGTGATCGATGTCCTCGGCCTGCGCTGGATGGGGTTCTTTTTCGTGCCGATCGGGATGAATGCCATCGTGATCTACGCCAGCCAATGGTATGTGCCATGGGGTGGGATCCGTGACTTTTTCTTCTCCGGGTTTGCAGGAACCATGGGCAGCGATGATTGGAAACAACTGGTAATGAGCGGTGGTTTGCTCGCGGTCCAGTGGGCCTTACTTTTTTGGATGCACCGGCAAAGGATCCACGTCCGGGTGTGATGGGATAAAGGCATCACCGCCCTTGCAGCACGGTTTAGCATTCTCGCTTTCCCAAGATTCAAGCGTGGGGCAGTGTGTCGGCGCACCCGATGAAACGTCTGCTTCTTCTCTCACTCGCCCTCGTTTCATGCAGGGACCAGAGCGAGGAAAGAAAGCTGACGGAACACGGCCAGCGCATCGTCGCCCATCGACCGCTCGAAAGCCCGAAGCCCGAGCCCGTGGAAGCTCCCACGCCAGCCCCGGAACCCATACCCGGGCCCAAGTCGGAACCTCCAGCGTCTCGCTACCTCCCGGTCACCCGGAAAATCCACGATCTCATCGTAGCCAACGATTCGCCAACCGAGTTCGAGCCTTACCAAGAGACCATCCCCCTCGCGAACGGTGCCACCTTCGCCATGATTCCCGTCCCCAATGGCGACTTCTGGATCGGGAAATATGAAGTCACCTGGGAGCTCTACCGCGCCTTCATGGAAAACGGAAAGCCACGCAACCTCGACGGCACCATCAACCGCGACGGCGACCCCACCACCCTCGAAGCCCCCGAAATTCACGCAGGCGAAACGCTCGCCGACATCGTTTCCCAACCGCCTGCGCCCTACCGCCCCCAGCATTACGAAATGGGCGAAGGCTACGGCCCAGGCTGGCCCGCCATCGCCATGAGCCAGCACGCCGCCAGCAAATTCTGCGAATGGCTTAGCGCCCAAATCGGCCACTACTATCGCCTCCCCACCGAAGCAGAGTGGGAACTCGCCTGCCGTGCCGGCACCACCACCGCCTACTCCTTCGGCGACGATCCCACCCAGCTCGGCGACTTCGCTTGGACCTACGACAACGCCAACTTCTCCTATCAAAAAGTCGGCACCAAAAAACCCAACCCCTGGGGTATCCACGACATGCACGGCAACGTCGCCGAGTGGTGCCTGAATGGCATCGCTCGAGGAGGAAGCTACGGCGACAACCATCCCGCCGAAACCATGCGCTCCGATGCACGCATCCTCGCCACCGCCGCATGGAACGCCAGCGACCCCGCGAATCCGAAATCCCTCTGGTATCTCTCGAACAACCAGTGGATCGGCTTCCGCATCATCCGCCCGTTGGATATTCCCGACCTCGAAACCATGCGTCGTCTTTGGAACTCCGGATCCGGTGAAACCGAATAATCACGCACCGATGCCGGACCCACCACCAAGCCCTGACCGCATCGAAGCCGCCGAGGATTTCTCCCAGCAATCGCGCACCTTCCGCCTCGAGTTGGCCCGCTCACTCCCTCAGGGATTCATCGAGACGGCGATCAGCACCTTCGTGATCTTCATCGCGATCCGCTACTTTGATCTCCCGGCATGGATGAAAGGAGCCATCATCGCCTCCAGTAGCGCCGGACTTCTCTGCAGCCTTTTCGTCGTTCAATTCATCCGCCGACACGGATACTCGGTGAACAAAGTGGCCGCCATCCTTTGGGGCCTTTCCTCCCTCGGCTTCATCACCGCGGGCCTCTCCCACTCCAGCCCGAATGGCTTCTTCATCAGCATCTGCCTCGCCTACCTGACCCTCGCCTCCGCTTCCCCGCTCATGGCGCAGATCTACCGCAAGCATTACTCCAATGAAAAACGCGGCCACCTTTTCTCCCTCGCCGCTCTTTCACGCGCCTGCATCGCCGCCCTTACCGGCTGGCTCGGCGGCCTGTGGATCGAAGCCCAAGGATTCTCGCCGCTCTTTTTCGCCTACGCCTTCGGCTGCATCATCATGGCCATCACGGTTACCGCCATGGCTCCCGTCCATCTTCGAAAATCGAACCGCATCCAGTGGTTCGACGCCTTTAGCCATGTCCGCGAAAATGCCCCGTTCCGGAAACTCCTTGGCGTCTGGATGCTGCTCGGCCTCGGCAACCTCATCGGCTGGTCGCTCTTCGTGGAATACATTGGCAACCCCCGCTGCGGTTTCAACTTTGAAGCAGACAAAGTCGGCCTGATCACCAGCACCATCCCGATGCTCGCCTTCATCGTCTGTGTCGTCCCCTGGGGATCGATCTTCGATCGCATGCCCTTCTACCGAGTGCGGGCCACGGTCAACCTTCTCTTCCTCGGGGGCATCGTCATTTATTACATGGGCGGAGGCATGGCAGGCCTGTGCATCGGCATCGCCCTGCACGGCATCGCCCGCGCCGGTGGGAATATCATCTGGTCACTCTGGACCACCCGCTTCGCTCCAGCCGATCGGGTCTTGGAATACCAAAGCGTCCACAGTTTTCTCACAGGCATCCGCGGCGTCCTCGCCCCGTTCATCGCCTTCAGCGCCGCTAACTATCTCAGCCCCACCTGGGTCGCCTGCGGCTCCGCCACCCTGATCATCACCGCCACCCTCATGACCTGGCCCGAACTGAAAGCAGAGACCCTGAAAATGCAGTCCTCCGGCCCGGCCCGATGACAGGTTCGGGAGCATCACGAAACACCAGATTCCTGGCAGCTGTCCGGGGTGTCCGTTACTAGAAAAGTCCAAGAATAACATGAACTCCCAAGCATACTCCGCCGCCCGTTTTCTGCTCTTCGCGCTCGCCCTCATCGCCTCCACCGGCCGGGCTCCGGGGGATGCGATCTTCTCCGAAACGATCACGGATCGGACTGTCTTCGACGGAGCCACTGGATCAGACCGCGATGCCGGTTCTCAGGGTGTTCAGGCTGCCGGTGTTCTGACCCTTGAATCTCCTGCGACTGTCCGGAGCGTCACATGGTGGGGTATCATGGGGCCTTTCAACGGCACACCGGTGGTGCCGATCTCCTTCGATCTGATCTTCTATGCCGAGCGTGACGGCCTGCCTGATCCAGACCAGGTGATCAGTTCAACCACCGTTACCTTTGATGCGCTGACTGACACAGGTGTCGATCTCAATGGAAAAGACATCTACATTTTCAAGGCGAATATAGAGCCGACGGCACTCCCTGCCGGAACCAGGGTGTGGTTCTCCGTTCTGGCAGATACGATCACGGACCCGGATGATGATTTTTTGTGGAGGTTCGACGAACGGGGCTCCTCCGCAGTACGGAGTGTGGTAGCCCCGCAATTTAACACCGTGCAGAACCGCACGCCCTTGTTCATTCTCTACGATGAAGTCGTCAAGGAAGAGCCCGAGATTATCAAGTTGAGCCCTGCCAACTCCAGCTTTGGCGTGAAGGTGGACTCGGACCTGGTTCTTGAATTCGACGAGAGGGTCCGGAAAGGGACCGGCACTATACTCATTAATAAGAGCCTCGGCAACGAAGTCGTGGCAACGATCAACATGGCCTCGTTAAGTAACACGGTCAGTGACTCCACGGTCACCATCAACCCGCCCAACAACCTGGAAAAGAACTGCTCGTATTACATCGAGATCAGCGAGGGAGCGATCAAGGGGAGGTCGGGCGTCCCATTTTCCGGGATCCAGGGTTCGGGAAAATGGACCTTTACCACACCGCCTGCATTGCCACCTACCTTAATCGCCCACTACACTTTCGACAGCGCGACCGACGGAGTCACCCCCGACTCGGCGAGCGCCAACCATGCCACGCTTGGTTCCAATGTGGCCATCAATGGATCGGTGGCGGGCGCCATCGGCACCGGGGTCCTCGATGTCACGAACAGCGGGAGCGGGTTTGCTCCCGGTGGGGACGGAGCGGTGACCAGCAACGACTTTTCCTGGGTGAACCAGGCTCGGACCATCACCTTTTGGTGGAAGGCGAAAATCCCGGTGGACGACATCGACGCTGGAACCTATGTGTCCTTCGGCACGGATGAGGGCTCAGGGACTCTTTTTGAAATCAACGAGGGAGCCCCCGACACCACGTCAGACCTGCGGGTGGCGGTCGGCGGGACCACGGCGTCCTCCGATCCAGCGGACTTCGATGACGGGACTTGGCAGTTCGTGGCGGTGACCGTGCCTGAGCAGGCGAGATTGAGGGACATCGCCTGGTACGTGAATGGCAGCAATACCGATCTCAATAGACGCATCAGCACGCTCGCCATCGCCACCGGCACTGGTCCTCTCGTCTTCGGGGACTCCATCACGGGTGTGTCCAATACGGATCTCTCTCCGAATGGTTATCTTGACGATTTTCAGCTCTACGACGGCGTGCTCAGCCAGGAGCAGATCGCCTTTCTTTACAACAATCCCGGAGCGGTTGCTCCCATTTCACCTGAAAGTTTCGAGCACTATGTTTCCAATCCCGCGTTCGGCCTGGGTGTGGATGAGAAAGGCTTCGACGACGATCCCGACGGAGATGGCTTTGCGAACGGGCTGGAGGCCTGGCTTGGGACGGACCCGGGTGAGCAGGATGCGGGGCTCGCTATTGTCGGCTCAGACGGCACCATCACGACCTTTCGCCACCCGCGGAACGGGAGCCCACCTGGCGACGTGATCGGATTCTACGAATGGTCGCCGAATCTCATCGATTGGTATGCAGGTGACGGAGTGGCTGGCCCGCCGGGCGGGTCGAGCGTGTTGTTCTCGCTGAATACCGTGGCTGCCGAGATAGAAGTCACTGCAACGGCGAACGAGGCGATACCCCGCATGTTTATTCGTGCCGGTGCGGTTCGCAACTGATCTCGGGTCGAAACTAAATTCTAGGCAAAATGAGCCCCACAGAACAACCGAAAACAGATGCCAAACAGTCCCTGAACATGGGATCTTCGTTTCGCAACATTCAATACTTCGCTTCCCACCTCATGCGCCTCCTCCTCTCCCTCTCCCTCTTCATCCTCAGCCTCGCCTCATGCGCCGCACTTGAAACCGAGAACCCGGAAAAACCCGTCCGCCTCGGTGACCCCATGCTCACCGAAGCCAGCGGCCTCGCCTTCTCACGCCACGATCCCAAGCTCCTCTGGGTGATCAACGACAGCGGCGCGACCGCCTCCGCCCACCTCACCGATACCCAAGGCACCCCTCGCGGACTCCTGCATCTTCAAGGTGTGGAAAACACCGATTGGGAAGACCTCGCCGCGTTCACCCTCGATAGCAAACCCTACCTTCTCATCGCCGATTGCGGAGACAACGAAGCGCGACGCCAGCAAGTCACCCTTCACCTCATCGCCGAACCCACACCCCCATCACCGGGCGCATCCCAGGGCCTGAATCTTGCACCCGATTGGTCGATCAACTTCCGCTACGAAGACGGCCCGCGCGATTGCGAAGGCGTCGCGGTCGACTCTAACAACCAAAGCATCCTCCTTATTTCCAAGCGCGAGAAGCAACCCGTCATCTATCAGCTCCCGCTTCGTAAGCCCAACGCCGGAGAAGTCTTCACCGCCAAACGCCTCGGCCCCCTCGCGACGCTCCCTCTTCCAGCCAAAACCCTGCCCCACCCCTACGCCTCCCAGCCCACCGGCCTCGACGTCTCCGCCGATGGCAAACTCGCCGCCGTCCTCACCTACCGCGGCGTCTATCTCTTCCGTCGATCAGCGAAAGAATCATGGGCCCAGGCCTTCGCCAAAGCCCCGGAAATTCTCGGTGCCCACGGCCTCTCCCAAGCCGAAGCCCTCGCCTTTTCTCCCCACGCCCGCACGATTTTTGTCACCTCCGAAGGCAAGCGACCAAGGCTCATTTCGATGCCAGTCCCGAAAAAATGAAACGACGTCACCCGGCAAGGCATCATCAACTAAGGGAGAATTCACTCCTTGGTCGTTTGGGGACCAGGATGGATTGGATAGGTAGGATTGGGGAATAATCGTAATCATTGTCCGGTTTCATGGCCTTTATCCAAGCCATCCTATCGATCCTGGTCCGTTTCCCACGAGCTTGATCCCACCGGCCTCCTGCTACCCTTTCGCCCGCCGCCTCAAACCCTCCATCACCGCGCTCGCCAGCGGGCCAAGCTTTCCACGCCAGACGCCGGCAATGGCGAGATCGGAAAAGCCCTTTAACTCGACCGCTTTCACCCCCTTCGGAAACTTCACTCCAGGAGCCAGCACGCTCACCCCCACCCCAAAGCCCTCCGCCACATAGGCGTGCACGAGATCGATCGTATTCACCTCGATCCTCGCCGGCCAACGAATCCCTTTCTGATTCAGGCCTTTGGCAAACAAGCGCGCAATCGCCGTGTCTTCCGCCGTTCTAACAAGCGCCACATCATCCGCCAAAGCCTTCAAGCCCGCCTTCGGCATCGCCAAGCCCGGCGGCAAGAGCAGCACCAGCGGCAAGGCAAGCAGTACTTCCGTCTTCATCCCGGAAGGCGCACGTCCTTCAAGTTCCGCCACCGCGAGATCCACCTCCTCCTGCTCTAACAACTCGAAAATCCGGCTCTGTCCGACATCCATCAAACTTAGCTCCAGATCCGGCTGGCTCTTCCGGATCTCCGCCAGCACCTCCGGCAAGTGATCCCGCATCACCGTCGCCGGAGCTGCCAAACGCAGATGCTTCGATGCCTTCCCCGCGATCCTTTCCGCGATGTCCGGCAGCGCCCCGAAAAACGGCGCGAGAAAATCAAAGAGCTCCTTCCCCGCTGGAGTCAGGGTGAAGGGCCGACGCTGAAACAAACGCACCCCAAGCTCCTCCTCCAACTGCGCCACCTGCCCGCTGATCGCCGGCTGCTGAATCCCATACGGCATCGTCCGCACCGCCGCCGTGATCCCCCCCGCCCGCGCCACATGATAAAAGAGCTCCAAATGGTGAAGATTCGGGATCGGCTGAGGCATGGCCGTATCGTCGCTGCAAAAGCCCCAGGACGCGATCCAAAACCACCCCTTACCGCTTCAAGGCTTGGTGCGGACCAGACGGTAGAAGCGCGATTTCACCAGCTTGGCGTCTTTGTCGGTAAAGGTCAGCGTCTTGTTCGTGGTGATGCTCGGGAAGGATGAATTCGGCAGCGTCGACGCCCAGCCTTGCAGCCTGTTGGCAAACTCAATCATGTAACTGAAGCCCGCTTCCGCCTGCCATTCGATCACCACTTCACCCGCCGAGTCACGGCTCGATGAGACGGCGGTAGAGGTCAAGCCGCCCGCCACCGGAGTCCTCCGGACCCGATAGAAGCGCTCACCTCCGGACGGTGCGCTACGGTCAACGAACTCCATGGTGGTCGCAGATGTCGGGGAACCGAATGAAGAATCAGGCAAATCACTGAACCAGTTGATCGAGTTGCTCGAATACTCGACCCAATAGTTGTATCCGACAAAAGCATTCCATGTCACGGTGCGGCTGTTAGATGGATTTCTCACGATGCTATCGATCACCGGAGGAAGCTCGTCGACAGTTTCCACGCGGAGATCCGCCACCAGCATCCAGTTGTCACCCCAGTTGGAGGTCAAGGCGCTGGCGAGTTGCCATTCCGCAGAGACCGGACCCAGGGTGAGAGCTTGGGACGTCGTGTTGAAAACCGCGTTTTGAAAAAGCGGGAGGCCGTCGAGTGTCGCGGTCCAGGTATTCGCAACCAAGTCGATTCTCGCGTTCAGGTTGTGCAGTTCACCACGGATAAAATCTTCGGCCGTGGCGCTCTCCGTCGCCCCCGCGGAGATGGCCCCCGTCCGCCGCCAGATGCCGAAATCGTTGTTGCCATTAGCGAGCCGCAGGGAGGCGAGCAGGTTGCCGTTGATATTGTAGAAGCTGATGAAAAAGTTGTCCCGCCTCCCGTTCGTCGAATCTTCGATTCCGAATAGGGTCTGGAATTCGATCAGAGGGTTCCCTCCGACAGCCGGATCATAATTGATCGGGCGAAAGACGCTCGTGAAAGTGAAGTTCGGGCGCTTGAATCCGAGCGCTGCGGTCCGCCCGAGACCACCGCCGACGATGATATCCTGATCGATCGCCTGCGCTCCCGAACTCGTGTCATTGCTCAACCATCCATCGAAGTTGGCCCACTTGTTATCGCCCACCGGGAAGCTTTCGAAGTCCGTCTCATAAAGCACCATGGCCTCGGCCAGTTGATGGCCGAAGCATAAGAAGGACAAGCATGTGATGGGCAGTAGCTTGAGCACGAATGGGAGCGATCAACCGATGAAAGAAGGCGACTTGCCTAACGCAAACCGCCTTCTAAGGAAAACCAAACGGAAGCCGAGTTCGGAATTAGCGCGTCATTGGCGGCATCGCACGACGAGGTGGGCGCAGGCGGGCGTTGAACTCATCGAGGTCGATGCCACCGCTGCTGTCCGCATCAATGCGGGCAAAAAGCGCTGCCACGCGATCGACATCACCCCGCGAGAACGCAGGAATCGCCGCGAACTCGTCAGCGTCGATCACCCCGTCCTCACCGGCGACTTCAGCAAAGCGCGCGCTGCGCTTTTCCTCGATCTTGGCGCGGAGGATTGCCCGGGCGGCTTCCCTTTCAGCGAGTGAAAGCTTGCCGTCGCCGTCGGTATCCCACTTGGAAACCGCGTCTTCGTAGCGTTCTTCGCGGGCTTCTTTGATCGCTTGGCGTTCTTCTTCGTCGATCTTGCCGTCCTCGTTCACATCGAACTTGGTGAGGAAGTCAGGAAGACCATCGCCAAAGGTGCGGCCATCGGCCTTGGCAAGGTTTGCGCTCGTGACCAGAGCCGCACCAATAATGATGAGTGATTTGAGTTTCATGGTTGGTTGATTGGTTGATTGGTTAATTTCTTGATTTGGAGAAGGGCTGATGAAGCGGCCTTTCAAAGGGATCCGACGAATGACCGGCCCCTTCGGTTACATTTATTTTTGATTCATGAGATCAAAGATGTTGCCACCCTGTTCCAAGGCAGGGCCTTCGGGTTGGGCTTCAATCGGTGCGTCGATCCTTTCCAGGTCCTCTGATACGGGTGTCTCGACTGTGGATGCGGCGTAGATCTCGTCATCCGCCAGTTGGCTGGCGATTTCCTCCCACCACAGATTTTTATCGATGGCATCTTCCTCAAAAGCTTCCTGCTGGCTCGGATCGAGCGCGTCGTGGATCAATTCATCGGAAGTCGCGAGCACTCCGACCTGCTGGAAAGAGGAGGCCGCGCCGGATCCCACCACCATGGCCGGGTCATAGGATGCCGATCCTCTGGCAAGTAGCGGGAAAATCTCGCGCCGCTGGGCGCGGGTAAGATGAAATCGCTCCGTCATGAGATCGAGCTTCTCGCGGGCTTCCTGGCTGACCAGCTCGGCCTTGCGGTTCAGCGCTGCCAAGCTTTGAGGTGACTGCGTCGCAAGGTTTCCGGCAATCGTGATGCCAAAGGCTTCCTCCTCCGACACGCGGTCGGCAGTAGAGGGTGAACGGCTGCCCGACCGCGCACCCGATCCCTCGAAACTTCGCACCTTCGACGGATTTCCAGATCGATCCGATGTAATCTTCTGCCTAGCTTCGGCAGGGGGTGCCGGATCGTTTCTAAAGGTGATGCTGATGGCCAGCGTGGCCGCGACCAGTAGGAGCGCGACACCCAAAATGAAGTTGGAAGATTTCATCGCGAGGATTGGTGGAATTGCGGTGGGGTTGCCCAAAGGCGAAAGGTGAAACCTTCACCAAATCCAAAAGTTGCGCAGTTCTTGTCATATTCTTTCACCTTTTTGGAACTTCCTTTTTCCCGGGACCCGAGCCCGCTTGGAGGGCCTCCCATTGCTCGGGAGTCAGGTGCGGGCGCAGGCGCTCATTCAATCGCATGAACTCTGCGGCATAGGCCTTCTTCGCCTGGGACCGTGCTGCATCGACCGCGACCGCACTCTTTTCAATCTCGGCTCGGATTTCTTCCAATTGAGCAGGGGTGAGCTCGATAGTTTCCTCGATTTTGGCCAAAGTGCTGACCTCCCAGCTCGAATTGCCTGGTGGCGAAGCATGGGCACTGCGGTTCTTTTCCTTTCGCTCGCCGAAAAGGAAGCCGATGCCGTAGCCGCAAAGAAAGATCGCCAGCAGGGCGGCGCCAATGGCGAGGTAGTCTCGGAAGCTTGGTTTCATGGCTCGGGCGGAAGAGGAATCGGTAGCACGGGTGCCACTTCCGACGGGTTGGATTTGAGGATCAAATAGACGACGAGATACAGAACCAGCGCTGCCACCGCTGCCACCGCTGACCAGCGCCGCCACAAGAGTGTCCGGGCAAACCGGAGCAGGCTGCCTCGCAGCGAAGCCAGGCGGCTCACGAAACCGGGCGGCGGCGCTTCGTCGGTGACCTTGGTTTCCGCAGCACCGCTTTCGCGCGCGGTGCCGACAAGCTTGTCCCAAGGATCGGGTGTATCGGGTGAAGTCATGACGGGGGCGGGATGATTGAATCAGGATAAGTTTCGGTTCTCCAGCGTTTGGAGCTGGGCAGCTAGCTTTCGCCGGGCACGCATGGCGGTGACCTTGATCTTTGAAGCACTCCAGCCGGTGAGTTCCTGGATTTCGGCCACGCTTTTCTGTTCCAGGTCGAGAAAGCGGATCACGATCTGTTCACGAGGTTTCAAGGTGGCGATGAGCCGGTCGAGAAGCCCGGTGACAATCTCCCGGCGACTTTCCAGATGGGACGAATCGTCACCCCCGCTGGTCTCATTCAGCACCCTCAGCTCTTTCTCGCTCAGATCAGCGTAATGCACCAGTGGTCTGGCCCGCAGCTTGCGCAACCAATCGTAACAGGTCCGCACCGCAATCCGGGAAACCCAGTGCTCAAAGGGTTGCGGCCCGGCATACTGATCGAGTTTCAGGAAGACCCTCATGAAGATTTCTTGGGAAACATCATCGTGATCCGCCTGACGCCGCAGATGGCGGCGAATATGCCCCCGCACGAGGGGATAGAGGATTTCGACAAACCTCCGATGCGCCGACTCATCCCCAGACCGCACCTCTTCGAGGTGTTCCTGAGTGATGCGCACGGCGGGTTCTTCCATGAATTGATGCGTTGCGCGTCCAAGCCATCCGAACCGACGCACGGGCCCGATGGCAAGTTACAAGTTTTTTCCCGATCCCGCAGTTGCTCCAGCTCACTCCCTCGGCGATGGCTCTTCCGTGTCTGAGAATCTCGAAAAGATCATCATCGCCTTCGACGGCGACTGCCTCCTTTGCAGCCGCTCGACCCGCTGGATCGCCGATCGTGATCGCGCCGGCCGCATTCGCTTCACGCGCCTGCAGGACCCCATCGGCCAGCAAATGATCGCCGCCACCGGCAGCCCCGATCTCGACTCGATGCTCGTCCGCGAAAACGACCGCGTTCTTTCCCGCTCCACCGCCGTCCTCGCCGTCCTAAGAGCTCTGGGCGGCATCTGGAAAATCCCCGCTGCTCTGGGAAAAGTCATCCCGCGCGCCCTTCGCGATGTCCTCTACGACTTCATCGCCGCCCATCGCTACCAATGGTTCGGCAAAGGCGCCGCCTGCGCCATGCCCAGCGAAGCCCTGAGGCAGCGACTTCTCCCCACAGACCGAGAAGCCAAATAAATGGCTGTCGCCGTGTCGCCAGAAGTCGAAACGCAAAGATCGCCAAGACAAAGCGGAATTCTGGCATTCACTTAAAAACGGCAAGGTATCCCAGCCCCTAAAGACTACTTCCCCTGCGGCTTTCAAGATGGCATCGACCAGCGGCTGGACGGGAGGGAGTCCGAGGTAGCGATTCGCATCAGGTTTGCCCCCGCGGGTGCCTTGTAGCGTTCCTCAAGGACATCAGCATGGCAGCAAGCGGCGCGACATCATCCTTCGCTGCCGAGCCGAGAAGGACCGGCATTTTTACCCAGTTAAAGAAGAAGAAACGACTACCGCCACGTTACCAAGTATGGATGAAGACCCCTTCTGAGGCACCACCAAGGACGAAGTGGATTCGGATTACGCCACTTCACTCACCCGTTCCTCGGTGATCGGCGGGTGGCTTGTTCCGCCCATTCGTTGCAGGAAGTCGTGATAGTGGAGGACTTCAAAACGTCCGTCGGCATGCTCGACCACGCAGCTCATGTTTTCCACCCAGTCGCCTGAATTCAGATAGCGGACGCTCCCCACCGGCTTGTCTTCTGGCGTGTGGATGTGGCCGCAGATGATACCATCGCAGCCCCTCTTTCGTGCGAACTCGATCAACTGATCTTCATACTGACTCACGAAGCTCACGGCGCTCTTGACCTTCTCTTTTACCCTTTTACTCATCGAGTAGTACTCCTTTCCGCGCCACTTGCGATACTTGTTGTAAATCCGGTTGATGCTGAGAAGGGAGTCATATCCGAAGGCTCCAAGAACCGCCAACCACCGGAAGCGGGTCGAGACGGAGTCAAAGCCATCGCCATGGACCACGAGGTAGCGCTTTCCATCCTGCCCCGTGTGAATGGCTTCCTTACGCAGCTCGATCGGGCCGAAGTTCATCGGGAAGAAGCGGTCGAGGATATCATCGTGATTGCCACGTAGATAAATAACTTTCGTGCCTTCCTTTTCGCTCTTTTTCAGAATGGCGCGGATCACCCGGGTGTGGCGCTTGCTCCAGGCGGTGCCTCGTTTCAAGGCCCAGCCATCAATGATGTCACCGTTGAGAAAAAGAGTTTTGCAGCGGCAGTGCTTGAGAAAATCCAAGAGCTCACTGGTCTTGGATTCCGGCGTGCCGAGGTGGAGGTCCGAAAGAAAAACTGTTTCAAACTCGAGGACCTTCCGCGCCTTTTTCATCGGCTTCGCACTGCCGAATTGCATGGCCGTTTTCTCCAGTGAGGATTCGAAGGTATCGATGATACGGCACCATCCATGGGATTCGGTGTGAAGCCGGGCTTCACGACGCACATCCGCCCAACTTCCGAGCTTGGCGGCGGCTTCAACCCGCCGTCTGAATTCCTCTTCGTTTCCCTTGGTAGCCTTCAGGCCGTTACGACCATCCACCACGTGCATGCGTGATGCAGCATAGTCGTAGCTCACGGTGATCAAGCCGCTGGACATTCCTTCTAACAAGACATTCCCAAAGGTCTCCGTCTCACTCGGGAAAAGCAACACATCGGCAGAGGCATAGTGCCGGGCGAGATCATCGCCCGACATGACTCCAGCGAAATGAACTTCGGGAAAGCGCTCCTCAAGCTTCTTCCGGATCGGCCCATCGCCCACCACCACACAGCGCGCGGCTGGATTCGCTTCCCGGACTTTCATGAAGGACTTCAACCCGAACTCCAGATTCTTTTCCGGCGCAACCCGTCCGACCATGAGATAGACCGGTGCCTCTTCCGCCGCATCCCAACTTTTGCGAAGCTCCGCATCTCGTTTTGCGGGATGAAAGAGTGAGGAATCCACGCCTCGTCCCATCACCTGTACGTTTTTGAAATCATGCTGCTTGAGCGTGCGTGCGACATCGTCCGAAGGAGTCATCGTGACGTTGGCGAGTTCGTGGATCTTTCGAAGCCAACCGAGCATCGGTGACTTCAAACCACCGAGCCGATACTGCTCAAGATACTCGTGAAAGCAGGTGTGGAATCCCGCGATGGATGCGATGCCGAGACTTTGCGCTGCTTGCAACGCGGACAGACCCATCGGGCTTTCCGTGGCGACATAGACGACGTCGGGGCGCTTGCGCGTCCAGCGTTTGCGGAATTTCACCGGACGAGGAAGCCCGATCCTGACTTCCTTGTATCCGGGCATCCGGAGGAAACGTGTCGATGTCTCACGTGGCGAATTCTCTCCCTCCTCGCCCGAGTGAATGACATGGACAAGGTGACCTCGGTTCCGCAGTCCATCCACCAGTCGGCCAATGGTCATGGCCACTCCATTCACATCAGGCGCAAAGGTGTCGGTAATGATATCAATTCTCATGGCTTCGGCGCGAATCTCTCCTGCAACATAAGAATGCCTCGGCCACCGGCGTGACAGAACACGAACTGTGTGAAGATTTTGAAACAATCGGAGATATAAGAACTCCGCATCAACGCATCACGCTGTCGATACCCATCGCCGACTTCCTAACAAACTTCGGCAGGGACTTCTGGCCTCTCTTGCCCGCGATTCGGTAGATGAAGGACAACAAGCTGAGGATCACGAGGTGGTCGATCAGGCGATAGCCGCTCTGCTTTCTCAACAAAAGCCCTGTGGCCCAGTTCAGAGTTCTTCGTTTGACTTTGAAGGGCTCGAAGCTGGTTTTGATGCGGTAGCGCTGGCGTTCACCCCGGGGCCACTTCTCCTTGTATCGCTTCTTCGCGGCGATCACGGCGTCCACCGTTTCCTGACTCCATGGGAGAAAGTAGTAGCGGCGCGCGAGGGCGATCAGCGCGAAGGTATCTTCCATAAACTCGATGTCCCCGAGCGGCAAGGATGAGCACCGCGCGAGTTCCTTCATTTCATCGAAGAGCGGCAACACGGCTTCCGCACTCCTCACGGCCGCTTGGTGATCTGAAACGAAGTGGCGCATCAGCTTCCGCATCGGAGAGGTGAAGAAGATGCAGTCCCAGTAAACATGAATCAGGGGGGGAATCCTCACTCGCCGGAAGAAGCGCTGCTGCTGAGCGTAGTCGGGAATGTAGAGCAATTCGCGGATGATGATGTCTGATAGCTGGAGAAGCTGAATCACCGCCTCCGCGCGATCTGCCCCAACATGCTCCGCAATGGCCTCCGACGCTGTTAGGTTCCTGCGGAAGATCCCGATGGCGCTGACGCAATTCAGCTCGATCCAGGTTTCCTCCGGTTTGGCAGATGCGCTTACGAAGGGGCGCCGCCGAAAACCATGCCAACCACCGGTCATGCACCACATGGAGAATCCGACAAGGTAGGGATCGCCTTCCAGTTGTTTCCGAAACGACTCGCACTCGCTGCCGATGAACGAAGGGTACTCGCCCGCACCTTCATACTCGCGCCGACCTTGGAATTCGATGAGTTTCGCGGTCTTCGTTTGCGTCAGAATCTCATTGAGCGGAAGATAGCGGAAGAAGTCGGAGGCACCATGTTTGAAAGACAGCATGAGGGAATCGGTCTTCAGCCCTTTGATCATCTGCGGTATCCGGCGGCGGTGCCAAATGAGATCGCCGATGGGATGAGCACCGACAGTCCATGTTCGCAAAATCAACGTTTTCCCAAGGGATTCAAAAACCGGAAGCAGGCGAGCAAGGAGGCCTCTTGCGTCGGCCGCCGTCTTGATATGAAGTCGCGAGCGGAGCGGATCATGGACATCCAGCCCGTCACTTTCACCAATGCGAAGGATCAAGCCTGAGACATCGGGGAACTGATCAAAGAAGCGGCGAATGACGTCTCCATACCAAGACTCCAGTGCGTTTCGGTTTTGGCCAAGCCGCGCATCAATGCCCTTGCTGGTGCAGAGGACATCCGAGGTAACGAAGACTTTCATCCCGGCCTGCAAGTGCTCATGCATCACCCGCCGCATGCGAGTAGCGAGTTGGGCATTACGCTCACGGACTTCATCTTCAAACCACGGGTGATCGCTCAGATGGGCGAGGTCATCCAGCGTCACCGCGTTGTACCCCATCGTGGAGACCCGCTGTGCAAAATGCCGGCTCTCTTCTTCAATCAACTGCCACTGAAGATCCGCCTCATCGCCGACGGTTTTCAAGTGGCCAAAGGGAATCTTTGACCAGTTGATACGGCGCTTGTCATAGCCCCTGAAAAAGGGCCCGATCGCGTCAATCAGGAATAACTCCAACAACGCGCGGAAGCTGCCCCGGCCGAGTTGTGACGACACCTCGATCTTCGGGGCGAAACCGTCACATTCGCTAAATGATGATGGTGGGCGTCGTAAGCAGCGCCCTCCTTGCCAGTGCCGCCGAGACAAGCTTCGCGACAAGAGCGATGCTCCGAGCTCGTTAGGATTCCGTGACTTGCGGCATGAAAAAATCGTGTCTAGCTTGACCCTATTCGAAAAGCCATTCGGGCAGGGTGATTTTCGAATTTTTAGTTGAAGCGGGCGGTCTGCAGAGGGTGCCGAGGGCTTGCGGGAGGTGCGCAGCGCCTTTCAC
>Ga0210024_1001110_pt1 | contig 24491 bp, 37 predicted proteins | sample CryGeymeta201525_FD_183988 | JGI IMG/M metagenome (GOLD analysis project Ga0210024, IMG submission 183988) | Groundwater microbial communities from Crystal Geyser aquifers in Utah, USA - Crystal Geyser metaG 2015-25 (SPAdes) (version 2) | ecosystem: Environmental > Aquatic > Deep subsurface >...
AAATACACAAAGCAAAAAGTCGAACCCCAGTAGTAGAAACTTCGTTTCACTACGGGGCAGGGAATTAATTGAGAAATAAAAGCAGTCAATTTTAGATAAAGTATTAAAATGAGGAGGAAGTTGTTAAGGGATTTTTATGATAGGCCGACTTTGAGAGTGGCTAAAGAGCTTTTGGGGAAGTATATTGTCAGAAGAATTGGGAAGAAGGAAATCTCTGGGAAGATTATTGAGACCGAAGCCTATATTGGACCCCAGGACAAGGCTTCTCATGCCTATGGAGGTAAAATTACCCCTCGAAATTGGGTAGAATATCTTGAAGGAGGCCATCTCTATATCTATTTGGTTTATGGAATGTATTGGCAATTAAATATTGTGACAGAAAAAGCTGGAAAGCCAGAATGCGTACTTATCAGGGCTTTGGATTTAGCCAATGGCCCAGGAAAAGTTTGTTGCTATTTGCAACTTGATAAATCATTTAACGGTGAAGATTTAACTAAAAGTAAAAGAATTTGGCTGGAAGATAGAAAAGTGAAGATTAAGCCATCTCAAATTATAGCAACAAAACGGATTGGTATTGATTATGCCGGGCCTTATTGGAGCCGCCGAAAATGGCGTTTTGTCTTAAAGATATGACCAGGGAACAACAAAAGAAGATCGTCAGGGAATTCAAAGAAAGATGGGGAGAGGATTTCCCACTCCGTTCAAAATATATTGAGGATTTTAAAATTCCCCATCATCTGATTGCTCCGGAACTTAGCAGAGAAGAATTTAAAAAACTCTGGGATGAGTTAGTAGAAGAAATCAAAAAAGAAGATAAAAAAATCCAAAATAAATTCACTACGGGGCAGGGAATTAATTGAGCCCCGAACTACAGCAAAGCTGAGTACGGGATAAAAAATAAAATTATGGATAAAACAAAAACAAGATATTGGAGAATCGCCCCACCCCTAAAGAATTACTCGAACCTAGAAATAGAGCGAAGCTCGTTACGGGGCAAGAAGGAGAATTATTAAAATAAATATATGTTAGTTTTTATTGATGAATCTGGAGATCCTGGATTAAAAATAGAAAAAGGTTCAAGTAGATTTTTTACTGTTTCTTTAGTAATTTTTGAAGACAAAGAAGAAGCCTTGGCTTGTGATCAGAGAATAACACTTTTAAAAAGAGAGTTAGGATGGGAAGAAAATAGTGAGTTCCATTTTAAAAGAAATTCTGATAAAATACGCCGGGCTTTTCTACAAGCTGTGGCTCCATATAATTTTTTTTATTATGGGATTGTTATAAATAAAGAGCCGGAGAAATTATGGGGCGAAGGATTTCGGAATAAAAGTTCGTTTTACAAGTATGCTTGTAGCTTAGTTTTTCAAAATGCAAAAGATAAACTAGAAAACTCTACTGTGGTAATAGATAAAAGTGGCAATTTAGATTTTAGAAGGCAATTAGCAAAATATTTGAGAAGGAAACTAAATGAAGAAGGTAAAAAATTGATTAAGAAAGTAAAAATGCAAAGATCGAGAGGGAATAATTTGTTACAATTGGCTGATTATATTGCTGGAGTAATAAATAGGTCTGTTCAAGGCCGCAAGAAATTTGCCGAGGAATATCGAAAAATTATCGCTCACCGGGAGATTTATGTTCAAACTTGGCCAAAATAAAACTTCCAAGTCTATCCCTCACGGGAACGCGGCGATAAACGCCACAGTTCGACTTGGAAGCAATTCCAATGTTATATTATCAAGCGCATTATGATATGTCAAGAGCTAATTGTGGATAACTTTTTATACCACAAAAAGTAAAAGAATTATCAGAAGAACCAAAACAAAAAGTTGAACCCCGCACCAGAACAAGTTCGGTACGGGGCAAGGAATTAATTGAGAAATGAAAAAACCGATCAAACTAAGACTACAAAGAACAGTAAGAGTTAAACCAACAAAACCCTTCGCATTTGATCCGACTTTTTATAAACCAGACCATTTCACTTCGGGAGATAATTATTGGGAACCGGGGGTTCGTTGGCAAACTTGGAATTGGCAAGGTAAGCCATCGGGAATTAAGTTTATCAACAAAGGGACGGTAAGTAATCCGCTAATTGAGATAAAGGTTTACGGAAAAGAAAAGTTATCGGAAGATTTTATCAACTCTCTTATTGAGGAAATAAAATATCTTTACAATTTAAACCTTGAGCTTGAAGATTTTTATAAAACATTTAAGAAAGACAATTTTTTATCTCCAATTCTGAAAAAATGGCGAGGAATGCGCCCAGGACATCCAAGTTCTCTGTATGAATATCTAATAATCGGAATTGTTTTACAAAATGCTTCGGTTAAACGATCAGTTCAAATGTTTAAGGCCCTTTTGGAAAATTATGGAACATTACTTGAATTTGATAACAAGAAATTATGGTGTTTTTGGAGTCCCGGAAAACTTCAAAAAGTAAGCGAAAGAGAACTACGGGCTTTGAAGGTGGGTTACCGGGCGAAATCAATTAAAAAAATTGACGATTATTTTGCTCAAGGTTTGATTGGTGAACAAAAACTAAGAAAGCAAAGCAGAGAAACGCAAATGAAAGAATTGTTAAAACTTTATGGTGTTGGGCCCGCAACTGTTTGGCGTCTGCTTTTTGATGTTTTTCACCATTGGGATTTTTTCAATCACATTTCGCCTTGGGAGCAAAAGATTTATTCCAAATTATTTTTTGACCGAGATCCTGAAAATCCGGTGTCGGTCAAAAAACTGTTAAAGCATTTTGAAAAATATGGAAAGTATAAACAACTTGCTGTGCATTATATTTGGGAAGATATTTTTTGGAAAAGAGGGGATGAACATATTCCTTGGTTAGAAAAGGAAATCAGGATTTAAGTTTCAATTGCGGTGTTTATCTGTTACTGAATAATCAAAAAATGGCAACTCGATTTTTAAACCAATCAATTTTAGACAAAGCATTTAAAGGAGAATTAGTAAGATAAAAATGGATATTATTCAATTTGTAAATGAACTTGTAAATCATATAAAAAGCGAAGGCATCTTTAGGTTGGTGTTAGAGAAGATGGAAAAAGATAATATAAGTTGGGATATAGCAGCGAGAGTTAATATTGGTAAAGTTGTTAAAAATATTTGTCCTGATTGGGAAATAAATGTCGAAGGCGAAGGTATTATTAATCAACCTTACAAATTATTTGGTTCAATTGGGCAATATCCAGATATTCGTATTCTAAAACCATATCGCATTGCTGTAGAACTCGATCATTTTGGAAGGAAAGACGGAAATCCCGGATCAGGTTTTAAAATGGCTTTAGCAAAAGCAGCTTTCGGATATCTTTCAGGCGATTGGGACTATTGCGTTGTACTTTTCTATAATCACACCGAGAAATCTCTGGCACCGTATTTAGGACAAGAAAAAGAGCAAAAAATCCTCGATTTTTATCGAGATAATTTCCGTACCCAAATATTTTTGTTTGAATAATCAAAATTTAGGCCGAAGTTGAAGATTATAATCGTTTCTGATTTTTTGAAATTTTGGTGGAAATCCGTAAAATTTATAAAGTAAATAGATTTTTATGAAATACGAAGAATATTGACGAAGCGTTGTTTTTTCAGCGACGCACTATGACATTAGGGGTAAGAAAACTTAAATAAAAAGCGAAAATCCCGCTTTTGGCGGGACCGCGTGATTAGTAGGCTTTCGCCTACACTTACACTATAGCACAAAACATTATGTCAAGCAAGAGTTATCCACAAGTCGAAAAAACAAAATTCAAAGGCCACAGTTCAAAATTAATGAAAAATAAAACTATGAAAATAGAATTAACAAAAGAACAATACCTAAATTTATTAAAAATGGCTCATATCGCCAACAGCGTTTTGGGTATTTTGGGTGATGTTCTGCCGGAGCCAGAATACAAGGAAAAATCAAATGAGGCAGAGAGTTTAGAAGATTATTTCTTAAGTTATGCTCGAGATTTCGGATGCGATAATTTGGTTGAGGATTTTCACGGAAAAACTTTAATGAAAGATGAAATTTACGAAAAGATACAAGAAATAATGGATGAATACGACGATTATATCTTTTGGAACGAATTGGAAGTTAGAATGGGAAAAAGAGATTTTGAAAGAACTATGACCGAAGAGGATAAAAAATATATTAAAGAAAATAAGGGTTGGTATCCGGAAAGAATTCACGATATCTATGAAAAATACCGAAAAGAATTTGAGACGCACGGTATAGATCGTTTAGAAATTAAAGAGAAATGAATAAACTAAAATCACAACCTCCCCGAAGCAGAATAAGTTCGCTTCAAGCCAAGCAAAAAGTCGAACCCCGTAGTAGAGCATCGACAATCTCGGTTCACTACGGGGCAGGCGGGGCAAGAAGGAGAATTAGTGAAATAATTTATGAAAGAGTTCCCAAAGCCAATCAAAATTAGAATTTTTTATGACGAAAATTTAAGGGGAATTACTGGTAAAAGTTCTGAAGTGTCAATAGTTTCTGAAGGATTAAGCTTTGTCAATTTTTTATATTTTATTTTTTCTTCTTATCCAGAAATTCAGAAAAGATTTCCACCCGGAAAATTAGGATTTTTATTAAATGGAAAGAAACCCAATGAGTATGATGTTTTAAATGACGGAGACGAACTCAGATTTATAGGAATAGAAGATAAATAAATCATCAAAACTTAGCCCGAAGTTGAGGGAAAATTCAAAGCAAAAAATCGAAAAATTAATTGAGAAATAAAATTATGGAAATTAAAAATGGGAATACTAATTTTGTTAATTTTGGTACATATAGAGCTGGAGAAGCAGATATTTTAAAGCACGAGTTAGAAAAGCATGGAATTCCTGTTAAAGTTATTTATCCAGGAACTGGTATCGGAAAAGAGGCAACTGCAGAAGCATATTTTCCAGCTTATAAACTCATGATTCGAGCTTGTGATATTCCAGTTGCAGAAGAGTTAAAGGAAAAATTTAATATTAAACCTATAGAAGTTGGAGAGAAAATGCCCCTTCCAAAATCATATGCTTGGGCTAAAAAGGGTTTAAATAGATTTGCATTAATTGGTTATCTTGTTTCTTTTCTTGGAATATTGATGATGGGTTATTTATCAGATAAGCTGGAATTTCTTCCTGAAAATACACCATTTTATTTTATAGCTGCTTTTTCTATCTTCTTTTTTATTTGGCTTGGTAGTACTGTATATAATATTTTTAAAGAAAAAAAACATTAATTTTATCCGACCCAATCAATTTTAGACAAAGCCCTGAACTATAACTTCGTTAAGTACAGGGTAAACATTTAAAGGAGAAATATGAACGAAAAAATTAAAAAAAATTTAAGGTCATTATTTACCGTCATAGCTATATTATGGATTTTTGTCGAGACAACTGCTTATTATACAGACTTATCGAAAATAGCCGGAGTTTTAGTTATGTGGATGATCATTATGTATTCATTAAAGGAAAAGAAAGAAAATGATGACGGGCAAAATAAAAATAATCAAAATTTAGGCCGAGGTTAAGGGAAATTTAATAAAAAAATAAATTTAATGAAAATAAATCAATCTTTAAAAGTAGAGCCAGTAATTGAAGAGAAAGTTTTTACGGTTTCGGAGTTTTTAGATTTTTTGAATAAGATTTTAGTGCCTCAACGGGTAATTGTTCGAGGCGAGATAGGGGAGAAAATAGACGAATATCCGAATTATACTTTTTTTAATCTTTTAGACAAAGACGGCTCCATTTTGAAATGTTTTGCCTGGGGCGAAGTCATCGAAGTCTTAGGAATACCACTTGAAGGAGGGATGGAAATTAGAGTGATTGGTTATCCCGAAATTAGAAAGGAAAGAGGAGAATTAAAATTTCAGGTTCGAAGAATTGAACTAATTGGTGAAGGAATTTTAAAAAAGCAATTTGAAATTTTAAAGAAAAAATTGGCGGTTTTGGGATATTTCGCTTTGGAAAGAAAAAAGCCAATTCCCAGATTTTGTGAAAATATTGGTTTAATTACTTCAAAATATGGAAAAGGAGCAAAAAAGGATTTTTTGACCCATCTTGGAAATTTTGGTTTTCGGATTTTCTTTTACGATGTTCGGGTTGAAGGACTTTTAGCTCTTCCCGAAATTATTACAGCCATTAATTATTTTAATCAAAATTTTTCCCAACTCGATGTTTTGGTCTTAACTCGAGGCGGTGGCAACTGGGAGAGTTTGCAACCTTTTAACTCAGAAGAGATAGTTAAGGCTATCCATGCTTCTAAAATTCCTATTATTACTGGAATTGGTCATGAAGATGATGAAACTTTAGCTGATTTAGTTGCTGATTTGAGGGCTTCAACTCCAACTCATGCCGCAAAAATTCTAAATGAAAATTGGAAATTAGCTTCAATTAATATTCCTAAATTTGAAAAGGATTTTAATGTCTCAATTGATAGAATGTTTAAAAATATTAAAGAAAAAATTATTTTCTTTAAAAGTAATTTGACTACCGAAGTTAAAAAAGAAATTTTATTAAAGCAAAAAGGGCTTGAGAATTTGTGGAGAGATTTGAATCTTCGCTTTCAAAGTTATTTTAAAGAATTTGAAATTTTAGAAAGAGAATTCAAGAAAAATTTTATAAAAATTGCAAGTTTAATAAAAAATCAAAAATTAAAATTTGAGCAATTCTTAAAAAACTTGATTAAGAATAAAATTTGGTGGCAAGAAAAAATTGAGAAACTTTTAAAGCAACAAGAAGAAAAACTGGTCCTTTCAAGTCCTACTTTAAAACTTAAACAGGGTTATACCATTACTTCAGATGAATTTGGAAAAATAATTAAAAATCCAGACAAATTAAAGATTTTTCAAACAATCAAAACAAAATTTTATAAAGGTCAAGTTTTATCAAGAGTTAAAAAAATTCACCCTGTTAAATAATTTGCTTTGCAAATTAAAATCCTTTGGATTTTATTTAACGGGGTAAAAAATTAATATGCCCGATGAAAAATTCAATTTTACAAAGGCCTACCAAGAAATAGAAGAAATTAATGAGTGGTTTCAAAACGAAGAAATTGATTTGGATGAAGCCCTGCAAAAGTATGAAAAAGGTATGGATTTAATTAACAAATGCAAAGAAAGATTAAGGGAAGCGGAAAACAAATTTGAAGAAATAAAAAAGAAATACACGGCCGAAGAGTAAAGTATGATTAAAAATCATACAAAAAAGGATAAAGAAGATAAAATCGTTTTGGTTGGCGTAATCAAAGATAGACGTGACCTTAATATTCTTTTGAAAGAAAACTGGTATCGAATTCCCCTAAGCCAGGCGCCTAAGCGACAATTCAATTACCTCGCCTTCTATCAACCCCTTTTCTTTAGCCATCGGGGAAAGTGCATTCGGTATTATGCTCGGGTTTTAAATTACCGAATTATCAAAAGAGGCGATTTATTGCCGGACGAACCAAGCCATCCCAGGGCTCGCGATTATTATCTCCAAGTTCAGGTTGGTAAAATTAAAAAACTTCCTCAGCCAATCAGGAATATAATTCCCCGCCGCATCTCCTTCGGTTTTACTACCCTAAGTCATTTATTAAAATCAAAAGACATTTTACAACTTTACAATGTTACTCCCACGGAACCGATAGTAGAAGATGGTTTGAAAAAGGCAGGGATCAGAGCAATTCCCCAATATTATGTAAAAGGGGAAGAAAAAAGATATTTTCTTGATTTTGCTATTTTTTGCCAAAAAGGGATGATTGCTATTGAATGCGACAATAAAAAAGTCCATTCCATCCCCAGCCAAAAAAAGAAAGATAAAATAAAGAATAACTTTTTGAGAAAGTATGGTTGGACTGTTATTCGTTTACCAGAAGATGATATTGTTTCTAATTTGCCAGGTTGCATTAAAAGAATAAAAAAAGCGGTCCGAAAACTTGGTGGACTCGCAAAATAAGGATGGATTTAATTAGTAAATTCAATAAAATAAAAAGTAGGGACAGGTACATTTTTCAATTCCATAGGGGCGCAATTTGATTTCTTGTTTCAAATTTTGTAATATAAAATATATGACAAATAAAAATGTTTTAATTGAAAAAGGGGTAATCGAGAAGAAGGAAGGGGTGGCGATTTTAGATTTGGAGAGGTATTTTGCCATTAAAAGAAAAATTGAGGAATATGAACAGAAAGAAAAGTTGTTAAGGAGTTTAGAAAGATTTGAGAGTTTGGCTAAGTGGGGAAGAAATTTTGCCAAAAAGAAAAAAGTTACTCAAAAACAAATTTTAGAGAATGATTAAAGTCGTTTTGGATACAAATGTTTTTATTTCGGCTTTATTTTGGAAAGGAGCTCCCTATGAAATATTAAAGAAAGTTTTAGAGGGGGCTATTTTAAATTCTATTTCTCCCCAAATTTTAAAAGAAATAAAAGAAAAACTTCTATATAAATTCAAACTTCCCCCAGAAAAAGTAAGGGAATTTTTGGAGATAATAATTTTCAACAGCCAAATTGTTTATCCTAAAAAGAAATTGAATGTAGTTAAAAAAGATCCTTCCGATAACAAAGTTATTGAATGTGTATTAGAGGCTGGGGCCTCTTTTGTCATTTCTGGAGATAAACATCTTTTGGAGATTAAAGAATACAAAGGAATAAAAATAATTACACCAAATAAATTTTTATCTCAAAATTTAGCCCGAAGTTGAAAATAAAATTATGGCAGAAGTTAAAGTTTTAATAGAAGGCTACGCGTCGGTAGACAGCGGTGGTCATTCCTGTTCAACTATAGCTTTGGTAAAAGATAAGAATCTGAGAATGATTGTTGATCCAGGCACGTTGCCTGACCAGGATTTAATCATAGAAAAACTAAAGGAAGAAGGGCTTACCGTAAATGATATAGACGTTGTTTTCATAACTCATTCCCATATGGATCACTACCGAAATATAGGAATGTTTCCTAAGGCAAAAACCTTGGATTATTGGGGTTGGTGGGAAGGTGATGTATGGAGTGAAGCCAAAGACAATATCACAGAAGATATTAAACTTATTAAAACTCCTGGCCACAGCTCAGATAATGTCACTCTTTTAGTTAAAACAGATAAAGGTAATATCGCTATCTGCGGTGATGTCTTTTGGAAAGAGAACTTTCCTGAAGACGACCCCTATGCAAGCGATAAGGAAAAATTAAGAGAAAGCAGAAAGAAAGTTTTAGAAATAGCAGATTATATTATTCCCGGTCATGGAAAGATGTTTAAAGTTAAAAAATAATCGATCCCGAAGTATGCCTCGCTTCGCTCGGCAACTACGGGACAGGCAAAGCCCTGAAGGAGAACTAGGAATATGTACCATTCAATAATTATTGAAGAAAGTTTGGAAAGGCCAGAGGTTTTGAAAAATTATAAAATTTTGAGGACGAAGTTTTCCAAAAAGAAAAATTGGCGTTTGCATATTATTGAAATTCCAGAACCGATTGAAAAAGCAGTAAAAGAGATTCAAAAAGCAATGGTTAGTGATAAGCCATATTATTTTCACATTTATAACAAAGGAGAAACTTTAATTATAGTTTTTAAAGACAAGGCTTTTCGTCTCAACCCAAAAGATAAAACAACTTGGCAAGAGGCAAGAGAATACGGTGCTGCTAAATTAAAGATTCCCTCAGAAGAACTGGATTTTTATCCATCAAAAATCTCCGAAGAAAATGATTGGTTTAATTATTGAAGGAGAAAAAAAAGAAAAATAGTCGAGAAAAATAGGGACGTACACTTTTTTAGGTCCATCGTACACAAAAATTAATATGATTTTGGTTTATATTACAAATCCGACAAAAAAGTGGGCAGAAAAAATTGCCAAGGTTTTGTTAAAAAAGAGGTTGATTGTCTGTTCGAATATTTTTGAAATTGAAAGTTTTTATTGGTGGCGGAGAAAAATTGAAAAGGCAGAGGAATTTGTTTTAATTGGAAAGACGATTGAAAAAAAATATAAAAAGATAAAAAAAGAGGTTGAGAAAATTCATCCTTATGAGGTTCCTTGTGTTTTGAAAATCAAGGCCGAGGCGAATAAGGGATATTTAAATTGGCTAAAAAGTGAGATAAAATAATTTTATGAAAAAAATATTTATTTTTATCTTGATAGTCCTCATTTTGGCCGGAATTGTCGGCTATTTAATAACTTTAAAACCCATTGAGAAAGTTGGCGAAGAAATTGAGAAACCGAGAGAAACAAAATTGAGAAAGGTTTTACTTTATTATTACAATCCGGAAAATGATAAAGACGAAAGCGGAAATACGATGTGCTCAAGAAAGGGATTGGTGGCAATTGAAAGAGAAATTACTTTAACAAAAACTCCAATTCAAGACACGATTAATCTTTTACTAAAGGGGAAAGAGAATTTAACTGATTTTGATAGGGCTCAAGGAATTACAACTGAATATCCTTTGGAAGGATTTTCTTTAGTTGAAACAAATTTCAAAGAAGATGGCACTTTGATTTTGAAATTTAATGACCCTCTTAATAAAACTGGAGGCGGTTCTTGTCGAGTTGGGATTTTATGGTTTCAAATTGAAGCCACCGCAAAACAATTTTCAGGAGTAAAAAAGGTTCAATTTCTGCCCGAAGAACTATTCCAGCCATAAAGGTCGTTAATTTTAAACTAACTAATGTGAAAAAAACAATTGAAAATTTAGCCAAAGCGTTTATTGGCGAGAGTCAGGCACGGAATAGATATACTTTTTATTCCAAGGTTGCCAAAAAAGAAGGTTATGAGCAGATTGCCGAGATTTTTCTGATTACTGCCGAAAACGAAAGAGAACACGCCAGTTGGTTGTTTAAACTGATAAATGAATTGAAGCAAAAGAGCGGGGAGGATTTTAGTGAAATTAAAGTTGAGACAGTGGCGCCGACAGTTTTTGGGACAACGGCTGAAAATTTGAAAGCGGCAATTGCCGGCGAAAATTATGAATATACAAAAATGTATCCGGAATTTGCCGATATTGCTGAAAAAGAAGGATTTCCTGAAATTGCCAAAAGATTAAGGGTTATTGCCAAAGCGGAAGAGCATCATGAAGAAAGATATAAAAAAATTGTAAAAGAGGTGGAAGCAGGCACTGTCTTTAAAAAAGAAAGAGAGGTCTGGTGGGTTTGTCGAGAATGTGGATACGTCCATTTTGGGAAAGAACCGCCAGAAGAATGCCCATCTTGCGGTCATCCGAGGAGTTTTTATCAGTTAAAGTCCGAAGAATACTGAAAAAAATCCTAAATCCAAAACTCTAAATCCTAAACAAGCCCCAAATCCTAAATTTCAAAATTCAGGGCTTGTGGGAAAAAATAAGAAATGAAAAATTTTTTAAAGGAGAATAAGATATTCTTGGCGATTTTGGTTGGAGCTTTGGTTATTGGCGGAACTGTTTATTTTTCTTCAAAAGAAAAAAGTAAGCCCGGGCCCCCTCCCCCACCGACTCAATGTCTGGCACCAGAAAAAACAATCGCCACCAAAATTATTGACGGAGACACAATTGTAGTTGAGGGTGGTAATAATGTCAGAATTTTAGGAATCGATGCCGATGAATCAGGCTATCCTTGTTATAATGAGGCAAAAAAGCGGCTGGAAGAATTGATTTTAAACAAGGAGGTAAAATTAGAAAAAGATGTAACCGATGTTGACCAATATAAAAGGTGTTTGAGATATGTTTTCTTGGCCGATCAAAACATCGGTTTGGAGTTGGTGAAAGAGGGTTTGGCAATAGCCAGATTTTACGAACCGGATCTGAAATACAAAGAGGAAATTTCGCTGGCGGAAAAAACGGCAATTGAAAATAAGATTGGCTGTAAGTGGGCAGGACAAAAACCAGCTCAGCTATCCCCGTCTTCTCCTTCGGTAAAATTTGAAAACTTCACTCCTGAGAAAACTGGTCTGGAAATTATTTTTGCCTGTAATGCCGGCAATTATTATGGAAAAGAAATGATTGTTGAAGGGAAAATTGTTGCTACTTATCGTTCAAAAACTAACACTGTCTTTTTAAATTTTGAAAAGCCATATCCAGACCAATGTTTTAGCACTGTAATTTTTAGTTCTGACCAATATAAATTTGTTCAAAATCCAGAAAATTATTATTTAAACAAAACTGTTAGAGTCAGAGGTCAAATCAAAGAATATCAAGGAAAGCCAGAAATCATTTTAGAAGATCCCGCCCAAATTGAAATCGGAAAATAAAGAAAAATTATGAATGGGAAAAAATTTGAAAAGTTAGTGAATGAAGCAATAAAAACTATTCCCAAAAAAATCTTGGGAAAATTAGATAATGTAGATATCGTTATTGAGGAGGAACCAACCCCATATCAGTTAAAAAAACTCAGGGCAAGAAAAAGTTTAATTATTTTTGGTTTGTATGAAGGTGTCCCTAAAACTAAAAGATGGCAGTATGGCCAAGTTTTGCCTGATAAAATAACTATTTTTAAAAAGCCAATTGAAAAAATGGCCCGAATAGAAAAAGAGGCGAAGAGAACAAGTTCTCTTTTTCACCTTCATCCCGCTACGCGGGAATCGGTAATTAAAGAAATTGTCAAAAATACAGTCTGGCATGAAATCGCTCACCATTTTGGAATGGACGAAAAAAGGGTCAGAGAAGTAGAAACTATTTTGGGCAGGTGTATTTAAGACAGTTAGCGTATTTCTTTAATATCTTAATTTCATTAATCAAAACTCGACCTTACCTAACTGAAACCCGATGTCAATTGAAAGAAATAAAAAGTCGTCAGAGGGGCGATTTTTTGATAGAATAAAGAAAACTGGCAAAATTTTTGGGTCGAGGCCGAGGAAAATAACTAAATTATAAATTTTATGATTAATCCGGAGAAAAGAACTGATATTTTGAGGAAAACGTTGATTAAAAACGGAAAATATTTAATTGCTCAAATTGGGGGTCAGGGACAAGATCCTGGCGAGAGAAAAGTCTTAGATGTTTATTTCAGATATAAAGACTGTCTCGATCCAATAGAAAATCCAGATTGGTTCTCAGCAACTTCGAAAGAAGTATGGTCTCCAAAATTTTTGAGTTTAAGGGAAAACTTTTTCAATCTGCCAGTGGAACAAATTAAGAAGCTGGAGTTCCAAAATCCTTCATATTCAGCTGCCTTTAGACTTTTTTGCAAAAGGGGAGATCCGAGAAAGTATACTAAGGTTTTTACTTTTCAGATAGCTGGATGTAATTTTGACTGTAATTATTGTTTTGTCCCTCCCCAACTCAAAAGTGGCGATGTCAGATTTGGAAGATATTTTTCAGTAAAAGAGATTGTTGACCATTTTTTAAAAATGAAAGGACAGAGAAAAAACGAAGAATGGAATATATTAAGAATAACCGGCGGAGAACCTTTAACAATTGTTCCGGAGATTCTTTTTGATATTCAAAAAGAGATTGAGAGAAGATGTCCGCAAATTTATCTTTGGATAGAAACTAATATTTCCACTCCAAAGTATCTCAAGAAATTTGAAAAAGAATTAAAAGAAGTTTTTCAAAAAAACGTTGGAGTGGTTGGCTGTTTTAAAGGGATTGATGAAAGGGAATTTTCAATTTTAAGTGGGGCTGAGTCAAAGTTCTACGAACATCAATTTGAGACAGTAAAACTTTTGATTAGTCTTGGAGCAGATATTTATTTTTATCAGCCGGCCTTGATTTATGAAGACAACCTCGAAAAGAAAATTGAAAATTTTATTATAAAGCTTCAAAAAGTCCATAGAAATTTGCCTTTAAGAATTGAGGGTATTCCAATTATTTTCAATTATCCAGCAGCGAAGATAAACATTGAGGAGAAAACAAAGCAAGAGAGGCCTCTACCAAAAATCCCTCAGGCGACTTTCTTTAATTTATGGTACAATAAAATCCTTCCCGAGTTTTATTCAAAAGAGGAATTAGAAAAATATTGTTGCGAAATTAATATCAAATAAAAATCATAAAAATTTAGTTAACTAATCTAAATAAAAAAATATGGAACAAAAACAAATACAAATTAGGGCGTCGGAGGCGGATTTGAAAGGGGTTTATTCCAATGTGATGCAGGTTTCCCATACTCAAGAGGAATTTATCCTCGATTTTTTCAATATTGTTGGGGGAAACGGTGTCCTCTCAGCCAGAATTATTTTAAGCCCCAGCCATCTGAAAAGAATGATTCGAGCTTTGGAAGAAAACCTTAAAAGGTATGAAGATAGCTTCGGTCCCATCATCCCGGCCCAACTCCCTACTCCGGAAGTAGGCTTTAAACCCTAATTTCAAAATTAAAAACGATGGCGAGAAGGTAATTTTTTGCTAAGAAATGAACAATAAAAAAATTCAACTTTCACCCAGTTCTCTGAATTTATTTTTGGAATGTCCTTGCTGTTTTTGGTTGGAAAAAAGAGTGGGGATTAAAAGGCCCCAGCCCTATCCTTATGCCCTTAATGCGGCCGTAGATAAACTTTTAAAAGAAGAATTTGACAGTTATCGAAAAAAGGGTCAGCCCCATCCCCTATTGGTTGCGCATAATATTCCGGCTAAACTTTTTCCAAACCAGGATTTGTTAAATCAGTGGCGCTCAAACTATGTTGGGATTCGTTATTATGATTCGGAGTTAGATGCCACTCTTTTCGGAGCAGTTGATGATATTTTGGAGTTTAAAGATGGAAAATTGGCGCCCTTGGATTATAAATCTACTGGCAGCAGCGTACCGACTATTTACGATCGTTTTCAAATTCAGATGGATATTTATACTTTTTTGCTGGAGAAAAATGGATTTAAAACTCCCAGAAAAGGATATCTGGCTTTTTACATTGTTGATAAAGAAAATGGATTTGGCGACCGATTGCCTTTTAAGAAAGAACTTCATGAAATAGAAACAAATCCATCTGACATTCCCCAACTTTTTAGAGAAGCAGTGGAACTCTTACGAAAAGACGAGCCGCCTTCCCATAGCCCTGATTGCGAATATGGCCGGTGGTTAAGGGAAGTAGCTAATGTTTAATAATGAAAATCATTGAGAAAAAATTTTTCATTGGAATTGATTTGGGTTGGAAAGAAAAGAAAACAACCGGCCTCTGCATTTTGGAAAAAGGGGGGCAAAAATTAATTCCCGAAGGAAATTACTGTTCAAAATGCCCCAGTAGTAGAGCAGAGCCCAGAACCAGAGCGGAGCTCGGTTCTGGACAGTCCCGCACCGAACTTTGTTCTGGTGCGGGGCTCACTACGGGGCTACCCCGAAGTGAACTTCGTTCTACTTCGGGGTGTAAAGATATTTTTGGGAAAGATATTTTCAGAATAATTGCTCCGTATCTGAAAAATACCGAAGCTGTTGCGATTGACGCTCCTTTAACCAAAGGTAGGGGAAAAGGCAAGATGCGGCTTTATGAGAAATTTTTATCAACTGAGATTTTTCGTAAAGAGAGAGTTATGCCTATTCCACCGGCCTTGATGGAAAAATTTTGCGACTTCGCCCGAGAACTTAGACAAAAATTTGAAAAGAGAGGTTTTGTCTTGGATATGAATTTAATCGAGGTTTTCCCGACTCTGGTTAAAAAAATTTGCGGAGAAAATTTATTTTTCGCCGTTTTTGGAAAAAATTTAAAAAAACCTTGTCAAAACGAAAACCAAGAATCGGTTCTCGTTTGCGCCCTTTTGGCTTATTTACATTTCAATTTCAAAACTCGTTATTTAGGTTATAAAGACGGGTTTTTGTTTTTGCCCCAAATGTCTTTTTGGAAAAGAGATTGGCGACAGAAATTTTATCAGGCCTGGATGGCTAGGTCGCGTTTAAAGTATCATCATTTAATTACTAATATTTTTGTTAAATAAACCCCGTAGTAGAAGTTCGCCAAGGGTTTTCTTTGAGAAAACCTTATATCGCAGAGCGAGTCGAACTTTCGCTACTGGGTAAATTTTTGATATAATAAAATTGGGTGAAAAATTGGAAAGTTGGGAGCTAGAAAGAGAATTAAGGAAATCGCCGATGGAATATCCTTTTAAAGCCACTTTGTGCCTTTACGGCGTATCCAGGAACCCTTGTCCCAATTGTTCTTTTCAAAATGAATATCCTCCGGTACCATTAGCAGAAACAACAAAAAAATGTCTTCAAAGATGTAAATTCAAAATTATAATTTGGATTTTGAATACAGAACAATTATCCTTATTTGAACAATTTAGACCTCCAGAAAAGAAGAAAGGAGACATTGAATTAGCAATAAATGAGGGTAAAACAGCCCTGATAGAAGAAAGTTTAAGGGAGAGTCAAAAAAAACTGCCTCTCCTCTTTTTTTAAATTAAGGTATAATAAAAATATGCCCGGTAGTGAAAACTCGACTGCGATTATGTTCTACTATGTATATATTATCCAAAGCATGAAAAATAAGGATTTGTATGTAGGTTTTACTACTGACCTAAAAAAACGATTACAAGAACATAATCGCGGATTAAATTTTTCGACCAAACCATATAGACTATGGAGGTTAATTCATTTCGAGGCTTATATTAATGGAAGCGATGCTAAAAGGCGAGAAGATTATTTAAAAACTAGCCAGGGTAGCAGAGTATTAAAACGTATGTTAAAGGATTATTTCCATTTTCAAAAGTCGAAAAATTAGTCGAGTTTCTACTACCGGGTATGATTTCCTTTGAAGATTTTCAAAAAATTGATTTAAGAGTGGCGAAAATAATTGAGGCCGAAAACGTGGAAGGGTCGGAAAAACTTTTGAAATTGAAAATTGATTTAGGAAGTGAAATTAGACAGATTGTGGCTGGAATTGCCAAATTTTATAAACCTGAAGATTTAATTGGGAAAGAAATTATCGTTGTTGCCAATTTGGAACCAAAAGTTTTGCGGGGCTTGGAAAGCCAGGGAATGTTGTTAGCAGCTGAAACCGAGGGCACAATTTCACTTTTAATTCCCGACCAAGAAGTCCTACCCGGAGCAAAAATTCATTAAAAAGAATTATTTAAAAAATGTTTCCGCTTTATGATGAATCATTTCCCTCTCGAAAACTTCCCTATATCACAATTTTTTTAATTCTTCTCAATGTTTTTATTTTTATCTTCACTTATCTCAGTCCCAATTTTGAGGAAATGGTTTTTGAATACGGGGCCGTCCCAAAAAGAATTTTGGAAGGCGAGGGGGTTTTAACTTTGATTAGCTCGATGTTTTTACACGAAGGTTTTTTGCATCTCATTGGCAATATGTGGTTTTTGTGGCTTTTTGGAGATAATGTTGAACAAAATTTGGGGAAAATAAAATTTCTCATTTTTTATCTTCTTTGCGGAATTTTGGCTGGACTTTTTCATATCTTTTTAGTTTCAGTTGAAGAATCGATGCTTCCGGTCATTGGTGCTTCGGGAGCAATTTCAGGAGTTCTGGGTGGCTATTTAATTTTGTATCCCAAAAATAAAATTCGGGCCTTTTTTATGCTTTATTTCAGGCCAATTATTTTTTCTGTCCCGGCCTATTTTTACATTGGGATTTGGTTTTTATATCAATTTTTATCTGTTGGCGTACCTTCTCCAGTTGCCTATTTTGCCCACATCGGCGGCTTCATCGCCGGAATGATTTTGGTTCTCTTTCTACGGAGAAAAATCATCAGAAAATCTTATTCTGAAATTTAAAAAATATTGTTATAATATAGGTATGAGTTTTAAAAAATTTCCAAAACTAAATTGGAGAAGAATTTTTATATTTATAATGATATACCTAATTTTGATTTTTTTTGTTATGACTTTAGGAATTATTGAGAGAAATTGTGAATTTACGATAAAAAAGGGGGTCCCGTTTCATTATTTTTCGGCTCGAGGTGGAGCTTGTGAAAGAGGTGGGGTAATTCAATTGATCGAATTTAAGGCGCAGTTTTCCACAATTGCCCTGATTTCTGACGTACTTATATGGGGAATGGTTTCTTATTTTCTATCTTCGCTGATTGTCATGCTTTATGAGAAAGCAAAGAAGAAAAACTGATCCCTGTCTAATTGTGCGAGAAGGGAAAATATACATGAAAAAAGAGAAGTCCTTCACAGTTATTGAGCTGTTATTAGTGATAGCTATTATGGGGTTTGTGGCGAGTTTTACTATGATAATAATGAGAAGTGCCAGAGAAAAAGCTAGGATTACAGGGCTTATTCAATTTAGCACCAGTATCGAACACGCTTTTTTTATTGATATAGTTGGCGAATGGGAGTTTGAGGATAATCTTAATGATAGTTCGGGCAACAATCTTAACGGTCAGTGGAAGGGATTGGGCAGTTACATATCTAACGACGCCTCCCCTCAACTTGGAAAAGCAGCTCAATTGGATGGAAATAACTATATTCAAGTAATGGACCCCGGCGAAAATAGTATTTTAGATATTAAGGATGAGATTACAGTCGAATCTTGGATTAAAATAAATGATTTCGGAAGTAAACCCTGGTTGTGCATAGTTTGTAAAGATGGGTCATATGAACTTAAGATAAAAAACAATGGTCAAGCAAGTTTTCGTTTGTACGGTGAAGATGGTTCTCAGTATAATATCCAGCCCAGCGAAGATGTTTTTAAATTTGGAACTGGGAAATGGCACCATTATGTGGGCACTTGGAATGGTTCTGAGATGAAAATATATATTAATGGAGAAGAAAAAGGTGATCCCATAATTTTTTGGGGAAGGATAAAGGAAAATAACGAAGACCTTAAATTTGGTAAAGATGTTATTGGTGTTATGGATAACGTACGGCTTTACAATATGGGTTTTGCTTCAAGTCAAATTGGAAAATTCTACGCTAATACTTTGGAGATTAGAAAAAATTGGCTAAAATAGTATAGGTTGAAACGAAAATTAAAAATAGGCGTTTTATTTTAATATGACGGAGAAAATTAATAAATTTGCTATTGCCATTTTATTTTTAGTTTTTTTATTTGCCGTAAGTTTTGCCATTATCAAATGCCCTTTACTTGGGCCAATTACTCTACCTCCTTTTCAGCCGCCAAAACCCTCAAAAATCGAAGGAATTGAAAAATTTGCTTCGGAAGAAGATTTTAAATCTTATTTAGAAGAATCTCAATTGGGTTATCTGGCTGGAATAGGAGTTGGAGCAGCCAGAATGCCGTTGGTTAAAGAAGGAGTTCCTGCCCCTACTCCCCTTGAGATGCCTCTGGAGGCAAAGGGGGCTATCCCGGAAAGGGTCTCTGAAACCACTGTTCAGGTTTTGGGAATTGATGAGCCAGATATTGTCAAAACAGATGGAAAAGAAATTTATTTTTCCCAATCGCCCTACATTTATCCAATTTTCTGGCGAGGGTTCGAAGAAAGAGAAATTTGGCCGCCAAAAACTGGTGAGACAAAAATCATTGACGCCTTTCCGCCTGAAGATTTAAAAATTGAAGAAAAAATTGAAGAAAGAGGAGATTTGCTTTTGGCAAAAGATATTTTAGTAATTTTTTCTGAGGATAAAATTTTTGGCTATGACGTTTCCAATCCCCAATCGCCAAAAAAGAAATGGGAAGTGAAATTAGAAGATAATAATTTTTTGGTCGGCGCCCGGCTTTACCAAAACAAAATTTATTTAATTACTAAAACTCAAATTGATACCTATCGCCCCTGCCCAATCAAACCCTTATCAATTGATGGAACACCTTTGGAAATAAAATGTGTTGATATTTATCATCCGATAGTTCCGGTCCCGGTAGACATTACTTATACGGCAATGATTTTGAAATCGGATTCAGGCAAGATTGAAAAAACAGTTTCTTTTGTTGGCTCTTCAGATCAATCAGTAGTTTATATGTCAAGCAAGGCAATTTATGTTACCTATTCTTATTTTGAAAGTGTCATTAAATTTTTCACCAATTTCTTGAAAGAAAGGGGCAAAGATTTGGTTCCTTCTTGGTTAATTGAAAAACTGGAAAAATTAGAAAGTTATGAAATTTCTGATCAGGCAAAATATACTGAGTTTACAATTTTGCTGCAACGATATTATAACTCCCTGAGTAATGACGAGAGATTAAGAATTGAAAACGAAATTCAAAATCGAATATCGGATTATTTCAAAGAACACAAAAGAGAATTAGAAAAAACGGGAATAATTAAAATCGGACTGGAAAAATTTGAGATTTCAGCCACCGGCAATATTCCTGGCCGACCTCTCAATCAATTTTCCCTTGATGAATATCGGGAAAATTTGAGAATGGCGACGACAGTTGGGGAAGGATTTTGGGAATTTGGCGGTCAAAGAGAAAGTGCCAACGATGTTTATGTTTTGGATGAAGATTTGAAAATTTTGGGTTCGGTTCAGGATTTGGGACTGACCGAAAGAATTTATTCTGTCAGATTTATTGAAGATAAAGGCTATTTGGTAACTTTTCGTCAAACTGATCCATTTTTTGTCTTAGATTTGTCAGACCAAAAAAATCCTCAACTAAAGGGCCAATTAAAAATTCCCGGCTACTCTTCCTATTTGCATCCCATAACCAAAGATAAAATTTTGGGAATTGGAAAAGAGGGTTCTCAGGTTAAAATTTCTTTGTTTGATGTTTCTGACCCTGAAAATCCAAATGAAATCGCAAAATATAATTTAGATGAATACTGGTCGGATATTTTAAATACTCATCATGCTTTCTTGTTAGATTCAAAACATCAAATCTTTTTCTTACCCGGCGGTCGCGGCGGATATATCTTTTCTTATAAAGATAACAAATTAGAATTAAAAAGAGCGGTTAGCGATATCTCAGCCAAAAGAGCAATTTATATCAATGACTATTTATATATCATCGGCGAAAACAAAATCGTTGTTCTCAACGAACTCAACTGGGAAAAAGTAAACGAATTAGAGTTTTAGTTTCACAAAAAAATCTAACAGAGGTCGGGCCTCTGTAAAATGATATAGCGGTGAGGCATAAAACCAAAACCCGCTTTTTTATTTCCGCCCTGCCCGAGACCCAGCACCAGAACAAGTTCGGTGCGGGGCATGGTTTTTCTCTCGGGGTTTTTCTTGACAAGATTTTAATTATTTTTTATAAAAATAATAGCTGTTTCAAAATATGGGTGATATGAATGGAATTAGGTATAATACAGGAAATTGAAATCCACAATGAAGGACAAGATTTAGAAACTATTTGGTTTGCGCAAAAATCAGGACCTATAAGGAATGTCAGCTATAAAGCGCTTAAGAAAAGAGATTTTAAAGTAAGTGATGTTTTAATCAAGGCGGGCTTCAAGATTTCAGAGCCCCAAAAATTTGATTCTGAGCTCAAAGAATTACTAGCACCCAAATTATTGCGATAAAAACAAGAGAAATAAGCTGGAATAAACCCAGCTTTTTTATTTAACTTACTGGTAAAAAGTCGCCAAAGGGGCGATTTTTTGCTTGCGCCGAGCTCATCGAGGCGCTTGCCCTAAGCTTGTCGAAGGGGTAGAATAAAAAATATGAATAGAAAGATTTTAGATATCTCTAAAAGAGCCGAAGAAGCCCAATTTTCACCAATTCGAAAGTTTGTTCCTTTTCTGGAAAAGGCAAAAAAGAGAGGGGTTGAGGTTTTTGAACTTCATATTGGGCAGCCAGATTTAGAAACGCCAAAAGAGATTTTGAGAGAAATTAAAAATTTCAAAGGAAAAATTTTATCTTATACCAATTCAATTGGAATTGAAGAAGTGAGAAAGGCCTGGCAAAAATATTATAAAGATGTTGGTATTAATCTTGATACTTCTGAAATTATCGTTACTACTGGCGGAAGCGAAGCCATTTTTTTTGCTTTTGCCACAATTTGTAATCCGGGCCAAGAAATCATTGTTTTTGAACCATTTTATACAAATTATAATGGCTATGCCTCAATTGCCGGAATAAAATTGGTGCCAGTGAGAACTTTTGCCAAAAACGGCTTCCATTTGCCGTCACAAAAAGAAATTGAAAAGAAAATCAACAAAAAAACCCGAGGAATTTTAATTTGCAATCCCAATAATCCCACCGGCACAGTTTACAAAAAAGAGGAATTAAAAATGCTGGCCGAAATTGCCAAAAAAAGAGATCTTTTTATTTTATCTGACGAAGTTTATCGGGAATTTGTTTATGATGGCGAAAAACATTATTCAATGATGGATTTTCCCGAAATTCAAGATCGAGTAATATTGCTCGATAGTGTTTCCAAAAGATTCAGTGCTTGCGGAGCCAGAATTGGATGTCTAGCTTCAAAAAATAAAAAAGTGATTGAGGGGGCAACGAAGTTTGCCCAAGCCCGTCTTTCTTCGCCAATGGTTGAGCAATCGGCAGTCATTCCCCTTTTGAAAAATTCAAAAAAATATACTCAAAAAATTGTCAGAGAATATAAAAGGAGAAGAGATACAGTTTTTGAGGCACTCCAGAAAATACCCGGCATTTTTTGTCTGAAACCAAAAGGAGCTTTTTATATCATAGTTAAACTGCCAATTAAACCCCGTAGTAGAGATGCCTCACTACGGGGCAAGGATTCAGACGATTTTGCTAAGTGGCTTTTAACGAAATTTTCTTTTAGGGGAAAAACGGTGATGGTGGCATCGGCTTCCGGTTTTTATGCTACAAAGGGTTTAGGTAAAGACGAAATTCGAATTGCCTTTGTTTTGTCGTCTAAAAAACTAAAAGAGGCAATGGAAATTTTCAAAAAAGGTCTAGAACAATATATTAAAATTAATTAAACTAAAATGTATCTTCAAATTTTAATTGCTGGATTTGGAGGGGGAGTAATCAGGGGTCTGGTTGGTTTCATAAAGCATCAATATTCTTACAAAAATGTAGGTTTTAATCTGCCTTACTTTTTGGCAATGAGTTTTATTTCGGGAATTGTCGGAGTTTTGGCTGCTGCTGTCGCCAATGAGTTGGGAATTTTTGGTTTTTCGCCGGCTTTGGCTTTAGTGGTGGGTTATGCTGGTGGAGATTTCATCGAGAATATTTACAAAATCATTGTCAAGAAAACCTCTCTTTACCCCACACAAGAAAAGTGAAAAAAGAAATAACCCCAGTTAGAAATCGTATTTCTAACGAGGCAAGAAAAGTTGTTATTGGCGGAACTTTTGATATTTTGCATAAGGGCCACGAAGCGATTTTAAGAAGGGCTTTTGAATTGGGTGAGGTAGCTATTGGTTTGACTTCAGATAAAATGGCTCGAGAAATAAGAAATAGAGAGATTAAAGATTTTAAAGAAAGAAAAAAAGAACTGGAAAATTTTATTATTAATGAATTTAAGATCGAGCCAAAAATTTTCAAAATTGAAAACAAATTTGGTTTCACTTTAGAAAAAGATTTTAATTATATCATTGTCTCACCAGAAACTTACAAAACGGCGTTGGAAATTAACCGAGAACGTAAAAAAAGAAAGAAAAAATTAATTGAAATTGTCGAAATTGATTTTGTTTTGGCCGAAGATGGAAAACCAATTTCAGCCGAAAGAATCGTTAAGGGAGAAATTAATAGAGAAGGAAAATTGCTAAAATAGTACTAAAATTATGAAATTTTTTGCCGATTTTCATATCCATAGTAAATACTCGCGAGCGACTTCCAGAAATATGGATTTGGAAAGTTTAGATAAATGGGCAAAGATTAAGGGGATTTTGGTTTTGGGAAGCGGCGACTTCACCCATCCGGCCTGGTTTAAAAATTTAAAAGAAAATTTGGTACCTGCAGAACCCGGACTTTACAAGTTAAAGCAACGAGAAACAAGCGACAAGCGACAAGAAGAGATAAGATTTATTTTAACCACCGAAGTAAGCTGTATTTACTCAAAGGGTTGGAAGGTCCGGAAAATCCATATAATCATTTTTGCTCCCTCTTTTGAAATCGTTGAAAAAATTAATCAAAAATTGAATTTCTACGGCAATTTAGCGGCTGATGGCAGACCAACTTTTGGTCTAGATGCCAAAGAACTTTTAAAAATTATTTTGAATATTTCTGAGGATTGTTTGGTTGTTCCGGCGCATGCCTGGACCCCTTGGTTCTCTGTCTTTGGTTCTCGTTCCGGATTTAATTCGTTAGAAGAATGTTTCGAAGATTATTCAAAATATATTTATGCGATAGAAACAGGGTTATCTTCATCGCCAGATATGAACTGGCGACTTTCGGCATTGGACAAAATAACTTTAATCAGCAATTCAGATTCTCACTCCGCTGCCCATATTGGTCGGGAAGCTAACGTCTTCGAAGGAGAAGAATTAAGTTATAGAGGTATTATAGAAGCCATAAAACAAGGTTCTAAATCTAATATCCAAAATCTAAAATCTAATATCCAATTGATTTACACTATTGAATTTTTTCCAGAAGAAGGTAAATATCATTACGATGGCCATCGGCTTTGCGGGATTTCTTTGGCACCTCAAGAAACAAAAAAATATAATGGCATTTGTCCTGCCTGTGGAAAGCCATTAACGATCGGAGTTTTAAACCGAGTGGAGAAATTGGCTGATAGGCCCGAAGGTTTCAAGCCAGAAAATGCTATTCCTTTCAAAAGTTTGATTCCCTTGGAAGAAATCATCGCCGATGCTTTAGGACAAGGCGTTGGAACAATCGAAGTAGAAAAGGAATATAAAAATTTAATTGAAA
>Ga0210024_1001113_pt1 | contig 24446 bp, 23 predicted proteins | sample CryGeymeta201525_FD_183988 | JGI IMG/M metagenome (GOLD analysis project Ga0210024, IMG submission 183988) | Groundwater microbial communities from Crystal Geyser aquifers in Utah, USA - Crystal Geyser metaG 2015-25 (SPAdes) (version 2) | ecosystem: Environmental > Aquatic > Deep subsurface >...
ACGAGGCACGACGTCGAGGCGGAGAACTGTCTTCGTGTAGTCCCAGTCAACGCCTTCGGACCGGGTACCCACTGGAGGGTGAGCCGGCGTCATACGAGCGCGTAATTCATTAAAGTTATTAGCCATCGATCAGTCCTTCCTTTCGAAGTTGCTCAATATGTTGGTCGTAGAGTTGATCAGCTACAGGAATGTGGATGTCGTACCAGCGATCGTCACCAGTTTTATCACTGCCGATCAGCAAAATTGCCGAGCGACGCGGATCAAAGGCATACAACGTGCGTAACGGTTTGCCGCCCTGCTGAGTGCGCAGTTCTCGCATATGCTTGTGTCTTGAGCCATTGATCCCACTGCTGTGCGGAAAGCCCAGCCCAGACCCGCGCTTCCTGGAGGCGCACACTGGTGTCGAGCGCTTCCTGTTCAACCTTGAACAAGTTTTTACTATCAACTGGACCCGCTCAAGACCCCCACGGTGCCCACAGTGGCCTATCGGGACGTGGAATTCGCCACCAAGCGCTACGACTACCTGCTGGCCTCCAAAGCGTTGGCAGCGCACGCCACCAGCTATCAGGTGATTCGCAACGCGGTCGCTGACGCGGCCTCAGACCATTACCCGGTGCACGCCACCTTCGAGGTGCCGCTGTGAGCGACGCGAAGCAAGCTGCTCTTGCCGCAGCGCAGGTGCAGGTGCAGCAAGAACCACCCAAGCGCTGGCTCAACCGCACTGTGGTGGGTGCCGGTGTGACCAGCGCCTTAGGTGATTTCTGTTATGAAACCACCACGGTGCTTCTGCCAGGATTTTTGGCCGTTCTGAGCATTCCGGCGGCGGCTTTGGGGTTGATTGAGGGGGTGGCCGATGCGGTGTCGAGCTTCACCAAAATGTTCTCAGGCTACATTGCCGACAAGCTGGGGCACCGCAAACTGCTGGTGCTCATTGGCTACGCGCTAACGCCTGTGGGTCAAATCTTTCTGGCGCTGGCAACCAGCTGGCCGCTGCTGCTGTTGGGGCGTCTGGTGTCCTGGTTTGGCAAGGGGCTGCGCGGGCCACTGCGTGATGCCATCGTGCTCCAGGCCGTCAGTCCCGAGACACGGGGGCGTGCCTTCGGCTTTCACCGGGCCACCGACACCTTGGGGGCAGTGATCGGGCCGTTGCTGGGCGTGGCCATTTTGGGCTGGGTGCAGCCCTGGCAATGGGCGGATGCCAGTGGGCCATTTCGTGTGCTGTGGCTCTCGCTCATTCCCGGCGTACTGGCGGTCGTGGCGTTTTTGACCCTGGTCAAAGACCCGCAGCAGTCCTCCAACCCGGCGCTGAAATTTATCGGCTCACTGCGTAACTTGCCGCCCCGGTTCAAGCGTTACCTGGGTGCGGTGGGCATCTTCGGCATCGGCGACTTCTCGCATAGCCTGCTGATTCTGGCGGTAGTAGACCCAGGATGATCCCGCGGCTTGGCTGTATCTGGTCGAAAGCAAGACGGGTAGATACTCAGTCTGCGGCATCGGGTCCGCACTCTGGTAGGCTTGCTTCCTTGATCTGAAATTAACTGGCCCCATCCATGCGCGTCCTGCTCTACAAAGATATCAACACCCGTCGCGTCAAGGCTGCTTTTGCCAAGGTGCGCGCATTTCTCGAGGCCGATGACTTTCGCAGTGCCGATGTCAAAAAGCTGAACCCCACCCCCTATTGGCGTGCCAAACTCGATTACAGCAACCGCTTGCTGCTGCAGTTTGCCCGCTACGGCGACGAGACCGTCTGCCTGGCCCTGGAAGTCATCGAAAACCACGCCTACGACAAATCACGCTTTCTGCGTGGGGCCGCGCTTGATGAGGAAAAAATTGAGAAAGAGCTGGTGCTCAAGGATGTGGCCAGCGCCCATAACCAGCCCGACACAGCGCCCCTGCGCTGGCTGCACGCCAGCCGCCATGAGTTCGACCTGCTGGACAAGCCCATCATGTTCGATGATGCGCAAGAAGCTGTCCGGCGCCTGCCCGCGCCCGTGGTGGTGGTGGGCTCGGCGGGCTCTGGCAAGACGGCTGTCACGCTGACCAAATTGCGTGAAGCAACGGGGCGCGTGCTGTATGTGACGCTGTCGAGCTACCTGGCTCAATCGGCGCGGGCCTTGTATGACGCGCACGGCTTTGAGAACCCCGCCCAGGAAGCCGAGTTTTTGAGCTACCGTGAATTTCTGGAAACTTTGCGCGTACCCGCCGGGCGCGAGGTCAGTTTTGCCGCCTTTGCGGCCTGGTTCGAGCGCCACCGCCAAAGCGCCCGCAGCGCACTGGGTGAACTCGACGCACACGCACTGTTTGAGGAATTTCGTGGTGTCATTGCCGCAGGTGTTCAAGGCCCCCTGGATTTGCCAAGCTATCTGGCGCTGGGGGCGCGCCAATCGCTGCTCGACACTACAGCGCGTGAAGCAGCCCATGGGCTTTTTCAGCGCTACCGGCAGTGGCTGGCTGAGAGCCAACTGTATGACCTGAACCTGGTGGCTTTCGAGTGGCGCGCCATGGCACAACCGGTGTACGACTTTGTCGTCATCGACGAAGTGCAAGACCTCACCAATGTGCAACTGGCCCTGGTGTTGGCCTGCCTGAAAACGCCCGGGCAGTTTTTGCTGTGCGGCGACTCCAACCAGATCGTGCACCCCAACTTTTTCTCCTGGGCGGCGGTGCGCACCATGTTCTGGCACGGGCTTGCCGGTGAGGCCGCACAGCAGCAAACGCTCTCGGTCTTGCAGGCCAACTTCCGCAACACCCGCTGCGTCACTGAACTGGCCAACACGCTTCTCAAAATCAAGCAAGCCCGCTTTGGCTCGATTGACCGTGAGAGCAATTTTCTGGTGCAAAGCACCTCGCAGACCGAAGGCGCAGTCCACCTGTTGCCGGCCAAAGACGCTGTGCTGCGTGAGCTTGACGCACGCACACGCGCCTCTGTTCACCATGCCGTGGTGGTGCTGCGCGACGAAGACAAAGCCGCAGCCCGCGCCCATTTGCGCACACCGCTGGTGTTTTCGGTGCATGAAGCCAAAGGGTTGGAATACCCCCACGTGATTTTGTACGCCATGGTCTCCGGCCAGCGCTCGGCGTACGCAGAGGTCTGCGAGGGCGTCAAGCTCGACGACCTGCAGGTGCAAGAGCTCAACTACAACCGGGCCCGTGACAAAGGCGACAAGTCACTGGAGCTGTACAAGTTTTATGTCAATGCGCTGTATGTGGCCATGACCCGCGCGGTGGAAAGCCTGACCCTGGTGGAATTCGACACCGCACATCCCTTGCTCGGTTTGTTGGGGCTAAAGCCTGGCACCGAGGCGCTCGCGCCCAGCCAGGCGGCGCAAACATCAAGCCGCGAAGAATGGGCGCAAGAGGCGCGCAAGCTGGAACTGCAAGGCAAGGAAGAGCAGGCGCAAGCCATTCGGGACACCTTTTTGCAAGTCAAAAAAGTGCCCTGGGCGCCCTGGTCTCAGGCGCAGATGGATGAACTGCTACCGCGCGCACTTGACCGCAACCAGCCATCCAACAAGCCGCGCCAGAGTTTGATGGACTACGCGCTGTGGCATGGCCAGCAGGCCTGGGTTGAAAAGTTGGCACTACAGGCCAGGTTTGAACCTGCGCGCACTTTGGTGCCAGGTGAAAGTTACGGCAAACTCGTTCCTCGCACCGATTTTGTCAACTTTATCGACGAAGAAAATTATGACTATCCCCACGAATTTGAACGGCTTGAACAACTTGGCTACCGCGCGGCAGCGTCCCTGCGGCAGCGCCATCTGCAAGCTTTCACGGCGCACAATTTCAAGGACTTGCTGCGCCAATGCGACCAACACGGCATTGATCACCACACCGTGACGGGCGGCACGCCCTTGATGCTGTCCGCTGTTGCCGGCAACCTGCCGCTGGTTGATGCGCTACTGCAGCGTGGCGCTGACCCGCAAGCTGCGGATGAGTTTGGTCACACCGCCTGGTTGGCCGCCTTGAACCGCGCCATTGACGACCCCGACTTTGCTCGGCAAAAGATAGGTGCTTTGTTCGAACGCATTGCCCCTGCCGTGATCGACGTGCAAACCGATGGCAGGCTGGTGCGACTGGAGCGCCATCAAGGCGAATACTGGCTGCTTGGCATGATGCTGGCGGGCTTTAAAACCTTGAGAACGCAGTGTGTCGCTCGCTTGCATCACTCGTACAAATACGAGCCTGGTTTTTTTGCCGAAGTCCTGCAAAACAGCCTTGAAAGGCTACCTGAGCATTTGTGGCAAGCCAAGCGGCGCAAGCGCAGTTACGTCAACGCCGTGCTGGCGCGCGCCGAAGTCGACAGCCAATACCAACCCGCGCGCAAACTGTGGCTGCGCACCCAAAATGGCCACTACTTGCCCAACCCCGCCATGCAATTGCGCACCCAAAGTGCCAACGACGCGTTGTGGCAACCCGTGATGCAGGTGCTCAATCTGCCGTGGGTGGATGCCGGCACCAAGCGTGCTGACAGTTGGTCAGTCAGCCTGAGTGAACTGCTCGAAAAGACAAAAGCCGCCAGAGGCGGTCGTGAGTCAAAGTTTTGATGAAAGTGAATTGCCTTGGCTTTGTACAAGTCGCCATGGGCCCTTCGATGGCCGATGCAAACAAAGGCCGCATTTGATTCAACCGAGATTGATCAATGCACATGCTGATGATGAGAATCTGGCACATGCGCATGGCCGTGGCGCATTTCCTGGTGATGATGCAAGTGGGAATGTGTGCCAATGACCATCGGGTTGTGGACATGGGTGTGGTGACCGTCCGAATGGTCATGGGCGTGCTCGTGGTCCATGGGTTGATGAAGATGCTCATGTCCATGGATTTCGGCGAGGTGCAGTGCGACACCGCTCAACATCAGTGAGCCACCTAACACCATCCATCCGCCGGCTGAGCGGTCCCCCAGCGCAAATGCGAATGCCGCGCCTATAAATGGTGCAAAGGCAAATACAGAACCGGTACGGGCAGCACCAAAGGCGCGCTGAGCCAGCAAATACAGTCTTAAGCTCACGCCGTAGCCGGTTGCACCCACCGCAAGCAAGCCCAGTGCCGCCATCCAACTGGGCAAGGGTTCATGGCTGATCCAGGCCAAAAGAGTGGTCAAGGTCGCACCCAGAGCCGCCTTGAGCATCACCACCTGACTGGGGTCGCGTTCGGCCAGCGCCCGCGACAAAGTGTTGTCCACGCCCCAGGCTGCGGTGGCCAGCATGACGACCAGCAGACCCATTAGTTGCGCACCGCCTGCCATGCCTTGATCCAACACCAAGGCCATGCCACCCGCCAGCAGCAAAAGCATGGCAAGCCAGACCCGGCGGTCCATGCTTTCGCCGTAAAGGCGCCAGGCCAATAGGGCAGTAAAAAGCGCTTCCAGCGTGAGCATGAGGGAAGCGCTGGCGCCACTGGTGCGTTGCAGCCCCCAGGCCAAGGCGACAGGCCCAATGACGGCACCAGAGATGGCCATGGCCAGCAGGCGCCCGGTGTCAGAGCGTTGCACCCGCGCCTCCTGTTCCTTGGGGCGCCGTGAGAAAGCGCCAACCACCGCGGCCCCGCCATAAAGCAAGGCGGCGGTACTGAAGGCACCCAGACCCACGCCCAGCCGTTGCACCAACGGCGTGCTGATGCCAAAAAGGGCCGCCGCCATCAAGGCCAGCATGCCGCCGCGAAGGGCTGGGGCATTCAGTGATTGCATCGTTTCTTTTTCACTGTTTGAACCGGTAGACGCATCATCAATGCAGCCCATCAGCGGTGGTGCCGGCGTTCAGCGGCTGCGTCTCAATGGGCGCATGGTCGAAGTTTTACGAACTTAATCCTTCAATGACGCTGCCCGTGGCCAGCAAGTCATCGATGCGAGCCATCACCAGCATCCCGGTGGCTGAGTAGGGGTCAAACTCTGGCCACTCGATTTTTGTTGCCGGGTCAACGTCAGACAAGCTGACGAGCGCCATAGACCAGTTTTCATAGCGCCTTTTGACAATGCTTTCACAGTGGAGCATCTCCACATTGGTGTGCCGCTGATCCGCATAGATGCGCGAATACAGTTGGGTGACTGCACTGCGCTCGCCCTCAAGCGCCTGCAAAAAAACGCCTTGGCCCTGGCACAGCACCCCAGTGATCCCATTGGCACGGTTCCAGGTTTGCGCCGACTTGAGGATGGCGCTGGTCATGGTGGTGGTTTGCGGACCCACTGCCGTGCTGAGGTAAATGATACGGATAAGCATGTCGTCGCCCTCATTAAGTTGATTCGGTTAATGCGGCGATGATAGCGAATGGGGCATGGTGGCGCGCACCCTTTCAAGCGCACCATCAAAGTCGCAAACGAATGCTTGATGTTTCGGCAAGCCTTGCAAACCCAGGACCGCCGCAACCACATGAACCTGTCGCTCCTGTTTGTTGCCCGCGAGCGCGAATGGCGTGCGCTTCGATGTAGCCGCTGAAACGTTTAGGCGCCGGCCTCAAAACGTCTCTGGAAAACCAATGTCCACAAACACCGCTTCAAGCCGGCACTTGTGGCCAGCCTCCATATCGGCCAGGTTCAGAAAAATTCGCTTGAGTTCAGCATCGGCACACTGAGCGGCCATGTCTGTGTAAAACGCCATGGCGCGTTGCTCGGTCTTCATGGCCAGGGCGACGGCGTCGGCCGGTTTCATGTCGATGGAGAGCGCGGGCAACTCAACTTCTTCGGCCACCTTGTAGTCAACCGCGGGCTTGTGCATCTTCATCGGCAGCGTCGGGTCGGCGCGCAAGCGCTCCAGCAACTCCATGTGCGAGAGTTCGTCTCCGGCCAATTCGGCAAAGATGGCACGCACGCTGGCATTTGCAGATGTTTTGGCGGCCTTGTCGTAAAAATCGTTGGCTTCAATCTCACGCGCGATGGCAAGAGTAAATAGTTTTTCTGTATTTTGAAAAGTCATTTTGGAGTCCTTAAAAGGTTAAACGATGGCTTCAAGGCGCGCAGCGCAGACCTTGAATTCGGGAATCTTGGCGATCGGGTCGAGCGCGTCGTTGGTCAGTTGGTTGGCCGACGCTTCAGCGAAGTGGAAAGCCATAAATAAGGCGCCCTTGTCAACGCGGGTGGTGACGTTGGCGCGCGTTTTGACCTTGCCACGACGGGTCTCGACGTGCACCATGGCGCCGTGGTCAATACCCAGCTTGGCAGCATCGTCGGGATGAATTTCAACCTCGCCATCGGGCACCATCGTGTTGAGCGTGTAGGAGCGGCGCGACATGCTGCCGGTGTGGTAGTGTTCCAGCAAACGGCCGGTCGACAGCAGCAGCGGGTAGTCGGTACAGGGCAATTCCATCGCCGGGCGGTAGTCCAGCGGCGACAGCAAACCCAAACCACGGGTAAACCGTTCCTTATGCAAGATGGGCGTGCCCGGATGGTCTTCGGTGGGGCACGGCCAGCGCAAGCCGACTTTGTCAAGGCGGGCGTAGGTCATGCCGCGGTAAGACGGGGTCACCATGCGCATCTCATTGAACAAATCCAGCGGCGTAGCCGGAAAATTAACCGCGCCAAAGCGCGTGGCCAGGTCCGCAATGATGTCGTAGTCTTGGCGCGCGCCGGGTAGCGGGTCAATCACCGGGCGACCGATCTGGACGCGGCGTTCGGTGTTGACGAAGGTGCCCAGTTTTTCGGCAAAAGAGGCTGCGGGCAGCACCACGTCGGCCAGTTGCGCTGTCTCGGTCAGGAAAATATCTTGCACCACGATGAAGTCGAGCTTCTGGAGCTGCTCTTTGGCATGGCGCAGGTTGGGGTCAGCCATCATCGGGTTTTCGCCCATGATGTAAAGCGCCTTGATTTGCTCACCGGCTTGGTCGATCATTAGCGTGACTGGCAAGCCGTTTTCAGGGTCCATGCTGGCGGCATCAATGCCCCAGGCCTTGGCGTATTTCTCGCGCACACGGACTTCACCCACGCTCTGATAGCCGGAGAAGACGTTGGGCAGCGCGCCCATGTCGCAGGCCCCTTGCACGTTGGACTGCCCCCGCAGCGGGTTGATACCGCCGCCTTCAATGCCCAGGTTGCCGGTGATCAGCGCCAGGTTGGAAATGGCCTTGACGTTGTCCACCCCGTGCGTGCTTTGGGTAATGCCCATGCTGAAATAAATCGACGCGCGCCCGCCGGTGGCATAGAGCTTGGCCATGGCGTACAGGTCGGCCTCAGCAATGCCTGTGATCTCCGTCACTACTTCTGGCGTGTAAGCCTGCAGGCTCTGGTAATACGCGTCCCAGCCTTCGCAGCGGGTGTCGATAAAAGCCTGGTTGTGCCAGCCGTTGTCGACGATGATTTTTTGCATGGCCATCAGCCAGGCCACGTCACTGCCGCCCTTTTGGCGAATGTGGATGTCAGCCACTTTGGCCAGGTCGATCTCACGCGGGTCCACCACAATCAGCTTGACACCGTTTTCCTTGACCGCTTTTTTGATCATGCCGCCAAACACCGGGTGGTTCCAGGTGGTGTTGCTGCCGGTGATGAGGATCACATCGGATTTGATCGCCTCTTGCATGCTGTTGGTCATGGCCCCCGAGCCCAGCGTAGCCGCCAGGCCCGCCACGGTGGAGGCGTGGCACAGCCGCGCGCAATGGTCAATGTTGTTGGTCTTGAGCACGCCACGGGCAAAGCGCATCATGGCGTAGTTTTCTTCATTGCTGCACTTGGCCGAACTCAGGCAACCGATGGCACCTGCACCGTCTTTGTCCAACACTTTTTGCAGCCCTGCAGCAGCGGCAGCCATGGCTTCTTCCCAACTGGCTTCCACCAGTTGGCCGTCTTTGCGAATCAGGGGTGTTGTGAGGCGGTCCGGGCTGTTGACAAAGTCCAGCCCAAAGCGGCCTTTGACACACAGGCTGCCCTGGTTGGGCAAGTCCTGCCAGTTCTCTTGCGAGCCCAGGCCGTAGAGTATTTTGTTGCCTTTGGTCACGACATCAATATTGCAGCCCACACCGCAGTACACACAGATGGTGCGGGTTTTCTTGAGTTCCCAGCTGCGTGCAACACCCTCTGCCGCCTGCGGGATCAAGGCCCCGGTGGGGCAAACCTGGACGCATTCACCACAGCGCACGCACGACGACTCGCCCATCGGCAGACCGTCATCAAAGATGACGTGCACGTCATGGCCGCGTTGGCCAAAGCCGAGCACCTCATGCATGACGACCTTGTTGCAGGCATCCACGCAGCGGCCGCATTTGACGCACTTGCTGGCATCGAAAATGATCGATTCCGAGCTGGTGTCGCGGTCGCGCTCGCGCTCGCGCCGGACTGAATCCATCAGATAAGACGGCTTCTTGATGCCCAGAAAGTGGGCCGCCGTTTGCAGCTCGCAATCGCCATTTTTTTGGCAGCTCAGGCAGTCATGCTCACCTGCCGAGAGTTGCAGATCAATGACCAGTTTCTGCGCCGCTACCGCTTTGGCGGTGTCGGTGCGAACGTTCATGCCCTCGGTGACGAGGGTGGTGCAAGTGGTTTGCAAACCACGCATGCCGTCCACTTCAGCCACGCAAGCGCGGCACTTGCCAGCCGTGCCGGAGCGCGGGTAATAACACAGCGAGGGAATATAGAGGCCGTTGTCACGGGCAGTTTGCAAGACGTTGGCACCCGTTGTGGCAGCGCATTCGGTACCGTTGATGGTGATTTTCATGAGACTCTTTCTGGTTGCACCAAAGCATCGAATTCGTCACGGAACTTCGTGACCATGGCGCGAATGGGCAGCGAAAACGCCTCGCCCAAGGGGCAGATCGTCAGACCGGCAATGGTGTGGGTCAGGGCCAGGATGCGCTCAATGTCCTGCGCCAGGCCGTGCCCGGCGAGCAATTTCTCGATCAGGCACTTGATGGCCACCGAGCCGTCGCGGCAGGGCGTGCACTGGCCACAAGACTCGTGGGCGTAAAAACGGATGGTGCGCAGCGCCAGCTCTGGAATGGAGACGCTGTCGTTCACCACCATGATGCCGCCCGAGCCCAGTACGGTCCCGGCAGCAGCGCAGGCGTCGTAATCCATTTTCAAACCAACGATCTCATCGGCTGTCAGGATCGGCGCTGACAGGCCGCCAACGATGACGCCTTTGAGCTGGCCCTGGATGCCACCGGCCGCGTCAAGCAGGGTGGCCAGCGGCGTACCCAGCGCAAACTCATAAACCCCAGGCCTGTGCACATGGCCACTGATACCAAAAATCTTGGGCCCATAGCTGGTGGAACTGCCCATGGCGCGAAATGCGTCGGCACCGTGGTTCAAGATGAATGGCAGGCAGGCCAGAGTTTCGACATTGTTGACAATCGTTGGGCATCCATAAAGGCCTTTGTTGGCTGGAAAGGGTGGTTTCAACCGTGGCGTGCCACGGCCACCTTCGAGCGACTGAATCAGCGCGGTCTCATCACCGCAAACATAGGAGCCGCCGCCCACAAACACCTCAATATCGACATGCGGCAGCAGGCCGGCCGCCTTGGCCTCTTCAATGGCTTTTTCAAGGATCAAGGAAATCCAGCGAAATTCGCCACGGATGTAGATGAACGCTTTTTTGGCACCAAAGGCATAGGCCGCAATGGCCATCCCTTCGATCAGCAGGTGCGGGTCATACTCCATGATCTGGCGATCTTTGAAGGTGCCCGGCTCGCCTTCGTCGGCGTTGGCGATCAGGTACACCGGACGCGGGTCGTCCTTGGGCAAAAAGCCCCATTTGGTACCCGCCGAAAAACCGGCACCGCCACGGCCGCGCAACACGGCGCGCTTGACTTTATCGGCCACCTGCGCCGACGTTTTTGCCAGCGTCTTGGTCAGGGCAACATAGCCTTCGTCAGCCCGGTAGGTGGCCAGCGCCGTGGCGTTGGGCGTGAGGCGGTGCTTGAGCAACACAGTGCGCTCGCCGCCCACATGATTGATGGGTTCTGAGACGGGCATTTCGCCTTGTCTTAACGCGGTAATCAGCGCGTCGGTTTTGGCAATGGTCATCGACTCCTGGTAGTTGTCGTTGACCTGAATCACCGGGCAGGTGCCGCAAGCACCGAGGTCTTGTACCTCAGACAAGGTGAACAGGCCATCAGCGGTGGTCTCACCCACTGCAATGCCCAGCGTCTGCACCAAGTGGGCCAGAATGGCATCGGCCCCCATCAACATGCCTGGCACATTGGTGTCGACCTGCAGGTGGTACTTGCCCACCGGCTTCTTGTTAAGCATGGTGTAGAAGGTCGCCACACCCTGCACCTTGCTTTTGGAAACCTTGAGGCGCGCAGCCACCCGGCGCGCATCTTCCTTGAGGAGATGGTTGTTGTTTTCGCGCTGTAGCAGGTCCAGGGCAGGCAGCAAAGCGGATTCACGCTTGGGGTAGCGCGCCGCCAGCGCATCGATACGCTGAAGAATTTGTTCGTTGATCATTGATGGGGTTCCGTGTTTTAAACAGACCTTAGGCCTTGCGGACAAACGGTTTGTTGTTCAGCGCAAAAGACACCAGCAAGCCAGCGGTCAAGAAGCCCGCGCCAATCAAAAATATCAAATTGGCCGCACGGGTGGGGTCGCCCTTGAGGTTGTCTTTGATGACGGCCACAAGTTGCGGCCCGACCAAGCCGCCGCCAGCCCAGGCGGTCAGCAGGCAGCCATAGACCACGCCCATCACCTTGTTGCCAAAAACGGTCAAAACAAACGACGGGGCCGTGCCGAAACTGCCGCCGTAGCACAGCAGCACGTAGCCCACCAAGGCGCCAAAAACGTACGGGTTGGTGATTTGCGTCAACACCAAAAACACCACCAGTTGCGAAGCCAAAATGGTCCTGAAGGTCTGGATGCGGCCAATTTTGTCGGACAGGCTGCCCCAGAAAAACCGTCCGATTCCGTTGAACAACGAACTCACGGCAATCAAGGTGCCGCCCGCAGCGGCCAGAGCGGCAGCGCTCATGGTGGGGTCAGCGGCCTTGAACAAGTCCTGAATCAGCGGTGACTGAAACCCGATGAACATGATGCCCGCCGTGATATTGCAAAAGAAAATGAACCACATCAACCAAAAGCGACGCGAGCGCACACATTCACCCGGCGTGACGCTGTCGTCATGGCCATCGGCGTTGGCGGCGACTGAGCCATGCCAGCCGGGCGGGGCGTAGCCCACCGGCGGGTTCTGCAGAAAATAAGCTGCGATCACACCGGGAATGCCCAGGGCAAAGGCCATGTAATAGAACACAGTCGGCCACAGCACTGTGGTCACACCACCGTCAGTCACCGAGCAAATACCCAGCAAAAACGGGGCAATGACTTTGCTCATCAGCAAGGCACCCAAACCAAAGCCCATGACCACCATGCCGGTGATGAAACCTTTTTTGTCCGGGAACCACTTGGCAGCGGTCGCCACCGGGGTCACGTAGCTCAGCCCAAGGCCGATGCCACCGATCACGCCCAGCCCCACGTACAAGAGCACCAGATTCTTGCTCTCCAGCGCAAAGCCACTGATCGCCCAACCCAGCGCGTAGAGCAGCGCACCGGCAACCGCCAGTTTGCGCGGGCCAAACCTGGGCAGCAAAATACCGCCCATGGCAGCGGAAAGACCCAAAAAGCAGATGGCCAAAGAGAAAATCAAGGCCACTTGCTGATTGTTCCAGCCAGCAAAAATCATCAGCGGTTTTTGGAAGTAGCTCCACGAGTAAATCGACCCCAGCACCACTTGCAACACGGTGCCCATGATGGCAACCAGCCAGCGACTGGGGGCCGCGCTTGCGGCGGCATTGCCGGCATCGGCGTTACCGGCGTGCGGCATTTGCAAGCCTGAGCCACCGGAAATGGCGGCGCTCGCGTTTGAAAGCTTAGGAATGTTTGACACGTTGTCTCCTGCGTTATAGGCCCACCGTTTGTGGGGTGCAGGCAGTGTCAACGCGAGGTCAGTGGTTCGTCCAATTTTGAATGCAAATAGGCCGATACAGAAGTCTTATAGATGACTAGGGTAAACCCTGATTATTCAATGCGTGCCAAATCACTGTGCGGTGCTTTGCCGTTTGGGCAATTTGGGTGGCGGCACACCGCTATGTGAGGCCATGTGGCGCAGCCAGGTTGGCTCGCTGGCCATGTTGAGCGCGGCACGAAGCGCGTGTGAGGGACGGTCATTGAAGGCGTACATAAATCCAATCGGGGTCAACACCTGCGGCGCGTGCAGCGGGACCGCCTCCAGCTCAGAATAACCGCTGAGCACATCGACTAACGCCCCTGGCAAGATGCTGCTGACCTCGCCTGCCAACACTGCCATGCCCAAGCCCAAAATGGAGTTGGTCTCAATCACCGGCTTGATCACAATGCCGGCTTGTCTGAAAGCGTCCTCAATAATCGCGCGGTTGTGCATGTCAGGGGTCAACAAGCACAACGGCAATTGCGCCGCGTCTTGCCACGACATCGGCCGCGACTTGGAGCGCAGGCTTTTCTTGGCAGGCGGGTCTGTGCGGCGCAGCAAAAAATAGCGTTCGGTGTATTGGTGAACGGTCGTCAATTTGGCAACCTTTGCCTGCAATCGGTCGGTAAAGCCAAAGCCAAGATCAATCGACAAGTCTTCCAGACCGGCTTCAATATCAGACGAACTCATGGCCCACAACACCACAATCAAGCCCGGGTGCCGGGCCTGCAAGATGCCGGCAAAGCGCGCCGCCATCGGCATCACCGTTGGCACGGCCGCCAGTGTCAGGGAGCCCGCGGGTCGACCGGCCGCGCTCTTGAGGTCTTGCTCCAGCAACTCCTGCTCATGGAGCATCCGCTGGGCACTGACAAAGATGCGTTCACCCTCAGGTGTAAAGCTTTGAAACGCGTGGCCCCGTTTGACAATTGCGGTGTCGAATTCTTCTTCCAGGGCCCGAATCGCATTGGACAAAGCGGGTTGGGTGATGTGACAAGCCTCGGCGGCGCGTCCAAAATGCTTGTGCTGGTGCAGGGCGGCGAGATAGCGCAGCGATGTGAATAGATTCATGTTTTTTTAGTTCTCGATACAAGGTTTGCCGATCCATGCCCAGGTCGGCTTGTGCGTATCCCGGTGCACGCTACTGGCTGCACAGCGTGCAAAAATTACGCCGGGAAGATTGTAGGGTGGCGGCTTCGCACTACCCCAGATGAAGGCCTGTGTTGACTGAGTCGCGAAGTCTGTCCGCTGATGCCGGAACGCTTGGTGGCTCGTCCACAGAGGGCGCCAGAGCACTGGGTGTCTTGAACCGGGCCAACTTGTCACGAAAAACCGTTGGCATGGATACAACCTTGTGGGTTTCGTAGTCAAAAAAGACGATTCCGGTCTTGCCACGGGCTACCTCGCGCCCGGTGGACTGCTCGTTCATTGACCAAACCAAGTCGAAGCCCTTGTGGCCGAGGTCGGTTGCACCCATGCGCACCACCATCACTTCGCCATGAAATGCCTCTGAGCGGTACTGTAGCGCCGCGTCGGCCACCAGAATGCCAACACCTTCTACGTCGAGTTCGGTGTAGCCAAGGGATTTGAAGAACCTGACACGCGCTTCCGACACAACAGTAAGAAGAAGTGCATTGTCCAGATGCCCACCATAATTCATGTGGCTTTGGTACAGCGTGATGTCGGTGCAAAAGGCAAATAGACCGGGGAGCCGGATTTGAATGCGAGCCATGAGAGGGAAACTTAGAAAATGAGTGAGGGCTCCATTTGATCACTGTGCCCTGCCGTTCGACTGACACGTGGGGCCCCGCCAATTTCGGAAGCAGCGGGACAGGCAGTCTGCATTTTGGTTGGCTTGAAAAGAAGGTTGGCCACAAGCCACAGATAAGTGAACGAAAAAAAGTCATCCATCCGGATCACGCCGACTTATCGGTCAGCCAGTTCGTGATCCGTGCTGGTCAACCGGCTGGAAGTGGTCGTGTCTTTCAATCCCAAACGACCCCAGAACGGCAATCGCAGCGCCGGGGCGTTGAGGTCAACGCCAAAGTTCAACCCCAGCACATTAAACTCCAACCCCTCCTGCACGCCCACGCTCACACCGAGCAGGCCCAGCAGCCCGATTTGCAGGCCCGAGCCGGAAGATGACACGCCCAGCGGGCTGCTCAATGGCCGGTAGTCTTTGCCGATGGCGTTGGCCGGCAAGTCGAGCTTGAGTGCTGGCACCTGCCGCCCGATGTGCGCCATGAAGGTGTTGCTGTTGGGGCCGGGGTAGGTGCGGTATTGGTCGGCGAAGGGGTAACTGGAGATAGCGGTTTCGATGTCGTCGATCATCAGTTCAACCGCTTCACCCTGATGGTCCACCAGCAACTCGGGGGTTGAGCCATACCAAAGTCCGTCAGGCACCGCGTAATTGCGCCGCACCACATGTGGCGCGCGCCAGCCGACCACATCAAAGCGGGTGTAGGCCGTCTCGCCCTTGCGCTTGTAGATGATCCAGGGGTGCACCGCAAAAAAGCCGCGCCAGCCGTAAGTTGGCGCGGCATAGACCTGGACGATGGCGGTGTCGACCAGCTTAGCCGGGTCGGGCGCGATGCCGGCAGAGTGCCTGGGCGCGGTGGCCCAGCCCCCGCGTGTGGTGGCGGCTGTTGGCGCGCTGTCCTGCGCCAGCGCGGCTTGCGCGACCAGGACAAGGCAGGCGCCAAGAGCGGCGCGCAACAAGCAAGCGTTCAATGCAGTCATATTGATTCAAAGTCCTCAAACCAAGCGGCAAAATGCGGGAATAGTTAAAAGTTTTTCACAGACCATGATGCCACAGCAGCCATTCTTGCTCCCGACGAACTGTGGCAGGCCCTGGTGGCCAAAGACTGGCAACGCTTATTTGTTGATTTACGCCCGCTTTGGTGTCAGGCGCATCTGGTGCTGTTTGGCCACGCCCTGTTGGAAAAACTGGTGGTGCCAAGAAAGTCGATCACCGCCCATGTTTACCGCGTTTTGGCAGATGCCCCGTCCATCGACAGCATGGACGCCTGGCTGGCGCAAGACTTGAACGCCGACAAATTGGCCACCAAGCCCTTTGCCCATTTGCCAGTGCTTGGTGTGCCTGGCTGGTGTGCCGCCAACCAAGATGCGGTCTTTTACCGCGATGCCAGCGTGTTTCGCCCGCCCTTCGTGCTGCCGAGGGCTTTGTAAAATGAGCGGGTGCTCAAATCCATCGAAAACAAACCTTCAGGCGGTCATTCGTTGTCGAGCATTCTGTGGGAGTTAGCGCAAGATACCCAGCGTGAGCGCATCGCCATCAGCGATCTGCTGCTTGCTCTTGGTGACCGGGCGACGGGTGCCCTGATGTTCATCTTTGCCTTTCCCAACGTTTTGCCCACCCCGCCCGGCACTTCAAGCGTTTTGGGGGCGCCACTGATCTTTCTGGCAGCACAACTCATGCTGGGCCGGGCACCGTGGTTGCCGGCCTTTCTGGCAAAGCGCTCGATGGCGCGTTCAGACTTTTCTTCATTGGTCAAACGCATCGTGCCCTGGCTGCAGCGCGCCGAAGGTCTGTTGCGCCCCCGCCTGACGATTCTGGCCCTGCCGCCGATGGAATATTTTGTAGGCTTTCTGTCGCTGTTGCTCTCGGTCTTGCTGGTGCTGCCGATTCCTTTGGGCAACGTGCTGCCTGCTCTGGCCATTAGCCTGATGGCGCTCGGGGTGCTTGAGCGCGACGGGGTTTGGGTGTTGGCAGGGTTCGCGGTGGCCGCTGCTGCGGGGTCGGTGATTTATGGCGTGCTCTTTGCCATGGCCAAGGCCGGTTTGTATTTCTTCACGCAGGTTGTGTAGCAGTCCCGCTTCAAAATGCACATTAGTTGTCTGCGTTCACACCGGCCCGGTTGGCGCGCGGGCTTGTCGACCAGGCGCGCCAACAAGTCCATGGGCAGCGGCAGCACGATGGTTGAAGCGCGGTCGCCTGCCACCTGCGTCATGGTCTGCAGGTAGCGCAGTTGCAGCGCCTCGGGCTGCTGCGCCAGCATTTGTGCGGCCTCCAGCAAGGCCACTGCCGCCTGCTTTTCGCCTTCGGCGTGGATCACCTTGGCACGGCGCTCGCGCTCGGCCTCGGCCTGGGCGTCCAGGATTTGCTGCACATCCAGGTTGAGCCGCTCGCGCTCGGCCAGCATTTCGTCAAGCTCGTGCTTGCCCAGCACCACGCGCAGCGTGGTTTGTGCCAGCTGGCTGGTGGCCATCAGGTAGTCTTCCACCTGGATGATCGCCTTGTCGGGCGCCACCACGCGAAAGAAAATCACCGCATTGACCTTGACTGAGACGTTGTCGCGCGAGATCACGTCCTTCGGCTCGACGTCCATGGTGACCACGCGCAAATCGACCCGCACCATTTGCTGTAGGCCGGGGATCACGATCACCAGGCCGGGCCCCTTGACCTTCCAGAAGCGGCCGAGCTGGAACACCACCCCGCGCACGCGCTGGCCCGGTTGTAGCGGCGTTTTGGCGCGCACCTGCCAGTGCTCGCCGTGAACCAGCGCCCAGGTCTGGCCGTCGATCACTTGCGTGACTTCACCGGGCGCGCCAATCAGTTGCTCGGCACCGCTGACCACCGGCGCACGCCGCGCCCGCAAGGCCATGCTGCCACCCAACAACACCGCGGCGGCGGCCGTGAGTGCCAGTCCAAAAATAAGCGGCAACGGCACGCCCAGGCCCGGTACATCGCGGTCGAACAGCATCAGCCCGCCGGCTATAAAAGCCACCACGCCGCCGACCCCAAGTACACCAAAGGCGGGGGTTACCAACTCGGCAGCCAGCAGCGCAAAGCCGAGCAGAATCAACGCCAGTGCCGCGTAATTGACCGGCAGCAATTGCAACGCAAACAGCGCCAGCAGCAGGCGGTGGCGCCAGTCTGGTGGCTGCGCTTTTGTAATCAAGCCTTTTGTTTCAAGCTTCAGTTTGCCACCCGCCACCTGCACCTTGCGGCCGTCGATCTGCATCAGCAAGTCGGTGATGTTGGTGGCGACCAGGTCGATCACGTTTTGCTGTAGCGCCTCGGCCGCGGTCAGGCTCACTGCATCGCGCACGGCGCGTTCGGCCCACACCGCGTTGCGGCCGCGCTGATCTGCCAGGCCGCGGATGAAGGCGGCGGTGTCGTTGATTTGCTTGGCCGTCATCGGGCTCGCAGGCACAGCGGGTGCCCGGCCATCCGGCGCCGAGGCAGGCTTTGATGGTGCTGCTTCCCCGGGTGCTGTAGTCGGCACTGGCCGGGCCAATGGCGTCGTGCACCGTAAGGACCGGCACGGGCACCGGCGCTGCCTGGGCAGCCAGCGCAGAGCGGTAAAGCGCCAGCGCAAGCAGCCACCAGCGCAGCGCTCTGTTGGCACAGCGCTGGCCAAGTCTGGCAAGATTTAGCGCGGAGTTTGCCTGCATCACACCTCCAAAAGGATCAATTACCTCAGGTCGGCAGCCTGGCCTGATGGGAAGTGGGGCACTTGATAAATATCATGGCAGTGAAGCGGGTCCAGACGTCAGCGGTGCATGCAGACGTTCCTTAGTTGTCTGGTCTGTTGAGTCTGCTGCTGGTTTGAAACAGTCCACGAACATGGTCTGTTTTTCCATATACTCCAGACTATGTATATCCAGAAAGGACGTTTACTATGCAAGTCGCTAAATGGGGCAACAGTCTGGCGGTGCGCTTGCCGGTGGCACTGGTGCAGGAACTCGGCATTGTCGACGGCGACGAGTTGCAGTTGCTCCCCGCCACTCAGGCACCCGAAGGAAAGCCATGTGTCATCGTCAGTCGCTTGCCCAGCAAAATCGAGCGCCTGCAGGCGATGCGCCGATTTCGTGCGCCTTTTCCGGCAGATTTTTCCTTTGATCGTGATGAGGCAAACGCAAGGTGAAGGCCTTCATCGATACCAATGTATTAATCTACTGGGTTGATGCAGGGCCACGCGCCGACGTGGTGGAGCAGTTGCTGGCGAACTACTGCGTGATCAGCGTTCAGGTACTCAATGAGTTTGCCAATGTACTTGGCAAAAAGCGCGCCATGGCGCTCGCCGATATTCAGGAACTCAGCAATACGCTGATTGACATTTGTGAGGTGGTTGATTTGAGCGTTCACACCCACCAAACGGCCTTGGCGCTGATGGCCAATTACAAGTTGTCGCTTTATGATGCCAACATTGTGGCGGCCGCTGGTTTGAGCACTTGCACGGTGCTCTACAGTGAAGACATGCAAGATGGCCTGAACATCAAAATGCCCATGTCAAAAAACAAAAAAGTTTTGTCCATCCGAAATCCGTTCCGTGTCGCTTAGCCCACCCACGGCTGCACCACCCCCATTACCAGCCGCACCAGTGCGCTCAGCACCAGCGCCACGCCCACCGACAGCAGCACCGAGAACCCCGCCTGGGCGCGCCCCAGCGTGCGGTTCATGATGGCGTAGGTCGAGATGCAGGGCACATAAAAGGTGATGAATACCAGCAGCGTGACGATCTGCGCAGTGCTCAGCGCGGTGTTGATCTCCTGCGTGCCCAGCGCCTGAAAAATCATCAGCAGCGAGAGCTCCTTGCGCAGCACACCAAACAGCAGCGGCAGGCCCAGCACCAGCGGCAGGCCAAGCCACCAGTTGGTCAGCGGAGTCAATACAAAGTTAATGAGGCCGTCGGCACCAAAGTGGCTCAGTAAAGCCAGCACCACGCTGCCGCCCACCAGCAGCGGCGTGACGATGGTGAGCACATCACTGGAGCGAACCCAGGTTTCGCGCAGCATGGCGCGCCAGTCGGGCAGGGTGTAGGGCGGAATCTCCTGCACCTGGCCCGGGCCCACTTCCTGCTGCCGGTGCGACAAGATCAAGCCCATCACGGCGATGAGCAGCAGCGTGAGCGCGTAAATGCCGATCACACCCATCACGCCAAGGTATTTGCCCGCCACCGCCAAGATGATGGCCGAGCGCGCTGAGCACGGCACAAAGGTGATCAGCACCGAGGCAATCAGCCGTTCGCGCCCCGTCGAGGTGCGCGCCACTGCCGCAATGGCCGGCACGTTGCAACCCAGACCCAGCAAAAACGGCACGGCCACACCGCCATGCAGCCCGATCTTGTGAAAACCCCGGTCCACCACAAAGGCAATGCGGTGCATCAGGCCCACCTCTTCGAGCGCGATCAGCAGCAGCAGCAGCGGCAGCATGTAAGGCACCACGATGCCGGTCAGACCGATCAGTCCGTCCACCACGGCGCGCGCCACCACAGCCGGGGTGGACTGCGGTTGCCAGGCGCTAACAGCTTCGATCAGGCGCACGGTGGTCTGGCGGTCGATCCAGCCACTGACCTCGAACACCACAAACAACACGCCGGCAAAGACCGCCAGACTGGCAAGCAAGCCCCACTGCCGATGCAGCATGAAGGCGTCAAGCCAATAGCGCCAGTTGTGCCGTGGTTCGAGCGGTCCCGGGCGCAACGCAGCTTCAAAAATGGTGGCCGCCTGGTGGTGCCTGTCAGCGTGGATTTCTTCCGCCAGCGGGCGCGGCAGGCCCAGCCCTGCGGTGTTGCGCAAGGTTATCAACGACGGCAGCAGCGTGGCAAAGTGTTCTTGCAATTCACGCTCGAAATAGCTGTGCCCGGAGGCAAACAACGACAGCAGCAGTTGCTGCGGTACGCGAAAGGCGGTGTAAATATCGGGCTGGTTCAGTGCCGCGCCAAGCGGCGCCAGGCTGTTGGCAATGTGCGGGCTCAGCGCTTGCGGCAGCGGGCAGATGGCCTGGCGCGCCGTGGCCACCGCCGTTTTGAAAAGCTCGGCAATGCCTTGCCCCATCAGGGCGGAAATGGGCACCACGGGCATGCCCAGCAAGTTGGACAGCGACCGGGTGTTGACGTGCAGCCCCTTGCGATGCACGGCATCCATCTGGTTGAGCGCCAGCACCACGGGGCGCCCCAGCAGGCTCAGCTCCAGCGCCAGTTCAAGGTCGCTTTGAAGGTTGCCAGCATCGGCCACCTGGATGATCAGGTCTGGCGGCTCGAATGGTGCCGGCGCTGCGCCAGGCTCGTGGGCGGTGACTGGTGGGCGGTCATTGCCCCACAACAGGTATTTGAGGGTGCCCAGGTCATGGTCCTGTAAATGGTGCAGCGACAAGAGGCTTGGCAGTTCAATCACGCTGGCTTCGTCAAGGCCGATCTGCACCGTGCAGGCGCGGTAAATACGGTTGGTGTCGGTGAGCTCACCAGTCTGCGGCGCGGTGCTGGAGACCGCGTTAAACAAGGTACTTTTACCAGCGCCCGGCAAGCCCACCAGCGCAATGCGCAAGCGCCGCGCGCCGCGCAGCAGCGGCGTGTGCAGCGTGATACGGTGCTCTGTCACGCTGGTGCTGGAATTTTTCATGTGAGAGTGACTTTCTTCCGTGAATAGAAGTATTGTCACCCAAGGGAAAAGCGATGAATTTGGCCGCTTTCAGGCTGTGCTTGCCATCGCCAAAGCCGAGCAAGGACGGCTTGAAGCTGTTGAACCCAACGATCAGGGCTTCACCACCGGCCAGCCCCGGCGATTCCATTCGCTCATGCCGCCCTGTACAAAGCGCACATGGGCGTAACCGCGTTCACGCAAGGCTGCGAGCGTGGCACTGGAGCGGTTCTGGGTGTTGCAGATCAACAGCACCGGCTTGTCGGTGGCCGTGGGTATTTCTGCGAGCCGCGCGCCAAGCTGGCGCATGGGCAGCAACTGCGCGCCTTTGGCCACGCCAGTGGCGTGCTCGTTGGGTTCACGGATGTCGATCAGAACGACGTGACCGGCTTCAAGCTCGGCGCGGGCGACATCCAGCGTCACCGAATCGATTTGCGCTGCGTGCAAGCCGCTGGTGCCCAAGGTGAAGGCAAAGCCCAGCAAGGCCACTGAAGCGCTGCGCCGTGTGAGGGTGAATTTAGGATGTGTATGGGCCATGTGGTTGATGTGGTTCATCTGAAAAATGGGTGGTTGTAGATTGATGAAAATGATTATTCCACTCTGCCAATGACCTTGAATGACACCTGGGCGCGCAAAAAAGTGGCTCAGTTACACAGTCACACTGGTTTAAGCCTGATCTTCTCAACCCTTCTGGTGTCACAAAATGCAAATCAACCATCTCACGACGCTCGTTCTATCGACGGTTCCTTTGCGCTGGCGGAAGTGGCCAATGGCTACAACAATTTGCAGCAAACATTTTCAACGCCGTCCTTGAGTGTTTCAGCAAACTACGCGGGCGAAGCACGCACACGGACGCTGTCTGGTTTTCATGCCACGGCAACCAGAACCCCCGGGGTCAACTATTCCTATGCCACGAGCTACAGCCTAAATGGCGCAGTGACCAGCTCGGCAATGGCATCGCAAACTCTGACGTTCACTACCACCACGCCGTTCGTTGAGTTTTCAGATGATCTCTATCCTTCAAGTGGTGTGCTGCTGATCACCGGCGCAGCCAACGCACAGCTCAGGCTCACGGCCATCAACAGCTCGCAAGTCACGCAAGAGCTTGATGCCAACGGCGACGGGAGTTTTGAAGGCAACAAAACTGTCTATTGGTCTTCTTTGCTGTGACGTTTGGCTGGCTGATAAATTTGGCCTGTCGCCGAGCAAACCTGCTGAGGTTGCTCGGTTTACTGGCGATGGCCTGGTCTGCCGTAGCGTCGGCAAATTGTGTTGATGCTGCCCCGTCGCTGCAAGCTGGCGGCGTGCGCATTAACAGCGTGTGGCGTGAGTTCAACCCGCAAGGCGAAGAACTGGTGCGCGAATCGGGCACTTTGACCGGATCCGAAATCACGGCAGCTTACCGATGTGACCGCTGGCATTTGGGTGCGCGTCTGTCTGATTTGGATGGTGTGCGCCACTACGACGGGCAAACCTCCAGCGGGCGACCTGTTTTGTCCCAATCGGCCATCCGACAGCGCCAGGCAGACCTTCAGGCGATGTTTGCGTTGTCAGATTCATGGCGTTTGGGTGGGCGAGTAACCAGGCAACTTCTGTGGCGCGACATCGCATCGGCAAGCGGTGCTTCCGGCTACCCTGAGCGCTTTGACTGGAGCTTGCTGTCTGCGGGCGCGCAATGGCACTCAAATTTTGGGACTGGACAGCTCAGTCTGGCGTCTTGGGCTGGCAAGCAGTTGAGTTCACGCATGGCGATCACCTTGCCGGGGCGGGATCAGGCAACGCTGAAGCTTGGTGCGCTTGCGCAACTGGAGTTTATTGCCAGTTGGCGCACCCGAGTCAGGTCAGCTTGGTTTTTTCAGGCAGACCTTGGCTACCGACGACTTGAAATCGGGCAGGGCGAGCCGTCCATCATTCGAAGAAGCGGAGTGCCCGTGGGTGTTGCCTCGCAGCCCAAGTCGGTCATGACGGAAAGACCTATTGCCATTCATTTGGGTTACGATTTTTAGTTCCTGGCTATCATTCTTTCACGATGTTCACCACCCATTTGCTCTACCTGCACGGTTTTCGCTCTTCGCCAGCTTCCAATAAGGCACGTCTGATGGCTGCAGCAGTGGCCAGCCGCCACCCGGGCGTGACCTGGTGGTGCCCGGCGCTGGCGGCGTCGCCCAAGCAGGCGATGGACGAGGTGCTGCAAGGCATTACCGATTGGCCCAAAGACAGCATGGCCGTGATGGGCTCGTCGCTGGGCGGGTTTTATGCCAGCTGGCTGGCCGAGCGCCTGGGCTGCAAGGCGGTGCTGCTCAACCCGGCCGTGCACCCGGCGCGCGACCTGGCAGCCTACATTGGCAAAAATGAGATGTGGCACGACCCCGCGCAAAGCTTCATGTTCGACCCGGCGTTTGTCGATGAACTGCGGGCGCAGGAAGTCGCCCGCATCAGTCATCCCGAGCGCTACTTTGCCATCATTGCCCGTGGCGACGAGGTGCTCAACTGGCGCGAAATGACCGGCCATTACCCTGGCGCCGCCATCAAGCTGCTTCCCGCTGGCGACCACGCACTGAGCGACTTTGAGCAGCATCTGGATGACATATTGAAATTCTTGGCACTGGTTTGAGTTCTTTCACTTGCGTGCCACTAATGGACAAGGTGGAGGTCACTTCTCTTCTTCTTTGGATATTCTTTGTTCGCATATGATGCAAAAAGTATAAGAAAGGCTGGGGCGGGCATGAGTGAGGTAGTGCGTCTTCAACGCTACAACGCGGAAATTTCTGCGGGCTCACTGATGGCGTCCGAGAGCAGGCGTATTGCTGCTTTGCTGTTGACGCACCCGGATCAGGCTGCCTGGCAGCACGCCATCGAGCTTGAAAACATTCTGCAAAAAAAGACGGTTGCCACTGCTCGGCGTCAGGCCAGATTGATTCGACGGCGGCTAGACACCCTGAACGACGAAGCCTGGCAAATGCTCACCGAGCGCGAAAGCGAAGTCGTCAACCAGTTGCTATTGGCCGCAGCCGTCAAGCACAGCCAGTTGTTGGGTGATTTCCTGCGCCTGGTCTATGCCAACCGTCAACGTCGCCTGGAGCCAAATTTGGCCCCGTTGGATTGGCATGATTTTTTGACTGAATGTGCCCATCATGATGCTGCGGTGGCAGATTGGTCAGAATCCACCAAGGCCAAGCTGTTTCAGGTCATTGTTCGTATCCTGGCTGA
>Ga0210024_1001115_pt1 | contig 24442 bp, 24 predicted proteins | sample CryGeymeta201525_FD_183988 | JGI IMG/M metagenome (GOLD analysis project Ga0210024, IMG submission 183988) | Groundwater microbial communities from Crystal Geyser aquifers in Utah, USA - Crystal Geyser metaG 2015-25 (SPAdes) (version 2) | ecosystem: Environmental > Aquatic > Deep subsurface >...
AGTGGTGGTCGTTTTACCAGCATCAATATGGGCAATAATGCCGATATTCCGGACTTTTTCTAAAGGGACATCTCTTTTGGTTGTTTTAGTAATTTGGGCCATGTATTTTCGCCGAACAAAAAACTGCTTTGAGAATTAAAGCAGTCTAAGCTTCAACAAACCTTATTTTATCAAAACTTTAAGCTCAAAGCAATAAATATTTTAGAATGTGAGTTTTATGGGGGTAAAACTGGGAGGTGTGAACCTGTTACACCTTGAAGGTGTGAAGCTATTTCTTTACTTAAGTAATTTTACTAGTTCTTCAACTGAAACATTGAGCGGATTAAGAATTCCCTTCTTTAGTGTTCCTTTTTTGATGGTTTTATGGTTGGGGATAATCACAACTCTTCCGTCGGGGTGTTTCATCTTTATATGAGTGCCTCTTTGAGAAATCAAAACAAAACCAATTTTTCCGAAGGCTTTAACCAGATCTTTTCCAGAAACGACTGGGAGTTTAGGCATAAACCTTTATGGGAACAACAAACTGTTTTTGATAATCGTCCTTTTCACACTCTTTTGCCTTACCTTCAAGATATAATTCAATTGCTTCTTTGATATTTTTTAAGGCCTCTTCAAATGTTTCTCCTTGGGAAGCACAACCCGGAAGAGTGGGTATCCAGACAGAGTATCCACCCTCTTTTTCCTCCTGAAAAACAGCCGTATATTCAAAAACCTTTTGTTTCATTTGGGTGTATTATACTCGTCTTACTGTAATTTGCAATCTTTAATAGGTACTCGTATATACCCAAAAGTTATTTTACAAATACAAATCAGAGTTTTTGGGTATACAAGCTGGTTGTAGTTGAGAAACAATTTTACGCTCCTTCTATTTAACGGTCAGACAAATCTGTCAATCTTCTTCAAAGATTGTTTTAAAAATTCCTTTTTATTGCCATAAAACAAAACCCATTTTCCGACATCCCAAGGATCAACGACTGCGGAAGTGGAAATCTCACAGATGCTCCAACAAGTACATTTCTTTATTTTCTCCCTGATCTTTTTAGCCTTATTTCCAGCCAAAATCTCCTTTAAAGATTGTTTTTTAATATTTCCAAAAGACTCAGATCTTAAAACACAAGGCCGAACTTCACCGTAAGGATCAATAACCAGAGAGGTCCAACCAGAATAACAGGGCAATTTCCTTTTTCTTTTACCTTCTAACTGTAAACGCAAGTTATCCAAATAATAATCGCCGCGGAAACTTTTCAAAGACTGAATGACTGATTTTTTCGCTCTTTCGCTCAAACCACCTTTTTCTTTCTTGTTGTAATATTCACCGACGTCAGCCAAAAAACAGGAAAATTCCGCCCCTTCTCTCTCTACAATTTCTTTTACCTTAAGAATCTCGTTAAAGTTATTCTCCTGAATTGTCATTCCACAACTAATTTCCCTAACACCTGCTTTTCTAGCTAAAGAAATTGTTTTTAATACTTTCTCATAAGCTCCCTTGATACCCCTAATTTTATCGTGAGTCTCGGAAATCCCATCCAAGGAAACAGCTAAGGTAATTTCCGGATAGAATTTGATAATTTCATCCAAAGATTGGGCAATTTTTTCAGGGGTAAGTCCATTTGACTGCAAACCGATTGATACCCAAGGCAACGCATGACGAACTGACTTGACTAAATCCACCAAATCATTTCTTAAAAATGGTTCGCCGCCGGCAATGCCAAGATGTTTTAAATCCGATAGCCAATCTTTATTGTTCTGAAAAAATTTTTCATAATCTTTAAGGGATAATTCGTCTTTTAATTTTAGAGGCTGATTAAGATATCTTTTCCAGTTATCACACATTTGGCAACGGCCATTACAAAGATAAGTGAAGGAAAGATTGATATACCAAGGCTTGACCGGCAGTAAAAATAACCTTTTAACTTTAAAGTTAAAAGAGAAGAAAAATCTCTTAAATGCAAGGCAAAGAAAGTTCAACATTGGGTTAAATTTAAATTCTAATGGTACAATTATACTTCGTATAATACTTTCGTATTATAGTCCTTTCTCCGTGGCATGTACCAATCTGCAGTACCACCCGTATCACTCGTGGTGTGTGAAGGCTAAAGACAAATCCACTATGCACGTACATCACGAATTTGTCAGATCCTTCCTCAATCTACCGGAGGTGGGAACGTATCTAATCCTAAGGGTGTAAGGCTAGGGTGTGAAGTCGTAAGTGAATTGGTCTATTTTAGAAACCCATAAATAGGTCTTGACAAACAACCTTTATATTGGTAAAATCTTCGCATGAACACTATTTCAATTTCGCAACTAAAAACCAACCCCAATAGAGCAATTATTAACGCCTTTGATTATCCGTTGGCTGTTCAAGTCAGGAACAAAACTAAGGCTTACCTTCTTGGCAACGAACTCTATGAGAAAATCATCACCTATCTTGAAAATCATCTCGATAAAGCCGAGGTTAGAGAGACAGATTTTACCAAAGGCCGAGATTTTGAGAAGGTAGCCGAAGAATTAGGATTATGAGAGTAATTATATCTCCCCGGGCAGAAAAACAGCTGAAAAAGATTCCCAAAATAGATCAAATTGCCGTTGTTAAGAAAATAAGGCAAATTAGAGACGAAAGGATTCCCGAGCAAACAGAAAAATTAAAAGGTTTTCCTGATATCTTTCGAACAAGGGTCGGCGATTATCGAATTGTTTTCAAAAGAAACTCTAAAGATATCTATATTGTTTTAATCCACCACCGTAGAGATGTTTACCGTCTCTTAAACCAGCTTCTTCGGTAAAACTTGAACAACTCAAAACTATCGATAAATATTCTTCCAGAACTTACCGAGCGGTATTCGGATATACCCATCGCGTCAGACGCGACTCAAAATGCCATTGGCAAAATTACAAATCAAAGGATTTTGGGTATATAATTGGGCAGGCTTAAATTGCATGAAACTAGTTTCCATCATTATCGTCACCCGTAACCGGCAAGAAGAAGTTTTGGCTTGCTTAAAATCGGTCTTGGGAATGAATTATCCGAACTTCGAAATTATCTTGGTTGACAATGCTTCGAGCGACAATACCATAAAAGAAGTCAAAACAAAATTTCCCAAAGTAAAAATTGTTAAATCGGAAAAAAATTTGGGCGCTTGTGGTGGAAAAAATTTAGGAGAAAAACAAGCAAAAGGAGAACACCTGTTTTTTCTTGATTCGGACACAATTGTTGATAAAGAACTTCTCTCTGAAATGGTCAAAATCGCCGAATCTGAGGCTAAAATCGGCATGGTTTGCCCGAAAATGTATTTCTTTGACAAGAAAAATGTTATCTGGTATGCCGGAGCCAGTGTTAATTTACTGACCAGCCAAGCAAAAAATTTCGGCTGTAATGAAAAGGATGTTGGACAGTATAACCAAATAAGGGAAACTTTTTTTGCCCCAACTGCTTATTTAGTCAAAAGAATGGTAGCAGAAAAACTTAAAGGCCACGGAGAAATGTTTTTTATGGGATATGTTGATTCTGACTATGGTTACCGAACTAAAGAGGCGGGTTTTAAGGTGGTTTTCTGTCCGAAAGCTGTTCTTTGGCATCGACTTGGCCAAGAAGAAAATACCAAATCAATAAGGGCTTTGGGTTACAATTTGCCTTTGCGGCCTTATTACTTTGCTAGAAACAGGGTTGTTTTTATGAAAATCCATGCACCTTGGGTCAATTTTTTAATCTTCATCTCTTTCTTTTTCCCGCTAATGACAATTTATATTGCCTATAAAATCATAGTTTTTAGGGGCGGTTGGAAATTCCTCAGGCCCCACCTAGAAGGAAGCCTTGACGGCTTAAAATATGCTCTTGGAGGGAAAATAGAAAACCGCTGGGTTTAATTTAACAAGTCGGGCAACAACCTGGCTTTTTATAAGCTTCAAAACTAGCTGCCACTGTCGGATTAACTGTCCGTAAAGACTCCAGACCTTTTGTGCGGATATCTGTGGACTTTACGATTCCATTTACTGCTACTGTTGGTAACCAAGCTTCAACTTCCGCCGCCACCTTTTCCGCGTCTTCGGCCGATCCCCCGGCTTTCATTACTCCACCAGTAATCTTGCCTCGATCAAAATCTTCTAGACTACCGTCTTTTTTCTGAACTTTATACAATTTCTTCACCTCCTTTCTCATGGAAAGAAACCAAGGGTTTCTTTCCAAAAATCTTCCTTTAATGTATCTTGCGAGATCTTCATTAAATCGCCTCGCAAGATAATTACTAATCTTTTCCATAACCTCACGTTTCTTGCCGAAAGTAAAATTCCTATGGATTTTCTCAACTTAGAGTAACACAACGAGGAGTAAAGAGGAAGAAGAAAAAACTTAGAGGTAGATTACCACCTAAAGTGAGAAAACGCTTTATTGCTTTCTGCCATTCGGTGAGTATCTTCTTTTTTCTTAATCGCCCCACCAATGTTATTATAGGCATCCAAAAGTTCGGCCGTGAGTTTATCCGCAAAGGTATGGTATTCCTTGTTTGGTCTTTTAAGTGCTGCCTGGATAACCCAACGAATTGCCAAAGATTCTTTTCGCTCTCCTTTTACTGGCGCAGGCACCTGATAGGCAGCGCCACCAACTCTTCGGGAACGGACTTCCATTTGCGGTTTAACGTTTTCAATTGCTTGTCGAAAAACCAAAAGACCGTCTTGGTTTAGTTTTTCTTTAATTTTTGAAAGCGCTTCGTAGACATTTTTCTGGGCAGCAGACTTTTTGCCATTACGCATTGATCGGTTGATGAATTTTGCCAACAAAACATCTCCAAACACTGGGTCTGGTAAAGCTTCTCTTTTTTTTACTGAACCTGATCTTGCCATTTTTTTAAATTTTTAAACTATGCTGTTGGGGCGGCGGCGGGCGTTGCTTTGATTGCGCCTCCTTCTTTTTTAGTTCCATACCGGGAACGACTACTTTGACGACCAACGACGCCACTAGTATCAAACTTACCGCGAACAATATGGTATTTAACCCCCGGTAAATCCCGAACTCTTCCACCCCTGACTAAAACAATCGCATGCTCAGATAACTCATGACCAATTCCTTGAATATAGGTAGTAACTTCCTGTTTGTTGGACAATCTAACCCTGGCTACCTTACGCAAAGCAGAATTCGGTTTTTTCGGCGTCATTGTTTTGACCAAAGTAACCACTCCTCGTTTTTGAGGATTAACTGATTCAAACATCCGTCGTGTCCTTGAATTAAAGGAGCGCCGCATGGCGGTTGCTTTATTTTTCTTGGGAAGTTTCTTTCTCCCCTTACGAACTAGTTGTGAAATTGTCGGCATGTTTTCAATAAAATTCCAAATACTAAATTCTAAACTCTAAACAAATCCAAATTTTCTAAATTTAAAGTTCAAAAAATGTTTTAGTAATTTGAATTTTGGATTTTGATATTATTTAGGATTTAGGGTTTTAAATTTAGGATTTTCAAAATATAGGTTCTAATTTTACCAAATTTAACCTGATCTATCAAGTCTTAAGTACTGCCCGCTCAGGAGAAACCGGAATGAGACGACCAATGATCACGTTTTCTTTAAGCCCCAAAAGAAAATCCTCCTTGCCCATCATTGCGGCATCGGCAAGAACATTGCTGGTTTCCTGGAAAGAAGCAGCAGAAAGCCAAGACTCGGTATATAAAGCCGCTTGCTTAATCCCCATAATTATTTGTTCCGCAGAAGCAATGGTCCCTTTATTTTTCTTGGTCAATTCATTTTCTTCTTCAAATTTTTGTTTCGTCACCGCTTCCCCAGGCAAGAAAACCGTGCTCCCGGGGTTTTTAATCCTTACGTTCTGACTAATCATTCTAATTACTACCTCAAAATGGCGATCATTAATAGGAATTCCTTGAGATTCGTAAACTGTTTGAATTTCATTAACTAAATAGTTTTGTGCCTCACGCAAACCTCTAACCGCCAAAATATTTCTGACGTCAAGTGCTCCTGAAGACAATTGAGTTCCCGAAAAAACTTCTTCGTTATCACTAACTTTCAAGGTACTAGTTATAGGGATAAGATATTCTCTTTTTTCGCCTTCTTTGTTTTTTATCCTCACTCGATAATCACTCTCCTCAGTAATCACTTCTACCTTACCATTTATTTCCGCCAGAGGAGAAACCGTTTTTGGTATCCTTACCTCCAGAAGTTCTGTCACCCGAGGTAAACCTTGAGTCACATCGAGACCAACAATTCCCGCCTGGTGTTTGGTCTTTAAAGTTAGCTGCGTTCCCGGCTCTCCGATTGACTGAGCAGCCAAAACCCCGACCGGTACGCCTAAGGTAACCATCTTTCGGTCGGCAAAATCCCAACCATAACATTTGATACAAACTCCATGTTTCGCCTTACAAGTTAAAGGTGAGCGAATAGTGACTTCCTTTACCTCGCTTTCCTCGAGAAGTTTTACTTTTCCTTCATCAATTTCCACTCCTCTCTTAAACAAAACTTTCTTTGTTTTTGGATCAGTTACTGGTTCCGCCAAGATTCGACCCAAAACTCGGGCAGCAAACATTTTTCCCCGAGGACCCTCTTTGGCAATGATAATACCTTCCTTGGTTCCACAGTCTTCCTCCCTGATAATTGCTTCATGAGAGACATCAACCAACTTTCTGGTCAAATAACCAGCGTCAGAAGTTTTCAAGGCAGTATCGGTCAAACCTTTTCTTGAACCTCTCGTAGTGGTTACATATTCGAAAACCGAAAGGCCTTCCCTAAAGTTACTTTTTGTTGGTAAATCCACAATCCTTCCCATAGGGTCAACTACCAGTCCTCTCATTGCTGAAATCTGTTTAATAGTATCTCTGGAAACGCGACCAACTTTGGCATCAATGACCAACTTAATTGGATTGGTCTCGCCAATAATCTTCCACGTCTTTTCCGCCAATTCTTCGGTTGTTTCCATCCAGATTTCTCTGATTAACCTTTTCTCTTCTTCTAGGGTAATCAACCCCTGACGATATGTTTCTTCAATCTCTGCCACTTTCTTATTAGCAGCTTCGATAACCGCGCCTTTTTCCGGACTTATTTCGCAGTCCCGAATTGACAAAGAAACCCCAGAAACAGTCCCGCCCTGGAAACCCAGATTTTTCAAATTATCAATCAGGGCAACAACCTCCTCGTGGTCACATTGTTTAAGAGCCTTAGTAAAAAGCTCTTTGATGATACTTTGTTTGACACTGGTATTAATAAACCTCAACTTCTCCGGCAATGCCTCATTGAAAAAAATTCTTCCCACCGAAGTTTCTATCACTTCTCCGCTCTCAATTTCCACCTTAATCGGTTCCCTCAGCTTTATCTCCTTGATCTGATAAAGAGAAACAGCTTCTTCTAGTGAATAAATTTTTTCCTTGACTTTCAAGGTTGGATCCAAAGAAGTCAAATAATAAATACCCAAAGCCATTTCTTTTCTATCAGGAGCATTGATCGGTGTTCCGTCCGCCGGTCTCAACAAGTTATGATCCGGCATCATTAGCTCAATCGCCTCTTGCCTTGCTTTTTGGGAAAGGGGAACATGAACTGCCATTTGGTCTCCGTCGAAGTCTGCGTTGTATCCTTGACAAACGCAGGGGTGGATGCGGATGGCACTCCCTTCAATTAAAATTGGATAAAAAGCTTGAATTCCCAATTTGTGCAGGGTAGGGGCACGATTTAAAAGCACTGGGTGTGCTTTTGTAATTTCCTCCAAAATATCAAAAACTTCTGGAGGACGTCTTTCTAAAACATTTTTGGCATTCTTAACATTAGGGGCAATTCCCCTAACAATCATTTCTCTTAGCACAAATGGCTTGAACATTTCCAAAGCCATTTCTTTTGGCAAACCACATTCCCTTAAATTCAATTCCGGACCAACAACAATAACCGAACGGCCAGAGTAATCAACTCTCTTTCCTAATAAATTCTGTCTGAACCTTCCTTGCTTACCACGCAGCATATCAGAAAGTGAGCGTAAAGCAGGAGTCTTCCGAACAGTTTTTCTATCCCGGGTACTCTTGTTTGAGTCAATCAATGAATCAACCGCCTCTTGTAACATTCTTTTCTCGTTGCGCAAAATAATGTCTGGCGCTCCCAGTTCGATTAAGTGTTTTAAACGATTGTTGCGGTTAATAACTCTCCGGTAAAGATCATTAAGGTCGCTCGTGGCGAATCTGCCGCCGGTTAGTTGCACCATTGGCCGCAAATCAGGCGGAAGAACTGGCAAAACTGTTAAGACAAGACCAGATGCGTGTTGTTTAGAACGAACCATTCCTTCCACTATTCTTAATCTTTTAACCGCCTTTATGTGTCTTTGGCCGGATGATGTTTCCGCTTCTTTCTTTAGCTCGGAGGCTAAGCGCGACAAATTAATCTTTTTAAGAACCTCAAGAATTGTTTCTGCTCCCATACCAACTTTAAAGAAGGAGGCGGCCCCCATTTCTTTCAAACGAAAATAGTCTTCTTCAGAAATGGTTGTCAATTCCCTCAAACCTTTAACTTTATCCACTAAAACACCGAGCTCTTCTCCAAGCCGCGTCATTTCAGTAACTTCTCTGTCCTCCGCCCATCTCTCCTTTTGTTTCTTGCCTAATTCCAACTCCTTCTCTGCCAGGGCCCGAGCTTCTTTATCTTTGATTTTTTCCCTTAAAGATTCTTTCTCCTCCCTGTATTCCTTCTCTATTTCCTCTTTCTTTTTAGCCATCATTTCCTTAACTTGTTCTTCCTTTTCCTTGTAGGCTTCTCCTAAGGCGGAAACCGCGAGTGAGCGTTTTTCATTTTCTACTTCCGTCACTAAATATTGGGCAAAATAAACCACTGCTTCTAAACTTTTAGCAGGAATGTTCAAAAGAAGTGAAAGCCTCGAAGGCGTTCCTCGAAAATACCAAACATGGGCAACGGGAGTCGCTAAATTAATATGGCCCATTCTTTCTCTTCTAACTTTAGAAAGAGTAACTTCAACACCGCATTTGTCGCAAACAATTCCACGATAACGGATTCTTTTATACTTTCCGCAATAACACTCCCAATCCTTGGTTGGTCCAAAGATCTTTTCACAAAAAAGTCCATCCTTTTCTGGTTTTAATGTTCGGTAATTAATCGTCTCTGGCTTGGTTACCTCCCCATGGGACCAGGCACGAATCTCTTCCGGTGAAGCAATCTTAATCAATAGTGATTTAAAGTCGGCAATTCCTTTAATCATGTTGTCCTCCTTCCTCCCTACCTTCTATGTTTTTTTCTTTCGAACCAACTTCACTTTCCTCAACCTTGTCCATTCCTAAAACCTTAGTAAACTCGCTTGTCTCTTCCACCAACTGGTTCTCTTCCTTCGCAGTCTCCTCTCTTTTTTCCACCACTCCCTCGGGAATAATATCTAAACCCAGAGCCTTCAGTTCATTAACAAGAACATTAAAAGACTCAGGGACCGAGGCTTCAGGGATATCTAAACCTTTAACAATTGCTTCGAAAGCTTTAGCTCTACCAATAACATCATCGCTTTTGATCGTCAACATTTCCTGAAGCACATGGGCCACCTGGTGAGCCTCTAAGGCCCAAACCTCCATTTCTCCTAATCGTTGACCTCCCATTTGGGCTTTTCCTCCGAGCGGTTGCTGGGTTACCAATGAGTAAGGCCCTGTTGAGCGAGCATGAGTTTTATCTTCAACCATATGGATCAGTTTCATTACATAAGCAACCCCTACTGTCACCTCTTGATCCATCGGCTCACCCGTCTTACCGTCGTAAAGTTTAACTTTGCCTGAAATAGGAATTCCTGCTTTTTTCATTTCTTCTTCCATTCTTGCCTCGGAGAACTCTTCAAAGACAGGAATGGCGACTTTGTATCCCAATTTCTTCGCTGCCCAGCCAAGATGCGCCTCCAACAACTGACCTAAATTCATTCTTGCCAGAACCGAAAGAGGAGAAATAATAACATCTACCGGGGTACCATCTTCTAGGTAGGGCATATTTTCCACGGGAACAACCTTAGAAATAACTCCCTTATTACCATGCCGACCAGCCAGTTTATCTCCCTCGGTAATTTTTCGAACCTGAGCAACTTTAATCTTAATCACCTTATTAACTCCTGGTTCTAGTTCATCATTTTTTTCTCTGTCCAAAATTTGTACCCCGACAACAGTTCCCCTCTCGCCGTGAGGCACTCTCAAGGAAGTGTCGCGAACTTCTCTCGCTTTCTCCCCGAAAATTGCCCGCAGAAGTCTTTCCTCAGCCGAAAGCTCAGTCTCCCCTTTGGGAGCAATTTTCCCTACTAAAATATCATTGGGGCCTACCTCCGCCCCGACAACTATAATGCCGTCTTCAGCCAAATTAGCCAAATCATGCTCACTCACATTGGGAATATCTCTGGTTAATTCCTCGGGGCCTAGTTTTGTATCAACTACTTGGGCCTCATATTCTTCGATCGAAATTGAGGTAAACACATCTTCCTTTGTGAGCCTTTCTGAGATAACAATGGCATCTTCATAACCCAACCCTTCAATTTGGCAGTAGGCAATCAGTAAATTTTTTCCTAATGCCAGCTCTCCGCCTTCCGCGGCTGGTCCATCGATAATAATGTCTCCCTTCCTAACCTTTTGCCCGATCTCCACCAAAGGTTTCTGAGAATAACAAGTCCCCACGGGACTAGTTCTTTGAAATTTGATAACTTTGTATGTCTCTTCCCATCCCTCCCGGGAGTAATTATCTTCCAGGATCTTTTCCTTGGTTTTAGTCTCTGTGCGGATAACCACTTTCGTCGCATCCACATAAATCACCTTACCATTATTCCTTGCTTTAATCACCATTCCCATTGCCCCAGCAACTTCTCCTTCCATGCCTGTCCCGATAATCGGTGCCTCAGGTTGCAAAAGCGGAACCGCCTGACATTGCATATGTGTTCCCATCAAGGCTCGGTTAGGTTCGTCATTAGCCAAAAAAGGAATCAGCGACGCTGAAGTACCAACAATCTGTTGAGGGCAAACGTCAATAAAATCAACTTTCTCAACCGGGACTTCTAAAAATTCACCTTTATAACGAGCGGGTACCCAATCGCTTTTGATAAAACCCAAGTTATCAATATCAATCCGAGAGTGGGTAATATAATGATTTCTTTCCTCGTCTGACTGAAGATATTTAATCTCGTTGGTAATTTTTATCTTTGTCTGACCATTCTTTTTAATTTTCTCCAGCTTAAAGTATGGGGCCTCTAAAAACCCGTATTCATTCACTCGGCAATATAAAGACAAATAAGTCACTAGTCCAATATTGGGTCCTTCAGGCGAACGAACCGGACAAATACGACTATATTGAGAGGCATTAATATCTCTAATTGAAAAGGAGGCTCTCTCTCGCGTAATTCCTCCTTGTCCCATAACCGACAGTCTCCGCAGGTTATCCAGTTCTGAAAGTGGATTTGTCTGGTCAAGGATTTGTGATAGCTGTCCCTGCCGATAAAATTCGTTTATCGCCGAAATAAGCGGTCTGGCATTGATGAGAGCAGAAGGTTGAAACCTTTCGTCGGTACTCATTAAGGCCATCCTTTCTTTAATCATTCTCTCCAGCCGTAGAAGTCCGACTTTAACAGCAGTTTGCAACACTAATTCTCCTACTCTTCTTACCCGACGATTAGCTAAATTGTCAATATCATCTACTTCGCCATTGCCGTTTTGTAAATTAACAAGGTAGGCCACAACACTAATCAAATCTTGAGCTTTCAAGGTCCAATTTTCCACAGTATTGGGAAAATCAAGCCCTAACCTTTTGTTAATCTTATAGCGGCCAACCTTACTAATGTCATATCTCCGATTGCTCCAAAAAAGATTCTTAAGGAATTCGTAAGCGTTTTCCAAGATTGCTGGTTCTCCGGGCCGGAGTTTCTTATAAAGCTCTATTGACGCTTCTTCTTTGGTTTTTGTCGGATCATATTTAATTGTTTTCTCCAAAAAAGAGCGGCCTTTTTCGTCAAGCGAGGCAAAGGCCTTCATAATTTCCTCATCAGTCGACAAGCCAAAAGCCCGCAGAAGAACCGTAACCGGAAACTTCCTTCTCCGATCAACTCTTACAGAAATAACATCATTCCTTCCCACCAAAAACTCGAGCCATGATCCCTTCATGGGTCGGATTTCTGCCATATAGAGAGTTCTCCCTGTATGAGGATCCACTTCACCACTAAAGTAAGCACCAGGAGCACGAACAATTTGAGTAATAACACACCTTTCAATTCCATTAATAACAAATGTCCCTCTGGGGGTCATCTCTGGGATATCACCTAAAAAGACTTCTTGTTCAATTGATTTACCGGACTGTTTGTTAAGAAGGCGAACTTTGACTTTTAAGGGGCGCTCGTAAGAAAGGCTTTTCTTTTCAGCCTCTTCAATGGTTCGATGAGATTCCTCCAGTGAATAATCCAAAAATTCCAACTGCCAATTTTTACCCGCAAAATCTTCAATCGGGGAGATCTCGTTCAAAGCCTCGCCCAAGCCTGTTTTTTTAAACCACTCCCAAGATTCCAACTGAACCAGCGTCAAATCAAGTTTAGGCAGAACAGAATAAGCTTTTCCCCAATTGACACGCTCGGTTCTTTTTGTTTTCATTATCTTTGGTGATATTATGGGCTAAATAGGTTGTATTTTATACCAAAATACCAAGGCAAAAAATATCGCCAAAATTTTTCTTCTTTTGGCGATGCAAAAGAAACGGACACAATCGGTCCGTTACAACCTACATTCAAGTTAGGCTTATTTTAAAGGAGAACCTTTTCTTTGTCAACAAGCAACTTGTCGGCAGAGAATTACTTGAGGTATTTTTCTTTGTTATCGCTTTGTTCTTTGTCGGTCTTGGCGTAATGGATTACCCCATTTTTATCAGAAAGGTAGTACCAATAAGGAGACTGCGTCGGACTTAAGACGGCTTTGATAGAAGATAATCCCGGATTACAAATCGGGCCAGGAGGAAGACCATGATAAATGTAAGTATTATAAGTCGATTTTATTTGCAAATCGCCGGCAGTCAGCTCTCGCGGCCACCAGTCACAAGGCGATTTAAGAATAAGCAAAGCTTGATTTTTCAAAATAGAACATTTTTGTGAGGCAACCGCATATTGAACAGTCGCATCAACCTGCAATGGCCAATCATTCTCTAGTCTTTTAAGTAAGATACCGGCAACAAGTGCTCTGTCTTGAGGTGTTTTTGCTTCCCGTTCGACTAAAGAAGCAAGAGTTAAGACAAAATCTTGATTTTTACCAGAAGCAGTCAACTCATTTTTCAAACCATCAATAACCTTTTTCTGAAAATTCTTCCTGATTATTTTTAAGATAGCTGCTTGGGTCGATGATTTAGGAAATAAGTAGGAATCGGGAAAAAGTTGACCTTCTAATTTGTTTGTTTCAATTTCTTTCTCCCAATTTTCGGGGTTAATGGCAAAGCCCTCTTTTATTAAAAGCTCGCCTATTTGTTCTGCTCTCAGACCTTCCACTATCGTCAACCAGCGATCAGCTGCTCCTTTGGTTAAAATACTCGCAATTTCGGGTGTTGTCATTGAGCGAGACAAATAATAACTGCCTGCTTTAATTTTCTTGGCAATGCCGGCCACAACTACCCAAACCTTAAAAGACAATTGGTTTTTGATTAGGCCTTGCTCTTTTAATTTGGCGGTAATCTCAGAAACACCCTCTCCTTTGTCAATCACAAAAACGATTGTTTCCTTGTTCGACCCCTCCACTGATTGCAACCCTCCCTTCCACCACAAAAGAAATCCTAGAATAAAAGCTAGGAAAAAATAAGTGCTGAAAATAGCAAAGAAAGACTTCTTTTTCACCCGACTGTCTTAGACTTCTTCAAACAATGCCCGGCGATATTTTTTCGTTGTTTTATCGAAGATGTATATCCGACCACACTTACAAATTACTTTCTCTGACCCGTTTTTACTCTCTTGCCTTTTCGCTTTTTCCAAAGGCATTCCACAACCGACACATTGTCCGCGGGAAAGTAACCAAGCTTGAACTGGAGCAATAATATTTTTAATCATCGTTGTCTCTCCCTTCTAAATAATATTGTAACATAATTGCCGCCGCAACTGCATCTTCCTTCTCTTTCCGCAACTTTCTTTTCCTTCCACTAATAATCAAGAGCTGCTGTGCGTCCTGTGTCGTCAGAGTCTCATCAAAAAACTCCACTCTCACCCCTGTTTCTTTCTTTAATCCTGCCCCAAACTCTTTTATCTCCACGTCCATCTTTCCACCAGGCACCCCAATAACAATCTTTTCTATCGCGTTTTCCGCCAATAACTTTGAACTTTGAACTTTGAACTTTGAACTTGTTAAAACTTGCAGAGGTTCTGCAAGTTTTAACACTGTATCACCAACAGCAATCCCCATCTTAGTCCTTCCATAGTCAATCCCTAAGATTTTCATATCTTTGTTAACCTCGCTCTTACGATCAACCTTCTCATGTAGGTGCCCGGAGGAACGCAAGTAATTAAAGTCAAATATGAATCATCATACCGCTGAGCTAAAATCGAAATGTCAGTGGGGGAAACTTCAATCATTTGCTCGATGACATATTTATACCTAACTTGGTTAAAATCAACTAAAATTTCGTCTTTGGGTCTTAACGTCGGCAAGGTAGAAAAAATTGTCATATAATTTTTGGGGTTATAAAACTGCGGCAAGACTGAGTGGCCGAAAATTACCGTATTTCCAAACCTACCTGGAGCAGCTGTTCCGGGATATTGGATCAAACTGCTTTTAAGATCATCACCTAAAGTGACCTTAGCATTTTCTATCCCCAACTTTGGGATCGACAAGGTATAAAGGTTTGTTTGGCTTTCGTCAAAAATTACATTCTCTTCCGGAAACCAATTACTCGCTTTGGTTAGATCCAAAAGATCAACTTGTGTTCCCAAGGTCTTTGTGGAATCGCTACCTTCTTGGCTAGAAACTGCGCCAAAAGATTGGGCAATCGCTGCTTCTGTATTAGGACTAACAAAAGAGGTAGAAAATCTTGGCGAAACTAAAAGCTGGTATGTAATAATCGGGTAGGCAGCATTGGCAAGGAAGAAAAGACCCAAAACAACCAAAAGCCCCGCCATTACCTTCGGACTAAATTTCCATTCTCTTGTTTTTCTTGCCGCCGGTAGTCGTTTGACATATCGATAAAGTGCCATTCTTAAATCGCTTCAACTCTTACAGTAATATTTTTCCCCTCGAGAGGAAAAAATTTCAAGAGGGAAAAGATTTTTGGTTGAAAGAAAATTTCTATGCCCGCCACGCTAGATAAGGTTCTTAAATAGGTTTCCCCTTGAGAAAATCTCTTCGCTTTCAGCTCTTGTGTTACTTTATCAACGTCAATATTCGGCAAAAAATCTTCCTCGACTAAAGCTTTATATATTCCCTTACTTTTGTCTTTAATCGAGAAGCTCTCTTCACTTTTAGCTGGTTGCTTTTGATATCCTTCTTGAATCAGAGGCAAAACAAGTTTGTCCACCAAAATTTTTAAATCGTCTTCTTTAAAGTACAAAGCGGAAAAGACATATTTTCCTTCCACCGAAAGAGTTGGGATTTCATCTCCTACTTCGCCATCAAAGTGGTCTACTTTACTCTTCAACTGAGTTGAATCTTCCAACAAATGATCGCCCGCAGATATTTTCGATTCGATTTCTTCGCTGGCTTTCCTCTCCAACTCTTTGGCAATCTCTTTCCCTAAAGAATCTCTGTCTTCTTTAGAAACTGCTTGAATTTCTCGACTAGTTCCACCGGAAAAAGCGGTTAAATTCTTTACTAAAAATGAAGAGGATGAAGAAGGAAGTGATTCCAAGGAGAGAGTTGAATTTGCCGCGATATTATATTGGCTGCCGATGTCGGCTGCTTCCGCAGAGACTTTTTTCTCCCCCCATTTATCAATCGGAGGAGTAGCATTAAAGTCGGTTGTTTTAGCGGGAACAATTGCTTCGGAAGAGATGATAAATTTTAATCCTCCCGTTCCTTTGAAACCAGTTCCTTTGATTAAGGTTTTCGATTTGTCTGTCCCGTTATAAATAGAAATTTCTCCCTTGGCTTTGTCTCCAACTGTCTTTTTCCCTTTTACTCCCGAGGATTTCTCCCCAGAAACTTCAACAGAAATTTCCCGGCCGGGCAAAATCATTTTCTCGCTGTCAACGGCGTTTTCTTTTGCCGAGACAGTAAATTCAAACTCTTTCTCGATTTTCTGTGCTTGAACAACAAGTTTAACCTCTGATTTTGCTATTTTTGTAAATATCAAAAAAGTTGTCCCCAGAAGTGCAACCACCGCCACCACAACGATCAAAAAGCCTTTTTTAAAGAAAAATACCAGAAAATTTTTTAACCGGCTAAGAAATACTTTTATACCCAAAGAAAATCTAAATTTTCTAAAACGAGGGTTTTGGGAAAACGCTTTTGGTTGCGGCATTGCTTCTTTGTTTTGCTCTGTCTTTTCTAATCCTTTTTGTTCCCCCTCCTCCGCAAATTCTTCTTTTGTCTCTTCTTTTGCTGTTTCTTTAGGGGCAGCAACCAACAAAATATCCTCTCCTTTAATAAAACCAAAATTCTCTTCCACGACCTTGCTTTCTTCCAAAGGAATTTCTTTTGTTTCTGGTGTAGGGGGAGATATTTGTCTTTCCTCTTCTCCAAGCTCATGGCTTCCTGCCAAAACAACCGAGGCCATCTCGAAGTTTTCTTTAGCAATTTCTACTTTAGGTAATTGCAAGAAACCAACTTTCTTACCATTATCGGGCGCAACCCAAGGATAAGAAATCAAAGTTTGTCTTGCTTCTTCCAAAGCTTCTCCTCCCAAAAGCATAATTCTTGCCGGAAGGGATCCCTCAAGGTTAAAACGCAGTAACCCTTCTTCTAAATCTAAAGCAAGACTGTTACTTCGGCCAACAATCTTACTTCCTAAGAATTTTCCTTGAAGAATCAAAGATACCGTAATCTCACCTTCGCCGATACTGACGAGAATAAGACTGGAGTTCCCTCCTTCTTCTTTTTTCAAAAAGTGAGCAATCGCTTCCGGAGTTACCACAAATCCTAAGGGTTTAAGTAAAAGCTTTTTGCAAACCGTCTGTAAAATTTCTAACTTTTCTCTTCTGATTGCTTGGCCCTCAACCCAAAACTCGGGCAACCCCAAAATTACCTTAGTTGGTTGTTTGCCTAAAATATCAGGTAAATTTGCAATCGCCGAAGCGATTGAAGCATCGGCAGCAACAACTGCCTCCTCTGCGCTCCCTCCACCCCAGCTTTCCCAGGAACCATAAGCCAAACCTTGCCCTCCCTCGGCAGAAAAATTCCAAATCCCAGCCTGGACTCGTTTTTCGTCAATAACCAAACTCAGGAAATATTCTCCTGAAACCAAAGTATTTTTCTCCTTTGGATTAATTTTGTCTAAAATTTGACCTAAGGGCAGCATTTTATTTAGTTAAAAGTTTAAAGTGCAAAGTTCAAAATTAATTGGTTTTAAAACTTTGAACTGATAACTGTAACTTTTAACTTTTCACTTTGAATTTTAAACTTAGCGTCGCATATATGCGACGCTTGCCGGCTCCGCAGGATTCTTCTTTAATTATTTTAACCTTCCCGATCTCTCCTGTCGAATTTACGTGTGGTCCTCCGCAGACTTCCATTGAATAATTATCAATACTGTAGACCTTCACTTGCTCGCCGTATTTTTGTTCAAAAAAAGCTAACGCGCCTTTCTTTCTTGCCTCTTCTAAACTCATAGTTTCCATTTTTACCGCTAGATTCTCTTTTATTTTTTCATTTACCAAATCTTCTACTTTCTTGATCTGTTCATTGGTCAATTTTTCTGGATAAGTAAAATCAAATCTTAATCTCTCCGCCGTAATGTTACTGCCAACCTGATGAACTTGATCGCCTAAAACATCACGCAAGGCCTGATGTAATAGGTGAGTGGCTGTATGATATTTTGTCGCAATTTCTGAATGGTCTTGTAAACCACCCTTAAACATTCCCGACGAAGCAGTGCGTGATAATTCTTGGTGTTTCCTAAATTCAGATCTAAATTCATCTTCGTTAATAATTTGTCCTTTCTCTTCAGCCAACTCCCTAGTTACTTCTAAAGGAAATCCATAAGTTTGATAGAGATCAAAAGCAATTTTGCCAGTAATGGTCGTGTATTTTTCAATTTCTTTAAAACCTCTCTCAATAGTACTTCTGAACTTACGAATCTCTAGGCTAACCTCCATTGCTATTTCCTCAGAATTAGTTTCCTTAAAATAGTTTGGGTAAATACTGATAATAATCTGAACTAATGACTTAAAATCCTTACTATCAAAATCTTTATTTATTGAAAATGCCTTGGAAGCAGATCTTCGCAGCAGCCTTCTTAAGATATATCCCTGCAGTTTGTTAGATGGTCTCACTCCATCTGAAATCAGAAAAACTGATGCTTTAAGATGGTCAGCAATTATTCTTAGAGATCTTGTTATTTCGTTATTTGAGTTGTATTTAACTTTCAGCCTGAGTTCTAATTGCTCAATTATCGGCCAAAAGAGCTCCGTCCGATAATCATCGAAGTGGCCATCAAGTACCGCGAGCGTCCTTTCCACTCCCATCCCAGTATCAATGTTTCTTTGTTTCAAGGGCACAAAATTTCCCTCAGCAGTTTTGTTATACATCATAAAAACGTCATTCCAGATCTCAATGTATTTGCCGCAAGAACATCCTGGTCGGCAATCACTGCCACATTTTTGTTTCCCGGTGTCGTAGAACATTTCCGAGTCCGGACCGCAAGGCCCTGTTTCTCCTGCCGGTCCCCACCAATTATCTTCCTTTCCTAAAAAATATATCCGCTCGCCCGGAATTCCAACTGTTCCCCACACCAAAGCAGTTTCTTCATCTTTCGGAGCATCACTGTCTCCGACAAAACAAGTAATAAAAATCTTTTCCGCCGGGATATTCAAAATCTTGGTTAAAAATTCAAAACTCGCCTGAATTATTTCTTCTTTCCAATAATCTCCTAAAGACCAATTACCCATCATTTCAAAAAAAGTGTGGTGATAAGTGTCACCAACAGATTCGATATCGCCGGTACGAAGGCATTTTTGTACACTGCACAATCTTTTTCCCAAAGGATGAGGCTCACCTAAAAGATAAGGGACTAAAGGATGCATACCGGCAGAAATAAAGAGAGTGGTCGGATCGTTCTCGGGAATCAATGAAGCACTTGGAATTTTTTTATGTCCTTTTTCTACAAAAAAATTGATAAATTTCTCCCGAAGTTCTCTTGCAGTCATTACCTTTGCAGTATAAACAAATCGAATCTAAACGGCAAATTTTTAAACGGTTTTATCCGACAATTTTTTTAACTTCTTGTCAAAAGTCGTCAATTTTCCTGAAATATCTTTACTCACACAATAAACCCAGCAATCAATATAAGCAAGACTTCCGGAGGAATAAAGAGAAAGACTGTCCAAAACAATCTTTTTCCGAGGGTTAACAATCCATTCCTGAGAAACTAACTCTTGCAGTTGAGAGGCGATTTCTTCTTTTTTAACTTTGTAAAACGAGGAAAGTAACCAAACAGCTTCGGCGGCAACAATCTCATCCAAATAAATTTTTACTTTGCCTTTTTGCGCCGAAAAAAATATTTCTTTTGCTTTCAAAGATAATTGCGGGTGGTCGGCGCGAAGAAATCTGATCAGAACATTTGTGTCTATGCAAACCAGCTTACTCATTTCAAACCGTATTTTCTGGCTAATATTTTGCCGGATTTTTCGCGGACAACTTCAAGGTCGGTATATTTTCCTTTAGACTTGAGCGAACCGTAAAGCCGTTCAACCGCGTTTTTTGGCACAATTTTAACCAGCACTTGCTTTTCATCAATAAAGACCTTACTAAAATATACTTTGTCGCCTACTTTGACACCCAACGCCCGCCGAATTTCTTCCGGAATGGTTACCTGTCCCTTAGTAGTTACCGTAGTCAAACCGTTCATAGTAATGATATTAAATTAAAGTAATACTTTTGTCAAGTAGTAATACCCATTCCCTAAGGGTAAAGGGTAAATTACTCTTCAATCAGCCCTAAACAAAAAAACGCCATGGCGTCAAATTGTTTACAAGATTATTTAGAAAAGAGGTTGTTTACTTTTTCACCAACGGTCTGCCTTTGGAGAGAAAGAATTTTCTGGCTTGATGGTGGGCTTGGATTTCTGCGGTGTCCGCAGTTTTGACAATATTGGCAATCGCCTTGTCAGCTTCTTCTTGAACATTTTCCACCGCCTCTTGGGCAACTTCGGGAATTTCTTCAACTTTTCCTTGGACCTCCTCTTTTACATCCTCAAACTCGGCCGCCACCTTTTTCTCGATTTTCCTGCCGCTTCTTTCGGCATCCTCTTTAAAATCATCCCAATGTTCCAATAAAACCCTACCTTTTTTTATCAGGTTTTTCCTTAACTGGCTTTTGTCATCTGTCGCCAAATAGGCAATTGCTGCACCGACAACTCCACCCAAAATTACTCCTAACCAAAATCCGCTACTTCCGCCATTACACCCAGTATTATTCTCTTCAATTTCTCCGCTCTCACTCATTTCTCTCCTTTTCCCTTGCTTAATAAAGTACCGATGACATCAGCCCCGCTTTTTATCCCCATAATAAAACCAGACATGCCTGCTATTGGTTTAGCAACCGAAGAAGAAATTGTGTGGCTGTCTTCTAAAACTTTGTTAAATGTTTTTACCGATATCCGCAATTCCCTTAAAATATGAATTACTTCAATTCCAGCAATAGTTAGAACTGTAGTAAGAGTAGTAACAACTACTAAAAGGAGAATCTGGTTAATATAGGGTATTTGCATGGGCAGTCCTTCGACAGAGTTTATCTCGAGCGTAGTCGAGAGACTCAGGGTAAAATTATTTAACTAATTAAGATTACCCATTTTCCCAAATCTTGTCAATTACTAATCAACCTTAACTTTTCTGTGTTAATAACAGTTTTCTTCCCTTGCCGATTAATTGCTTCAACAGTAACTACATTCTCGCCACGAGGTAAAATAATTTCTTCCTTAAACCGGCCATCCTCAGAAATAGAGATGAGCGTCCCATCGATCTTAACCGAAGCGTCTTTATCAGTTTTCCCTGAGACTTCAAGTTTCTCCTTAAACGCCTGTCCTTCTTTGGGGGAAGTAACTTCCAGTGGAGGTGCGGAAGAAAATCTCAGATATTGTCTAGTAAAGAAAAAAGCAAAGCTGCCGATAAGTAAAAAGATTACCAAAACAAAAGTTGCCCTTGGTGTCCAATAAAATCTTTTTTCGTCCAGTGGTTCAACAATTCCCCGGGGGATGATTCGTCCTTTCTCGTTTTCGCGAAAATCGCGTCTAAAAACAGCCAAAACATTCTCGGGAGGTAAACTCAAAACTTGGGCATAATTGCGAATAAAACCCTTTACGGTCGTACTTTCTGCGATCCGAGAAAATTCATTTTTTTCGATCGCTTCCAAATATCTTAGACGGATTTTAGTTTCTTTCTCGACATCTTCCAGTTTCAAACCCAATGCTTTTCTCTTCCCAGATAAAATTTCACCAACAGTTCTCATTTTTTTTTAGTTAAAAGTTCAAACTTAAGGGTTTGAGGAGAGAAACGCTTCTGCATCTGCTATTAATATTTCTCTTGGTTTTGCTCCATCTGCTGGACCAACAACCCCTGCTGCTTGAAGCTGGTCTAAAACTCTTGCTGCCCTGGCATAGCCAATAGAAAATTTTCTCTGGAAAAGTGAAGCCGAAGCTCTTTTATCTTGACAAACCATTCTGACTGCCTCAGTAAATAAAACGTCTCTTTCCCCTCCACCTCCGGCTACTCCTCTCGCCACTTTTTCGCCAACTTCAGTAACTTCTTCGGTGTAAACCGGTCTTACTCCGGTCTTATCCAAAAATTCGCGCAGTTTTTTAATCTCCCCATCCCCATCAGAAATATAAGCTCCTTGAATTCTGGTTGGTTTTGCCTGTTCCGGGGGAATATAGAGCATGTCTCCTCGACCAAGCAATTTTTCTGCCCCCGGCATATCTAAAATTACTCTTGAATCAACCATTGACGAAACGGCAAAGGAAATCCGGCAAGGAATATTAGCTTTAATCAAGCCCGTCAAAACATCAACCGAAGGTCGCTGAGTGGAAATAATTAAATGAATTCCGGTTGCTCTGGCCATTTGGGCAATCCGGCAAATCGCGTCTTCGACCCGAGCCGGAGCAAAAAAGATGATATCAGCCAATTCATCAATGATAATGATAATATAAGGCAATGTTTGAAATCCTGACATCTCATTGTAAGCTTCTATATTTCTGGCGCCTACTTGGGCAAACATTTTATACCGAAGGTCCATTTCTTTAGTCGCCCACTCTAAGGCGCGAACAATTTTATCTTTTTCAACAATCACTGGAGTATGCAAATGAGGAACACCCGCATATTGGTTAAACTCAACTCTTTTGGGATCAATCAAAATCAATTTCACTTCTGAAGGCGTGGTTCTGAATAAAAATGAAGCAATCCAGGAATTGAGCAAAACCGATTTCCCGCTGCCGGTTTGTCCGGCAATCAGGACATGGGGCATTTTGGCAATGTTGCCTACGACAGACTTCCCGGAAACGTCCAATCCCAACGGAACTAACAATTTGTTCTTACGGTCTTTCATCGCTTCGCTGGCGAGAATCTGTTTAAGAGTGACAATTTCTAAAGAACGATTTGGCAACTCAATCCCCACCAGAGAACGACCGGGTATCGGCGCTTCAATTCTGATTTGTCCACCTGGAGCTGCTAAGGCTAAAGCCAGGTCGTTTGAAAGAGCGGTAATTTTAGAGAGTTTCGTTCCCAGGGCAACTTCAATTGCATACTGAGTCACCGCCGGGCCATCATTAACTTCCACTACACGGGCAGAAATACCAAAAGAATCAAAGGTTTTTTCAATGATTGCTGCATTGGCTTTGACATCGCCTCGATCTGCTTTTCCTCCCGCGACATCAGACAAAAGAGAAAGGGGCGGATAATTCCAAACACCAAACTGCGCTCCAGGGACATTAGCAATAATTGGGAACTCTTCAGTTTCTCTCCCCGAAGCCGTCTTAAGTGCTTCTTTTGCCGTCACTTCTGGCCTAATCATCGACCTCCCTAAGAGAGGTTTTTCTTGGATAAATTGAGGTGACTTTTTCGACCTCAGTCCAAAAATTCCTTTGATTGCCTTAAAAATATTAACTACAAATAAAATCACTTGGTCAAAAGAGGTATTAAAAAAGACCACAAAACCAACAATCGTACTCATTGCCAGAATCACATAAGCACCAACAGGCGTAATCAAATAGGCAATTTGAGCGAAAATCATCCTCCCAATCAAGCCGGACTTGGTCAATCCCACAAGAGAAATTGCCATTAAAGCTTCTCCTGTCAAAACACTGGCATGATTCCAAGGAACGTTAAATCGAGTCAGCATTAATCCCGAAAGCAAGAGGAAAAAAATTAAAAATATCACTCCCCAACCAAAAATCGTTAGCAAAAGGAGATTAAGTTGATAAAGAATGATTCCTTGACGGGTAAAGGAAAGAGCGATTAAAAAGGCCAAACAAAATAAAAAGATATAAGCAATGGAAAATAAAGCGTCTTTTTTAAGGTGAAGTCTGAAGCGTCTTTTTAACCATCCTTTTCTTCTGGCCATGGATAAAGTATACAGGAAGTACAAATATCTATCAATGAATTTTCTAGGCGATTTTTTCTATATATCTAGTGTCAGAAGAAAAATTATTGCGGTAGTCCTCCAAAATTTGTTTCGTTAGAGTCTTGGGAAAAATCTTCACTTTTGTTGGTTCATTTAAATTTACCCACTTTTGCCAATGTTCACCTTTATATTCTTCAGGTAAAATAAAATCGCGGATATAAAGAATCTTCTTGAAAGTAAACTTTGCTCCTTGGCATTCTTCGTCAATTTCCCTTTCGCAAGCTTCTTTTAGAGTTTCCCCAAATTCCAACTTTCCACCGATGTAAAAGAAATATTTGTCTTTGTTGTTCCACGAAAGAAGTATCTTTCCATTTTTAATAATAACGAGTCGCACCCTTACTTTTATCTTTTTCTCGCTCATTTTAGGAATACATCATTAAAATTCTGCTTAGTGTCAAAGCTCTTTCGGCCGCATGCATCCTATTTGCTTTAATGTTCTCGACTTTTTTTATCTCATCCCAAACATTTTTATAACACCCTATTTGGGTTTTGATACCCGAATAATTTTCCCGGCAAAAATCTAGGGCTTTCATTGCTAAAGAATCATTTTGATGATAAATCCAGTAAGAAACTCTAAGCAAATCGGTTGAAAAATTCGCTAAATCTTTATTACGAAGTATCAAACTTTGTTTATTACGAAGTATCAAACTTTGTTTATTACGAAGTATCAAACTTTGTTTATTACGAAGTATCAAACTTTGTTTATTACGAAGTATCAAACTTTGTTTATTA
>Ga0210024_1001117_pt1 | contig 24428 bp, 22 predicted proteins | sample CryGeymeta201525_FD_183988 | JGI IMG/M metagenome (GOLD analysis project Ga0210024, IMG submission 183988) | Groundwater microbial communities from Crystal Geyser aquifers in Utah, USA - Crystal Geyser metaG 2015-25 (SPAdes) (version 2) | ecosystem: Environmental > Aquatic > Deep subsurface >...
CGAATTAAAACACAATTGAGCGCGGTTACTGATAGCCGCAGCCACTTAAAAAAGGCAGTAAGTATGCAAACCTACTGCCTTTTTCGGGGCTCAACTGTGCCTTAATTCCTAAAATGTTAGCATTAGTTTTTGCGGGTGGGACAAAACAGATTGAAAATGAAAACTTATTATGCTGAATGTACCGTTAGCTTTACCGACAACTCCGAGGAATAATCTTGGAAAAGTAGTGAAACCTATAGCTACATTATCGAAGCTAAAAACAAAAAAGAAGGTAAAGCGGATGCTGAAAAAAGAGCAACAGAAGAAATTGAACGTGAACTTGGTAAAATGGATGATGTGAAGGTAGTAATTGATACATTCTATGAAACTTTCGATGGTGCGAGGGCAAATTAATACTAACGTTCCGCAAATATATGCAGTTGCCGATTGCGGGCTTCTTTCCTATCGAAACACACCGGGGTTAAAGCGGCGCAGAATGTTACATAATCAGAGCGAAAAACGGCAATTGACATATATTTTGCTGTTAACAACCGTAGTTATGCTATTTTGAATTCTCCGTCGATTAATTCAACATTGAAATTTACCTTGGCTTTCAATGCTCTAAAAACTCGTAAAATTGTTTCAATCGTCACGTTTTTTGCGTTTCTCTCAATCCGTGATATTTGAGATTTTTGAACTCCGATTAATTCTCCCAGTTGCGTTTGTGTCAGATTTCTTTCTTGTCTGGCTTGTCGTATCATTTCTCCCAATAAATCAAGGCGAAGTTCATACTCATATTTGTCACGCCTCTCTGTGCCAATTTTTCCAAGATGTTTATCTTTTGCCTCGTCTAATGAATAGATTCTTAATTTATTATTTTCCATGACCATCATTTTTTTGTTTCTCCTCAAAATACCGTTTCATAATCGATTTTGCCTTCTCAATCTCTGCTCTCGGAATTTTATCTGTTTTTTTGATTATTCCATGAGTTGCAACCACCAGAATGTCTTGATTATCTGTCTTGTCCCAAAATGATAATAAACGATAATAAGTCTTTTTGTATTTTGACCTAAATTCCCAGATGAAATCGTCAAGTTTTTTGAATAACTCTGGGTCATTTACATATTTTGCTTTGTCGATATTGTAAAAAATCTTTTCTTTTGATTTTTCATCAATCGTGTCAAGCAAATCCCAAACCTCTTCAAGCAAGATGACATTAAACTTCTGTTTCATGCATTATCATTTTTCAGATACAAAGATAAAGAATTGTTCTAATATATGGAAACTTTCTCGAATTTTTTGGGTTGTCTTTCACTATGGTTGCCCATAACTAGTTAATCCCCCGAAGTTATTATACTTTTTTGTCATTTTTTCAGTACCCTGTTTCATTTCAATCTTGTTTTTTTCATTTTGCCTTTTTTCTCTAACGCTGAAACTGTGGCTTCAAGTTTCCTGATTTTCTCTTCTTTCTCGGCAACAATTTTTTGCAGCGCAGAAATTTCGTTTTCAACTTCATTTTCAGGCACAAAAGTATTTAGCCTGATTTTAAAATCGCTTAAAACGTTCATATAATTGATAAAAGCTTCATAAGGCGAATCGAACGGGTTGAAATAACTGTGTACCTCGCCATCGGAAAAATATTTGGTTGACATGTAATAGAAATGGTCGCTGGCCTGCAGGTAGTTCCAGTCTTTTATCATTTCAGTTTCGGTGCATTTTGCTATTTGATGCCGGAGGTTATATAACTTTTCGAAAGCTTCTTTTTGCATCCCGTTTCCGAGCCATGCAGTAAGGTCGCGTTCATTGTCGGCCCACGAAATCGGGTGCGGCACACTCTCTGCCGAAACCGGTTGCAACTCTTCAATAACTTCCGAAGGGGTGGCAAATTTCAGTTTGCTGTGGTTTGCAACTTGCATTGAAAATTTTTCCAAAAAATCAAATATCCCACTTTCCTTGGGTTGTCTTTCACCAAACGATCCGTAACTCAAAAATAAGTTGAACAGTTCTTCTTTTGGATTTGCCTTTTCGAGCCAGTTAACAAATTTATCGGCAGTTAACGGATATTCAGCCCAATTGGTATTTGAAAACCGGAAAGCAATATCGTCGCTGAGTTTAAAATTTCGCATCAGCACTTTTAATCGTGGATTGATTGCATTTACATAAACATAATTCGGACTTTTCCACCCCAGCACTTGTTTTGCACCTTCGGTAAGAATGGCGTTGTAACCCATTTCTGCAATTTGCGCCCCAATTTTGTCGGAGTAAATCATTTCGGTATTTCTAAAAATCCGGGGTTTTACCCCAAATAGTTCAAAAATTATCTTGTCGTGCAATTTTACCTGCTGTTCAAAAATGGTTTTATCTTTTAATGATGCCAGGGAATGAGAATACGTCTCCGACAAAAACTCGACACACCCGGTTTTTGCCAATTTCTGAAACGATATAATTACCTCGGGTGCGTAAAGTTCGAATTGTTCGAGCGCCAGCCCCGAAATTGAAAAGGAGACTTTAAACTTATCTTTCAGGAGTGTGGCCAGCTTTAGCAACAATTTGTTAGTTGGCAGGTAGCTTTTTTGCGCAATGTTACGCAATATCGATTCGTTGGTGTAGTCGTCGTAATAATAATGGTCGTTTCCAATATCGAAAAAACGGTATCGCCTGTGCCTGAATGGTTGATGTATTTGAAAAAACAAACAAACTGTTTTCATAAGCTCTTCATTACTGAATTAAATTTATAGCACCGATTTATAAACATCGGTTACAGCGCTCGCCGAATTTACCCATTCCAAATTTTCCACTTCCTGCTTTCCTTCGCGTTTAAAATGTTTTGCCAGCGATTTGTAGTTTAATATACCGTATATGGCATCGGCCATGGCATAAATATCCCAAAAGTCGATTTTTATGGCGTTTTCAATAATTTCGGCAACACCCGACTGATTTGAAATGATAACCGGCACATTAAACTGCATGGCCTCAAGCGGCACAATCCCAAAAGGTTCAGAAACCGAAGGCATCACAAAAACATCGGTCATTCGTAGCATTTGGATGACGTCGTTTCCTTTTAAAAACCCTGTGAAATGAAAATGGTCCGAGATTCCAAGTTCGGCAACGCGGGCAATCATTGGGTTCATCAAATCTCCGCTGCCTGCCATTACAAACCGAACGTTGTTCATTTTTTTAAGAACGTGTTTCGCAGCTTCGATAAAATACTCGGGGCCTTTTTGCATCGTAATCCGACCCAGAAAAGTGACAATTTTCTCGTTAACGCCTTTTTGTAAACCTTTATCTGTTTCATCGGGCACAGGTTCAACGGCATTATAAACCACTGTTATTTTGCCGGGTGGAATTCCGTATTTTTCGATGATGATATTTTTGGTAAGGCCGCTGACTGCAATAATTGCATCGGCTGTTTCCATGCCTTCGCGCTCGATGGCATACACTTTTGGATTGACATTGCCCCCGCTCCTGTCGAATTCAGTGGCATGAACATGCACAACCAAAGGCTTTCGCGAATTATTTTTGGCAGCAATTCCTGCCGGAAAAGTAAGCCAGTCGTGCGCATGAATTACATCGAACTGGTTGTCGCGGGCAATTATTTCGGCTACAAGGGCATAATTTCTGATTTCCTGCAATAAATCGGGGCCATATTTCCCTGAGAACTCAATTTTATAGCCATCGTTGGTATTAACAAAACGTATTTCTTTCGAATATTTGTGGCTTTTCAATGTCCAGAACTCCTCTTCACCAACATAAGGAACCAGTTTTGATTCAACTTCGTAATAATCAATTTTTTGCTGAACATCTTCAAACCGAATTTCTTTACGGGTAATGGGAACATTATTTGCGCCAATTAGCAGGATTGCTGAATGTTCTTCATCTCCAAAGACTTTGGGAACTACAAAAATTACCCCCACCTGGTTTAATTTGGCCATACCTTTGGTTAAACCGAAACATGCGGTACCAAGTCCGCCGGAAATATGCGGAGGAAATTCCCATCCAAACATCAGTACTTTCATAACCAAAGCTTTATTCTTTATAATTTTGTATCAGGTGGGCTGCATAAACCACTCCGGCCACACTCCAAGCCTGCGAAATTGCGCCTTTTGCCCGGTGCGGGGGGTTTCCGTTATACATTTCCGACATGGTGCCAATACAATGCTCTGTTAAATCGTCTTCAAATTCTTCCATGATTTGTTTTACGAACGGAAAACCCCCTTTTTTATGGATTTTTAAATAGGCCTCAACAAAAAACTGAATTAACCAGGGCCAAACCGCTCCCTGGTGAATGGCAAGTTCACGCTCGTTTGGATTACCCTCAACAGCACCCCTGTAGCGGAGATTGTCGGGCGAAAGGGTACGTAATCCGCGTTTAGTGAGCAATTTGCGTTTTGCTATGCTCAACACCGACTTTTGCTGTTCGATGCTTAGCGGAGTATAATCCATGGCAACAGCAATTACCATATTTGGCCGAACCGACCAATCGGGTTTTCGGTCTTTTACCACATCGGCCAAATGGTTGTGCCCCTCGTTCCAGAAGGTTTTTAAAAATGCATCGCCAATTTTCTTAATCATGCCTTTCCACTGTTCAACAAAACTTTTTTCGCCAGCCAAACCGGCCAGTTCAACGGCAAAACAAACGGCATTATACCAAAGTGCGTTAATTTCAACCGGCATCCCATCGCGCTGTACCACAGCTTTTCCGTCAACCGTGGCATTCATCCAGGTAAGCGGGGTATTTTCCTTTTCGGCATAAACCAAACCCTCCCGGGTAGTCCCTACATATTTCCAGGTCGAATTCTGGTAAGCTTTTAAAATTTCCTGAATTGCAGTTCCATATTGTTTCCAGATTTCAGCCGGGTGACCCTGTTTTTTGAAATACTTCATTACCGTCCATATAAACCAAAGCGGAGTATCGGCTGAATTGTAAGCAGGATTTTTTTGAAGAATATGGTCGGGGAAAAAACCATTTTTCAGATGCGGCAAATAAGTATCGAGTACATTTTTGCAGGTTTTTACATTATTCAGCGACAGGCACAAACCCGGCAACGAAACAAATGTTTGACGGGTGATACTGTCGTACCAGGGAAAACCGGCAATAATATCAGTTTCATCTTTTTTATGCATTACAAATTGTTCGGCGGCATTATCCAGCGAACTTAAAAACGTACTTCGCGGAATCCGGATTTTTTCTTCAGCAGTAAATAATTTTTTTAATGAAACTGGATTTGCTTCAACGGTTCCAGCAGAAAATATAATACTTTCTCCCTTCTTTAAACTTACTTCGAAATAGCCGGGAACAAACAAATCTTCGAGATAATCGTAACCCCGGTGTAATTCTTTAATGTATTCAATATTGTAATACCAGTCGGGAACCGGAATAAATTCGGCTTTTTTGCTGAATTGCATGTAAAGGTTGGGATATTTATCGTACAGTTTAACACTGACACCGTTGGCAACCTTACCAAATTTACGGTTCAGGTACATATTGGCTTTGCTTAACTGGTGAATCTGACGGAAAGCCAGAAAAGGTTTAAACCTTATTTTCACCGTTTGCGAAGATTCAGCCAATGTATAACGGGTTAATACTTGTTGTTCATTTTCAACCAGCAACTGTTCTTTTATAAGCACCACACTGCCAACCCGGTAAGTGATTTTTAGAATCCTATTGAATTCAACATTCCGGATGTATTTGTGACCTTTGGGTTCGTACGTCCCTCCCTGAAAACGATGGATTCCGAGGTTAAATTCCGACCCGTTTTCAACTATTGTTTCGTCGAGCGAAGAAAGCAGAACATGTTTTTCGCCCCCAAATTTACTTATTGGGCAAATCAGCAAGCCATGATATTTACGTGTGTTACAACCGTTTATTGTTGTGCTGATGTATGCCCCGGCACGGTTCGATTTCAAAATTTCCTTGTCTAAGGAATATTCGAGGTTGATTAATTGTTCTTTGTCAAACTCTAAGTAACTCATAGCTTATCGATTTAAAGGTGAACAACCCGGTTTCGCCGGAAGGGAACCAGAAGTTAAAGGCCCCAAACAAATCTAAGGTATTATCTTCAAATATAATAGTTTCATTCAACCTGTTTTTTCTGTTTTAAAATATACTTTTTCCGCAGAAAAGTTTAAATGTTTGTATTTTGCTTCCAAATCTGCAATTTGTTGTGACATTTGCTCCATAAACTGGTTGTATTCGGGTGTGTTATTATGAATTGGCCGGTGACTGACAGCCCTCACAATCTTTTGCACCCGGGCTGCAATCTGCTGACTTTCCTTGTCAATCAGAGACGTTTGAAACTTTTCCCAAATATGTTCAACTGCCACCTCGGAAATGTGAACCATATCTTCAGCGTAAAAACGGTAGTCGCGCAATTCGTCCATCACAATTTCGTAGGCTGGAAAGCAGGCACAAAAATCATCTGCAAATTCATTGATAAGTTTGTCAATTGCCAGTAACAAAACTGCTTTACTCCGCTGATTTTCAATTGCCCCATCTTTCCAGTGGCGAATGGGGCTCACCGTGAAAACAACTTTAAGAGATGGATTTACTTTGCGTATTTCAGTTAACAAATAGCGGTATTCGTCAAATATTTCATCCACATTCAGTCGTACCCTTTCAAATTCTTTAGCAGGTATTTTATGACAGTTGGAAACGGGTAGGCCTGTTTTTTTGAATTTATAAATCCATGCTGTTCCAAACGTAACGAACAAAAAACCGGCATCTTTTAAGAATTTTGCAGAGGACTTTATTCTGCGGTTGATTTGTTCCAGCGCTTCATTTTTATCGGCTGAAGAAAACCGGCCATGATGCGAAAAACTATGCCACAAACCATTGGCATAAATTAAATCTTCGGCCTTGAATTCTTTTTGCTGAAGTAAAATCCGCAGTCCGTTTGCCACGGAAACCGGATTATACAAAATTCCAAACGGGTTGATGTCAACATCATATTTCAGTGCAGCCATGCGGGTTCCAACATTTTCGGTAAAACAGGAACCCATGAAAATATTCTTTTTCGAATATCCTGTTTTCCAGTGGTATTGCGGAATGTCAACAATAGTTTGAAATTTTGAAACGCTCATTTATTACTTCACTTTCGGGATATCAATTTTCTTAAATACCAATGCAGTACGCGCGGGCAAATACAATTTGAGGTAATGCTGACTGTTTATTCCTGCAATCGGGTGAGTATAATAACTGATTTCTTCGTCAACCAAATCGTTTCCACCAAAACGGCCATTATCGGTGTTCAGCATTATTTTATATTTTCCGGCGCCGAGCGGGATTCCGTAATCGGTGAACGACTGTACCGGGTTGAAATTGAATACAAAAAGAAATAATCCGCGATGGTAGGCCAACACATTGTCGGGTTTATTTTCCATCACAAAATCAACCGTTGGGATGGTAAGCAATTTATTTTCACCAATCAGTTGAATCATCTCTTTATCAAAATCATACAGCCAGTGATATTTTAATTCAAGCTTTTCAGCAACACTCCAAAGACGGCGGCAATGTTTATACGACCAACCGTTGCCAGCCCTCGGAAAATCAATCCATTCGGGGTGACCAAATTCATTTCCCATAAAATTCAGGTAAGCGCCTCCGGCGGTGGTGGCTGTTGCCAACCGTATCATTTTATGCAGCGCAATTCCTCGATCAACAATCATATTTGGTTGATCTTTCCGCATGCTGAAATACATCTCCTTGTCGATGAGCCGGAAAATAATGGTTTTGTCGCCCACCAAAGCCTGATCGTGTGATTCGGCATAGCTCACCACTTTTTCGTCGAGGCGTTTAGAAGTGAGTTGGTAAAATATTTCGCCCATATCCCAATCGTTGTCCGATTTTTCCTTGATTAGTTTTATCCAGAAATCGGGTACTCCCATTGCCATCCGGTAATCAAATCCCAACCCGCCATCTTCTATCGAAACAGCCAGTCCTGGCATACCACTCACATCCTCGGCAATTGATACTGCCGAAGGTTTTACCTGTTTAATCAGTTTGTTTGCCATTCTGAAATAGGTGGTTGCCTCGTGATCTACATTTGGGCTGAAATAATCCTGGTAGTTTGTAAATGCAATTCCCAAACCGTGGTCGAAATACAGCATACTGGTTACGCCATCAAACCGGAATCCATCGAATTTATACTCTTCGAGCCAGTATTTGATGTTAGAAAGCAAAAAATGGAGCACTTCGTTTTTCCCGTAGTTAAAACAGTACGAATCCCAGGCCGGATGTTCGCCTTTTGCGCCTTCATGAAAAAACTGAAATCGTGTTCCGTCGTAATTTCCAAGACCTTCAATTTCATTTTTAACCGCATGGGAATGTACAATGTCCATAATTACGGACAAACCCATTCCGTGGGCCTCATCGATTAACTGTTTTAGTTCCTCCGGTGTTCCAAACCTCGATGAAGCCGCAAAAAAACTGGAAACATGGTAACCAAAACTTCCGTAATACGGATGCTCTGGAATGGCCATTAACTGAATGGTATTGTAGCCGTTTGCTTTTATGCGGGGCAGCATTTCTTCCCGAAATTCAGCATAAGTATGCACTCTCTCTTCTTCACCGGCCATCCCGATGTGCGCTTCGTAAATCAACAAAGGTTCATAGTTTCGTTGAAAATCTGGATTTCTCCATTGATACGGATTTTCAGGCGCCCAAACCTGCGCATTAAAAATGTGGGTTGATGAATCCTGTACCACGCGGGTTGCCCACGCCGGAATCCGTTTCCCGTGATTGATAGCCCAATGAACAGAAAGCGCATACAAATCACCATGGGTTAACGCTGTTTCAGCCAGTTTTAACTCCCAAACACCGTTACCCGACAATTTAAACTCGTATTCCTTTTTCTCCTGCCAGTCGTTAAAAGTTCCAATTAAATAAATGTGGGTTGCATTGGGCAGCCATTCGCGAATAACCCATTCATTTTCAATTTTATGCAATCCGAAAAACAGATAACCTGTGGCAAAATCAGAAAGGGATTGATTACCGGTAAGTTCTGTTTCTTTGCTGTCTGCTTCAGCAATCCGGTTCGAAATTATTTCGGCAAAAGGCTCCAGCCAAGGATCTCCTTTCACCAACTTAGGAATATTTTTATTCATAATTGTTTTTTTATAAAGATAGATAATCAGTCACGAACATTAACGTGAATCTGATAAAAAGAGTGGTAATTTTTTAAATGAAATTTTATTGAAATCGCAGGGGTAACTTCTTTTGTGCCCAGTTCAGTACATCAACTCAATATTATCGACCCAAAAAACCGATTCTGTTGAGCCTGTATATTTCATGCCTTCGTAACTTGATGTGAAATACATTATTATATGTGTAGGTTTTTCGCCGGGTTTACCCCAGCCGGTTTCTACCAAAGGAACGAGAACTCCTTTTGAGTTTTTCACATACACGATGCCCACCGATGGAATCAAACCCATGGTTTTAGAGTCGTACTGAGGCAGGGTTGTAGCATCGCCATAATACACCGGAAATGTGGTCCCGTTTACCCATTGGTTAACCGTACCTGTAAAAAACTGGCGGTTGCCGCCAATCCGGGTGGCAAAAACATTCCCGTCCTTGTCTTCCCAACGTTTTTGCAATATAATAGCGAAATCGGTACGATCCTCCCCTGCAACCGGTTTTACATTGGTGGTAGCAACAACCCTGTTTTTACCGACATGATATTTGTAATCGAATTTTACCGCTTTAGGCATCCCGGTAAACGGAATTCCCTGGCTTGCATTTTTCTCCGGGTCTTTCAACCCTTTTACAGGCTCTGCAGTTTCGCCCAAAAACAGGGTGCCTGCAAGTAAAACTTCAACTTCGAAACCGGCAATATTATCTTTTCTGATTTTTGTTTCGAGACGGGCACAATAACCATCGCCGCGTTTTTCAGGACTTACGCGGGTGTTGCCCACATCGAGTACCATTTTCGCATAAACATTGGTCGTTCCCCAAGGCGATGTTTTGTCTTTCAGCTTTAAATCGAACAAATCGACATCGTGACTAATCTTTCCCACTCCATATAAATCGATTGTTTCACCAGATAGTAATGATGATTCCTTTAATTTCCGGAAATACCAGTTGTCGAGCGATGAATAGGAAAGCTGTCCCTTGCTGTCGGTATAAGTACCCGGTGATAATTGGCCTGAAACAGGGCTAAATAACTCAAAAACTAAAACGAACAAAAAAGCGACCCGGTAAAACATACCCGTTTGCAGAATATCGAAAAACTTGTTAATTTGTTGGTAATTCATTCCCATTTTCCAGGTCGCAAATTTAATCGAAAATTTATGTGATAAAAATGATGCAAGAAACTTCTTTTATACTTACTCAAAACATATCTGCAGAACAGATGAATTGAATAATAACTTATCAGACCCGACTTCAGACCTGAGATTTAAAAAGCCCATTTTCTGTTTATATTCGCACCTTTTATTGTTAAAACAAAAAATCGTTAAAATGAAAACCGGATTTACAACTACTGCGCTGAATGTTCCCTATTCAAAAAAAGACCCGCATAACGCACTGCAAATGGCACTTTACGAAGCCGTTGCCTATGAATTTGATTCGGCTGAACAAATAGAGGCCAATTTTAAAGGCGAATATGTTGCCCATGTTTATTCGCGTGCATCGAGCCCAACGGTGGAATATTTCGAACTGAAATTAAAAGCGCTCACCGAAAGTCATGCGGTTTTGGCGGTAAGTTCAGGAATGGCAGCCATTTCCGATACTATTCTGGCAATTACCAAAGCCGGGGAAAATATCATTTCGGGCAACCAGTTGTTTGGCCACACTTACGCGCTTTTTCAGCAAACTTTGCCTGAATTTGGAGTTGAAACGCGGTTTTCGAACCTGAAATCGCAACCGGAAATTGAACATATCATTGACGATAAAACCCGGGCTATTTATTTTGAAACGGTTACCAATCCTCAACTCGAAATTGCCGATATTGAAATGCTGGCCGCAATTGCCCTAAAACACAACATCCTGTTAATCGCCGACAGTACCATGACCCCGCCCAATGTTTTCAAAGCAGGAAAACAGGGAGTAAATATCGAAGTTGTTTCAACTACAAAATACATTTCGGGGGGAGCAACCTCGTTCGGCGGCGCCATTATCGACCACGGAAACTCTGATTGGACGCAGAATTTGAACCTTTCGAAATACATCGAAAAATTTGGGAAGAACGCTTTTATTGCTAAACTCCGAAAAAACATTTACCGGAATACCGGCGGAAGTATGGCACCACAAACCGCAAAATTCATGATTCAGGGCCTGGATATTCTGGAAATCAGGGTAGAAAAATGTTACCGGAATTGTTTGGCGCTCGGCGCTTTTTTCGAATCGCACCCAAAAGTAACACGTGTTGGTTACCCTGGATTAAAATCGGATTCAGGTTATCCATTAGCAGTAAAACAGTTCGATGGGATTCCTGGAACCATAATGACTTTTGACCTTGAATCAAAAGCGGCCTGTTTTTCTTTTATGAACCGGCTCAAAATTGTTCGCCGGGCCACCAATCTGAATGATAACAAAACGTTGATTATCCACCCACATTCAACCATTTATGCCGAGTTTACCGAAGACGAAAGAAAAACTGCCGGCATCCGCGACACCATGATGCGCCTTTCGGCAGGTATTGAAAACGTGGAGGATTTGATTGCGGATATGGAACAGGCGCTGGGGTAAATATCAACTCGTTTTCTTATAATTAATGATTGCCCACGTATTAAAGAAAACGGTAAAACCTGCCATAATGAGAAAATGCTTTTTGATATCGCCAAAACCGCTGCCTTTCATTACCACCATTCGCATTACATCGATAAAGTAGGAAACCGGGTTTAGCCGGGCAATCCACTGCGCCCATTCGGGCATACTGTCAATAGAAGTAAACAGTCCGCCCATTAAAATAAAAATCATCATAAAGAAAAACGCGAGCGACATGGCCTGTTGCTGCGTGTTTGCGTAGGTTGAAATAATGAGACCCAATCCCAAAACTGCTAAAAGATACACCGCCAAAAAAGAATACAATACCCAAACGCTGCCTTCGGGAACTATGCCGTAAATCAGCCTCGAAACCAAAAACAAACCCACCGAAAAAACAAACATGCCAATAATCCAAAACGGAATAAGTTTACCAAGAATAAAAAGATGTTTTTTGATGGGCGTAACGTTGATTTGCTCAATGGTTCCAACTTCTTTTTCCCTCACAATGTTCACCGCACACATAAAAGCGCCTACCATGGTTACCAAAATCACCAGAATTCCGGGAACCATAAAAACCTGGTAGTTTAAAAACCGGTTAAACCAGTTAGCCGACACAATTTCGATGGTTGGCGCCCCCGGAATTTTTGAGGGTGGAAGTAACTCTGTTCGAATGTTTTGATTAAACTCCGCAATAATGCGGCTAACATAAGCGCTGCCAACCATTGCTTTTGTACCGTTAATGGCATTAACTGCAACAAAAAGTTTTTCACGGTTTTCTTTAACCAGATTTTTTTCGAAATGTTGCGGAATTTCAAGAATCAAATCGGTTTCATCGCTTTCCATTTGTTTAAAGCCAGCCTGAAATGAGTTGATGTAACCGGTTAACCTGAAATAACCCGACGCAAGAATTTTAGAGGTTAAATCCTGAGAAAAAGTAGAGCGGTCGTTATCGACAATGGTGATGTTGATGTTTTTTATTTCGTAGTCGGCTGCCAAAGGCATAATCAGCAACTGAACAACCGGCATAACCATAATGAGTTTTAGAATGGTTGAATCCCTGAAAATTTGTTTAAACTCCTTTTGCAGCAAATATTTAAGTGTCCTCATGTTAGCCTGATTTTAAATTTTTTAATACTCACAAAAAGAAAAAACAGTGTCATTCCCAGTAAAATCAGAGTTTCCTTCCAGATGGCCGAAATGCCCAACCCTTTTATCATAATCGACTTTGCAATAATATAATACCATTTTGCAGGCACAACATTCGAAATAATTTGCAATGCTTTGGGCATGTTTTCGAGCGGAAACATAAAGCCGGTTAAAATTACTGTTGGAAGCAACATTCCGACCAGGGAAATAAGCATTGCCGCCATTTGCGACGATGTTGAGTTGGAGATGAGCAATCCTAACGATAAAGCAGTGATAATAAACAACGAACTTTCCGCAAAAATCAGAAAAACACTTCCCTGTATTGACATGTCGAGCAAGTAAACACTCAAGATTAAAATGACCGACAAATTAATCAGAGAAAGGAAAAAATAAGGAATTGCTTTTGAAATAACCACCAAAAGCGGATTAAATGGTGAGACCAGCAGAATTTCCATAGTACCGGTTTCTTTTTCACGCACGATTGACACCGAGGTCATTAAAACGCTAATCAGAAACAATACCAGCGCCATTACACCCGGCACAAAGTTGGTTGAACCCTTTAGTTCCGGATTATAAATCATTCGCATTTCAGTTTCAATCTGGTACGGAATATTTTGGTCCTGCAATAATTCACGCTGATAACCAGCTATGATATTTGAAACATACATGTTGAGAGTAGTAGCCGTGTTTGGATCGGTTGCATCGGCAATAATTTGTACCTGCGCTTTGTTCATTCGGTGCAAATCGTTATTAAAATCAGGAGGAAAAACAACCACCAGTTTTACAATGCCCTCTTTAAACACCTTTTCAATTTCTATATTACTGAGGTTGGCCCTTTCGATTTCGAAATTCTTGCTCACTTCCAGTTTATCAATAATTGCGCGGGTTGAAATATCTTTTGAATAATCGCAGATAACAATTTTTGTGTTTTTGATTTCGTTTGTGAGCGCAAAACCAAACAAAACTATTTGTGCAATTGGCATACCAAACAATAGCAGCAACGTCTTCCGGTCGCGAAAAACGTGGTAAAACTCCTTCCTTACAAATGCGATAAACTGTTTCATATTTTCTTTTTTTATTTACCCTCCTCCTGGAGGGGCTGGGGGAGGCTTTCCTATTCCCCCCTTTTCGCCCCACGGGCCAATTCGTAAAACACCTCATCCATTGTTTTTGCATTGATGTGCTGTTTCAGGTCTGAAGGCGAACCAAGAGCAGCAATGTAGCCGTCAACCATCATCGAAATGCGGGTACAATATTCAGCCTCATCCATGTAATGTGTGGTCACAAAAACTGTGATTCCGCGTTCGGCAGCGGCGTAAATCAAATCCCAGAACTGACGTCGGGTAACCGGGTCAACCCCGCCGGTGGGTTCATCTAAAAAAACAATTTCAGGCTCATGAAAAATGGCCACCGAAAATGCCAGTTTTTGTTTCCATCCCAGCGGCAACGATTTTACCAGTATTTTTGCCTCCTTTTCAAGCCCCAGTTGCTGAATGAGTTCAATGCTTTTCGTCTTAATCCGGGCGCCCGGCATCCCGTAAATTCCACCGTAAAACCTTATATTTTCCAACACCGTTAAGTCTTCGTAGAGCGAAAATTTCTGGCTCATGTAGCCAATATTTCGCTTTATTTTTTCGGTTTGCCGGTACACATCAAATCCGGCAATTGTGGCACTGCCCGAAGTCGGGGCCAGTAATCCGCAGAGCATCCGCATTGCAGTGGTTTTCCCGGCGCCGTTTGCACCCAAAAAACCAAATATTTCGCCTTTCATTACCTCGAAAGTGATTTCGTTTACTGCGGTGAAATCGCCAAAACGTTTGGTGAGTTTCTCTGTTGATATGGCAAATTTTGTATCCATCTCAATTCAATAAATTAATAAAACAATCTTCGATGGTTGGCCGGGTTGGGGCAAATTCTACATTATGGTGATTGCAACTGCTGAGGTAATCGTTTAATTTGGCGAGTTTTTCCGCTTCGGGTTCGTTGGTAAAACTAAAATGATGATACCCGCCAAAAGCATGACAACTGTCAATTTCATTATATTGCCTTAGGTCTTTTAATAAACCGCTCATATTTTCAGCTTTTATCTGAAACAGTATTTTGGGATACTGTGAAATGATTTTTTCGGGTGTGTCAATCGATAAAATTTTGCCGTTTTGTATCAGTGCAATCCGCTCACAAAGTGTTGCCTCGTCCATGTATGGCGTTGAAACCAGAATGGTAATTCCCTGTTCTTTCAGCCTTTTCAACATTTCCCAAAACTCCTTTCGCGATACGGCATCAACGCCGGTAGTTGGCTCGTCAAGGAAAAGAACGGCTGGCCGGTGAATAAGCGCGCAACAAAGTGCAAGTTTTTGTTTCATTCCGCCCGAAAGTTTACCAGCCCGGCGGTTTTTAAACGGCTCAATCTGAACGTAAATATCTTTAATGAGGTCGTAGTTTTCTTTAATGGTTGTGCTAAAAACGGTTGCAAAAAATGTCAGGTTCTCCTCCACCGTCAGATCCTGGTACAACGAGAATTTCCCCGGCATGTAACCCACCGATTTCCGGATTAACTTGTAGTCTTTTACAATATCAAAACCACCAACGCTACCGGTTCCGCTGTCGGGTAAAATTAAAGTTGTAAGCATTCTGAAAATACTCGTTTTACCAGCCCCGTCGGGACCAATTAAACCAAATAATTCGCCTTTTTCAACTACAAAGGACACATCGTTTACCGCAAGCGTTTCGCCCTTGTTGAAGGTTTTTGTGATATTTTTCAGAATAACGTCAGCCATTATTTTATTACCGGTTTCTATTTTTTATCGATGATTGATTGATTGATTGTAGAGACGTTGCATGCAACGTCTCTACAACACCCTAAAAATTAATTTCGCCGTACATTCCAATTTTGTATGTTCCAACGTTTGACATTTTAATTTTAACAGCGTAAACCATGTTTGCCCTTTCGTTTTTGGTTTGAATGGTTTTTGGCGTAAATTCTGCCTTGTCGCTAATCCAGGTAATTGTGCCCTCGTCTTCGCGAAATCCGCCACTGCCATCATCAGTTTGCACTTTCACCTTTTGATTGAGTTTGACCTGTGGCAACTGATCGCCCGAGATGTAGGCCCGGAGAATAATAGTTGATAAATCGGCGATTTTGTACAATGCTTTGCCGACGGCAGCCATTTCATTTTTTTCGGCATATTTTGTTAAAACTGTCCCATTCACCGGATTAACGATTTTGCATTTCTGAAGCTGGTCTTCCACCTGTTCCAACTGAACTTTCATGGGAAGAATGTCTTTATTTATTCCTTCGGTTGTGATTGTCAGTGTTGATTTTTGCGCATCGAGTTGCTTTTTTATGATTTCAATTTGAGCTAAAATATCATCCAGTTGTTTGGTGGTGGCGGCTTCCGATTTGACCAGGTTTTCAATTCGTTTTTGCTCAATCTCAGCCGTTTTTAACTGTTGCTGCAAAGCCGAAAGCTGAACCGGAATATTTGGTTTTTTTGCATCGAGCGCTTCCATCTGCGATTCAAGTTGTTTTTTCTTCAGGTAAAGTTGAACTGTATCAACGTAACCAACCTGCTGACCTGCTTCCAGTGTTTGGCCTTCTTCAACCTGAAATGCTTTCAAAGTACCAGTGGCTTCTGCCGAAATTATGGTTTCAACGGCTTCGAAAGAACCCGAGGCATCAAAAGTACTTTCGTTGCTACAGGCGGCTGCACCGATAACTATTACTGCAAATACTGTGTTTTTTAATATCCTTTTCATTTTTCTATTTTTTGTTTTTCATAAATTTATTCAATTTTCAATTGTGATTTCCGGTGGTTGTTTTATTGTTGTAAAGTACCATTAAAAGCTGCACCTGGTGGAGCAGCAGGTTTTGCCGGGCCTGGTCTTCGGCGTTGACAAAGATTACATAATCGTTTGCGGTAATCACGCCATTTTCCAACTGACTTTGTGCGGTGTTTTTAATACTCTCACGAAGCTCAATGATTTCGTTATCAGTTTGAATGAGCGACTCAATTTTAGCTGCTTCGTTAAATTGTTGCTTAACCGCCAGATTGGTGTTAAAAAGAAAAGTTTCCTTTTGAATATCAATCGAATTCTGGTTCAATCCAAGTATTTCCCTTTCTTTTTGCGAAGTGTAAAAACTGGTCAGGCTCCAGTTCAAACGTAACCCGCCAATGTAAAAAAAATCGAAATCGTTGCTGAGCATATTCAATGCCGGACGGCCATAACCACTTTGCAAAAACAGGCTGAAACGTGGAATGTTTCGGGCATTAATCATGCTCCCCTGCACATCGAAAACCTGTTTTTGCAGATTATATAATTCAATTTCGGGCCGTGCAATTACAGCAGAGAACTTTGGCGACACTGGTATTTGCAAGGTCGTGTTCTCAGTAACCGGAACACCTATAAACAAACTGAGCATATCGGCATAACTTTTTCTTCCGGCGTTTAATTCAATCGCCCGCTGTTCGGTTTTTAACATTTCGGCCTTTAACAGGTTGAGGTTGCTTTTTAAACCAATACCATTTTCTATTGCTGCATTTGTTTTATTAATTCCTGCCTGAATGTCTTTTTTTATGATTTCTATTTGTTCCAACTGTTGTTCAATCAGCAACATTCCAAAATAAATCTGGTCAATTCGCTCGCGCAGCCGGTACAATTCAACCTTTAGTTCTTGGGCTTCCACACCGGCATTTACCTCAATGAGTTCTTTATTATTTTTCAGGGTAAAAAGGTCTGTAATGGGCTGAATTACTTCTCCATAAACTTTATACTGGTCTTTACTGATGGTTTCGAAAATTGGAAGGGCACCGGGTAAATTCTGATTAAGTGCAGGTTGGGTAACGTTGCTTTGATAAGTTGCGTAGCCACCGATATTAACTTGTGGTAAATAACCTTTCGCAACATTGTTGAGCGAGTAAGACCTGGATTTTTCAATCAAATCGTATTGTTTCACCAGCGGATAATTGCGTTTTGCCATTGCATAACAACTGTCGATGGAAAGCGGCTGCCCGGTTTGCGCATGAATATGTGCTGTCAATAACACCAGAAACAGCAGCAGCAGATTTTTTATTCTGTTTTCAATCATGACTTTGAGTTATTTATAGAATGTCCGTTTCATTGCTAATTCATCATTGCTTTAATCCATACCGGGATCAATTTCTTCCGTTCTTCGATTAGCGCATTAAATTGTTCCTCCGTTAATCCTGAAATTGCTTTCAGGAGTGGTTTGCCGATAAACGGGAAGACAATGAGCCCGATAAAATTCATCATAAAATGAATAAAATTCTGATCTTTTATTTTACCCAGTTGAACTGCCTCGGAAAATTGACGGGCAAAGACAGAATTAAACACTGTATTCCGGATATCGACTTTTTGCAACAGTTGCTCCGGATTGTTCCTGATTTCACTCATAATAAAGAGCGGAATATCTGGTTCCCTGAGAATCAAATCAATATAACCAGCGGCAAATTGTTCAATTTTCTCCTCGAAAGACGTGTCAGGATTATTGATAATTAAGGCTACCGAGCTAAAAAATTCGCTCAATGTTTCAATCATCACAATCACAAACAACCGCTCTTTGCTTCTGAAATAATAATTCAGCAACGCCAGGTTAATCCCGGATTCTTCAGCAATATCGCGGGTGCGGGCTGCAGCAAAACCCTTTTTGTGAAAGACAATCCGGGCTGCTTTCTTTATTTTTTCTTCAGTAGTGTCGTCTGCTACTTTTGTTTTTTTATCCGATTTCATTGTTTCCGATTTTCATGCAAAGATATTTTATAAATTGATTTATACAATTTATTTAATCATTTGTTTAATCATTTGTTTAACTTTTTGAATTTTAAATATTGTATGAATTATTTTTGAAATCCAATTTCCCAGAAAATAGGACAAAACTGTATTTTTTATCAACAAATAGCTGTTTATATTTTTAATTTGTATTTACAATAATTTTAAATACATTTAACGCCCAGTTAATATTGGGAATTCATTAAATCAATTTCCTTCTGTTTTAAGTTTACATTTTCAACTCAGAAACATACTGTGGGGTATTGTTTAAAATCAAATGATTGGTTTTACCAATGAGAATAATTAAAAAATTTACAGTAATTTTTTTATTTGCAACAGAAAATGAATACGAACCTAAAAAGTCTTTTTACGCTTTCGGCAATTGATTCTGAGTATCTTCATGATAAGCAAGACAAGTTTGAGCTTGTAAAATGCCCGAAGAAAGAGATGAAATGTAAAGAACAACTTTCGATAATCAATCAAATTTACGTTGATTCGGAATTTTTCCGCAGGGAAAAAGATTATAATGACTCCATAGAAACGTTAAAGAATGCTTTTTACATCACCACGAAATTTACAGACAATCCATGCACAAAATGTGCTGAAGTATTTCGTGCAACGATTATTGGTTCGCTTGAAAATTTACATTCAGAACTTAAAAAAACTACATCCGGATTATTTGCGAACAAAAAATACATATCAAGTTTACTTCTGACGGAAAATGTTCTGTCTGAACTTAAAAGTTTTAATCTGCGCGACAACTTTCAGATAAACCGTTCATCAAACGAAAGATACATCGAAAACAGCCCCAAAAGAAACGTCAGCTAACAACTATTGTTCAACCCTAAAATTACCTTGCCCTAAACAAACCCGTCCATCACTGGCAATCCCTTCAACAATAATATAATATTTCCCAGGCTGGTCTGAACTAAAAAACTGCAATTCCGAAATTCCGTCTTTTGTAATCACTTCAGAATTCCAATAAAGCAAAGTTCTTAAATCAGGCTTTTTTCCCTGAATATTTTGGGGAGTATATTTTGGGGAATAAAACTCCCTGTACTTCGAATAACCCACTACTTTATTTTCAATAATTCCTTTACCAACAGAACTCCCCTCGCCCACTTTACCGCGCCGGGTGTAGATTGCAATAACCCCGTTTGCACCTTTTATACCAAAAACAGCGGTGTTCTGTGCTGATTTTAAAACCTCGATCTTATCCACATCACTCATCGGTATTGCCCTAATGGTTTGAATTAATTGTTCGTTTGATTCCGTTACTGCATTACCTCCTGTGTCGCTATTTTGTGATACCTCCTGCGGCAGGTTAATACTTTGCATTCCCACCATCGGGATTCCATCCAGCAAAAAAAGTGGAGTGGCACTTGTGCCAAAACTACTGGAGCCACGTATTCGAATATCGTTCCCGTTAATGTCAACCCCCGGAACTTTTCCAACCATGTAATCGAGCACATTATCATACGATTGTTCAAATTCACCCACTTCGAGCACAAAATCTGCCGATTCGTAAAGTCGAAAATGACCGTCGATTTCAGTCTTATTTTCGTTTGCCTTTAAACGCCTGCCTGCTGGTGTCCTAAACTGGTGCTTTCTCTGTTCATTATAAATATGATATTTAAGCGCGGCTAACTGTGATGGCTCATTCGCCTTTTCATTCAATAATTTATTTTGTGAAACAGATGCCGACACACTTTTAAAAACAGGTTCGATATCCACATCTGTGTTCATTTTACCTGCTTCGCTTTTTGCCTGAACATGGATAGTTGCGGTATCGTTAAAAAGCAACCCCGGTAAATTAAAACTACCCAAACTATCCGTTTTTTGAGTTAAAAATGCAATTTCACTATCTTTTTGAATGGCCAGCGTAATTTCACCATTGGAAATTAAATTTCCGGTTAAAGTATTTTTGGCAATTCCCTTTAAATTAATGCCCGACTCCTGCTTGAACTTTAATTCAACAGTTTTATTCGGCGCACCGTTCCAGAAATAACTGGAATAACCATTTGTTAGTGTCACCAGCCTGAGTTTGGCCTCAGAACTTAAATCGGTATCAGTAAATAAATCGGCTGATGATTCAAAATAACCATTCAGTTCTGAATTGACAAGAAATTGGGATAGCATATTTTTTGTAAATCCATTTTCAGGAATCGCAAATTCATGAATCACTGAAACAGAAAGGTTTGAGAAATCTTTATCTGTAAGATACTTTTCATCATTTATCCGAATTGTTATTTCCTGTCTTTTCTCGAAGACTTCTTTATCAGGCTGAACGAGTAAGTTATTTAATCCAAAATTTCTGGAAAACAATAACCGTTCTGAAACAGGTTTTAATGTTTTATCGAGTAACACCAAACGGTTAATTCCGGGCTTCAGGGTACTGTCTTCAAATTTGAACACTTTGTTAATGCCTTCCATTTTAAAAGCCTGGTAAAAAAGAACTTCACCCCTGTACATGTTGGCGAGGTAAAAATTTTCTCCTGAAAATGCCTCAGAATTTCCGGCAATATTTATAATAATCTGTTTGGTTGTATGATTTACAAGTTGTATTTTTATTCCATCTTTAACAGTCTCGAATTTATGCCGAAACGAAGGAAAACCTTCAATTGTGGCAAAATAGGATTTGCCTGATTCCGGTGTTAAAAACAGTAAACCCATTCCCTTGTAATCGGTTTTAAATGTTGAAACAACCGCACCTTTTTCATCTTTTACAGTTCCGCGCACATTAACTCCATAACCCAATTTACTGATAGCTTTAAAAGCAACCAGGTTTGTTGAATTTTCAAGCAGTACCCCGCCTTCGGGCATAAATGTTACATCGGCAACCATATTCGCGGTGCGGTCCATATTAGCGGAAGCGCGCGATGAGCCGGAAATTCGGGAAATGGTTAATTGCTTATAGAAATATGATTCAGAATTAAAATTGAATAAATAATTGGTGTAGGCCTGCATTAAATAAGAACCTGGTTTCATTTTATCAGAGACTGCAAAACTGCCCGAAGCCTGACCATTTACGCAGAGCAAAACCTTATGAACAGCCGAAGCGCCCGAACCGTCCAACAAATTAACATACACATTTTCGGCACGCGGTATAAGTTGCCCCGAGCGGCTGTCGGTAAGGTAAATTTTAAACCATACGGTGTCGCCGGTAAAGTAATTTTCGGTGTCGGTGTGAACATAAATTTTTTCAACCGGGTTCTTTTCGTTCGCCAAAATCCAATCGTCAATATTTTGCGCGGTTAAACAAGAAAAGATGCAAATGATTAAAATATGAACTACTATAAATTGTTTAAACATGGCCTGGTAATTTTCAATGGTTCCAATTTAATATTAAAAACCTATTTGAACAAATTATTTATTTACAGACAACTAAAACACGTTTTACCCTGAATAGTTTTCGATTAAATAATCATAAAGGCCGGTTAATCCTCCTCCGTTTTAATAAAACTTAGATTTCGTTTTAATCCTGAAAATCCGGTGCGTTTAACCGCCGATTTTTTAAACAGTTCATTATACAAAGGCTTTTCCATTTGGTGCCATTCGGTTTTTGAAAGCTGAAGTAACTTTGCATTAGGCAAAAATCCAGGTTCCGAATTTTTTTCAGATTTCAGGTTCCACGGGCAAACATCCTGACAAATATCGCAACCAAAAACCCGGTTTTCAAACTTTCCTTTCAATTCTTCATTTAAATCTCCTTTTAACTCAATCGTTTGGTACGATATGCACAATCGGGAATCTATCACCCTGTCGGCAACAATGGCTTTGGTGGGGCAGGAATCAACACAACGGTTGCATTTTCCACAGTGGTCGGCAACCAGTTTCGGATTATCAAATGGTAATTCAATATCCAGAATCAATTCGCCGATAAAGAAGAAACTACCGTGTTCAAGCGAAATGAGATTGCTGTTTTTACCAATCCAACCCAACCCGGCACGTTTAGCCCAGGCACGCTCCAACACCGGCGCCGAATCAACAAAAGGCCGCCCGCTGCAGGGAATTTCATGCTGAATAAAAGATAACAGTGTTTTCAGTTTATCTTTTAACACGAAATGATAATCGGTGCCGAACGCATATTTCGAAATTACCGGAGCTGTGTTATCGACCTGTGTTTCGGCTGGAAAATAATTCTGAAGGACTACAATGATGGTTTTTGCATTTTCGAAAAGTAAACCTGGGTCGAGCCGCTTTTCGATGTTCCGGGCCATGTAACTCATTTCTCCATGCATTCCATTATCAAGCCAGGTTTGAAAAGGCTGCTTCTCCCCTGACAGAAATTCGACCGGAAGAATTACACAACCTGACAAACCAAGCTCACGTGCCTTTGCTTTTATCAAACTTGTTATTTTACCCTCATTTTGCATACGTTAAAAATACAACTTTCTGTCAACCGTCAATTCATAAAAAAACCCGCCTTTTTCAAGACAGGTTTTTTTGCTGATTTGAAACCAAATTACTTTTTATTCTTCTTTTTCAACAAAACAAATGCAACAATTGCAACTACTACAACCACTACAATAATTATAATTGTTGTGTTTCCAGAAGAGGAGGCAGTTTCGGTTCCCGCCAATAAATCCTGTTCCATATACGAACTGTCCTGTACATTTAAATTATCAATGTAAGTACCTGAATCTTCCTGGGCAATAACTAAAAACGGAAGGCCCAGAATAAAAGAAGCCAACATTCCAAATAGTTTTTTCATGATTTTCAATTTTTAAAATTTAACTTATTATTCATTCTTTAATTTCTCTTTCACTGCATTTATCAATGGCACTGCCGCGTTGTATCGGGGATTAATTTCAATTAAATCGTTTAATGCCGCTTCAGCCCCTTGATACTCCGCCTTGTTAAACCGATATTGAGCCTCAACCAAAAAAAAAGGTTCATACTGCGGATAAATTTCACGACCTTGTTGCAAATATCTGTTAAAACTTTCAAAATCGTTCTGTTTCAATGCATTTTTTGCCAATTGTAAAATTAACCACACATTGTTTACGTCTGACTGTAAGGCTTTTTCGAGTAAAACGTTTGCCTCGTCAAACTTTCCCAATTCCGATTTACTGATTTCTGCAAAATCCTGTTTGTCTTTTCTTTTCAATAAAACAACAACCGGATTTCCTTTGTGATAAAACGTTTCCAAAACTTCAGCCGATTTCCATTTTCCGTTTTTTAAAAGTTCGGGATGAATGTAGTTTACACCAAACAGCCCGTAATCCCAATCAACTGAACTTCTTTCGAGGTAACGTACATATTTATACTGAATATTTGGATTTTTATCGAAATAATTGGAAAGGTTACAATTTGATGCCACCGTTATTTCTTCATTACCAACCAATTCAATTAAATTTTCAGCCGGTTTTTTGATTCCATGAAAATAATAGTCGTACTCGTAATTCGACCAGGCTTTTTTATTTCCTCCGGAAATGGAATTAAAATAAATATAATCTGCCGGAAAAGTTGAAAACTGATGTTTTAGCGGAAGAATAATCAGCAAGAATAAAAAGATTAACAGTGAAGTTTTGCCAGTTTTGCCCGATAAATAATTGTAAAAACCGATTAAACCTTTCGAAGAAAAAACAGCTAAAACAGGCAGTACAAAAATCATTTGACGAACTCCGCTGTATAAATTTGCGCCAATATATATGACGTAAACTAATGGGAAGAAAAGGGTAAAAAGCAAAAACAACTCAAAAAAGAGTTGTTTGCTATCCTGAAGAATACTTTTTTTAAAAACCAATATAAGAAATACCCCGAACCCAAAAAACAGGAATTCAGGAGTTGAAATCAGCAGCCATTTGGGTAA
>Ga0210024_1001121_pt1 | contig 24404 bp, 22 predicted proteins | sample CryGeymeta201525_FD_183988 | JGI IMG/M metagenome (GOLD analysis project Ga0210024, IMG submission 183988) | Groundwater microbial communities from Crystal Geyser aquifers in Utah, USA - Crystal Geyser metaG 2015-25 (SPAdes) (version 2) | ecosystem: Environmental > Aquatic > Deep subsurface >...
CCAGTCCCGCAGATCGGGCGGGAGCAACAATGGGGTGTCGTGATCAATATGAACGAACTTCGCTGCCATGCGGGAGCTTGAAAGGATCTGCTTATAAGATCGAGATCTAAGTCCGACAGACTGCTAGGTCATCGATCTTTGGTGTTCGCAGCTTTTCATTGCCCTGGCATGCCAAGTCCATCCAACCCATATCGTCGGCCATGATGAGAACCACATGAGGAGGCTGCTTCGGCTTGGAGGGCTCGGCTGATACGGCGGCGATGATGATCGGAAGAATGCAGGCGCGGATTAAAAATCGTTTCATTTAGCGACGGGCAGAGGACGTTTTCAAAACGAGTCAATCCAGCAAACCTAGGAAACCCAATGAAGCGGTTGTGGTCTTCGATTTGTTGATCTGACAAATCCTAGACGGATACGAAGGTATTGCAAGTTTTCGGGCGCATTCGTTGGAGGAATCCGGCAGAGTGGTTCAGTTCATTGCCGCTTTGTGATGACTGAAAATCTGCAGGCCCATGATCAGCTTTCGCTGGCCAAGTCGCGATTCCCCTGCGAAAGGTTCTCCAACGCCGGGGTGGCGGAATTGGTAGACGCACCTGACTTAGGATCAGGCGGAGCAATCTGTGCAGGTTCGAGTCCTGTCCCCGGTATTTTTCATTCAGACCTATCCACGCGCCTGCTCCGGCAGGCAGCCTTTTTGTTAGTTCGCGTTCTCCACTCCAGCGGGATTCAGTGGCCGTGGTGGGCTCTGATCTGATCGATGGCCCACTGGGCGTGTTCGGCGATGAGCGGGTCTTCGCTTTGGGCAGCGCTGGTTAGGGCGGCGAGGTCTTCGCTGGTGCCGGTGTTGCCGAGGACGACGCAGGCGTTGCGGATGAGGCGGGGGAGCTTGATGCGTTTGATCGGGCTCTTGGCGAAGATGCGGCTGAAGTCCTCGGCAGTTAGAGTGAGGAGGTCGCGGGTCTTGAGCTTGAAGATGGACTCGCGGGCGTGGAATTTGGCTTCGCTGGAGAGCTTGGCAAAGCGGTTCCAAGGGCAGACTTCGAGGCATTCGTCGCAGCCGTAAAGGCGGTCACCGATGGCTTGGCGGAACTCTTCGGGGATGGGGCCTTTGTTCTCGATGGTGAGGTAGGAGATGCAGCGACGGGCATCGACACGGTGGGGCTGGGTGATGGCATCGGTGGGGCAGGCATCGATGCAGCGGGTGCATTTTCCGCAATGGTCGCCGAAGGGTAGATCGGCGGGAAGCTCGAGGGTAGTGAGGAGCTCGGCGAGGAAGAACCAGGTACCGAGGTGGCGGTGGATCTGAACGGTGGATTTGCCGTTCCAGCCGAGTCCGGCGTCGGTGGCGAAGTCGCGCTCAAGGACGGGGCCGGTGTCGACGTAGTAGCGCTGGGTGCCGCCGAGGGCGACGAGGGCTTCGTTGAACTGCTTGAGCTTTTTTTCGATGAGCTCGTGGTAGTCCTCATTCCAAGCGTAGCGGGCGATACGCCAGCCGGTGTCGGGATTGCTGCCGGGATAGTAGTTCAGGGCGAGGGTGATGATGGAGCGGCAGCCGGGAAGGACTTCGCGGGGGTCGCAGCGGCGTTCTGGGGTGCGTTCGAGCCAGGCCATTTCGCCGTGGGCGCCGTCGCTGAGCCATTGCCGGAAGGCGTCGGCGTGGGTGGCTTCCTTGGCGGCGGCGATGCGGCAGTCGTCGAAGCCGAGCTCGCGGGCGATGGCTTTGATTTTGGTGGCGGGCACGGGGTGGTGGGAAATTGAAAGGCCAAGACGCGAAGGACTCCAAGGTTTTGGATGGGTGGAGGGGGCGGGACGCCCCCGCGCACGGACTGGAGCGAGACGCTCCAGCCACGGGCGCGTTAGGCACCGCTGGCGAAGTGGTAGCGGGCGCTTTCGAGGATACCGCAGGCGATTTCGCCGGCGTCGAGGCCAGTGGTTTCGACTTCGATGTCGGAAGCGGCATCATACATGGGCTTACGCTCGGTGAGGAGGGCTTCGATTTTTTCGCGGGGGTTCTCGGTGTGGAGGAGCGGCCGGTCGCGGTTGCGGCTGGTGCGTTCGAGGATGACATCGACGGGGGCCTGGAGCCAGACGACGTAGCCGAGGTGCCTGAGCAGGCTGCGGTTGCGCTTGCGGGTGACGATGCCGCCGCCGGTGGAAATGATGCGGCGCGGGGCGTTGGGGGCGGCGAGTTCGTGGAGCATGGCGGCTTCGAGTCCGCGGAAGTAGTCTTCGCCGCGGGTGGCGAAGATTTCGGCGACGGTGAGACCGGTTTTCTGCTCGATGAGCTCGTCGGTATCGACGAGCGGGTAGCCGAGCAGGTGTTCGAGTTTCCGGCCGATGGTGGATTTCCCACAGCCCATGAAGCCGATCAGGATGATGTTTTTAGGAAGGTGTTCCCCTGCGTTCATGGGGGGGAGCTTAACGGAGCAGGTGTGAGGCGGAAAGAAGCGAAATGAGAACGGATGTCAAGGGATTGGGAGGGGAGGCCTTGGGCTTTGGGATTTTGAAAACGCTTTACTTAAACGCCTGAATCGTTGGATAACCCGCGCGTCCCGTTTCCCCCGGTTGCTGAAGGGCACCGACAAACTCGATATGAAAGTTCCATTGTTTGTGATGTGCTCCGCTTCCTTTTTGGCGGTTTGGTTGGGTGTGACCTTTTTCCGCGAAGTGCCACGTGAGGGCTATCCGCAGCTGGGGAAGGGTTCGCTGCCGATTTCCGCGAAGACTGAGAAGAAGGAACCGCTCATTTCGAGCAAGACGAAGGACGAAGAGGTGGTGGCGACGGCGGAGTGAGTTGGGCTTGTTTTTGATGTCTCCAGGATCGGAGGGCCTCGCAAGATCAGAGGAAGTATTCCTGCGATTGGAGCTACTGGGGGCTGGTCATGGGAGGGGTGATTGGGTTAGGGTGCCGTCTATGGCAGAAGAACCTATTGTTTGTGATACCAAGCCCTTGGGTTTGGAAGTGGAAGCGGGTGCTCATTTTTGGTGTGCCTGCGGTCGATCGTCGCATCCTCCGTTTTGCGACGGTAGTCACAAGGGTACCGGCTTGCAGCCGGTGAAGTTTGAGGTGGCGGAGAAGACGACGATCTGGTGGTGCCAGTGCAAAAAGACGGGGACGCCGCCGATTTGTGATGGGAGCCACAAGCATGTGAGAATGCCGACGGACGAGGAAGGGTGATGAGGGGCGTGGGGGCAGAAATGCCCTTACTCCTTCTTTTTCAAAAGCGGGAACAGCACTACGTCCCGAATCGTCGGGGTGCCGGTGAGCATCATGATCAGGCGGTCGATGCCGATGCCGATGCCGCCGGCAGGGGGCATGCCGTGCTCCAAGGTTTCGATGAAGTCGTAGTCGATCTTCTGCTCTTCTTCGCCGCCGGCCTGGTGTTCGAGGCGGGCTCTTTGGACGTCGGGGTCGTTGAGCTCGGAGTAGCCGGGGCTGATCTCCTGGCCGTTGATGATGAGTTCGTAGACTTCGACGGTCTTGCCGCCGGGCGTGACTTTGGCGAGCGGGATGAGCTCGGCGGGGACGCGGGTGACGAAGCAGGGGTCGAAGGTGTGTTCCTCGACCTTCTTTTCGAAGACCTGCTGGATGACTTCGTAGTCTTCCATGTTGTCGGAAAGCTGGACGCCGAGTTCGTCGCACTTGGCGCGGCGCTGCTCGGGGGTGATGTCGAAGAAGTCGTCACCGGCGACGCCCTTGACGAGGTCGTGGTAGTTGGCGCGCTTCCAAGGGCGGGCGAGGTTGATGGTGCGGAGCACTTCGCCGTGCTCGTCCTTGTGCTCGATCTGCAGGCCGCCGCAGAATTTCTCGGCCAGGTGGCAGGTCATTTCCTCGACGAGCTCGGCCATGATTTCGAAGTCGGCGAAGGCCTGGTAGGCTTCGAGCATGGTGAACTCCGGATTGTGGCGGCGGGAGATGCCTTCGTTGCGGAAGTTGCGGTTGAGTTCGAAGAGTTTGGTGAAGCCGCCGACGAGCAGACGCTTGAGGAAGAGCTCGGGGGCGATGCGCATGGTGAGCGGCATGCCGAGGGCGTTGTGATGGGTCTCGAAAGGGCGCGCGGCGGCACCACCGGCGACGCTTTGAAGCATCGGTGTTTCGACTTCGAGGTAGCCGCGGGCGTGGAAGAAGTCGCGGATGGCGGCGACCATTTGCGAACGCGTGACGAAAATGGCGGCGCTTTCCTCGTTCGACATGAGGTCGAGGTGGCGCTTGCGGTACTTGAGTTCGCGGTCGGCGACGCCGTGCCACTTGTCGGGCATCGGGCGGAGGGCTTTGCTCAGGATGGTGAAGTTCTCGACCTTGACGGTGGGTTCACCGGTGCGGGTCATGAAGGTTTCGCCTTTGATGCCGAGCCAGTCGCCGCGGTCGAGGCAATCGAAGATGGCGAGTTGGTCTTCGGGGAGGTTCTTGACGGCGATGAAGCCCTGGATGTTGCCGAGGACGTCGGCGATGTGGAAGAAGCACGACTTGCCCATGTTGCGCAAGCCGGTGATGCGGCCGGCGACTTTCACCTGCAGGCCTTCTTCGAAATTGGCGCGGAGTTCGGCCGGGGTGTGGGTGGTTTCAAAGGCCTGACCGAAGGGGTTGACTCCGAGTTCGCGGAGTTTCGCGAGTTTGCCGCGACGAACGGCGATGAGTTCGGCTTCGGTGGAATGGGAATGAGGCTCTTCGGCGTCGGACATGCGCGGAGGAGACCAGAGAGCAGCGGTCTGAGGCCAGAGAAAAGAGTAGCAGGCTCAGCCGTTTGTGAAGCCCAAGGACTCGATCCAAGCATCAATATCGGCGGCTTCGTCTGCCTTTGCCGTGATAACGAGGGCGCTTTCGCGTTGGCCAAGCTCGTTTGCTTTGTTGGCTTCTTCGTTGAGGCGGGCGACGTAGGCGTCGCGGATGCCTGCGGCTCTGGTGGTGAAATCGAGGTCGTGTGCCTGTTGTTTGAGGTAGTAAGCGCGGCTGATTTCGTGGAGCGGTACGGGGTAGGAAGCGTCTGGGGCGGGGGGGACGTCGTCGGGCAGGCGGCCCTCTTTGACTTTGGCTTTGAGGAATTTAATTCCCGGAGTCCAGCGCTGGATCTCGGTGTTGTTACCGCGGCGGCGCAGCCAGACGTCGAGCTTCCAAAGGTATTCGTCCGAATTATCCTTGAGCGCTTTCTGGCGGGTGGCGTCGAGCCCGGCGAGGACTTGCTTTGCTTTGGCGGCCATTTCGCCAAGGAGGTCCGGTTGCTTCGGCGGGGTTTGGGCGTGCTGGTGGTCGTCGCTCCATTCGATGATGAAGCCGGATGCTTCTTTTTCGGGCTCCGCCTGAGCCCAGCCGGAGCCGGGATAGAAAATGAGGGCCTCGCCGGAGTTTGGATTGGAGGTGGGGGCCCAGCGGGCGAATGTCCATGGCTCAAGGCTGTTCCATTGCCAGAGGCCGTCCTGCAAGGTGGCACCAAGCCAGAGGCCATCGGGGGCGCTGGCGGTGTTTTTTAGATTCTTCAACCAGTTGGCTTCTTCTTCGCTGGCGGCGGTCATCAGATGGCCTCCGCCGACTTTCGCCATTCGACTGGCTTCCTCGTAGGTGAGTGTTTCCTGAACGACGAGAAAGCGTCGATCCCCGAGGGATTCGATGCCGGGTGGGAAAAACGGCTGAGCACGATCCTGCGACTGCTTACAGCGGGTGAGGATTTGCTCGATGCCGGTCGGGTTGGAGCCGTCTTGATGCCACTGGATGAAGAAGGGGTGGGTTGCGGATCTCGCTTCGGCGCGGACCACGCCGTCGCGATGCAGCGCGGCAAAGTCGCCATCACCTTGCGGTGCCGGGTCGAGCGGCCAAGGCACGGCGTCCACCATTTGCCAAAGCTCGGGAGAGGTGCGTGTGGCTCCGATCCAGGTGGCTTGTTTGCTGGGATCGTTGGCGGAATCTCCGGGGATGTTTTCGGCAAGCCAGGTGCGGAGGGCTTCGCCGGTGAGGAGCGGGAGGTGGCCTCCGAAGCTGCGTGCCATGAGGCTGGCCTCGCGCCAGGTGGCAGCGCGCGAGACGTAGAAATAGTAGGACTTTCCGTGGCTCACGGTGCCGACGGGAAGTTCGCCGAATTCGCCAGCGGCCAAGGCGGCACGCAGGCGGATGAGCGACTGGGCAGGGGTCTCGCGTGGCGCTTGCTGGACGACTGGTGGTGGGCTCGAGGTGTCAGCACCCGATGGCTTGAGGGGTTCTGGCCACGCTGGCGGAGCAGGTCTCGGCGGCTTGGGTTTGGGCGGGAGGATCCTTGCGGCTACGGGCTTTTCGGCCTTCGCGGCGGCGGCGGCTTTCTTTTTCTCGAGCACGGTCCAAGCGCCGTAGATGGCGGCGAGGAGGACGATGATCAGGGCGATGTTGCGGCCAAGGGCGCTGCTTGCCGAGCGGTCGACGATTGGGGTGTTCTTGATCGGTTCGACCGGAGGGGCGGGCACCGCGACCTCGTCGGGCTCGTGGAGCCATGACTTCAGGTCGGCGACCATGGATTCCGCCTTCTGATAGCGCTTCGAAGGGTCTTCGGCGGTTGCTTTTCGGCAAATTTTGAGAAGCTCCGGGTCCGTGATGCCTTGCAGCGGTTCGGGGTCGTCTTCGGGAGGACGTCCGGTGAGAAGCTCACGGAGCATCACGCCGACGGCGAAAATATCCGAGCGATGGTCGGCTAGCTCCGGGTGGTTGATGACTTCCGGGGCGGCGTATCCGGGGGTGCCCATGGAGAGGCCTTCGCTGTCGTGGCCGACGGGGCGGGCGAGTCCGAAGTCGCCGATTTTTGGGATCCGCTTTGGAGTGAGAAGGATGTTGGCCGGCTTGATGTCGCGATGGACGACTCCGTGGTTGTGGGCCTCGGCGAGTCCGCAGCAGATGCCCATGATGATTTCGACAGACTGCCGGGGATCGACGGCCTTGTTGTGGGCGGAGCGATGCAGTGACTTTCCTGGGACATACTCCATGACGATGTAGAGCAGTCCCTCGACATCACCTGAGTCATAGACCGTGATGAGATTCGGGTGGACGACGCGGGCCATCGCTTTGGCTTCGGCGACGAATGACTTGCGGAAAAGCGGGTCTTCGCCGAGTTCGCGAGGGAGGATCTTGATGGCGACATTGCGATCCAGAGAACGCTGGCGGGCGAGGTAGACGGCCCCCATGCCGCCTTGGGCGATCAGGTGATCGAACTTGAACGCTGGGAAAAGCGCAGCGATCGATTCGATCGATGGGGCTTCGAAGGGCGCGTCCGACATGCTTTGAAGAGATACGGTTGATGGCGAGCTAGACCAGCAAAACCTTTCTAGAATTGCCAACCGAGTCCGATGGTGAAGCCGAGGGCGTCGATGCCGGGGTTGGGGTTGGTTTGGCCGCCGTTCGAGTGATGGACGAAGTAGGCACCGGCGAGGAGCGAGAGGTCTTTGGCGATTTCGCGTCGCAAGCCGAGTTGGGTGAACCAGTTGAGGGTGAAGTCCTGGCCCTGTCCGCCCGGAACGCGAGTGGAATCCGTGAGGCCAACGCCGCCGCCGATGGAGAAGAAGATCGAGGTCTTGGCGTCGGCGAACCAGTATTCGATCGAGGGCGCTCCGGAGATGCCGAGGTAGTAGGACTCGGGGCCGACGGTGATGGTCTCCATCATCAGCGAGTAGCGACCGCGGACGACGAGGCGTGCTCCGTTCTCATCCTCCCACCAGGTGAGTTGGGTCGGGGTGCGGAGGGTGAGCTGGGTGGGAATGATTTCGTAGTCGATTGGGGTATTTGATCCGATGTTCCAGGTGTAGCCAGATTCAAGGGTGAGCTCCCAGGCGTCGGCTGGATGCTCGATACTGACGTCGGATTCCTCGGTGAGGCCGGATGGGCTGGGATTACCGGCGAAAACGGGGAGGCTGGCGAGGAGGAGGAGAGAAATGATTTTCATAGGAGCTGCGTTTCGGTTAGTGAGGAAGGCTTAAGTCTTAGCTTGTGTGCTGATTGTCAGTGTGATAGACGCGAAGGTAAATACTTTCTGAAAGTATTGATGGCCTCGCCGAGTTTGTGGATTTTGTGGTTTTCCCGGACAAGGTGGACTCAGACGAGCACCATGGCGATGCAGGATACGAATCCAAACAGGATGGCTCCGGCGAGGTGGGAGCGGCAGGAGTTGCCAATACAGAGGATGAGAACCATTTTGGGTAGATGGTGGGCGCGGCTAAAGAAACTCTACTTCCAGCATGTGGAAGCGGCTGCCCATTTGGCCGGGGTGGGTGAGGGTTTGGAAATTTCTCAAGAGTTTCATTGTTGCCGGGTCGGTCTGGCCTTCGAGGCTGAGCAGCCATGGACGCGCGGCTTCGGTTAGAAAGCGCGCTTGGTTTTCAAAGCGTGTGGTTCTGCCTCCGAGGGAATCGATGGCCTCCATCACGGCGGTGAAATCGACGTGCGCGGTGATGTCCCGGGTGCCGGGTGCTTCGAGCGGGTCTTCGCCGGCGTGGTGATTTTTAAAAGTCCGCAGGGTCCCGGTGGTGCGGGACTCGGCGTAGTAGTCATCGCGCTCGAAGCCGTAGTCGATCCAGAGCATGCGTCCGGGTTGGATCGCTTGGACAAGCGGTTGCAGGAAGCTGGCAAAGTCAGGTCGGATTTCCGTGCGGTAGCGGGGTGTTCGGGCGGGAAGCGTTTGGCTGATGGCGGGTGCCGGGCCGAGGTCGTGCCACTCGAAGAGATGGTTATGGGAAAGGTTCACCCCGATTTCATGCCAGCCGTCCTCGAAGGACTCGACGAGGTGAAAGGGCAAGGCGTCGAGGACCTCGTTGGCGATGAGGTAGCCGAGTTGAGGAGGGAGCGAGGCGGGGTCGGCGGTGATGACCAGATACTCGGCGAACTCGGCGAGTCGGGCCGTCTGGGCGGCGGCGAGTCGATCGAGCGGCTCGCGGATGACATACTTCAGTCCTTGGAAGGCGGCGGGGTGGGAGGCGCGGATTTCCGTCAAAATATCGCCTGCCAGAGTGCCGTCATGGCCACCCAATTCGACGATCCGCCAGGCGTCTGGCCGACCAGATTGATCCCACCACTGGGCGATGTGAGTGGCCAGAAGTCGCCCGAACAGCGGACCAGCGGTGACGCTGGTGAAGAAATCGCCGGCCCGTCCGACCTGATTGGCCCGCCTGGCGTAGTAGCCGGCTTCGGGGTCGTAGAGGGCCATTTCCATGAACTCGGGAAAGGGAAGCGGGCCGAATTCGCGGATTTTTCCAACAATCCTGTTGGCCAAGCCCGCTATTGCCTCAGAGACTCCTTCCCGGTATTTCCCCGGGGAAGCCGCATCGCCTTCAAGGCCTGCCCTTTGTTGATTATCCATGTCGAGTTCTTCGAAAAACACGCGGACCAAGCGGAACAAGCCGCGCTTCTACAAGCGCAAAGGCTTCTGGCTGACACTTCTGCTACTCGCCGCGCTGGCAGCGGCGATCGGTTGGGTCGCTGCGGAACGCTTCACCCGACCCTACCGTGATCGGGCGGCGGAGTATGATCTGAACCTCATCGACAAGGTCGAGAAGCCTAGTATCATCGTTGGTCGTGATGGTGGTGAGATCGGCCGGGTCTTCGTGCAAAACCGGAGCATCATTCCGATTGATCAGATCCCGGAGAACTTCATCGAGGCCTTGCGTGCAGGTGAAGACAAGCGCTTCTTCGATCATGACGGGGTCGATTATTTCGGCATCGCCCGGGCCGCGAAGGACTGGTTCTCGGAAGGGGAAGCGGTATCTGGAGCATCGACGATCACGCAGCAGCTTGCTCGCGGTGCCTATGATCTGGAAGGCGAACGAAAGAAGTATGGTGAAAGTGACATCGAGCGGAAGCTGGTCGAGGCCTTCCTCGCGATGCGGATTGAGGGGCGATATCGAAAGGCGGACATCCTCGAATTTTATCTGAACCGGATCTATTTCGGCAGCGGCTACTACGGGCTTCGCTCCGCTTCGCTCGGATACTTTGGCAAGGAGCCGATCGAGTTGAGCAAGCTGGAGTGCGCAACAATTGTCGGTCTGATCAAGAACCCGACTGGGCTTTCTCCGCTGAACAACATCGATGCCTGCCGCAATGCGCGGAACATGGTGATCACCCGGATGGCGAATCTTAAAATGATCACTCAGTCGGAAGCGGCGACGATGCGGACTTCGCCGGTTGAGCTGGATCCCAAACCGCTCCAGCGTGGAACTTCGCATCTCTACGAACGGATTGCTGATGAGATCCGAGTAATGCTTGGTCCCGAGGCTTTGGCGGCGGGCGGTTTTACGATTCGGACGACCATTGATTCGCGGGTGCAGAAGGCTGCCGAGGAGGCGCTTGAGCGTAGCTTGCTCCAAGCGGAGGCCCATCCCGGATACGCCAATCCGAAGCGCAGCGAGTTCAAGAAGACCAAGGATGAAGTGCCGGAGTATCTCCAAGGTGCCGTGCTGATGGTCGATCACCGGACGGGCGAGGTGATCGCTCACGTGGGCGGGCGTGATTACGCCGATGCCCCTTTTGATGTGATTGAGTTGGGGCGGAGGCCGCTCGGCACCGCTTTTCATCCCTTTCTCTATGCGGCGGCATTCGAGGCGGGCGAGACGCCAGCGAGCACCGTGGACGATTCGGCGATGGACAACCGGGCGGTGATGGTTGGCGGTCGGGAGGGGATTCTCGGTGAGTGGGGAATGGAAACGCCGAAACCCCGCTACGAAGGATCGATCACCTATCGCCGCGCGCTGGAGAGCTCGAAAGTGGCGGCCTCCGTCCGGGTGGCCAATGAGGTGGGCCTCGACAAGGTGGTGGCGACCGCCGCCCGCTTTGGACTTCCAGTAGATGATGTCGAACTACTGCCTCGGGTGGCGGTGGGCTGGGAGTCGGCCTCGCTGAAGGACATGGTGCGAGCGTATGCGGCATTCGCCCGAGGCGGCAGTACCGGACCCCAAAAGCAATGGATCGTGAATAGTGTGCGCGATTCCGATGACTTGGAGCGTTTTCAGCGACCGGTGACGAAGCTCGATCGACTGGATGTGGTTTCGAGCGCCACGGCTTTCCAGATTCACAGCATTCTTCAAGGTGGCATGGAGCGCGGTAGTGCTGAGGGTCTGCTGGTTCAGCTCAATGAGCGGCCATTCAGCGGGGCAGGAAAACCCGGGACGACTCAGGATTTCTCCGATAGCTGGTTCCTCGGCTACAATGGCCGGATTTCCTGCGGGGTATGGATCGGATTCCTGCAGGATGGGAAAACGATTTATGAAGGGGCTTTCGCCAGAGATCTGGCGATGCCGGTCTGGACGGCGGCGATGAATGCGGCTTCATCATTCGAAGGTCGCAGCATACCTCAGCCTGAGACGATTGTGGAGGCCCAGGTATGCCGTGTCTCTGGCCAGCAATCGACGCCCTACTGCTACGAGATGTTCGAAGACCCTGAAACAGGCGTGCCACGTTCGCGCCCGGCGGCGATCAAGGAGTATTTCCGGAAAGGTACCGAAAACCTGCCCTACTGCACGGTTCACTCTGGTTCTGCCCCAGTCGATCCGGCAGTTGGCGTGCTCGATCTCAGTGAGCTCGCGGTCATCGACACCTCGCCGGTCCGGCCGAAAGAAGTCACCCTGCTTGGCGAGGATCCCTTCCATAGTATCCAGATCGACTCTGAAAACGCCCCGAAGACCCGTGTGCGTTCGGGGCAGATCAACGTGCTGGATAGCTTTGATCTGGAAGAAGCGGAACGATCCTTCGAACTTCCCCGGCCGCGCCGATTGGAGATTTTGCCGGATTAAGGGGCGAGTTCTTGCCTCAGTGCGGTTTCTTGCTCCATCGTTCGCCCGTGGCCCAGTCCTCAAAATCGGCGCGAAGGTGGAACGGATTCGTCTGTCCTGATTGCCGTCACGTTTTTCGCGTGGCGAGGGATCATGATGGCGTCGGTGTGGTATGTCCCTGCTGCAACCGGATGCTGCGGCTCCCGACCGCTGCCGACGAAATCCCGCCGCTGGTGGTTCAGGGGCATCATGAGGACCACCGAAGCGAGGTGCCGCCGGCGGCGGAAGAGCCGGACGAACATGGGCGGGTAAAGAAGCGCCGCCGGAGTAGTCAGAAAAAGGAGCAGGTTTTCGACGAGACCTTTGCCCGCAAGGAAGAGATGAGCCCGAAGCTGGTTCGAGGGCTGATCGGATCGGTGGTGCTCTGCGGGGCGATCCTGGTGGTCGCGCTTCTTTGGCCCGGCGGTGGAAAGACGGATGATGGCGGGGCGGACCGTGCGATGCCGATGCCTGCTGAAGACCTTGAACCCGAGAAAGATGAACTCGCGATCAAGGCCGAGAATTCGACCGTCAGTCCGATCTTGGTCGAAGGCGAACTGCAACCGGTCTTCGAAACGTTTCTAAATGCCGGGAGCCCGGAGGAAATGGCCAAGTGGGTGCGTCATCCGGAGATCACCCTGCCAAGGATCCGGGAGTTCTATGGAGAAGACTTTGCCCCTGATGGCTTCTCTTCGATCATTTGGGGTCAAGCACCTCAGCGAAGTGGGAAATCGATCCGCGTATCGATTCAGGACGGCAATTTTTTACGCAGAGAGATTCACCTCGTCGATGAGGATGGATGGAAGGTGGACTGGGAAAGCTGGGCCGGATGGTCGGAGATGAGCTGGGAAGAGTTAAAGAAAACACGTCCGACGAAGCCCGTGCTTCTCAGGGTGGTGGTCAGCGATGTGTCGTACTACAATTTTGATTTTACCGACGAGGCGCGCTGGTCGAGTTATCGACTTGAGTCATCTGATCGGGAGCAATCCCTCTATGCCTACGTACCGCGCGCTGGTGTGCTGGATGCCCGGTTGAAATCCCTAGAAGGCGTGAAGGAACGTCTGTTCACTGTTAAAGCTCATTACCCGCAAGACGCTCCTTCTGAAAGCCAAGTGATCGTTGATGAGATCATCGCCGATGGCTGGCTCGTTCCCGACGACGCATCATGATAACCACCTATGATAAGGCTCTTGAGCTGAATCTCGATCCCTTGATTTATGGCACTTTCGCGGAGATTGGTGCCGGGCAGGAAACGGCGAACTGGTTTTTCCGGGTGTCTGGAACGGCGGGCACGGTGGCGAAAAGCATCTCCGCCTATGACATGACGATGAGCGACGCCATTTATGGCAAAAGCAGTCGCTACGTTTCGCAAGAACGGCTGGGTCAGATGATGAAGCACGAGTTCGGTCTGCTGGTCGAACGCCTCGCACCCGAGCGTCAATCGCACACCACGTTTTTCTCTTTTTGTAACACCGTCCGAGCCAGAGGCTACAAGGACTCGGGCGAATGCCACGGTTGGCTTGGCCTACGTTTCCAGCTCAAGCCCGGTGATCCACCGTCCGATGTCTTCATTCACGTCCGCCTGCTCGATAAGGAGAACCTGGACCAGATGGAAGCGCTCGGGGTGATCGGCGTGAATTTCATTCATGCGGTTTTCAGATTCCGAGATGAACTCCCGCAATTTTCCAAATCCTTGATCGAGAATCTGAGCCTAGGGCGGGTGGAAGTGGACATGCTGAAGTTCTCCGGCCACGGCTTCGAAGCCTTCGACAACCGTCTTTGTGCGCTGCAGTTGGTGCAGTCCGGTCTCACCGATGCCACGATGTTTCTTCCATCCGGAGAAGTCGTGCAGGCGACCGATGCGCTTTACAAGCGTCCGCTCTTGCTGCTGCGCGGTAGCTTTGATCCTGTGACCAAGCTGCACCTCGAAATGATCGATCAGGCGCGTGCCAGCTTTAGCCCAACGCTTGAGAAGGACCAGATCGACCGGACCTTGGAGCTATGCGAAATATCGATGACCAACCTGCTGCGCGGAGGAAGCGTCGATCATGTTGACTTCATTGATCGCTCCGATGCCTTGCAGGCGCTCGGCAAGACGGTGCTCATTTCGAGCTGCGCCGAATTTCACCGGATCGCGGCTTATCTGAGCCGCTATACCGAGCTGCCGATTGGCTTCATCCTCAGCATTGGCCTGCTCAATGAACTCTTCAAACCGAAGTGGTCGGCCAATCTCGCCGGTGGTCGGCTGGAATCCTTTGGTCGCTTATTTAAGAAGCATGTCTCGCTCTACGTCTATCCGTGGATGAATCGAAAGAACGGAGAGGTTGTCACTTCTGATAGTTTCCGTCCGCCTGATGATGCCGTCCATCTCTATCGGCACTTCACCGAGAGCCGTCGGATTCGGAACATTCCCTACCGCGATCTCGACCTGCTTCGCTACACCAGCCGGGATATCCAGAAGATGATTCAGAACGGTGATACCGGGTGGAAGGAATACGTCCCCGAAGTTGCCCATCGCGCCGCCCAGCATTTGCATGGGGAGAAAGACTGAGGGGCCGCGCCGATGATCGCGGTCATGATTTTCCGCAGTCACGGAGATGCTCCTTGTTCGAAGAAAGATCTCCAAGACCACTGTCATCAATGTGGCCGGGTTCCTCAAAGTAACGGGCGACGAGATCGTAGCAGGAGGGCTGGCTGGCGTTTTCAGTCTCGGACAACACATTTTTTCAGGCCTTCCCGGACCAAGGCGGAAATGGGGATGTTCCGCGCCTCGGACAAGGCCTTGAGGCGGGCTTTGTCGGCGGAGCTGATTTTGATGGAGAGTGTTTCCAGCATGGCGCGATGGTAAGTTGAAAATGGCAGACGCCAACGACTCGGGATGAGGTTGTTTGGCACCTGTAGTCTGAAATGATGGTCGAACTCACTGAATTTAGTATTCCGCATCACTCATAGCGACTGTGAAAGGACGGGCTCGGCGAGGGCGAGGAAGCGGTCGCGCATGGCTTCGACGCTATAGAATTCGGCGGCGGCGCGGCGGGCGTTTTCGCTGAGAGTTTTGAGCTCGGCGGGATCTTGAAGGAGCTGGTGCCAGGCGGCGGCGAGGGCTTTCGGGTCGTTCGGCGGGACGAGGTGGCCGGCTTGGCTTTGGTGGATGATTTCCTGGAAGGAGGAGGCGTCTGGCTGGACGACGGGGAGGCCGGCGGCGAGGGCTTCGATGAGGTAGAGTCCGAAGGCTTCGGGGTAGGTGGCGGGGACGCTGAAGAGGGTGAAGCGGGAAAGGATGCTGTGTTTTTCTTCGAGGGAGATGTTCGGTGACCAGGTGACGTGGTCGGTGAGGCCGGCGGTGTGGAGTTGTGTTTTGAGCTCGGCGACGAGTTTTTCGTCACCGGCGGTGACGGCTCCGGCGATGTGGAGTTGGGCGTCGGGGTGTTTGAGTTCGGTGCGGAGGTGGATGAAGGCTTCGACGAGATGGTGGACGCCTTTTTCGCGGATCATGCGGGCGAGGTAGCCGATCACGGGCCGCTTCGCGGTAGCCCCGACATTTTCGGGGGAAATGCCGAGTGCCGCGTTTGATGGGGGCTTGGGTTGCGGGGCGGACTGAAGTCCGCGCTCCGATGAAGAGATGCCGTTGGGAAGAACTTCGATTTTTTGGGTGGGGAGATTCAGGCGCTGACGCATGAGGTCGGCGTAGAATTGGCTGGGGGCGATGAGGAGGTCGGCGTCGGGGAGGCGGGCGGTGAGTTCGTTCCAGCAGTCGGATTTGAAGGGCTCGGGGAGGCCGTCGAGGAAGCTGTCTTCGCCTTGGAAGGAGCAGATGATTTTGACGTCGAGTCGCTTCTTGAGCTGGCGGATCATACCGGCCTGGAGGGCGGTGCCGAGGAGGAGGATGTCGGGCTTTTCCTGGGCGAGCCAGTCGATGAGCTGGTCCATTTCCTGGCCGAAGGGGCTGTCTTCGATGCGTAGCATGGCGAGCGCCATTTCGCCGTGCTCGCGGGCGGAGGTCATGTGGCTGCGCTTGGCGGCGGAGCGGAGCAGGGAGGCGTTGTTGAGGAGCTTGTGGAGGAAGCCGGGGAGGCGGAGGCGGGGAAGTTTCTGCTGGAGGAAGACGTTGATGCCGCCGAAGAAGATGGGGTTGTCGGTTTGGGGGAGTTTGTCCTCATCGAGCATCAGGGGGAGATACATCGGGAGGAGCGAGACCTCGTGGCCGACGGCGTGGAGGGATTTGGCGAGGGCGTTGTCGCGCATGCAGGCTCCGCAGTAGTAGGAGCCGGTGCCGGGGGTGAGGATGGCGATGCGCATGGCGGATTAATCTTTTTCAGTTCGAAAGGGTAGGATCCGAAGTCGCATTCGTTTGGGATCTACGGTCAGTAAAACGCCGGTTTTCAGATCCTCGACCGAAGACTGAATCGCAGAAACAATTAGGGGACCCATAGCTGTGGGCCGGGTGTCTTCGCAACGCATTTGCACAACGCTAGGGGAGCTTTCTCCGGAGGCAGCCAGTAGGGCCCCGAAGTCAAGATCGTGCGTGAAGACGATAGCGTCGTGCTCTTTGGCCCAGCGCATGATTTCCCTATCTGGAGCACTTGGAGAACCGATATCCATCCAGTGTGTGGCCGTCCAACCAGCGTCTTGCAGAACTAGAACCCAATCAGGGGAAAGGTTCATGTCTATGACTAGTTTCAGCATGGAACCAGTATGGCAGAAGATCCTTTGAGACAGATTTCTAATGTCCGGAAACGATCAGGGTGCGGCTAAAGGTACTTCTCGCTCTTCAGATCTCCATGTCGCATAGCCCAGTGCAGCTGTTAGATCTTCGTTCGACAAGTAGGGGTAGAGCCGGAGAATCTCGGCTTTCTCTGCTCCGGAAGTGATCAGTCCCAAAATAGTCCCCACGGTAACTCTAGTTCCTTTGATGCATGGCTTCCCCCCCATGACGGCGGGGTCCATGGTGATGCGAGCGAAATCAGGGAAGGTCATGATGGGATGGTGGCAGAGGTTTACGCGGAGGTCGAGGGGCGAAATTCTGCGTGGTTGGTTGTAAGACCTGCCGCCTGAAGTCGGCGGTCCGGGTTAGACGGCGGCGGTGGGGCGGCCGTGTTTGATGGGCTCGGGGAGGGTTGCGATTTCGGAGATGGCTTCTAACAGCTCGGTGAAGTCGACGCCTTCGACGTTGCCGATGAGGAGGTCGGTGAGCTTGGGGCGGAGTTCGGGGTTCCTGCGGATGAGTTTCCCGAAGCTGAAGTCGCGATCGTAAAAGGCGTAGACGATCTTGCGCATGGTCTCGATGTGGCCGCAGAGGTCTTCGCCATATTTCACGAAGGAGGCGGCGGAGGTGTCTCCATTTTCGAGGGCGGCGTGGGTGGCATCGGCGGCCATTTCACCGGACTTGAGGGCAAGGAAGACGCCGCTGGAAAAAACAGGATCGAGGAAGGCGAAGGCGTCGCCAACGAGGACGAGGCCATCGGTGGCGCAGTGCTCGGCGCGGTAGCTGTATTCGCCGGCGATCCAGTATTCGCCAAACTGTTCGCCTTCGGTTAGATGCTCTTTGACCCAGGCGTTGTTCTCGATTTCGCGGGCGTAGATTTCGGCGGGATCGCGGGTTTCGCCGGGTTTGTAGAGGTAGTCGCGCTCGGCGACGATGCCGGAGCTGACGATGCCGTTGCGCAGCGGGATGTTCCAGAACCAGCCGCCTTCTGGGAGGTAGGCGATGGTGGTGGCACCTTCGTCGAGGCCGGGGTCGCGCTTGGCGTCCTTGTAGAGCGTCCAGATGGCGATCTTGTTGAGCTTTGGGTCGCGTTTGCGCCAGCCGTGCTTGCGTTGGAATAGGGCGTCGCGACCGGTGCAGTCGAGGGTGATGGGGGCGTGGACTTCGAAGGCGTCTTCGTCGCCGGTGCGGGCGCGCACGCCGATGATTTTTTCCGGGGTTGATGCACAGGCGGGACGCTTGTGCTCCTTTAGGAAATCAAGGGCAGTGGTGTTTTCCCGGACTTCGACGCCTTTGGAGCGGGCGTTTTCGAGAAGCATGAGGTCGAAGTGTTCGCGCTCGACCTGCCAGGTGGTGGCGGCGGGGTGATCGAAGTGCTGGAAGAAGTAGAAAGGAGAAGAGATGCGGCCGTCGGGGGTGGCGAATTGGACGGACTTTTTCTGCTGATAGCCGATTTGGTCCATCTTTTCGGCGACGCCGAGTCGGTCGAGGGAGAACCAGCAGAAGGGCATGAGGGACTCGCCGACGTGATAGCGCGGGAATTTGGCTTTCTCTAACAGAAGAACGCGGTGGCCTTTTTCTGCGAGGAGGGTGGCGCTGGTGGTTCCGGCGGGGCCTCCGCCGATGATGATGGCGTCGTAGTCTGTCATGGTCGTGAGTGAAAAATGGAAACGCCGAGACGCCAAGTGCGCCAAGGCTGGGGTGAGTGCTCTATTTTTGGGTTAGAAAATAAGAGCACAGGAAATCAGCGGGGCAAGATTTCGATGATGCGGGCGAGGCAGCTTTGGTCGTCGCTGCGGATCAGGTGATTGTAGCGTCCGTAGAGATTTTCGCTACCGGGGGACTTCGGGAAAACTGCTTTGAGGGTGCTGGCGGGGACGGAGAGGAAGCCTTGGGGCTGGCTGTGGTAGGCGAGGCCGGAGGCGTTGAGGATGGTGCCGAGGGGGGTGTCGCCGGCGAGGATTTTGGGGCGGAGTTCGGCGGGGAAGTGATCAAGGAGGATCTCGATGAGGCCGTATTCGACGGGGCTGAGGCAGTCGGAGGCGTGGAGGGTGACTTCGCGAAAGTAACGGTTTTCGTTTTGCTCGGAATGGATGACTTCGAGGGTAATGGCATCGGCGTGGAAACGCTGGAGCTCGGAGGTCATGTCGTGGTCGTGGACGAGGAGCTGATGGTAAGGGTGGGGGACGGCTTCGTCTGGGAGCCACTCGAGGGAGGCACCGGCGAGGTGGGAGCGGGAGAGGATGTTGTCCAGCTCGGCGGGGAGGTGGGGTGGGGGAGTCATTCGCTGAGGCGTTTGCGGATCCATTCGGGGCTTCGACGGTTGTCGATCACGGCGATGACGGAAATCGTTTCACCGTCGAATCGGTAGAAAATTAGATGGGGAAAATTCCGGCAGTTAGAGCGATGAAAACCGCCTACTTGTCTGTGAGTGCCAGCCATCCAGTGAAGGCCTTCGATCTCGGCTTTCATCGAATTGAGAAAATAGTCCCCAGCACCCGGTGCTTGCTTTTCGTAAAAAACGAACCCTTCTGCGAGGTCATCGCGCGCCTCGGGTGTGAGTTCGATTCGAATCATCTTCCGATCGAATCTTTTACGGCATCCCAATCGAGCATCTTCGATTCGCCCGATTCAACTTTCGCCCATCTCCGACGAACGAGTTCTAGGTGGTCCTCACGAAACTCGTCTTCGTCAGCTTTTTGGCGCATGTCTTCCCAGAGGGCGTCCATCAGTTGGAGCTTCTCACGGCCGGACAATTTCGAAACTTCTGCGAGGTCCATGATGCTGGTAATTTAGAGCGACTCGGACGGGAATGCGAGCGGGAGTTTGGCGGGCCGGAGCGGGACGCTCCGGTCACGGACTGGAGCAGGATGCTCCAGCTACGCCTGCTTACACGATCTGGTCGGTGACGTGTTGGGGGAGGAAGAAGTCGTGGAGGAGATTGTCGACGCAGAGCAGGCCGTCTCGGGTGAGCAGGATCTTGCCTTCTTCGACGTTGAGGAATCCTTCGTCGTGGATCTGGGCGAGCTGGCTTTCGAAGCGGGCGAGGATGTCGACACCGAACTTGTTAGAGAAGTCGCTGGCGTCGACTTTGCCGAGTTTCATCTTCAAAATGAACTCACGGATCATGCGCTCTTCTTCGGTGGTCTTGAGGGCGCGCTTGATCGGCATGCGGCCTTCGTCGAGGGCTTTGTCGTAGTCGTCGATCTCGGTGAAGTTCTGGTAGTGGACGCCTTTTGCGTGGGAAAAGGACGCGACACCCAAGCCTAACAAGTCGGCTCCACCCCAGAGTGAGTCGCGGTAGATGAACTTGGTGCGGCTTGGGTCCTTCACGGCGGTGTAGCCGGAGGAGATGGTGTAGCCGTCTGCCTCTAGGGCGGCGAAGGCTTCCTTGACCCAGCGGCGTTTGGTTTCCCAATCGGCGATCGGGGCGACGAGCGAGCCGCTGGCTTTCATGTCCTTGTAGATGCCGGTGTTATACGGCACTTCCATCTGGTAAATGGTGACGCTGTCGGGCTGGAGTTCGAGGGTCTTCTCGATGTTGATCTGCCAGTTTTCCTCGGTTTCTTCGAGCATGCCGGCGATGAGGTCGATGTTGACCTGCTCGAAGCCTTCGGCACGGATGCGTTCGTAGGCGCGATAGACTTCCTTGGTACGGTGGGCGCGGCCGTTGATCTCAAGGATGCGGTCGTCGAAGTTTTCGATGCCGAGGGAAAGGCGGGTGACGCCGATGTCTTTGATCGCTTTGACCTTGTTAGGATTGAGTGTGCCGGGTTCGGCTTCGAAGGCGATTTCTTCGGCAGCGTCCCAGGGGAGCAGCGCTTTCATGCGGTCGGTCAGTTCGACGAGCTGGCTGGGTGAGAGGTAGCTCGGGGTGCCGCCGCCGAAGTAGACGAAGTGCGGTTTGCGGCCTTCGATGAGTGGCTTGCGTGCCATGTTTTCGAGCTCGCGGACGGTGCAATCGAGGTAGTGCTTGATCTCGTCTGCGTTCTTGTCCGTGTAAACGCGGAAGTAGCAGAAATGGCAGCGTTTCCGGCAGAAAGGGATGTGGTGGTAAAGGCCGAGCGCGGGTGCTTCGCCTTCGTGCGGGGTGGCGTAGGCGTCGTGGACGGCTTGGGCATTGTCCTCCGACCAGAACGAGAAGGGCGGGTAGTTCGAGATGAAATAGTTGCCCGCGCGGGTGGCTTTGGAGGCTGTGGATGATTCAGGCATGTTGAGGTGAGCTTACTGCTTAAATGGGAAGAGGCAAAGTTTTGGAAAGTGGGGGTGGAGGCTTGGCGATGAGGCTGGAAGCCTCAGCCACTGATGATAAAGACCGTTCCTTTGGCACCGGTGATGATGAGGCGACTTTGGGCATATACGGGGGGAGCGCTGAGTTTCTCTCCTAAATCGAGGGTCCAGAGCTTTTTGCCTTCAAAAGACACGGCGTAGAGGCGGCCGTCGTTGGAGCCGAAGATGACGGCGTCGTCAAAGACGAGGGGTGAGGACTCGATTGGGCCGCCGGTGCGGAATTTCCACAGGAGCTGGCCGGTGGTGGTGTCGACGGCGTGGAGGTGCTTGTCCTTTGAGCCGATGTAGACGTGGCCGAGTTGCTCGTTGATGGCGGGGGCGCTGGAAAAGGGGAAGTCTTCGGATTCGTAGATCCAGTCGAGTGAGTCGCCATCGGCGAGGGTGGCGACGAGTTGGTTGGCGTAGGTGGTGCAGTAGATGCTTTTGCCGTAGGTGGCGACGCTGCTGATGATTTCGGCGTCGGTGGTGACTTCGTTGGCAAGGCTGCCGTCCTTGAGGTTGAGGATGTGGATGACTTTGTCGCAGCCGCCGAAGGCGAGGAGCGAGTTGTCGATAATGGCGGGGGTGCCGTTGATGTAGTTGTCGGTCTTGTAGGTCCAGACGGGTTCGCCGGTGGCGGCTTCGAGGCAACGTGAGGTGCCGTCGTAGCCGTTGACGAGAACCCATTCGGTGTCGCCTGCGGGAGATGGGATGACGACGGGGGCGGAGGGGAATTTTTCGTCGCCTTGGACGGTCCAGATTTTTTCGCCGGTTTTGAGGTCGAGGGCGAGGAAGGTGTTGTCGCCGGAGCCGACGAAGATGCGGTTGTTAGATAGGGCGGGGGCGGCTTGGATGCTGTCGTCGGTTTCGTGGGTCCAGAGGGATTTCTGGGTGGTGAGATCGATGCAGTGGACGAGGCCCATGATGTCGCCGATGATGAGGAAGTTGTCGGAAATGGCGGCTTCGGCCATGGCGGGGGCGTCGAGGTCGAAGGTCCAGTCGATGGTGGGTGACTTGGGGGCGGGGGCGTGGACGCGGCCTTGGAGGGATGGGCCGCCGCGGGTGATGGGCCAGTTGAGGGTGGTGGCTTTGGGGGCGGGAGTGATGTTGGCGGCGGGTTCGACTTTGGGAGGGGACTCCTTTTTTTGGCAGGATGCTAGGGGGAGAAGTGTGAGGAGAATGAGGGGAGCGAGACGCTCCTTCCACTGACTGGAGCGGGACGCTCCAGCCACGCCGCGCTTGGGTTGGCAGCTGCTTTTCATGTCAGGGCGGACTGGTAGAGGGTTGTGATGTCGGGCTCGGTGAGGGGGCGGGGGTTGAACTTGCCGGTCCATTGGGGTAGGGCGGCGGCGGTGAGCTCGGGGATGCGGGTGAGGTCGATGTCGAGCTGGGGAAGATTTGCGCTGGCGATGATGCTTTCGAGCCAGTCGATGAGAGGTTCGCCGAGGTAACTACTAAAGTCATCGTAGATGGCGGCGGCTTCGGGGTTTTCGGAGTTGAAGCGGATGACGTGGGGGAGGGTCAGGGCGACGGCGTGGCCGTGGGGGACGTCGAAAAGGGCGGTCAGGGGGTTGGCGGTGGCGTGGGCGGCACCGAGCATGCTGTTCTCGATCGCGGAGCCGGCCATGGCGGCGCCGAGGAGCATGTGGCCGCGGGTCTCGATGCTTGCGCTGCCGTCGAGGATCGAGGGAATGGAGGAGGCGATGAGCTGGAAGGATTCCCGGGAGTAGGCCGAGGAGATGGGGTTGCGCTTGGTGCAGACGGCTGATTCGAGGGCGTGGCTGAGGGCGTCGAGGGCGGTTAGGATGGCGACGCTTTGGGGCTGGGAGGTGGTGAGTTCGGGGTCGAGGATGGCGATGCGGGCGAGCGCTTTGGGGTCACCGCAGGCCATTTTTTCGTGGGAGCCATCGCGGGAGACGACGGCGAAGGATTGGCATTCGCTGCCGGTGCCGGCGGTGGTGGGGATGGCGATAAAGGGGAGGAGCGGCTTTTCGGCGTGGCCGTATCCGTGGTAGTCGGACATGCGACCGCCGTTGTTGAGGAGGAAGTTGCAGCCTTTCGCGGTATCCATGCTGCTGCCGCCGCCGAAGCCGATGATCAGGTCGGGCGCGATCGGGGCGGCGAAGGCGCGACAGGCTTCGATGTCGGCTTCGGAGGGATTGATGTGGGTGTCCTGGTAGGTGGTCACCTGAAGGCCTGCATCGCGGAGCAGGGCGGTGGCGTGGCGGATGTGACCGGCGGCGACGATGCCGGTGTCGGTGACGAGGAGGATGTTTGAGGCGCCGAGGGACTTGACGGCGTCCGGCAATTCGGTGAGGCGCCCGGGTCCGAAGAGGATGCGGGGGGAGGGGCGGGCGTCGAATGAGGTCATGATGGAGGTCGCTATGCTCTAGTGCCTAGTGAACAGTGGGCGGTGGAAAAAATTTGGAGTGTGGGCAGCCACGGTAGTTCGAAGCGCTGCGCGCCTTTTTGTTGGGGGAATCTTTTGGGGAACTTGGTGTTTTGGTGGCTTAGGCATCTGCGTTCATGACCGGGACGGGCATGCCACTGGTAGGCTTGACGTCTCCCTGGATGGCGCGGCGGTGGTAGAGGAATTCGAAGAGGTTGCCTTCGTGGGGTTGTTCCCATTGGACGCGGTTCGTCGGGTAGGCTCCGAGGTTGAGGCGTTCGATGTCGGGGCTGAGGAGGAGTTCTTCGATGAAACGCTGGTCCTCGGTGAAAGCGCTGACGACCAGCGTTTCGCCGATGCTGCCGACCATTTCGCTCTGCGGCATTTCGACGATGCTGGCGTAGGGGAACATGAACTCGGTGTTGGCGAGCGGGTGGTCCTTGTCGGTGCAGGAGATGAGGGTCGGGTTGAGGTAGAACTGGTCGAAGGCCTCGACTTTGCGGTCGCTGCTGCGGTGCTTGGCGGTGATGTCTTCGGCACCGGGTTCTTTGAGGGAGGCGGTGATGAGTTCGTCGATGCCGTCGGCCATGGCGGGGTTGGCGAAGCCGCAGAGGAGGGCGTGGTCGTCGTCGCGGGCGACACCGGCATGCCCGTCACCGCGAAGGTGAACGTGGTCATGGTCGTCGTCAGCACGCGGAACGATCCGTTGTACTCGGGCTGCTCGGCTCCAGCGATCTCGACCACCTGAAAAGGTCGATAGGCGTGGCCGGTGGAAATGGTGGCCGTGGCGATGCCATCGGCGAAGGTCAGCGTGTCGATGGCCTTCAAGGCGAAGCCGTTGACGAGACAGGCATCAAGCATCGTCACCAGATCGCCCCAGTTGTTGGCGATCTGCGGTGCGCCTGTCATGCCGCTGTTGAAGTATTTGACGGTCAGGTCGGTCATTTCGTGGGTTCCTGCAAAAAGTCGGGTTCAAAGGGTGTCCACCCACGCCGTCAAGGCGTGTCAACATCCCCGCGAATCAGCAACGTAAAGTTGTCGTCGGGTACGGATTCCGGCCCCTGCTGGACGGTGCGCACCACCCAGACCGGGAACTGCGCGCCGATGGTGTTGAAACGCAGCACGTTGCCGGTGGCCCAGCCGTTGCCCCAGCCCAGCGCAGGCAGATGGAAGTACGGCACGCCGGTCGCCGGGTTGTTGGGCGCGCAATCCGCACTGGTGTTGCCCGTGGCGATCACGCCGACGTTCTCGCCGATGACTTCGAACGAGGTGCTGTTGGTCAGGCGCACGATC
>Ga0210024_1001122_pt1 | contig 24400 bp, 20 predicted proteins | sample CryGeymeta201525_FD_183988 | JGI IMG/M metagenome (GOLD analysis project Ga0210024, IMG submission 183988) | Groundwater microbial communities from Crystal Geyser aquifers in Utah, USA - Crystal Geyser metaG 2015-25 (SPAdes) (version 2) | ecosystem: Environmental > Aquatic > Deep subsurface >...
AGGCGAACGCCATGAACACACCCAACGACACAAAAAACACGCTAGACACAATGGCCAGCGCCAGCACCAACGGCAGCGCCACCACGTTGCCATTGCGTAACAACCTGTTGATGGCCCACAAAATCAGCGGGTAAAAGATGAACGGCCCGCCTTCCGAGTCCCATTGGCCGTTGATGACCATGTAGCCGCAAAAGGTATAGGCCAGCGCGCTGATCACCGTGGTTTCCCAGCGCGTGACATAGTCGCGCATCAGCACAAAAAAGGCAGCGCCACCCAGCAGCAACTTAAGCACATACACCCAGATGCGCAGCGGCAACACGCCGTCTGCACCGCCAGCCAAGCCTAGCCAGGTGAATGCATCGCCCAGCCAGAGGGCCGTGACATTGCCCAACCCGTTGATGAATGTCCAGCCGGTATAGCCTTCCGAGGCAAATTGGCGCGCCATGTGCATGGCAAACGGTACGGCAGAAAAATACGTGTCGCTGCCGATGTCGGTGTAGGCAAAATAGAATTGCCCGGTCAGAAAGCTGAAAAAAATTACCCCGATCAGGACAATCTGCAAGGCAAACAGAATCAGCCAGGCTTTTGGGGCAGTCATTTTCATAGATGCAGGGGCTCGAAACTGGCGATGGGCAAGCGTGAACGAGTGTGATGTAGAGTGGCGATTTTGCCACTCAAAAATGATAAGCTTACCGCCCTGTTACTCCTTTCAAGCTAAATCTTGCTCATGACGAACCCTGACTGCAACCAAACCAGCGCCGTTGCTGCGGCCAACGCGCAGGCCTTGCAAACAGCCATCGAGCTGCACCAAAGCGGCAACTTTCGCCAGGCCGAGGTGATTTACCAGCGCATATTGCGCACCGAGCCCCATCACCCAGACGCACTGCACTTGTTGGGCCTGGTTTACCACCAGCAGGGCCAAAGCAAGCTGGCCATTCCACTCATCAAGAAAGCCATTGCGCTCAACCCCGTAGATATCACGTACCAATTCAACCTGGGCAACCTGCACCAGGACCTGGGCCAGCTCGACGAAGCCATCGCCTGTTTCCAGCAAGTGCTTGAGCGCCAGCCGGGCTATATGGATGCGCTGGTGGCGCTGGGTACCGCGTACAAGGCGCAAGGGTTCCTGGAAGAAGCCATAGCCAGCTACCAGCAGGTTCTGGAACACCAGCCTGATCGTTCTGATGCTTATTTCAATTTGACCCAGGCGTTGGCGGCCCAGGGCCAGTTGGACACTTCCGCAGCCCATTCACAAGATGCCCTGCTGCACAACCCACCTCATGCTGAACTGCAAATTCGTCTTGGCAACGCGCGGCAGGCGAATGATCAATTGGATCTGGCAATCGCGCACTACCGGCAGGCGCTATTGCTCAAACCGGATTTCGTAGCTGCCTACCACCGCCTTGGCAATGCACTCGAAAAGCATGGCAAGCTGAACGAAGCAATTGACAACTACCGACAGGTGCTAAAGAGACTGCCCGATGACGTCAATGCTTATCTTGATTGCGCAAGGGCGCTGGTCAACCAAGGCCAACTGGATGACGCCATTGCCATCTACCGCAAGGTGTTGTTGCTCCAGCCGAATTGCGCCAGCACTTACAGCAACATGTTGCTCACGATGCAAAGCCTGAGCACCTGTAGCGCCGCCGAACTATTTAAAGAGCATTTGCGCTACGCCGCAATCCAAGAAGCGCCCCTCAAGCCTCATTGGCAGCCGCACGACAACAGCCGTGAGCCCGAACGCAGACTCAAGTTGGGGTATGTGTCCGCAGATTTTTGCAGGCATGTCGTTGCCAATTTTTTTGAACCCATTCTGGCCAATCACGACAGATCGCGTTTCGAAATTTATGGCTACTACAACAACACCCAGCACGACAGCTACACCGATAGCATTGCCACGCAAATGGATCACTTTCTGGTCTGCACCGACCTCAGCGACGATCAATTGGCCCAGCGCATCCGCGCCGACGGCATCGATATTCTGGTCGATCTGTCGGGCCATACCGCGCTCAACCGCCTGCCGATATTTGCCCGCAAACCCGCGCCAGTGCAAGCCAGCTACATCGGCTACCCCGGCAGCACCGGGTTGAGCGCCATGGACTATCGCATCAGTGACCCCTGGCAAGATCCGCCGGGCCTGACCGAGCGCTATCACAGCGAAACGCTGGTGCGCATTCCGGGTGGCATGGCTTTTGCGCCCGAGCCCGCTGCGCCCGAGGTCAACACACTGCCTGCGCTGACCGCAGGCGGGCTGATGCTGGCCTGCCTGAACAACCTGAGCAAGGTGAATCCAGCGGTCCTTGCGTTGTGGGCGCGCATTTTGCAAGCCTTGCCACAGGCACGGCTGATGTTGGGCAATGTGACCGACAGCAGCATCAAAAAACGCCTGCTCGCTATGTTCGAACAGGCAGGCATTGGGCCTGAGCGATTGATCTTGCAGCCGCGCGTGTCAGTGCCAGAATACCTCGCGCTGCACAGCCAGATTGACCTGGCGCTCGACCCCTTTCCCTATAGCGGTGGCACCACCACCATGCATTCACTGTGGATGGGCGTGCCAGTAATTACCTTGGCTGGCGACCATGCGGTGGCGCGCTTGTGCGCCGCCCACCTGTCACGCGTGGGCCTGGATGAGTTCATCACGCACAGCGAAGACGAGTATGTGCAATGCGCCGTCAAGTTCGCCAACGATTTACCCAAGCTCAACGAGGTGCGCCAGTCGCTGCGCGCGCGCATGAATGCGCCAGCCTGCCAACCCGCCAACATCACCCGCCATTTGGAAGCCGCTTACCGGGAGATGTGGGTAAGGTGGTGTCGCCGCACGTAGTCGGCATTCGGGTTATCAGCTTTCGCAAAGCAAATCCAAGAGAAGGAGTTAAACATGGTTTCGCGCTTACCCGTGATTGATGATGATGGCGAAGTAGGTGACCTTTCAAAGGTTGATCCATCCGCATTCAAACCGTTTTCGTCGCTGCCCGCGTCTTTGCAAGCCAAGCTGCGTGGCAGGCCCAAGGCCGCCACCACCAAGGAGCCCGTCAAAATCCGGCTCGATGCTGATGTGGTGCAAGCCTTGCGTGCCACGGGCGACGGTTGGCAAACCCGTAGCAATGACACACTGCGTGCGTCTTTGCAATTGGCTGGGCGCTTGGCATGACCACCATGCCCACCACCTTCACCATCACCCACCACGGTGCCACCACCGGCGTTACCGGCTCTTGCCACCAGCTGACCCTGCCAGACGGGCAAGCGGTGCTGGTGGATTGCGGGCTGTTTCAGGGGGCCGAAACGTCAACAGACGGCGCCTCAAGCAGCCAGCTTGAGATCAATTTCCCCATCGACAAGGTGCGCGCGCTGGTGGTCACGCACGTGCACATCGACCACGTGGGGCGCATCCCGTATCTGATTGCGGCCGGTTTCCGGGGGCCGATTTTGTGCAGCGAGGCCAGTGCAGCGCTGCTGCCGCTGGTGCTCGAAGACGCCCTGAAGGTGGGCTTTACCAAAAACCAGGGCCTGATTGACCAGTTTTTGAAGCTGGTGGCGCAGCAAATTGTGCCGCTGCCTTACAAGCATTGGCACAAGGCAATAGCCGGTGCCAACGGCTTGCGAATCAAATTGCAACCAGCCGGGCACATTTTGGGCTCTGCTTATGTGGAGTGTGAAATTGGCCAACCGCGCCAGCGCATTGTGTTCAGTGGCGACCTCGGCGCGCCCTACACCCCGCTGCTGCCCGCGCCCAAAGCACCATACGCTGCCGACGTGCTGGTGCTGGAAAGCACCTACGGCGACAGCACCCACCAAAGTCGCAAAGACCGCCGCACCCGCCTGCAAGCCCTGGTGGAGCGCGCGCTCAAAAACCGTGGCACCGTGCTGATTCCCGCGTTCAGCATTGGCCGCACGCAAGAGCTGCTGTATGAGCTTGAAGAAATCATTCACCAGCAAAAGCTGGCCGGCGCTACTTCAGGTATGAATTGGGATGCGCTTGACATCATCATCGACTCGCCCTTGGCCGCAGACTTTACTGCGGGCTACGCCCAACTGCGCGACCACTGGGACGCCGAAGCCAAGCGCAAGCTGGCCGCTGGCCGACACCCGCTGGCCTTTGAGCAACTCACCACCATCAGCAGCCACACCGACCACCTGCAAAACGTGGCCATGCTGGCCAAGAGCGGCAAGGCGGCCGTCGTGATTGCCGCCAGCGGCATGTGCAGCGGCGGGCGCATTGTGAATTACCTGGCCGCCATGCTGGGCGACGCGCGCCACGACGTGCTCTTTGTGGGCTACCAGGCGGGCGGCACAGCTGGCCAGGCAATTCAAAAATACGGCCCCAAAGGCGGCTACGTGGACCTTGACGGCGAGCGCATCACCATCCGTGCGGCCGTGCACACGCTGGGCGGCTACTCGGCCCACGCCGACCAAAAAGACCTGCTCAATTTTGTCGCCCGCATGCGCCGCAAACCCCGCCAGATCAGATTGGTGCATGGCGACGCCGACGCCAAAGCCGAACTACGCAGCCTACTGAGCGCCCGGTACCCAGCCACAGAGGTGCTGATCGCGTAAAAATAATTGCCAACATGCCACTTGAATTGGTCAAACGAGAGGAATCTACGATAAGTCTGAATGTGACCTTGACACCGACACTGGAGTCGCTGGTTAGAAACAAAGTAGCGGCTGGTCTCTACAGCTCGCCCAGTGAAGTCATGAATGAGGCCTTGCGAATGATGCAAGAGCAAGACCACGTTCGAAACCGGGGACAGACCACGGTTTTCCCCACAAACTCGTTGCCACTGAAATGACCGTGGGCTGCTCGCCTTGCCAACGCATTCTTGCGGAAGCCGCGAGCCAGGCCAGCCGTTGTTATTGCGCATGGGCCATGCGCTTGCATCGTCGCTATGGGATGAAACTTTCTATCTCAAGTGCGGTAACATAATTCCAATCTCATGTTGATCCCGGTACGCCATGAACCTGCTCAGCCCCAAAAATGACTATATTTTCAAGCGCCTGTTCGCCGCCCAAAAGCACGAGCTATCTGCCTTGATCAACGCGGTGCGGGGCGATGAGCCGCCGCTCGAAGTGATTGAAATCCTCAACCCCACCATTGATGCCACCGAACTCAATGGCAAATTTATTGTGCTTGATGTGCTGGCCCGCGATGTGACGGGGCGGCGGGCTAGGTATGGTGCTTTGAGATGCGCAACCGCGCGGCACCCAGCGTGCGCCTTGGCCGCGAGATTGAAATCAACATCGTCGAACTGCGCAAGGCCGATCGCTTGATTGAGAAGTCCACCGAGTTGCGCGACTGGATCACTTTTTTTCAACATTGGAACGAGGAGAAAGCCATGGCTAACGCTACCAGCGCATCCGTGCGCAACACCTATCACCGCCTGGAAGCGCTCAGCACCGACCCCGAAGCCAAGCGGCTGGCAGCCGTACGCGAACGCGCGCTGCATGATGAGGCCACGTATTTGCACGAGGCCGAGCAGCGCGGTGAGCAGCGTGGCAAGGAGGAAGGCCGTCAAGAAGGCCGTCAAGAGGAGCGGGAAGAAAACATCCGCAAACTCGTAGCAACAGGCATGACCGAGCAGCAAGCGCGCGCCATTTTGGGATGAATCATTCTGGCGATGCCCCTGAATTGGCACCGATACCGCACACGAACCATGAACAGGTTGTCATTGCGGGCAGCGACCCGCAATCCAGGTAATTGGCGGTAATTGGGGTCAGATTCCAATTAATTCCCCGTCTATACAGTCGCCCTAAAATCATGACAGTAAATTTATCTAGCACTGCCTCATGCGCCTAACCCCGGACCAAATCATTGCCATCAAGCAAACTGCCCACGCTGTGCTCGGCGATGATGCACTCTATGTAGCGCTGATCCGCAAACTGGGCGACCGCAAAATCGACATCATTCTGAAAGACGTTGCGACCCCGGCAGCGCCGGTGCTGGCGATTGCAAAACAAACCGGCATCGAGCTATGAGCCTGAAATATTTGCCAGAGCATGCGCACCCAGCGCTACTTGCACTCGATTTGGCACGCAAAGAGGCCGCGCATCTGCGGTACAGCCAAACCTCGCTGTTTGCGCTGCCCATTGATCTTGCACTTCCATTCGCATCGATCAGGTGTCCAACTTGATCAAGCCTACTTCGATGTCCTGGATCGAGTCAACGCCAACTACGTCAGTGACGGTGAGCGCCAATGCCATGACGACATGGTCTGGTGGCTCCAAATAGCAGAGCGCGATTACACTGGGTTTGCGGTACATTATTTGCTCGTTTGCGTGCATCTTTGCGCGTTTACGAATGCTGCAAAATACGCACAAGATTAATTAAGGAAGAGAAATAATGTCTAAATTTCATTTGGTGCATTGCGTACCAAACCCACGAATTCATGGGCTTTATGGTTACATGGAGGTCATTCAAACAATCGATTGGGGGTTAAAAGAATTAGGTCATGATGTTACATACGGATTAAATCAATCCAGTACGTCATCAATAAATATTATTTTTGGGGCTCAAGTACTACCAATTGAAATTTTAAGTCAATTTCCACAAGATACCATTGTATATAATTTGGAGCAATTAAAAGGTATAAAAAAAGAACAGTTAAAAGAAGGATTGCATTTTAGTGCTAAAAACTTCAAAATCTGGGAATATAGTTTGTTAAATAGCAGTGTATGGAGTGCATTAAACGTAAATACGCAGAGTTACATTCCTATAGGCTACACCCCTATTCTGACCAGAATACCAAAATTTAAGGAGCAAGACATTGATGTGTTGATCTATGGTATGCCGGGACAAGATAGATTGAATGTATTCTGGAAACTTGCTGAAGCTGGTTTGAAAATATTATTCGTGTGCGGCATGTACGGACAAGAGAGAGATGATCTAATTGCCAGATCAAAAATTGTACTAAATGTTAATTTATATAATCAATCTAAAATATTTGAAATTGTTCGCGTTTCTTACCTTTTGGCAAATAAAAAAGCAGTTGTTGCAATTGTCGATGATGTCTCAAGTATCGAAAGTGACATAAGTTCATTAGTGAAACTTTCTACAATGGATTCAGTAGTAGATGACTGTATTCAACTTTTAGCCGATGATCGTCAAAGAGAAAAAATGGAATCTGATGGATTCGAAATTTTTAGAAAACGAGATATAAGAGATATCCTTAGCAAAGTTTTGTAGGAAAAGGGGACACTAATTTTTCTCCAAGTTAATTGGAGTCATATCTCAATGAATGCTGGCCTCAAACTGCATAAACTGCTTTTGCAATAAACTTGGCAGCCGTTAAAAAAGCAATCATGGTTTCAAACAAACTCAAGTCAGGTGTGACCCTCTCAGCCATGCAAGACTCGGTACGCGCCCAATGACTCAACCCGGTCGAAACGACCCCTGCCCCTGCGGCAGCGGCAAAAAATACAAACACTGCTGCCAGGCCAAAGACGCGGCGCAAGCCGCCAAAGAACGACCCGGCGCTGGAGCTGCTGACGCACATTTCCACTGCCACCAGGGCCATGTGCTGCGATCGCAAGGCAGGCTGAACGAGGCCATCCAGTGCTACCAGCAAGCACTACTGATCCAACCAGGTTTTGGTGAAGCCCATTTTTGCCTCGGCGATACCTTTCAGGCGCTGGGGCGCTTTGACGAAGCACTGGCGAACTACCAACAGGTGCTTTTGCGCCAGCCAAATCTGGTCGAGGCGTATTGCAATATGGGCATCACGCTCCAGGCGCAAGGCAAACTTGACGAGGCCATAGCAAGCTATCGCAAAGCACTGTCGCTCAGACCTTCTGTTGCCGAAGCCCACACCAATCTGGGCAATGCGCTGCAAGAACAAAACCGGCTGGATGAGGCTATCGCCAGCTACCGCAAGGCATTGTTCCTCAAGCCATCCATTGCCGAGGCCTGGTACAACCTGGCCAACGCGTTGGGCGCCCAGTCCCAGTTGGATGAGTCTGTCCATTGCTACCAACAAGCGCTTTTGCTCAGGCCAGACTACGTTGATGCCCATTGCAATCTTGCCACGACACTGGTGGCTCAGGGCCATATTGACGAGGCTATTGCAAGCTACCGCCAGGCTCTCCTGCTAAAGCCTGATTTTGCCGATGCGCACAGCACGCTCTTGTTCAACATGCAATATTCAAGCACCTGCTCGCCAGCGGAAATGTTTCGTGAACACCAGCGCTATGCAGAAACTTTTGAAGCGCCGCTCAAGCCCTTCTGGCAAGCGCACGTCAACAGCCGGGAGCCCCTGAAACGGCTCATGGTGGGCTATGTCTCAGGGGATTTTTGCACCCACGTAGTGGCATCTTTCTTCGAGCCGATTCTGGCCAGCCACGACCCATCGCAGTTCGAGATATTTGGCTACTACAACAGCGCACAACGCGACAGCCATACCGACTGGATTGCAGCCCACATGGACCACTTCACGGTCTGCAACACCCTGTCCGACGATGCGCTGGCCGAGCGCATCCGTGCCGATGGCATCGACATTCTGGTGGACCTGTCGGGGCACACTGCAAACAACCGCCTGCGCGTATTCGCCCGAAAACCCGCACCAGTGCAAGTCACCTGGATCGGTTACCCTGGCAGCAGCGGACTAACGGCCATGGACTACCGCATTACCGATGCCTGGCAAGACCCGCCGGGCCAGACCGAGGCTTACCACAGCGAGACCCTGGTTCGCCTGCCCGGTGGCGCGCTGAGCTTTCAGCCCGAGTCAAACCTGCCCGCGGTCAATGCGCTACCCGGCTTGAGCGCCGACGGGCTGGTTTTTGCCTCACTCAACAACCTGAGTAAAGTCAACCCGGCCGTGGTCAATTTATGGGCGCGTATCCTGCACGCCTTGCCCAATGCAAGGTTAATGCTCGGCAACGTCAACGACAGCCGTATCGAGCAGCATCTTCTTGGCTTGTTCGACCAGGCAGGCATTGGGCCGGCGCGTCTGATCCTGAAACCAAAGCTGCCCATGGCTGATTTCCTGGCCTTGCACCATCAGATTGACATTGCACTCGACCCGTTTCCCTACAACGGCGGCGCCACCACCATGTATGCACTGGCGATGGGTGTGCCGGTGATCACCCTGCCAGGTCAGCATGCGGTTTCGCGCTTTAGTGCTGCCGCCCTGTCGCGGGTTGGCCTGAGCGAGTTCATCAGCCACACCGAAGACGAATATTTGCAATGTGCTCTTAAATATGCGCAAGACCTGCCAGCCCTGAACCAAATCAGGCAATCACTGCGCAAACGCATCATTGGCGCGGCCTGGGAGCCAGCCAATATCACCCGCTCGCTGGAAGCCGCTTACCGCGACATGTGGCAAAAATGGTGCGCTCAATGACCAAACCCGACCGCAACGACCCCTGCCCTTGCGGCAGCGGCAAAAAATACAAGCACTGCTGCCAAGCCAAAGACGCGGCGCTGGCTGTAAAAGCACGCGCTGCCAGGGCGTTTATTCCCGGCACGCTGCAAATGGCCATTGGGCAGCAACAAAGCGGCCGCTTATCGACAGCCAAAACGCTGTACCAACAAATATTGCAGGCCGACCCTGGGCACCCCGACGCGCTGCAGCTGCTTGGCCTCATTGAGCATCAGCAGGGCAACAGCAGCAAAGCCATTGAACTCATCGGGCAAGCCATCCAGGCCCGGCCAACTGACGCCAACTTTCACTTCAACCTGGGCAATATGCACCAGGACCTGGCCCATTGGGACGAAGCCATTGCCTGCTTTGAGCAAGCACTGGCCTACAAACCCAATGCCATCGATACCCTGCTCGGGCTGGGCACAGCGCACAAGGCCAAAGGCCAAATGGACGAAGCCATGGCCTGCTACAAGAAAGTGCTGACGCGCCAACCAGATCACGTCGCCGCGCACTACAACCTGGGCAATGCGTTGATGGTGCAAAATCAGTTCGAGCCCGCGCTGGCCAGCTACCGCGACGCCCTGCGGCTACAGCCAAACAATGATGTCGCTGGCAGCAACCTGTTGTTTACCCTGCAACACCTCACAACCATCACGCCCGATGATGTGTTTCGCGAGCACCTGGGCTATGCCGAACGTCTTGAAGTGCCGCTCAAGCCCTTCTGGCAGCCTCACACTAACAGCCGCGAACCCGCGCGGCGCATCAGGTTGGGCTATGTCTCTGGCGATTTCCGCCAGCACGCAGTTGCTTATTTTATTGAGCCCATCCTGGCCTGCCACGACAAATCCCGGTTTGAGATTTGTGGCTACTACAACAGCAGAGTCATCGACAGCAGTACCGAGCGCATTACCGCTCACATGGACCACTGGCTGGTCTGTAGCGACATGACCGATGACCAATTGGCCCAACGCATCCGCGCTGATGGCATCGACATTTTGGTCGATCTGGCCGGTCATACCGCGCTCAACCGCCTGGCTGTCTTTGCCAGAAAACCGGCACCGGTGCAAGTCTCTTACATAGGTTACCCCGACACCACCGGCCTCTCAGGCATGGACTACCGCATCAGCGACCCATTGTTAGACCCGCCAGGCCTGACCGAGCGCTACCACAGCGAAACACTGGTGCGCATACCCGGCGGCATGGCATTTCGGCCTGACGATGGCGCGCCAGATGTGAACGCTCTGCCAGCCCTGACATCAGGCGAACTGGTGCTGGCCTCGTTCAACAACTTGCGCAAGCTTAACCCGGAGGTCATTCAACTATGGGCGCGCATTCTGCACGCCTTGCCACAAGCACGGCTGATGCTGGGCAATGCGCTCGGGGCCGAAACTGCGCCACGCCTGACCCGCCAGTTCGAGCAAAACGGCGTTGCGCCTGAGCGCCTGATCCTGCTGCCAGCATTGCCCATGGCAGACTACCATTTGATACACCATCAAATCGACCTGGCGCTCGACCCCTTTCCCTACAACGGCACCACCACCACCATGCAAACGCTGTATATGGGTGTGCCCGTGATTACCTTGGCGGGCAACAATGCCAAGTCCCTTTGCGGTGTTTCATTGATGTCGCGCGTGGGCCTGCCCGAATTCATTTGTCATAGCGAAGACGAGTACGTGCAATGCGCCGTGAAGTTTGCCAACGACCTGCCAGCGCTCAACACAGTGCGGCAATCGCTGCGCGCACGCATGGACGCACCAGCGTGCCAGCCCGCTACCATCACCCGCCACCTCGAAGCCGCCTACCTTGAGATGTGGCGCAAATGGTGCGCGCAATGAACGTGAACGGCTTCATCGCACTCCGGCCAGCACGCCTTGGCGTAGTGTTGCTGTTCTTTTTTCTCCAGCAAATTCGCGACTTCGACGTTTGGTTCTACATGGTGGTCGGCCGCGAAGCCGTCGCGCGTGGCGCGCTGCAAGACACCATCAGGAACAAGACAGGGTGAAAACCCCATCAAAGTTTGAATCTACGGCTGCAATCTCTCCGACTTTTGCATCACTGAATTTATTGCTTGCCCAAAGGGGGCGTACATGTACGCAATGACGGCCACCGCTACCGTCATGCGGTGCACCAGCTCTGCCACATCTCGCGGTAAGCGGCTTCGAGTTGGCGGGTGATGGTGGCGGGCTGGCATTGTGGCGCTGTCATGCGCGCGCGCAGTGAGTGGCGCACAGCGTTAAGCGCGGGCAGATCGTTTGCAAAGCGGATGGCGCACTGCAAGTACGCGTCTTCGCTGTGCGCAACGAACTCTTCCAGGCTAACCCGCGACAAGTGCGCCGCGCACAGGCGCGCTACAGGCTGTTCGCCGGCCAGCGTGATGACCGGCACGCCCATCCATAGCGAATGCATGGTGGTGGTGCCGCCGTTGTACGGAAACGGGTCGAGCGCGATGTCAATCTGGTGATGCAGCGCCAAGTACTCGTCCATGCCCACGCGAGGCTGCAAGATGAGCCGCTCGGGGGCAATACCGGCTTGACTGAACAACTCAACAAGCCGCTGGCGAATGCCGCTGTTCATCACGTTGCCAAGCATCAGCCGCGCTTGCGGCAAAGCTTGCAAAATGCGCGCCCACAAGTTGATGACCGCCGGGTTCACCTTGCTCAGGTTATTCAGGCAAGCAAAGACCAGTTCGCCCGAACTGAGCGCTGGCAGTGCGTTGACTTCTGGCGCGTTGGGTTCGGGCGCAAACGCCATGCCGCCCGCAATGCGCACCAGCGTTTCGCTGTGGTAGCGCTCGGTGAGGCCCACCGGGTCTTGCCAGGGGTCGCTGATGCGGTAGTCAATAGAAGTCAAACCGGTGCTGCCAGGGTAGCCGATGTAGGTGGCTTGCACGGGCGCGGGCTTGCGGGCAAATACCGGCAGGCGATTGCGCGCGGTATGGCCCGACAGGTCAACCAGAATGTCAATGCCGTCGGCCCGAATGCGCTGCGCCAATTGCTCGTCGCTGAGGTCGGTGCAGCCCACAAAATGATCCATCTTGGCCGCAATTCGGTCAGTGCCGCGGTCGCGCGCGGTGAAGTTGTGGTAGCCGTAAATCTCGAAACGGGCTTTGTCATGGCAGGTCAGTATGGGTTCGAGGAAGTACGCCACGGAGCTGTTGCAAAAATCACCCGAGACATAAGCTACTTTAAGCCGTCGTTCAGGATCGCGGTTGTTGGCTTGTGGCTGCCAAAAGGGTTTGAGCGGCGCTTCAAATCGTGCTGCGTAGCGCTGGTGTTCGCCAAACAGTTCTGCGGGTAAGCAGGTGCTCAAGCTTTGCATGGCAAACAGGAGGTCGCTGTAGGCGACGGCACTACCGGGCTCCAGTTCAAGTGCTTGGCGATAGCTGGCAACGGCCTCGTCAAGATGGCCTTGCCCCAGAAGCAGATCGCCCAGAAACGTGTTGATGCCGGCCATGGCAGGATCGATCAGGAGGGCTTGGCGGTAGCTGGCAATCGCCTCGTCTGGCTTGTTGAGTGAATGAAGCACAAAACCCAGATTGCCGTGTGCCATGGCGTCGTTGGGCTTGTGCACCAGCCCCCGGCGGTAAATTTCAACAGCTTCGCCGAACCGGCCTTGGTCTTTGAGCGCATTACCCAGGGCAAATAGCGCATCAACCGACTCCGGCTGGCGCAACAGGGTCTGCCGAAAGCACGCGATGGCCTCATTGGGTTGCACCAAGTCGAGGTACAGAACGCCCAGGTTGAAATGGAAGGCGGGATCAGCGGGGCGCGTCGTGATGGCTTGCTTGATCAGGGCTATGGCGGTGGCACTGTTGCCCTGCTGGTGTTCAATCAGGCCGAGCAAATGAAGCGCATCGGGGTGGTTGGGGTCAGCTTGCAGAATTTGTTGGTAGAGTGCCTGCGCTTGGGGCAAGCGGCCATTTTGGTGATGTTGGATGGCAGTTTGCAGCGCGTCGGGAATGAGCGCCGTGTTGGCGTTGGCGAGTGGTGCCTGAACTTTGCGCTCGCAGCAATGTTTGTACTTCTTGCCGCTGCCGCAAGGGCAAGGGTCGTTGCGGCCAGGCTTTGTCATTGCGCGCACCATTTATGCCACATGTCGCGGTAGGCTGCTTCTACCTGGCGGGTCATGTCAGCATGGTTCCAGTAGGCTCCATGCATGCGCTGGCGCAGTGATTGCCGTATGTGGTCGAGGCCCGGCAAGTCTTGTGCCCAGCGAATTGCGCACTGCAGGTACTCGTCTTCGCTCTGACAAACAAAGCCGGGCAGGTCAACGCGCGACATCATCGAGACACCTGAGCGTGACGAGGCGTTGTTGCCCGCCAAGGTAATGACCGGTACACCCATCCAGAGCGAGTGCACGGTGGTGGTGGTTCCGGGGTAGGGAAAGGGGTCGAGCCCCACATCAATCTGGTGATGCACCGCCAGGTACTCGCCAATGGCCAGGCGCGGCTGCAGTATCAGGCGCTCGGCGCTGATGCCGCACTGCTTGAACATGCCGATCAGGCGCTGCTTTATGGCACCCTCGACGACGTCGCAGAGCATCAGCCGGGCGTGGGGCAGCGCACCAAGAATCCTGCTCCAAAGCTTGACGACCGCCAGGTTGATTTTGTCCATGCGGTTGAGTGAGGCAAAGACAAAACTGTTTGCGGTCAACGCCGGCAATGCATTGATCTCGGGCGTGTTGGGCTCGGACTGATAAGCCATACAACCTGGCAGGCGCACCAGGGTTTCAGTGTGGTAGCGCTCTGACATGCCCGGTGGGTCCATCCAGGCGTCGGTAATGCGGTAGTCCATGGCGGTCAGGCCGGAGCTGTCAAGGTAGCCGATCCAGATCGCCTGAATGGGCGCAGGCTTTCTGGCAAACAACGGCAAGCGGTTCAGCTCGGTATGGCCCGACAGGTCGATCAGAATGTCGATGCCGTCGTCACGAATGCGCTCGGCCAGTTGCTCGTCGCTCAGGTTTTTGCAGACGAGCCAGTGATCCATATGGCTCACAATTCGTTCTGTGTAGCGGTCATGCACGGTGTGGTTGTAGTAGCCATAAACCTCGACTTGAGATTTGTCGTGGCAGGCCAGAATGGGTTCGATGAAAAAGGCCACCGAGTGCTGACGGAAGTCACCAGAGACATAGCCCACCTTGAGGCGCCGCCCGGGGTCGCGGTTGTTGCCGTGTGGCCGCCAGAGGGGCTTGAGCGGTGCTTCGATGTGTTCTGCGTATCGCTGAAGTTCATTGAAGATATCAGCAGGCAAACAGGTGGGCGTGTAATACATGGTAAAGATCAGGTTGTTGCGAACAACAGCGTGATCCGGCATAAGCAAGAGCGCATCGCGGTAAGTGGCGATTGCCTCGTCAAACAATCCCTGCGCTCGCAATGCTGTGCCCAGGCCATGGTGCGCATCTACAAAATCCGGCTGGCGCAACAGCGATTGCCTGAAACAGGCAATGGCGTTGTCCAAATCGCCAATATCCTGGTAGATGTTTCCCAGGTTGTAGTGAAAAATGGCATCAGCCGGTCGCGCCTGAATGGCCTGCCCGATGAGTTCAATGGCTTTGGTTCTGTTGCCGTGATGGTGCTCGATCAGGCCTAGCAGATGCAGCGCGTCGGCATGTTTTGGATCGGCCAGCAAAATTTGCTTGTAGAGCGCTTTGGCTTGGGGCAATTGGCCGTATTGGTGGTGCTGCATGGCGGTTTGCAGCGCGCCTGGAATGAACGCCGTATTGACTTTGGCGAGTGGTGCCTGAACTTTGCGCTCGCAGCAATGTTTGTACTTCTTGCCGCTGCCGCAGGGGCAGGGGTCGTTACGGCCGGGTTTTGTCATTCAATTGGGAGTTTCAATATTTCTTGGTTGAAGTGTGATCGACGCCGTGGCAGGCCAGCGTGCAGCTCTTGCCCACTGGGTCGAAGCTAATGGGGTTGCTGCCTGACTGCGTTACCACCGGGTTGCCCGCGATGTCCAGCGTTATGAAGTTGATGAGCCTGGTCTGGTTGCGCGAGCCATGCGCGTCGTGGCAGGTGGCGCACGATGTCGGGTAGCTTGGGTTGACGGCGCTGCTTAGGTGCTTGGCATGTGGAAATTTGTTGGGCAAGATGGTGTTCAGCAAATCGTTTTGGTCATGGCATTTGTAGCACATCGCAAATTCGATGGCCGACTCCGCCACTACACTTTCGGTGTTGTAGTTACGCTCCAGCAGCGGCGCATAGTTTGACCCGTGCGGGCCGGCCGGATTGTTGCTGCCCGCCGTCACGCCATCGTTGTTGTGGCAGCTGCCGCAGCCAATGCGGCTCAAATACGTCAGCCCCTGGCCTGCTACAAAGCTCTCATCAGGGATAGTCCAGTTTTTGCCCGCCGCCGCTACCGGATGGTAAGACGCGTTGCTCGGGTTGAACTCCAGCCGCACATTGCGCACATTGTCCAAGCGCGTGAACCCAAGCGTGGTGGCCTGGCTCAGGCCTTCGCCGTGGCACTTGTAACAAACCTCTTGCTGATACTGTGCTGGCGCTACCAGATTATTATCCTGATCAATGCCGCGCACGCCTTTCAGTGGCCCGGTGACATTGGGCACCGCAGCAATGCTGTTATCGGCCGCGTGGGGGTTATGGCAGTCAACGCAAGCCACGTGCCGCGCCATCAGACTGGCATCTTCCTTGGGCTTGTGGGTCCAGGGGTCGATGTCGATCGGGTGGCTCGACGGCTTGGCAAACTCAATGGCCAAATTAAAGTTCGGGTTGGCCACCTTGCCGCTATGGCACACAGTGCAATTGGCAGCCTCGCCGGTTTGCGCCAGCAAGCCCTCGCCGTGGCCAGCGGCATGGGGTCGATGGCAACCCATGCAGGCATTGTCTTTCACCGTGGTGTAGCCGCCGCTGGGCCAGGGGTTGGTGTCGGTGCCGGGAGTGCCGATCCAATCGGCATCCGAGGTGGCATGGCGGGTACCAGCCCAGCCTGTGGGCTGATGGCAGGTGGCGCACAGCGCGCCTCCTATCGGGTCATAGCGCATGAACATGGGGCGATCCACATGCGCGTCGTGGCAACTGGTGCACTGCATTTGGCCACTCGCATCCAGGTGCATGGTGCCGGGGTCCGCCAGTGGGTCGACCAATTCGCCCCGCGCATCGGCCAACTGCTTGTTGTAAAAAAAGGAAATGGGGTGGTCGTTGGACAAATCGGTGCCAAGCACGCCGGCTCCGGTGAGCTTGCCCAACGTGGGCTGCACACCACCGGGCGGTCGCAGCAGCGTGCCCATGGCCAGGGTGCCGTCGTGGCACGACAGGCACAAACGTGAGCTGCCCGTGGGCTGCTTTGGCTTGGGATCGGCCTTGAGTGTTGAACTGTCGTAGGGCGTGTAGTTGGTGACGGCTGACAGCGCACGGTTCCACAACGGTCCGACCGGACTGGCGTTGTGCGGCGTATGGCAAAACACGCACAGGCCGGTGGTCTCGGTCGCCTTAAACGTGAATTTACCGGTTGGTGTCAGGTTATGTTTGCTGCCGGCAACGCCGGCGCGGGCCGTTGGCGACCACGCAAGCAGGCTGATGACCGAGCCGCCAAGCAGCAGCGCCAGCAGCATGGCCAGGACACCGGCCGGATTGAATTTGATGTTCATTTGCTTGACTCCTTTGCCGTCGCCATGGCGCCCTGGAACACCTGCACGCGCTGGTTGTAGGCATCGGCCACATAGACTTTGTCCTGATCCGAAATAAAAATACCCCGCGGCATCATCATTTGGCCCGGCTGCTCGCCGCGCTCACCAAAGGCCAACAACAACTGGCCGCTTTGGTTAAAGATCTGCACCAGGTCAAACAGCGCATCCACCACATAGTAGTGCCCGCCAGCGTCCACCGCCACGCCCTTGGGCGCGGAAAAGTCGCCACTGCCATTGCCATGACGGCCGAACTTCCACAAGAAATCGCCGCTCTGGCTGAGCGCCTGAATGCGAAAGTTCAGCGCGTCAGTGACGAGCAGTGTGCCACCGGCATCGAGCGCCAGGTGCGTGGGGTAATTGAACTGGCCGTCGCCGCGACCGCTCTCGCCCATGTGGCGCACCAGCGCACCGTTGCCGTCAAACACTGTGATGCGGTGGCGCTTGCTGTCGAGCACATAAAGCCGCCGCGTGGCCTCGCTCCAGGCCAGCGCCGCCGGGCGCTCCAGCCCCTGTGTGGCAAAGGTGCGCAACAGCGCGCCAGAGCGGTCTACCAAAAACACTTTAGCCAGAGCCGTGTCGGCAACAAACACGGTGCCGTCAGCGCGCAGCGCCAGTGCCACCGGCGACACCAGCGCCTCGCCGCCAATTGCTTTCAGCTGCGTCGCGCGCTTGTCTGGCCGGTCCAGCATCCACAGCGACTGCGTGCCGGGGTCGGCCACATACAGCACGCCAGCCGCCTCGGCCACGGCCGACGGCCGCACAAACTGCTGTGCGCTCGCGCCGGTCAGGGCGTCGCCCAGGCGCTGCAGCCAAGTGCGCTCAATGCCCCAATCTTGCGCACCGGCCACACTTTGCAGGTAGCGGATGCGAGGCTGCTCAGGCGCCTTGGGCCAGACCAGCGCGGCCAGGCTGGCGGCGTCCATGGGCGGCGTGAGCACAGGCGTGCTACAGCCGCCAGCCAGCAACAGCAGCAGCGCCACGAGCCAGTTTTTAAACAGCGTGATCAATAGAATCTCCTGGTGACTGCAATTTGAAAGGACTGATTGTTGACAGTCCTGCCCCCGCTCTTGAATTGCACAAGCGACGCATTCGCATTCAGAATTAGTTTGCCAAATTGAATGCCGGTATTGGCGCCAAGTTCCATGGCTGTCTGGTCAGGGCTCACTTTGTCACTACGGGTTTTTATGGCGGCATAAGCACTGTTCTGCCAGCCAGTGGGTGTGTTCCATTGAACCCTGCCGCGCAAATTTCGCGTGCCGCTCTGGCGCGCCGTCGTTAGATAGTAAATATCATTTGCAGCGGCCGTGAGCGAGAGGCGCCAGTTGTAACTGCCATAACCCTCTTGCTCTGGGCGCCATGACATGTTGGCACTCACGTTGCGTGCATCGTAGTCTTGTAGCGTGGCGCGGTACCTTATAAAACTTGCCGCGCCCATCAGGTCTATTTCGCGCACCCGCCTGCTGCCCTGGAAGCTCAAACTGGTGGTGTCATCCTGCAGCGAGCCCAGCAACCCGCTGGCAATGTGGCGCGTATGCCGGGCGTTGGCAGCTGTCTGCGTGCCAAGCCAGGCGCCTTGTAGATTGAGCCAGACGCTGGCAGTGTCATCGCGCGTGCTGCTCACAAACTTTAGATCCCCGGCCAGCGGCGTGAGCTGCGATTGCTGATGCTGGTAAGAAGCCCCAAACCAGCCATAAGAAACTGTAGCACCATAGCCCAGGTCGCGGGTTTCGTAAGTCACGTTGGCATCAAGCTGGTAGGTGTAACTCACCTCTAGTCTGCGGCCTGGTCGCCATGGGTAGTTGGGGTCATTGGGGTCGTTGCCCAAATCATAAACGGGCTCGATGCGCACAAAATTGCCTTCTTTCACAATTCTGTAGTCCGCCACACCGCCCTCGGGCAGCTCAGGGACAAGCGTCACGGTCTCACCCGTTTGCTCGTTAAAGCTAACAACCTGGATGCTGCTGTCAATGACAAAAGCCTTTCCCAACAGGAAACCTGGCAAGGCTATAGCGGGGCTGTCAGCGGGTGCAACAATATGCACTTCGCGATCGACCTTGTTGCTGTCGCTGCTCAGCGCATTCGTGTTGTGACTGTAGCCGCCCGACCAGCTCAGGCTCAGACTCCCCTGGCCGGGCAGGCTATGAGAATAACCTTGGCCAGCACTGCCACCGTAAGACGTCTGTGAACCATTGGGCACAAAACTCTGGTTGACGTTCATGGCAAGCGAGCTGCCAAGGTTTTGGTACAACTGATGCGACAGCGTTGCTGTGCCTATGTGGTCGCTTCTTACAAAGCTCGTTGGCGCGCCTACAACCCCGACAGCGTCCACTGCGCCTGCAGTGCCCAGCTCTTGCCGATTGAACTCATAGGTGTAACTGCTCGACAAGTTGCGGTAATGGTCAATGTGCAGTTTTGCATCAGCTTCCAGTGTATTGTTGGGCAACCCGCCGCCTAAGGTGTTATAGACCAAGCTGGAACTAAACTGGCGGTTGAGTCCCGGACCAAAGTCATGGCTGTAGCCAAGACCGATGGCGTGGTTGCGGCGACTGGGCTGCAACGCTTCCGCAGAGCCGGCTTCTGCAAGAGAATAATTAAAGCTCAGGTCTGCATTGATAAAGCCCTTGCTGGCCGCAAAGTTCAGCATGCGTTGCGAGCCTTCGGAGTGATAACTATTATCAAGAAAGCGGGAGGTTGACGAACTTTTGCTCTGGGCTAACGCAAGCGAGGCGTTGAACCACGGCAGCCCCCAATCTTTCAGCACGCTTTTCTCTGTGAGCATCAGCTGGAGGCCCACATTGTCAGACACCCCGGTGGTGCGCCCGCCAAAGGACTGCTGTGTGTCTATTTGCCGACGATCGGCGTAAAACCTGCCGTTATAGGGTTTTTCCCTCAAAAAGATGGCTTCCAGGTTGTAGCCAAGCCCCTGGTTTGAATAGCCGCTTGCTGAAACGCTGTCGTCTGGGGCCGAGCTGCTGAGATTGAATTGGTTAAGATCAAGGCTCAAGCCAAGGTTGATCGTGACCAGGCGCGGGTCCAGCACATAAAGTTTGGTGCCGTTGAGGAAAAAACTTTCGACTGTGCTCCTCGACGATGCGGTGGAAGCGCCGCCCGCGCTTGACTCGGCTGACGTGTTGGTTTGGGCATAGCGCAGCCCGAGGGCCCCTGTCCAGGTGCCGCGACCCACCTGCCAATTCAGCGCCGCCCACGCCGGTGTTTGCAGCGCACCAGACATCAGGATCAGTGTGAATAGAGCTGGCGAGCCAGGCAACAGCCTCATTTTTTATGACATCGTGCACAGTAATCAAAGCTTACGCCAAAGCCCAAGCCGGGCGCGCCATTATGACAGGCACCACAGTACTTGCCCTCATCGATCGCCGCCATGGTGATGGCCGCACTGCCGAGTTTCATCTCAAAACCCATTTTTTTGTTGTGACACACATAGCACTTGAACTTGACACGGTGATTCCAGTGCGAAAAGATGGCTGGCGGAAAGTCTTCGTCACCCGTGGTTTTGCGCTCAAACCGCAAGTCGCCCAGCACCTCTGCCTGGGCACCCAAAGCCAGCCCGCACAACAGCAAGACAGCCATGAGCCGCAGCAGCAGTGTTTTCATGATTTATTGGTATCCGGTTTCTTGATCGGCTTGTGGCAACCCTTGCAGCCCGAAGGCTTGGCCAGCGCCACCTTGTCATGGCACACGCCACAATACTTGCCCTCGTCAATGGCGTCCATGGTAATTTTGGCGTTGCCGGCCTCGCGTTTGAAGATGGCATTATGGCAGTTGCTGCAGGTGAGCCACTGGGTGTGCACTTTGTGCGAAAAAATCACCATCCGGTTGGGTTTGCCCGAGGTGGACAGCTCAATGTCGTCGTCAGACGTTTTGCCAATATCTTCGTCCTTGTCATTGATGACGCCACGTGGCGCAATGAGTTTGGTCTCTAGCGCGGCCGTCCAGTCGATGTTTTCTTCATCGTCTTTGGGCAATTGCGCAAAAATTTGGGGCCAGTTGGGTGGTGGCCCCGCTTTGGCGATGGCCTCATATTTTTCCAGAACCGCCTTGGGCACAATAAATACAGGGGGAGGCGGCGGCAAGCTGCGCCGGGCTTGGCGAGGTGGTGGCGCTAAGGACTGCGCCTGTGCTGGCGGCGGCATGTCGAACAGCACTGCCATCAAGGGCGTGGAACTGCTACAGGCTGCCAGCAAGGGCAGCAGCAGCGCCAGCTGCAACACACGGTAGCCAAAAAAGCGCAATTGCGCAGGCCGCGCGAGTGGTTCAAAATAAGCCATGGCACATCAGACTTGTCAGTAAAAATGCATAAGACAAGAACCATCTGTAAATGGTTCCACAATTCAATTGAAAAAGGGCGCTGACCCGCAAGTCAGCGCCCTCCATGGTGGCAATTAAAGAATGCCAGAAGCTGTGCTTAGTTTATTACAGCGAGTCGCCATTGGTGTGGCACTGCACACAGATGTAACCATCTGCCACGGTCGAGCCTTGCGCTCTGCCGCGCAACATCCAGTCGTCCGCAGTCTGCTTGTTGTGTGGGTCATGGCATGAAGAACATTCAATACCGGTGTTACCGGCAACAGGGCCAGCCGTCGGGGCGGTGCTACCAGCTTGATTGTATAGCTTGACATACGAATTCTCAGAATTGGCATTCGTTATGTAATGGACGCCAGGAGTACCGGCTTTAGCACCGCCAACCGTGGTCGCACTCACCTGGTGCGCTGCACTGGTAGGCCTGTAACCACTGACAACTGCAGCTGTGGTTACGCCGTTGTAAATGGCGCCTGCCTGGTCAGGGTAGGGAATACCAACAGGGTGTGTGCCGACAATGTTGCCACCCGAGCCGATGACAAAGGCTGGCCTTGAGTCAGAACCGGAAAAGGTTCCGCCGGGAACTTGACCGACCTTGAAGGTGTTGTAAACGACGTTATTTTTGCCTTTGTACCAGGCGACGTCACCAATAGCGACCGAAGCGTCGTGGCAAGCCAGGCACTTGACCGATGGGCCCGCGTTGGTTGCTGCGCCATCCAGAGTGGGATAGGATGTGCCAGCAGCGGTCTTGGCCTCATCCCAAGTGTAGGTTTGGGTGATTGAGCGCCTGTTCCACAACAGAGCAGTTTTTACTGCACTGTGCGGCGTGTGGCAGTAGGTGCACAGACCGACGGCCACTGTTCCTGCTGACGGAATGAAATTGGCGCGATTAATGAAGTCGTGACGACCGTTGATCAAGCCAGCGCCACCATCCGATGCAATGGCGGCTCCGCAGGTTGCCAGCGCCATGCTGACAGCCAGGACACTTTTTAAAACTTTCATGACTAAATACTCCTATGTTTGAATTTACTGTCCCGGTACAACCCCGGACGTGATAACACAAGCAAGTAGCAGGCCAGATGCTGCTGCCACTGGGTAAAAACCGCATTTAGCCCGTCAAGGCACGCAAGTGGCCACGAAATGGTTTCGTTTTTGTAACCTGTTTCAGCAAACATTTGGGTCAATGTCACCTTTTTGTAACCTCATGAAAAAGGGCGCTGACTGCAAAGTCAACGCCCCGGCGGCAGGTGAATGCTGAAGGTTTATTTGGCAGGTGCGGCCGCTTCGGCTGGGGCCTGGTTGTCTTCGGCCTTGGTGTTGACGAGTTGGTACACATTGACCCGGTGGTTAAGCGCATCAGAGACATAAATGCGGTTATTGCGGTCGATGGTCATGGCCGTGGGGTTTTGCATGAGCCCAGGGTAGGTGCCTCGGCCAGCAAAAAACATCAGCATCTGGCCCTTGGGGTTAAACATTTGCACATTGCTCCAGGCAGCATCGGCCACATAAATATTGCCAAAGCTGTCAGCAGCGACGCCCTTGGGTTTGTCAAACTGGCCAAGGGCCGTGCCGCGTTTGCCAATGACCCGGACAAATTTGCCGTCAGGGTCGAACATCTGCACACGCGAATTGAGCGTGTCAGCCACATACAAATTGCCGGTGGCATCCACGTTAATGAAGGTGGGGAACAAAAAAGAACCCTCAATGGAACCAATTTGCTTGCCAATCTTGCCCAGCTGTTTGCCCTGCAAATCAAAAATCTTGACACTGTGCTCATCCGAATCGACCCGACCGCTGTCGGCCACATACAGTTTGCCGCGCGGGATGTCGATGGCCAGCCCGACCGGCCGGTTCATGGTGGGTTCGGTAATGAAGCGCAGGGGCTTGCCCGTGGGGTCGAATACGCTGACACCTTTTTTGAAGGTCTCGGCCACGTAAATGTTGCCGGCGCCGTCGAGCGCAACGCCCATTGGCCCCCCCAGCGGGGCACTCGGACCGCCAATTTTCAGAAAGCTTTTCTTCTCGAAGTCAAAGCCAAATACCGCCAATTGGGTATAGTCGGCAACATAAAGACGCTTGCCGTCTGCAGACACAGCCAGCCCCATGGGATCGAAAATTGTGTTGGTAGAAGAACTTACGCCAGCAACAAAGTTGAGCATGCTTTGGCTGGCGGTTTCGTTGATGCCCACGTCTTTGTCGCTCTTGAGCGTACGGATGAACTCGATGCGGGCCAGTTCAGGCGGTTCCGGCCAGACCAGGCGCGTCTCCTCTTTTGCCACCTCCGTGGCGCAACCGGCCATCAGCGCCACCAGGCCTGCCAGCGCCAATGCGCTAGCAGCACGAAACAGGCGCTGCTGCGCGTGACGGCGGGGTTGGCGTTGCGGTGCCGGTGCCGTATCAAGGTCATGGGCCAGGGTATGAGACAGGATGGTCATGTGTGTGCTTTCAAAAAAAAATTTGCTGGAGCTATTTTGCCATTTTCCAAAAAAGCCACTTGCCGGTTGGCGAGATAAATCGCTAATTGGCTGGGGCGGTAGGGATTGCTTCACTTGCGTTCGCAATGACCTGTTGCAGCGCCGCCAAGCTGAGCTGCGGGTACATCGGCAGGCTCAAGACCTCGCGGTGCAGTTGTTCGGCAACGGGAAAGTCGCCACTCTGGTAACCGGCATCGGCATAGGCTGGCTGCAAGTGCGGCGGGATGGGGTAGTGCACCAGCGTGCCAATGCCAGCTTGCGCCAGGTGCTGCTGTAGCGCGTCGCGCTGACTGGTGCGCACCACAAATAAATGCCACACCGGGTTGGCCCAGGCGGGCACCACGGGCAGCACCAAATCACTGGCAGCCAGGCCAGCAGCATTGGCCGGCGCGCTGGCAGCGTGGTCATCGAGGTGCGTCGGAGCACTGCCCGCCAGGCCATCAAGGTAAGCCTGCGCGAGCTGCTGGCGCGCGGCGTTCCAGGCATCGAGGTGCGGGAGTTTGACGCGCAGCAGCGCGGCTTGCAGCTCGTCGAGCCGCGAGTTGAAGCCTTTGAATTCGTTGTGGTACTTGGCGCGCGAGCCGTAGTTGCGCCAGGCCCTGAGCTGGTCGG
>Ga0210024_1001129_pt1 | contig 24310 bp, 21 predicted proteins | sample CryGeymeta201525_FD_183988 | JGI IMG/M metagenome (GOLD analysis project Ga0210024, IMG submission 183988) | Groundwater microbial communities from Crystal Geyser aquifers in Utah, USA - Crystal Geyser metaG 2015-25 (SPAdes) (version 2) | ecosystem: Environmental > Aquatic > Deep subsurface >...
CATTTTGGCGGAGGGTACAGGATTTGAACCTGTGCATCCCTTGCGGGATACGGGTTTTCGAAACCCGCGCGATTAGCCACTCTGCCAACCCTCCAAGCCTTGCTCAACGTATATTATAGCCTAAAGATGCAATTATCGGCTGGATCCCCGCCTTTCGACCAGAGGTCGATCGCCCTTTGGACGACGCGGGGATGACAGATCCAAATACTTGCTATTAATATACCATCTATGATATATTAGTATTGTTGACTTTAGATATTTATAATCGATACCTATGAGAACTTGGAAAAAACTAAAAGCGGAATTATTGCAAAATAAAACCGTTAAAAAAGAATATGTTAAATTAGCTCCTCGCTACGAGGTAATATCCGAATTATTATCAGTAAGAATTAAAAAGGGCATAACTCAAAAACAATTGGCAAAAAAAATAGGAACAAAACAATCTGCTATTGCCCGATTTGAGGCTGGAAATGTAAATCCCTCGCTTGGATTTTTAGAAAAGATGGCGGGGGCGATGGGGTATAAAGTGAATATCAGTTTAACAAAGTAAACTTCCAATACCGATAAGTAAGTATAAAACAGCTTTATAACGGTCTAAAACATATAAAATGTGGCTTATAATCCCTTGTATTCTTCCTCATTATTTATTGAGATTAAGGGATGGATTGCGGTAACGCTTCGCTAGATCCTTCTCCCGACTAAGTCGGGATCAGGATGACAAAGCGGGCCTTGAAGTGATACAATGATAACTTGAAGTAATTGTTAAATTACATTTATTAATTTATTTTTTTATATTATGGATGAAAAAAAGGATGAAACAAAGTGTCCAAAATGTGGATCGGCACTGGGAGAGGTCGTTACAACGAAAACAGGCAAGAAACTGCAACGGTGCTCAACAGGATCATGGAACAGCGAAACACGCCAGACAGAAGGCTGTGATTTCGTTAAATGGCTTCCTTTTGAGCCTGAAACAATTGACGAGAAATGTCCTAAATGCGGAGAACCACTCGTTCTCACCATGACGCGCTTTAACAAAAAAATGAAGAAATGCTCGACATCCAAATGGGACGCGAAAACCAGAACGGCAAGTGGGTGCAATTTCTTTGAATGGGTGAAAGCACCTATCGAGGAGCTTGATGAAGATTGTCCGCAATGTGGAGCAAAACTGATAAAAACGCAGACAGCAACAGGAAAGAACATGAAGAAATGTTCCACTGGCGGATGGGATAAAGAAACACGGACCGTAACTGGATGCAGCTATGTTGAATGGCTTAAATAATCGATGAAACCACAGGAAAAACTGTTCGCGTATGGAGTGGAGCGGCTCACTTTTGGTGAGCTTTGCGCACTTCTCATCCGTACTGGACGTAGAGGGAAATCAGCACTCCAAATAGGGGAAGAACTTACTCCCCTTATTCATAAAAATAAAAATAACATTACCCCCGACATATTCAACGGAGTTCGTGGCATCGGGAAAGCAAAAATAAGTGCAATCTGCGCGGCGCTTGAGTTGGGGCATCGGCTGTATGGAAACAAAAATACCAATCTTATCGTAAGCCCAAAAGATGTGTGGCTTCTGATGAGGGATGAGGTACAGAAAAAGAAGGAATATTTCATCGTATTTTATCTCAATACACGAAATCAGATTATTCAGAAAGAAATAATATCGATTGGGTCGCTCAACACAAGCATTGCGCATCCACGGGAAGTGTTTGAACCAGCAGTGCGGCATCATGCGGGACAAATCATCCTTTCCCATAACCATCCTTCAGGAGACAGCACGCCCTCAAGCGAAGATATCGAGACAACCAAGAGATTAGTTAAAGCAGGAGAAATATTAGGGATAGAAGTGGTGGACCATGTAGTGGTGACTAGGGAAGAATTTGTAAGTATGAAAGAGAAAAAGTTGATGTAAAGGTTCATACAATTCTCGCATATGCCAGCAGCGGCGCCAGTGCACATCTTAATTTCCGCCTCACCCTCAACTCATCACCGTGCACAGGTCCGCGTGCTTTGGCATAGTGCTTCGAATTGTATGGACATATGTTAAAAAAATGTTACATTTAACTGAATGAAAAATGAAGAATTCATTAAGACAGTTTGGGAATATTATAAGAAAAATAAGCGTGCAATGCCGTGGCGGGAGGATATTTCTCCCTACAGCATATTTATCTCCGAGGTCATGTTGCAGCAAACACAAGTAGCGAGAGTGCTTGCTGCATATCCTCTATTCAAATCACAATTTCCCAGCTTCAAGGAATTAGCGGAGGCACATACAGCCATTCTCCTTGCTGCATGGCAAGGAATGGGGTATAACAGGCGTGCTTTATATCTTAAAGCTGCGGCTGGAATAGTTTGTACAAAATATGAGGGAGTTCTTCCTGAAGATAGAGTACTTCTTGATAACCTCCCAGGAATAGGATATGCGACCGCATGCTCGATTGCTGCTTTTGCCTTCAACACACCTGTAGTTTTTATTGAAACCAATATACGAAGAGTGTTTGTCCACCATTTTTTTTCTGATTCTGATGAGATATCGGATAGCGATATCCTTCTTCTGGTTGAAAAGACATTAGATAAAAAAAATCCAAGGGAGTGGTATTGGGCATTAATGGATTATGGAGCGTATCTAACGACACAGATAGATAATCCGAATAAAAAAAGTAAGCATTATGTGAAACAAAAGAAATTTGAAGGATCAGTGAGACAGGCAAGAGGTGCAATTCTAAAATATCTTTTGAAACGGCCATATAGTAAAGAAGAGTTGGAGAAAATATATACAGATGATGAACGATTGTTTACTGCATTGGAGCAGTTGGAGAAGGAGGGATTTATTGCCTCGAAAAAAGGAAGATATAATATCAAATGATTATAAGGGTATTCCGTATTTTGTGCCTTTCCTTAGCCAAGGAACTCGCACAAGGAAATTCGAGTGCTCAAACAGGCCTTGTCTACGTCAAGGCACAAAATACTCCATACACATTTAGCTTTTAACTAGTTTTTTGTAGAATATAGAATGACGAAAAAGAAACAAGTAGGAATTATTCTAGAGGAACTTAAAAGACTTTTCCCCGAAGCAAAAATTATGTTACGGTTTTCTTCTCCTTGGGAATTGCTTGTTGCGGTAATGTTGTCAGCTCAATGCACCGATAAAATGGTTAATAAAGCAACCTACCGATTATTCAAGAAATATCCTGTCCTAGATGATTATGTTACTGCTTCTCCGACAGAATTTGAGAAGGATATATTTTCTACCGGATTTTATCGGGCTAAAACAAAACATATCTTGACGACAGCACTGATAATTAAAACTGTCCATAAAGGATTGTTGCCTAAAACCATGGAAGAAATGATAAAGCTTCCTGGAGTGGGGAGAAAGACGGCAAATGTGGTATTGGGAAATGCATTCGAAGTAGTGGAGGGAATTGCGGTGGATACCCATGTGAGAAGAATAAGCCGCGTATTAAAACTCACAAGTCATACCGATCCTGAGAAAATAGAAAAGGACTTGATGAAGATTGTGCCCCGAAAAGAGTGGCTTCATTTTACCTATCTTCTCATAGAATATGGGAGAAAATATTGTACTGCAATAAAACATAATCATGCTGATTGTCCATTAACCAAAATATTAAAGCCCATCTCCAGATTCCGTCAAAATTGATAGCTTCCCGCCAGTGCTCAAAAGCTGCCAAGGCCTGCTGGCAGGCACTTTTTCCGCGCGTGTCGGGCCCCTTCAATTTTGCCACCTGTTCCGCTTGTTTGTCATTCCCGCTGCCGAGCGGGAATCCAGTCGATAATTCTCAATTCTAAAAAGTAAGAATAGGAAGGCTGAATTTCTTTACCTCGGGTTTTTTTGATGAATGGCAATCTGTGATAAGAGATGTCCCGAAATTCACTTTTCCTGAAGAGAGGATTTCATATAATTTTTTTGTTTTTGTGTGGGTGGTCGTATCCTCAAACAATGATGTTTGTGTCATGGTGGCATCTTCCAAGTCCGATATCGTACAACCGGTTGTGCGGTATTGATGAGAGGCGGAATAAATAGATTCAAATGTCTTGCGTAAATCCGCATGAATATGCAGAGGGAAAGCTGTTTTATTCAAAAGCTTGCAGGTAGCTGTCTGATAGATGAATTTTTGTGTCTTGAGAAACATGTCAACTCTTCCTACGGCATAGTTGTATATCCGCGCCTTTTTGAACGCATCTTCCACATGACCCAAAAGGCGTGCCCAAAGCAGTTCCTTGTCATTCGTAGGGGGAGTGAATGTCTCTGTCTTTGAAATTGATTTATACTCTTCTTTTTTACCCAGTTGTAATTCAAATATTTTTTTCCCCCGAAGCTCTTGCCAAATTTCATAATAGGGTTTTGAGAGGTGGGAAGTAACAAACTCTTCTGAAAGAAGCGCAAACTCAAGAGCCATTTTTATATTGCATTTTTCCAAATAAGCAGCAGTATTGGGGCCAATTCCCCATATATCTCGAGTTGTCCTGTTTTTAAGAAGATATTCTATATGTTTTCCCCGTACGGGCGTAAAGCCAGATGGTTTACGAAAGGAGGAAGCGAGCTTCGCAAGAGACTTTGTTATCGATAAGCCAATAGAAAAAGTAATATTCAATTTTTGTTCAAGCTCCTTTTTTATCGAAAGGGTGATTTCTTCATATGACTGTTTATGCATGCGTCGCAATCCGGTAATATCGACAAAACCCTCATCAATAGAATACTCTTCCACATAGGGGGAATATTTTTTCATGATGGAAAACATACGACTGGAAACAAGGGAAAAAAGATCGTAATCGGACTCAATGAAAAGGCATTCCGGACATTTTTTCTTTATCTCAAAATAGGGCATGCCACGGGTGACGCCAAATTTCTTTGCTTCATACGATATGGCAGTCGCTATGCCGCGCTCTCTTCCTGTAACGATGGGTTTGCCAATAAGGGAAGGGTTGACTGAACGCATGACAGAAGCGAAGAATGCATCGCCATCGATGTGAAGAATTGCTTGTGGCCAGGAGTAATGGGAGAACATAGATGGTTGGGTATATATTTTTTGCATTGCTCCATGTATTATTCTCTCGGTGCCGTGGACTCTGGCAAGGATGTCCAATGTCACCTCGAGAACAATACACTCCGCAAAAATATGTATTTATCCAATTAGTTAAACTTTCTTACAACAGCCTTTACTGTCCCAAAGATCTGAAGATCTTCATGGGGGTAAAAATCTGGGTATTTAGGGTTGGCTGCGACAAGATAATATTTGCGTGTCGTTCTATTTCTTCTCAATATTTTTAACGTCCATTCACGGTCAATCTGGGCCAAAACGATAGATCCAAGAGATGCATCTTTCTTGCGTTCAACGATAACAATATCTCCTTGGTAAATACCCACTCCCTCCATGGAGTCACCACTTACCTTGAGGAGAAACGAGGAGGTTGGGTCGCCGATAAGATAATCGTCCAGAGAGAGATATTCCTTATTTTCTTCGGCAAGGATAGGGAATCCTGCTTTAATAACTCCAAGATAGGGAAGAGCAAAAAGGCGAGATGTAGGAGCAAGTTTATTATGTATATCTTTTTGTAAAAAACCCTCCTCGATCCATTTATTTATCATCTTAAATACTGCATTTTTTGACGATACATTGAACAACTTCAACATCTCCGAATAGGAGGGGAGTCTTGTATGCTGTTTGTAAAAACGTTTGAGAGCTGATAAGCGGTCTTTCATAGTTCACAGTATAGTAAACATTCGTTCACCATGTCAAGAGGAAAATACTATAGAGTTATAAAGTATGGATATAGAAGACAAAAAATTATCTTGTCAACGACCGTGTACAAGATAAAAATTATTAATCTCTCCTTAGCGGTTTAATACCTCGCTGCTTGCAGCGAAATGTATTGTCATCCCCTCGGAGGAGGGGATCCAGTCTAAAATATCCTTTTTTTGAATTGAAATGAGAGTCTGGATTCCCGCCTTCGCGGGAATGACACACAGGATACCGCATAGCTTGCTGTGCGGTAGTATATTTTTTTGCGTTTGACTTTCTCTCTCTCTCTCTTTATCATGAATATATGTCTGCAAAAAATAACAAAATTTGTTTTAGTAAATCGGTGGGGATTATTTTTTTTGCGGTAGTGATAATTGGGATATTCACTTTCTTAACTTTTCAACTGACAGAACAGCCAACTTCAACAAATACTCGAGCCTCCATACCAAAAAAAAGCACCCAGCCTTCAAATACACTTCCTATAATTGGAGGAGAATTAGCAGGTGATGGGGAGTTTCCATTTTATGTTGTGCTATTAGACACCAGTGGATTCGCATTTTGTGGAGGAGCCTTAGTGGGAGAAGATTGGGTTCTTACTGCGGCTCATTGTATTAGTGGAGTTAAAACACTATTTGGAAATGATCCTTTAGACATAGAGGTTATTGTTGGTCTTGACCATCTTGATAAAGAATTAATGGCTCTTCATTATTCTGGAGTTGACAACGTTATTCTTCATGAAAATTATAATGATAGTGACAATAATTTGGTTAAAAAATACGATATTGCATTATTACATTTAAAAAATAAAACAGACAGAATACCCACGCTTTCATTATTTAATCCAAAAGGTGGGAAATATCTTGAAGAAATGGGAGCTGCTATGAATATTTCTGCTGATTCTATGGTTACATCAATAGGTTTTGGTGCTACGACAAATAGTGGATTTTCACCTGTTATTTTTTCAAATTATGGAAATCTTTCTACAGATTTAAAAAAACTATCATTGACAATACAAAAAAGGGGCCTTTTCGATTATCATGAAAGATTTTCTTTATATAGTTCAGGGCAAACTGCTCCAGGTGATTCTGGTTCTCCAGCTTTATTCAGATATAAGGATAGAATTTACCTATTAGGAATATGCTCTGCTGCGACAGTTGCGAGTCCAGAGATTTTTACTTCTGTAAGTCATTTTTTTCCTTGGATATACGAAAAGACTAGAATAGATGCTAATTCCGGCACTTACACAATAGACGATGAGAAATTGGAGAAAAAACCGATTCCTGTTTGTACTCAAATAACGACTATTGATAAGTGCGACAAGAAAGGTTATCTTTGTTCTTGGGATTCTTCTATCAATACATGTGTAAATAATCCAAAGGGAAGGTAAGTAATTGACTCAAACTAATATGACTTTGTCCGTAGGGAGAGGCCCGAAGAATCTGCTATAAGATATGTTGCTTTTCCATATTGGACAAAACCTGAGTTGGCAAATTTATTATGTGAGTCAAATTCAGCGAAGTGAGTGTGTCCACATAAGTACCAATGAGGAAACTGTTGTATTCTCAGCTTTTTCTTGATTGTTCTATTTGCTGCCTTAAGAATAAAATTATGAGGGCTTCCAAGGTATCTCACAAACAAATATTCAAATCGTTGGAATATAAAGTTCAAATATCCAAAGAATTTCCTTGAAATGGGCAGTATTCCATCACTCGCTGGATATAAGATATGTCCGTGTTCGACGTGATAGGTTAGTGATTTTAATTCAATAACATGGCTATCTTTTTGCGAAATGGAAAAGAGAGATGTACGTTCATCGCTAAAATGCTTTTTGTCATGATTGCCATAGAGGTAAATGGCTCCTTTTTTCTTTAATAACGGAAATAATGCATTCCACCTCGAAGAAATAAAACGGTCAAATGTAGTACTGTATCCATCCCAAAAATCCCCGTTTAAAATGATTTTTTCGAAAGAAGAAAACAAATTCTCTAGGAAGAGAAATTTTTTCTCATCAAAAACATGAGTGAGATGCATGTCCGAAACGATTAACGTTTTCATGCTTTTCCGGAAGAGCTTTTTTCTATCAGGTTTTTTAAGACGCCTTGAGGGACTTCCTCATAGTGGGAGGGCTCTATATACGAAATGCCACGTCCTTGAGTGAGTGACCGGAGTACTGTAACATACCCAGATAATTCGGACAAGGGGGCGTTTCCTCGAATAATAGTTGATTTGCCACGTTTGTCAGTACCTAATATTTTTCCTCTTCTACTTGATAAATCACCAATAACGACTCCCATGAAGTCATCCCCTACGGTGACTTCCAACTTCATGATGGGCTCAAGTAATGTTAACCCGGCTTTCTTAGCACCATCTTGCAGCGCAATGGCTCCCGCTACCTTGAATGCGATATCCGAGGAGTCTACGTCATGATAACTTCCATCAATGAGAGATACTTTCATGTCGGTCAAAGGAAATCCAAGAAGTACTCCCTTATCCATAGCCTCGATAACCCCTTTTTCTACCGAAGGGATAAATTCACTGGGAATTGCTCCTCCTTTAATTTTATTCTCAAATTTGAATCCTTCACCTCGTGCGAGTGGTTCCAATATAAGGACACAGTGGCCATATTGTCCATGACCTCCGGTCTGTTTTACATATTTAGTCTCTTGCTCAACAGTTTTTGTAATGGTTTCTTTATATGCCACTTGTGGTTTACCGACATTAACATTCATACCCATCTCTGTTCTCATACGATCTACCAGGACCTCAAGATGAAGTTCTCCCATGCCGGACATGATGGTTTGAGCCGTTTCATGATTGACCTTTACCTTGAATGTAGGATCTTCTTCGGCCAGTCGTTGTAATGTATAAGAAAGCTTTTCTTGATCGGCCTTTGTTTTTGGTTCGATAGCAAGGGAGATGACTGGTTCTGGGAACGTGATTTGCTCAAGGAGTATTTGATTATCTTCATCAGCCAAGGTATCTCCTGTTTTCAATTCCTTTGGACCAATGAGGGCAACAATTTCTCCGGCATACGCCTTGTCAATCTCTTCTCGGTTATTCGCATGCATGAGAATAAGGCGACTTACCCGTTCTCTCTTTCCCTTATTTACGTCATAGATATAGGAACCTGATTCCAATGTCCCAGAATAAATACGCGTATAGGTGAGTTTTCCTACGTGCGGATCCAGTTGAATTTTAAAAGCAAGTGCTGAGAACTTTTCCTCATTAATAAGCTTTCTTTCTTGAGGTTCTTCAGTTTTAGGATCGATTCCTTTTACCGTTTTTAAATCAGCAGGCGAGGGGAGATATTCGACGATTCCATCAAGAACTGGTTGTACACCTTTGTTCCGTAGGGACGTACCTGCATAAACAGGAACCACCTTGTAAGCAATAACTGCACGGCGCAACGCTGCCTTGAGCTCGGGTATTGATATTTCTGCTCCATTTAGATATTTATCCATGAGTGCGTCATCTGTTTCGGAAATTTGTTCCACCATTTTTGCTCGCATTTCCGCAGCTTTTGTGGCTAAATCGCTCGGAACTTCTGTTGTTGTATATTCAACACCTTTTTCATCTTTATCGTAGACAAATGCCTTCATGATCATAAGATCGATAACACCCGTAAATTCGTGTTCCTTGCCAATTGGATAGGTTACGATGATGGGATGTGCTCCAAGTCTGTCGGTAATTTCCTGTGTTGTTCCTTCAAAATCCGCACCCAATTTATCCATTTTATTAATGAAGCAAATACGAGGAATCTTGTATTTATCAGCTTGTCTCCATACTGTTTCAGATTGACTTTGAACCCCTTCTTCGGCATCAAAAACAACAACTCCCCCGTCTAGTACTCGAAGGGACCTTTCTACTTCTGCGGTAAAGTCAACGTGTCCAGGAGTATCAATAATATTGATACGGTATTCTTTCCAAAATGTTGTCGTTGCGGCGGAAACGATAGTGATGCCGCGTTCTCTCTCAGCTGGCATCCAGTCCATTTGTGTATCTCCATCATCAATATCGCCGATCTTATATGTTCTTCCCGTATAAAAAAGGAGACGTTCTGTCGTTGTTGTTTTTCCAGAATCAATATGAGCTATAACGCCAATATTTCGGATTTTGTCTAATGCAACGTTGCGATTTTTAGTAACAACACCTTGTTGAGCCATAGTTATAATTTAATCTAATCTAATGTAACATGTAACACAAAACATGTAACATAAAAAAGAACACCTGTGTTCCTACATAACACACAAAAATGTTATATGTTACATGTTATATGCTTCATGTTGCTTACCACTTCAAATGCGAGAAAGCCTTGTTTTGATCCGCAAGTTTTTCTGATTGAGCTCGTTTTGATACTGCCTGACCTTGATTTTGTGCGGCCTCTTTGAGCTCTGTATAGAGCTTCTCTTGGAACGTTCTGAACTCTTTATTTGATTTCGCTCGTGCAGCGTCCACTATCCATGTGAGACCAAGGAACAGTTTTCGTTCTCTGCGCACCTCAACAGGAACCAAATAGGAAGCTCCTCCCAATCTTCTTGGTTTTACCTCATGTTCTGGGGCAACATTTCCAATAGCCTTCTCAAGAGTCTCCACTGGCTCCATATTTTCTTTTTTAAATCGTTCCAACACTCCATATACAATTGTTTGTGAGGTTGTTTTTTTTCCTCCAATCATGAGATAGTTAATGAGTTTTGAAACTTCAAAACTATTATAGACTGGATCTTTTTTTGGTTGAGTTCTTTTATATGAATGTCTTGGCATATGATTTAATAATTATATATTAGGCCGCTTTTTTTACCTTTTCTTTTTTAGTGCCATATTTGGAACGGGACGTAGTTCGGCCGGTAACTCCAGCAGTATCAAACTTTCCTCGAACGATATGATATTTTACACCTGGCAAATCTTTTACTCTTCCTCCTCGAACGAGAACGATAGAGTGTTCCGCGAGGTTATGTCCAACACCTTGGATGTAGGCGGTAACCTCCATCTTGTTAGATAATCGAACCTTCGCCACTTTTCTGAGGGCTGAGTTTGGTTTTTTTGGTGTCATTGTTCGTACAACAGTGCACACTCCTCTTTTGAGGGGATTGTTCGTTTCAACATACTTACGGTCCAGCGCATTAAAGCTTGTTTTAAGGGCTGCTGCACGTGATTTCTTAACTCGTTTTTGTCTCTTGTGTTTCAAGAGTTGGTTGATTGTTGGCATAAGAATTTACAAACCTACTATAATATTTATCAATAAGTTCCTTAGTAACGGGAATTAATCTGCCTATTATAACATTTTCTTTCAGTCCCAGCAAGTTATCCGTTTGATTTTTAATTGCTGCATTGCTCAGAACCGATGTTGTCTGTTCAAATGAGGCGGCGGACAACCAAGAATCGGTATAAATGGCTGCTTTGGTAATACCCAAGATGGATACTTTTCCACTGGATGGTTTCCCACCGATGGCAAGCACTTTCTTGTTCTCTTCTTCAAATCGTATTCGGGAAACAACCTCATCCTTGATAAATGAAGTATCTCCTTCATCTTCAATAGCCACTTTATCGCTCATCTTTCGGATAATGACTTCAAAGTGCTTGTCATGAATGCCAATTCCTTGGGACTCATATACTTGTTGGACTTCATTTAACAGATATATTTGTGCAGCTTTGAGACCTTTTACCATCAAGACGTCATGGATGTTTAAGTATCCTTCTGAAAGTTGAGTTCCTTTGACAACCAAATCTCCATCTTTTACCTTGAGCTTTTGCATGGTGGGGACGATAAACTCCTCTTCTTTTTGAGTTGTATCATTGGGAATGATCTTGATCGTATATGTTTCTCGTTCCGTATCTTCCTGGATGGTTACTTTTCCATCGATGTCTGCGATTGGTGAAACAATTTTTGGCGTGCGTGTTTCAAACAATTCTTCTACGCGAGGAAGCCCTTGTGTAACGTCTGAGATAACGATACCTCCAAAGTGTCGGACACGCATGGTAAGTTGAGTTCCTGGCTCTCCGATTGATTGGGCAGCCATGACTCCAACTGGTACCCCAACTTCTACCAATCTGCCGGTTGATAAATCAATACCATAACACTTCTGGCAGACACCAAACTTGGAATGGCAGTGAAGAGGAGATCTGACCTTTACTTTCTTGACACCTTTTTTCTCAAGGTCCTCGATATTATATTCATCAAGTAACGTTCCTGTTTCTAATACCACTTTCTTGTGTTCATCCAGCGCATCTTGTAAGAGGAATCGGCCTTTCATGCGTGCTTTAAATTTATCTCCTCTGTCTTCTGATGTGGTAATTTTAAGTCCTTCATTTGTGGCACAATCTTCCTCACGAACAATCATGTCGTGGGAAACGTCAACTAGGCGGCGAGTAAGGTATCCAGCGTCTGCCGTTTTAAGAGCTGAGTCTGTAAGACCTTTTCGGGCTCCTCGGGCAGAGATTACGTATTCAAAAATAGATAATCCTTCTCGATAATTTGATTTTGTAGGAACTTCAATAATCTTTCCCATAGGATCAACCACAAGTCCCTTCATTGCGGAAAGTTGTTTGAGCTGTTCTTTCGAAGCGCGAGCTCCACCAGATTTAATAATCATTTTTACAGGATTCTCTTCATCAAGAATATCCCATGTTTTATTTGCAAGATTTTCTGTCGTTGCAAGCCATAGTTTATTGCTGTATCTTTTCTTTTCTTCTAGCGTAAGGAATCCTTGCTCATAATTCTTTTCAACTTTCATCACTTCTTTTTCTGTTTCTGCGATAATCGACTCTTTTTCATCAATAATTTTACAGTCAAAGACAGATGAGGAAAGCCCTCCCCCAACTGTCGCTCCCCAGAATCCTACTTCTTTTAGTTCATCAATAAGGGCACCGATTTTTTCATTATCATTGAAAATCTTCATCGCTTTCACGACAAGATCTTTAATGTCGACCGCTCGTATGTCAGAGTTAATGTAGCGAAGTTCATTGGGCAATCGCTGATTGACGAATATGCGGCCAACACTTGTTCGAAGCACTTTTCCCTCAATACTGACAAGAACGGGCTGTCTTAATGTTGCGACTCCAATGTGATATGCGCTGATTGCCTCATTTTCACTGGAAAAAATTCTCAATTCTTCATCGGGCTGAGTTGCGTGAGCGTCAAGAGTCGTAAGATAGTAGATACCCAAAGCCATTTCCTTGATAGGGAGGGCAATCGGAGTACCATCGGATGGTTTCAAAAGATTTTGATGTGCCATCATCCTACTTTTTACTTCATTGATTGCAGCAGTGGAAAGGGGGACGAAGACTCCCATAGCATCTCCATCAAAGTCCGCGTTATATCCCGCGCAAACCGCTGGGTGAAGTTTGATGACATAAGAATCGGTAAGGACTGGATAAAAACCGAGTACGGATAGTTTATGAAGCGTGGGTGCTCGGTTTAGCAAAACAGGATGATCTTTCGTTATTTCTTCGAGGATGTCATAAACAACTGGTTCTCGCAGTTCAAGGAAATTTTTTGCACTCTTTATGTTTGGTGCCAATCCCCGAACGATAATTTCGTGTAACATGTGTGGCTTAAACAGTTCAAGTGCCATTTCACGGGGAATACCGCATTGATTTATCTTCAATTCTGGACCTACCGCAATGGTCGAACGACCTGAATAATCGACACGTTTTCCAAGAAGATTCTGTCTGAATCGTCCTTGTTTTCCTCTCAAAATATCAGAAAGGGATTTTTGAACTTTAGAAGCCACTCCTTGTGTTCGGGCTCTTCCACGGGACTTTTGAAGATCAAGAAGTGAGTCGACCGCTTCCTGCAACATTCTTTTTTCATTTCTCAGAATGATTTCTGGTGCTCCTAAATTAATCAGCTGTTTTAAACGATTGTTTCTATTGATGACTCTTCTGTAGAAATCATTTAAATCGGAGGTTGCGAATTTTCCTCCAGGAAGTTGGACAACTGGTCGTAAATCGGGAGGAATAACAGGAAGTACCGTTAATACCATCCATGCTGGTTGTACATTTCCCTTGATGAACGATTCTAAAATCCGGACTTTCTTCAAGAGTTTATTGCGTCTTTCTCCCTTTGCTTTTTCAAGTTCTTCAACCGCTTCTTCATACTTCTTTTTAAAGTCGGTGGTGGAAAGCAGATCATATACCACTTCACTTCCCATGCCGACCGTGACAAATGCTTCAATATCCTTTTCTCTTAAAAATAAGTAGTCCTCTTCTTCTAGTGTATCGTTTACTTTTAATGCTTTTACCGTCTTGATGATTCGGTCAAGGAAGGCCGTTCTTTTTGACTTGTCTTCAATATATTTATCTGAAAGAAGTCGGAATTTTTCTCGTTCCCTCAAATCAATTTCTTGTGTGGCGAGTTCTTTTTGCTCTGAATTCGTTATTTTTTTTGTTGCGGCTTCTTTTTGTTGTGCAAACGACTTCTTCAAATCTTGTTTTTTTATCTCATATTCTTCATCGAGTTTTTTGATTTCTTCTTTTGCCATGCCATCTATTTCTTGCACTGTTTTTTTCTGCAATTCTTTATCGAGGGCTGTTACCAAATACAAAGCATAGTAAATGATCTTTTCTAGTGCCTGAGGAGGAACATCAAGGACAATACTGAGAGGAGTGGATGCTCCTTTAAAATACCAGATGTGAGAAATGGGTGTTGCGAGTTTTATATGGCCCATGCGCTCCCTTCGAACAGCTGAAGTGGTTACTTCGACTCCACATCTATCACAAATGATACCCTTATATCGAATTCGTTTATATTTTCCACAATAACATTCGAAATCTTTAGTGGGTCCAAAGATTCGTTCATCAAATAACCCATCTTTTTCTGCGCGAAACGTGCGATAGTTAATGGTTTCTGGTTTAGTGACTTCTCCCTTTGACCATTTGAGAATGTCTTCTGGTGAAGCAAGACGTATCTTGAGGCCGCTGAAGTCTAGGACAAACTGCTCCTCCATAGGTTATTTGATGTAATCAATTGATAATCCCAATGCGTTCAATTCCTTCAAAAGTACGTGGAATGATTCTGGAACATTTGACTGGGGAATCTCAATTCCCTTTATGATTGATTCAAATGCTTTTGTTCTTCCCCGTACATCATCGGACTTAATAGTAAGCATTTCTTGCAAAGTTGCAGGAACTCGATGCGATTCAAGAGCCCAGACTTCCATTTCTCCAAATCTTTGACCTCCCATTTGTGATTTTCCTCCGAGGGGTTGTTGGGAAACAAGTGAGTATGGTCCAACAGATCGGGCATGGAACTTGTCCTCAACCATGTGAATGAGCTTGAGAATATATCCAGTTCCAACGAGCACCGTTCTATCGAATTTCTTACCCGTTTTTCCATCATAGAGAGTTACTTTTCCATCTGTGGGGATACCGAGTTTTTTCAACTCATCTGTAATGAATTTTTCCTCTATTTTTTCAAATACTGGTGCAACTATTCTCCAATTATTTGATTGAGCGATAAATCCAAGTAGTGTTTCAAAAAGCTGCCCCAAATTCATACGAGCAAGAATGGAAAGGGGGGAGATGATAACATCAACCGGTGTCCCATCTTCAAGGTAGGGCATATCCCATTCTGGAAGAATACGAGAGATAACACCCTTGTTTCCATGTCGTCCTGCAAGCTTATCTCCGATTGTAATTTTTCGTAGTTCCGCTGTGTTTACTATTATTCTTTTAATAACACTCGGTTCAAGTTCATTCGGATCTTTTTTACTGTCAATCGTTTCAACATTCACTATAACTCCTTGCTTACCATATGGCATACGGAGGGAAGTGTCTTTTACATCTTTTGCTTTTTCTCCAAAGATAGCTCGAAGCAGTCTTTCTTCCGCTGTTAATTCTTTTTCACCTTTTGGAGCAACTTTTCCAACAAGTATATCGCCACCTTTCATCTTTGTACCAATTACAACAAGACCGTCTTTATCAAGATTTCCCAGTACTTCTTCTCGAACATTGGGGATATCTCTAGTGAGCTCTTCAGGTCCTAGTTTTGTATCAATAAGATCGGCAATAAATTCTTCACTTGTTATAGAAGTGAGAAGATCCTCCTTAACGACACGCTCAGAGATGACAAATCCGTCTTCGTAACCCAAGCCATTGAATGAAGTATATGCGACAACAAGGTTTTGTCCGAGTGCAAGTTTACCATCATGAGTGGCTGGTCCATCAATAACGACTGCTCCTTTTTTGATCCTCTGTCCCAACTCAACTCGTGGCTTTTGATCAAAGATGATATCCTTATTAGTTCTCAGAAAACGCTCAAGTTCGTAGTCATATTTCTTCCCACTTTTTCCCTTAAGTAAAACGCGTTGTGCATCGACATATTCAACGGTTGATTCTTCTTCAGCGAGAATAGTTCTTCCCAAGGCTTGCGCAACTTTTTCTTCTGTACCTGTTCCGACAAACGGAGCGGATGGTTTTACCAAAGGAACCGCTTGACATTGCATGTGAGTGCCCATAAGAGCACGGCTTGCATCATCATTTTGCAGAAATGGAATAAGAGAAGCGGCAATACCAACGACTTGTTGTTCTGAAATATCAACATAGTCAATTTTTTCAGCAGCGACTTCGGTAAGGTCACCTTGGTATCGAGCAACTAATGTATTGTCCGTGATAAATCCTTTATCGTCAATGGTGACGTTTGCACTAGTGATATAATATTTCTGTTCGTCATCAGCTTGCATAAACTCTACGGTATCCGTTATTCTTATTTTCGTCTTTCCTCCACTCGTAACCTTCTCAACTTTCTTGTAAGGGGTTTCCAAAAAACCATATTTATTTATTTTACTAAACATGGCCATATAGGTCACAACGCCGATATTAGGGCCTTCTGGGGATCTAATTGGGCAAATACGACCATATTGTGAGGCTGCAATGTCACGAATTGAGAACGATGCACGTTCTTTTTCGATACCACCCGGTCCTCCAACGGTTATTCTGCGCAAGTTATCTAGTTCCGAAAGAGGATTCGTTTGGTCGACAATTGTGGACAGTTGATTCGTTCTATAAAACGAATTGATTGCCATGATTATCGGTTTCGAGTTGATTATCTGGGAGGGGGTTGGAAATGTGTCGGAGGGAACAAGACTCATTCGTTCCTTAATCTCTTTTTCAGTTCGAACCATACCGACACGGATACCATAGGTCCCAACCAATTCTCCAACTGTCTTTAATCGCCTGTTGCCCAGGTGATCAATATCATCAAACGATCCCTTATCGAGAGTTAGTTGAACAAGGTATTTCAAAATAGCAATAACGTCTTCCTTGGATAGAATATGGTGATCCTTGTCTATTGGTTGGTTAAGACCCAATTTTTTGTTTATTTTATATCGACCAACATCCGCAAGTGAGTATCTTCTATGGTTAAAAAAGAGGCTGTTAAGCGTTTCGTACGCATTTTCAAGGACAAGTGGCTCTCCGGGCTTAATTTTCCTATAGAGCTCCAAAACCGCCTCATCTTTTGATTTAGTCTTGTCTTTTTTAAATGTAGGAAGAATGTATTTATCAAGAAGCGTTTGGTCTAAGTCTTTGAAGTGTTCAAGGATTTCTGTCGTTGTTTCATTGTCGAATATTCTCAAGAATGCTGAAGCAAGGAATTTTCTTTTTTTATTTATCTTTCCCTCGATTGTTCCATTTTTGCTAATGGTAAAATCAAGCCATGAACCGATATAGGGACGAACTTCTGCATTGTAAAGGGTAAGACCTGATGTTTTGTCTATCTCCGCGGTGAAGTAAGCACCAGGAGAGCGAACAATTTGATTAATAATGGCACGTTCAATACCATTAATGATAAATGTTCCTCGAGTTGTCATTTTTGGGAGGTTAAAGAAATAGACGTCTTGTCTTTTTTCTGTACCAGTCTTTTTGTTTACAAGTCGTACTTTTACGTAAACAGGGAAGTCATAGGTAAGTTTCTTTTTAAAACAAAGATTGATTGTATAGCGAGGTTTGTCAAAATATAAATCTTCAAAATAGAGAGCAAACTTTTTCCCAGTATAATCTTCGATGGGAAAAAATTCTTGAAGTATGCCCCGCACTTCTGTATTGAGAAGTTTTTCCCAAGACTCCTTCTGTATTTCAATCAGGTCCAGCTCCTTTAGATTGTTTTCTTCTTTCCCGAGGAAAATTTGTGACAGGGAGTTAGATTGGGCTTTGGGGTTTCGCATCGGTCTTATGTGGGAAAAAATTTTATGATAACAAAAACAATCCCCTCAAATATGGGGGGCATGAAAAACTCCTATTTATACATTATATATAAAGAAAAGTCAAGTGCGTTTTGATGCATACTGGATTTTATCAAGGACGGTTGTCACTGTATCTAGAATTGATCCTTGTTGTTTTCCTGTTTTTTTTGTATTAGTTGGTTGAGAATGAGAAAAAATTTTATGTATGTTATTATCTAAATCTTCGGAAAAAGAGAGAAGGATCCTGAGTCCGTTTCTTCCATTCTTTGTGCCAAATGCATACAGAACGAGTCCAGCGACCGCTCCTCCTGCAAGAAATCCATTCCAAAAATTCTTAACTCCCGATTCATTTTTTATCATTTTTTTTGGGAGATATGAGTTCGAATAATTTAAAAAGCGCTTTAAAGCCATTCATAAAGCCAGATATCTCTTCGAATCCTTTTTCCAAACCAACGCCAATTGATTCAAATCCATTCGTTATCTTATTAATCGTCCCCAAAGACTTTTTTAATTCCTTTAAAACAAGGATGAGTTGTATGCCGATAACCACGGAAAAGACCGTTGTCGTCCCCAGGGTAATAATAAGAAGAATCTGCATTGTATCCATAATTGTGTAATTAAACACTGGTAATAAACAGATTTTTTCTAGTCTGTCCAGTAGTTGTTGATCAAGTATAACGTGTCAACGCCATTGTAGTCAAGTCAGTTTATATCAATATTCCTTGCTTAACCTTTTCGGCAACTAGATTATTAGCTCGCAACAACTCGTCGTAGGAAGTGCCCGCATCAATCCACCAGTCAAGGAGTTCACATTTTAATGTTCCTTCTTTTAAATAGAAGTTATTCAAATCTGTTACTTCTACCTCACCTCTTTTTGATGGCTGGAGTTGATTAATGAAATCAAAAACCCGCTTGTCATACATATAGACACCTGTTTGGGCAATATTTGATTTTGGATGTTCAGGCTTCTCCTCAATAGAGAGAACTTTCCCCTCTTTGCTGATTTCGATTACTCCATATTGCTTTGAATCCGTTGGCATTTTTACTCCGTAAATAAGAGCACCTTTTTCCTGTTTCTCAAAATTATTTATTGCCATTTTAAGGTCAGTATTAAAAATATTGTCTCCTAGAATAACCATTATTTTGCCATTCTGCGCGAATTCTTTTGCAAGTGCGATGGCATTTGGTATTCCTCCTTTTGGGTTTTGTTGGACGGCGTAAAATAATTTTAATCCAAAGTCCTCTCCAGATTTCAATAGACTAGCAAAGTCTCCCGAATGATCAGGGGAGCTTGTAATAAGAACTTCTTTTATTCCCGCCCTTATCATCGCTTGGATAGGATAGTAAATCATCGGCTTATTATAAATAGGAAGAAGATGTTTGTTAGTGACCAATGTTAATGGGCGGAGGCGAGTTGCAAGGCCACCAGCGAGTATTATTCCTTTCATAAGATATTTTAGTTACGGTTGAATGAATAACAACAGCAAAAACAAGACAGTAAACCCGATAAGGATATATTCTACTATATGGGCTAATCGAACTTGTTTAATTTTTGTGTGGTGATATTGTCCCCAGAAGACATAAAATCCAACGAATAAACAAATAATCATAAAACTATACGTGCGATAGCCCTGAAATAATCGGAGAAACAAGAGAAAAATAACTCCACCCGTACACAAAAGTAAATAATCAAATAGGTGTTTTTTTAATTCCCTGTGTACTGAATGGACTATATGGTTCATATGTTTTTAAAGGATGGCTCCTTGTTTGAGAATAAATAAAATTCCCAAACTTATAAATCCCAAGAACAGTAAATGAGCAATATGTTTTCCTCGCAAATGGAGAATGTTGAGTTTGGAAGCAACTGAAAAATCAAGCACCAAAGCGAGGACTATGAATGCGATAAAAATCATATTGATATCGTAAGCAAGGCGTTTCCCATTTACTACGACTTGTTGTTTTTGGATTTGCGGCACTGTTTGAGTTTGACCGAGCACTTTTGGTTTTTGTGCTTTCTGTTCTTGAGACAATGAGGGGCTAAGCGGTGTTCCAAACATTTGTACTACCAACGTTGTCTCTTCGCCATTTAATACGCCATTTACAACAGCGTATCCTACCTGTGTATATTCTTTTCGGATAATATTTTCCTTATGAGTCGTTGAGTTCATCCATGCATCAATAACGTTACTTGAAAATAGAAAATTCTTAGCTAAATTTTCGCCTGCAAATTCATATTGATATCCAGATTGCTTTATAAAATCCCATGGGCTTGTTCCATCTGGGGCAAAATGAGACCAATAGTCTTTTTGCAACATATGGCTTGCCTTTTTTCGGGCAGCCTCATCAAGTTGCGCATTTTCCTGAAGTTGTGGAAGTCCTTGCCGTGTTCGTATCTCATTGGTGAGTATGAATAATTTCTGGATTGAAATATCCGTCGCAACGCCCAAAACACTCGACAATGAGGGAACGCTCTTACTCACAAATACAAGCATGACCGCAACAAAAAGATAGGTAGAAAGCATATTGGTATGAAGGGACTGCGCATGATAACTATTATCTTCGTGTGGGATAAAGAAGCGATGTATTTTTTTAACGAGTAAGTTCATAGCAATTTTCTCAATAGACGTACTTTTCTAATGATACCATACATAATCAATATGCCCCCCATGTCAAATAGAATATCCCGTATTCTTCCCTGTCGGGTAGGAATAAGGAGTTGATGAAGCTCATCGGTTACCGAATACGAGATTGCGATTGCAAAAGAATAGAGAGCAAAAAAATATTCTTGCATATTTTTTAACGAATGGAATGCACGATAAAAAAGAAAGAAAAGAAAAGCGTATTCAATCATGTGGAGTGTTTTGAACGTAACAAATTCAGCTACGGGATCGGATGTTACCGAAACGCTTTTTTGTGAAGACATAAAATATATTATCCCCATCCACATAAGGGGAGGGAACCAATAATATACTATTTGCATTATCTTACGCATTCTTCATTTTAATGAAGATGGAAACAATAGTCAAAAGACTGTATGAAAACGAAACAGAAGAAAGATAAGGAGTGGGGGAAGTGTACGGTATTTCTTTCGTTTGGACCCCCAATATCTCACCTTCTTGTTTAGGAGAAGTGGTTCTCATGAGGTTTGTGCCTGTATTTGTTTGTTGTGGTGGCTGATTTACGGTTTTTTTTGTTGGTGATATTGATTTTTGTGTTGATTTAACGGTATTCTGTGTGGATTGTGAAGAAACCGTTTGGGTTGGCTCTGAAAGGCAAGAAGAGTTGGCGGTATTTTTCGACGGTTCTTGTTCGCAGTAAGAGTCTTCTTCAAACGAAATGCGCCCTATACTGTTTCCCTGAGTTATCTTTCCATATTCCATACTATCTTTTTCATTTTTATTACTATCAAGTAAGCGTGCAACATCGCCACTATTATTGAAGAGTGAAGAAGATAGGTCTACGACAGCATATGTATAGGGATCTATTTTCAATGAAAATGATTTTGGTGCAGATCCCGTGTTTTCTGCATCATCAATATACCAATGCACTAAATCTACTTGTATATCATTATCGTTATAAAATTCAATCCATTCATGTTCGTTTGATTGAGGATAGGGATACACTTCGGAAATTAATATGTTTTGATAATTAACTTCAGGAATGGAATCTGAGGTAGGTTGGGGAAGTGTTATTGTAGGGAACAACGATCGTTGTTCCGTACTAGGAGAGGGAGTTTCTGTTGGATATGTGGGGGTAGGTGTTAACGTTTGACATGCAAATTCATTGGAGCTATTTTTTGTTGGCATATCCAAAATAAACCAGTTAGTACCACCATTAGGACATTTAGCATATGTCAATGTTTTTGAAGAACTAAAATTACCTGAATAAGTAGCGATATCGATAGTCTCTCCTAAATTATTCTTTAATTTAACAGTATCTTTATCATTATTTAAAACACCAACTGAAGTGGCTAATATAAAACCAAATGGCGGTGCACTTCCTGTCGATATATTTATTTTACGATCGCCCTCATCCAAAAGTTGATATTGAGAAATATCAATGCTTTGATACCCATCATTATAAAGCTCTACCCATTCACTTTCTCCCGAAGAAGCAGCTGGATATATTTCGTTTAATACAAGAGAAGCGTTACAAAAAAAGGGATTGATAAAGAAAAGTAATAGAATAAGTAAATAGTTCATTGTTACTATTTAAAAACTCATAATTTTTCTTGTCAACGGATTATAAACTACAAAAGAAGCATTTTAGGTTGATAGGAAAGGAAAAAAGTGATATTTGTGCCCCTTGCAAACATCCGAGGTTTGCAGGCTCGATTTTTGAATGGTAAATTGTCCACTGGATTCCCGCGTTCCCTCCAAAGGCGGGTAGACGCGGGAATGACAAATCTAGAAATATTTCGAGGTTTGTAGGCTTTCGTTTACTAATACAGTCTGTCTTTCATTGATATTTTTTGATAAAATAAGACATGTCTGTTTTTAAGTCATTCACCAATTGCTACGCACTCTCCAAAACCCTTAGGTTTGAATTAAAACCTGTTGGGAAAACATTTGAAAATATGCGAACTCAACTTGCATACAACAAAGATCTGCAAACTTTCCTCAAGGATCAAGCAATAGAAGATGCTTACCAAAAATTGAAGCCTCTATTTGATAAGCTTCATGAAGAGTTTATTACTGATAGTTTAGACTCTGACCAAGCAAAAAAAATAGACTTTTCTGAATATTTAGCTCTATATGAAGCAAAAAAAGAATTACAAGCAATTGAAAAAAAATTGCGTGAAGAAATCGGGAAAACGTTTATTGCTGCTGGAGAAAAATGGAAGCAGGAGAAATATGCTCAATATACTTGGAAAAAAGGCAGTAAAGTTGCTAATGGGTCAGATATTCTTTTAACTCAAGATGTGTTGGAATTAATAAGGGACTTGAACGACAAAAATGAAGAACTTAAGAAGATGATTGAAGAAACTTTTAAAGGTTTTTTTTCTTACCTTTCAGGCTTCAATCAAAATAGAAAGAATTATTACACGATAAAAGAGGAAAAAGCTACTGCCGTAGCCACTCGCATCGTGCACGAAAATCTCCCGAAGTTCTGTAATAATATTCTCTTCTTTATCGATAGGCAAACAGAATATCTTATCGCACATTCATTTCTTAAAGAGAAAGGACGAGATTTAGTGAATAAAGATGGAAAAGCACTTCTGCCCATTACAGACTCTATTTTCTCGATTGAGCACTTTAATCATTGTTTTTCACAAAAACAAATAGAAGCTTATAATGCGCAAATTGGAAATGCGAATGTATTAATCAATCTTTATAATCAAGCTCACAACGATGAGCAGGGCTTTAAACGGCTACCTGCTTTTAAAACTCTATACAAGCAAATTGGATGTGGAAAAAGAAAATCTCTATTTTTTACCCTAACATGCGATACCGAAGCTGAAGCAAGTAAGATGCGAAATGAAAACAAAGAGGCCTTTTCGGTAGAGGAAGTGTTAAATCTGGCATATAAAGCTGGAGAGAAATATTTTCAGAATAGTATTGAAAATGATAGCAATCTTACTATTCCAAAATTTTGCTCATACATTGAGGCACAGCAAGACTATGACGGAATTTATTGGTCAAAGGCTGCACTCAACACTATTTCCAATAAATATTTTGCAAACTACCACGTCCTCAAAGATCGCTTGAAAGAGGTAAAGGTATTTCAAAAAGCGGCTAAAGGCAGCGAAGAAGATGTCAAGATACCAGAAGCGATTGAACTGGAAGGACTCTTTGCTGTGATTGATGAAGTAGATGGGTGGAGAGATGAAGACATCTTTTTCAAGAAAAGCCTCATCGAAGAACGCAAAGATGAAAAAGAGAATAAAAAAAATAAGAAAAGGCTGGAAGTTATCAAAAAAGCCGAAAAACCGTCACAAGCACTTATAAATCTAATTTTTTTTGATATTAATGAACATATTGAGCAGTTTTTTGATACCTCAAAAGCAATTCTGAGTCTTCAAGAATACAAGAGTAAAGAAAGCAAAGAAGCTATTAAAGCATGGATGGATCACGCGTTGGCGGTAAATCAAATCCTCAAATATTTTCTAGTAAAAGAAGATAAAACAAAGGGGAATCCTCTTGATTCCGAAATTTCAAATGCTCTTAAAAATATTCTATTTGAAGGCAAAATTATATTTGATGGAAAAGAAATAGATGTGGATTGGTTTAGATGGTACGACGCACTCCGCAATTATCTCACTAAAAAACCTCAGGATGATGCGAAAGAGAATAAGTTGAAATTGAATTTTAGGAATAGCACTTTAGCTGGAGGCTGGGATATCAATAAAGAACCGGATAATTATTG
>Ga0210024_1001130_pt1 | contig 24310 bp, 27 predicted proteins | sample CryGeymeta201525_FD_183988 | JGI IMG/M metagenome (GOLD analysis project Ga0210024, IMG submission 183988) | Groundwater microbial communities from Crystal Geyser aquifers in Utah, USA - Crystal Geyser metaG 2015-25 (SPAdes) (version 2) | ecosystem: Environmental > Aquatic > Deep subsurface >...
TGTTGAATAAATCAACGCTCAACGCTTTCAATAAAGGTAAGACCCGCTTTTTGGAAGCACAAATTGAATATAAAAAGAATGATTTTCAGCAGGCTGCAAAACTGGCAAAGAAGGCATCGGAAAGTATTTCGCAAGCTGAAAAATCGGCCCATGTTAAACTGATTGAGTTTTACGAAAACTATCCGGTTTGGGAAAAAAACACAAAACTGGCTTTCAATCTTTCGAAACGGGGACAAACGGTGATTTTAGTCGATAAAATACAATCTGCCTTAATCATCCTTAAAGGAGGAAAAGAATTTAAAACATTCCCGGCGGAATTTGGTACAAGTTGGATGGGTGACAAGTTGCATGCCGGCGATAAAGCAACTCCCGAAGGCGTTTATAAGGTAACTGAAAAAAAAAGTGGTTCCAGAACCAAATATTATAAAGCGCTGTTAATTAATTACCCGAATGGTGAGGACCAGAAAAGATATGATAAAATGGTGAAATCGGGAGAAATATCCAGAAAAACGGGAATTGGCGGATTGATTGAGATTCACGGAGACGGAGGAAAAGGTGTTCACTGGACCGATGGTTGTGTTGCCCTCGAAAACAAAGAGATGGATGCAGTTTTTAGTCAGTCGGGCGTTAACACTCCTGTAATTATAGTAGGTTCGCGTGTTTCGCTTGAAGAATATTTAAATTAAGAAATGGGAAAAGTTAAAAAATACATTGTCTGGTTTTTGTTCATAATTGTATTTGGACTTATTTTTTTGATGTTTGCATACATTAATGTGATGGTAATTCCCGAAATACAGTTTTCGAAATATCAGGAAAAACTCAGTGTTAAACCGGTGATTGATACAACTATTAATGTTGAGACCGAATTAAAAGCGCTCGATAAAACGCTTAACCTTTTAAGTAAAAGAGTTGACCGGTTAACCCCGGGTGATGCTTTTCTGGTTATCAATACCACCAATAACACTTTCGAATTATATAAAAACAACCAGATTATCAGAAAGGGACTATGCTCGACAGGAAGTTTTATTCATTTAGAAGTTGACAGTACAAAATCATTCATGTTCGAAACTCCGAAAGGGGTGATGACTGTGAAAGGGAAAAAAACTAACCCGGTTTGGACTAAACCCGACTGGGCTTTTATTGAAGAAGGCTTACCCGTTCCGCCCAGAGGCCACTCATCGAGATTTGAACCCCATGTACTGGGCGATTATGCCCTTACACTGGGCGATGGATACATGATTCACGGAACACTATACCAGAGATTGATAGGTTCGCCGGTAACCCACGGTTGCGTAAGGTTGCTCGACGACGATTTGGAGGCAGTTTATAAAACCTTGCCGGTTGGGGCAAAAATATTTATTTATTAAAACCGGAAAATGATGAACGAAACAATACTAAAATACAAAGCCGGTTTGATAATCATTGCCGTTGTTTTCGCGATTTTACTGGCACTTACAGTGGTTAGATATGTAAAATCAATGGATGCGGTTCGGGTAGCCATCGACGAAAAACTGATGGTAATTCCCGATGAGGAAATTCACGATACCAGTTGGAACATACCTGAAATACAGGAAAAAAAGAAAGAAATTAACTGGCTCGAAAGACAACTGCTTTTGGCCAAATCAGATTCTTTAACCTTGGGAATCAATATTAACGACAGCATTGTTCAGGTGCAGTTGAAAGGGACAGTACTTGTTCAGGCTAAAATGATTAAACAATACCCTTTACATTTTTTCGAATCGCTAAATTATGGCTCATACCACGATTTTACAAGAATTGCCGCCATTGTTGAAGAGCAGTCAACCATTCTGAAAAAGCCAATTAAAAAAGTGCAGGCTCCAAAAAATGAAAACGAGTTTCAGGCAGTTAAGCACGATACAATACCTGACCCTTTGCTGGTATGGCAATTCAGCCTCGATAACCGGATTAATGTCGTTATTACGGGAGTGGGATTAGACAAAGATTCTGTGTTGAATTTTCAACACAAGAAAAATCTGATGGATTACAACTACCAAAATCTGAAAGAAAACCTGCTTCCCGAAACCTACACACCCACCCTTTATATCTGGCTGAACGATAAAGATGCAAAGTCGGTTTACCGGGCAATTCCCGAAAAAGGCAAAGTAGTCTTTAAAAATTAAACCATTTTATTTCTTAGCTTTGTTCAGTAAATTTTAAAACTGAAAAGATGAAATTAATACTGATGGCAACCTTGTTTGCCTTTTCGTTAATGATTTGTAACGCACAGGAAACCAAACCGGGTCCGCAGCCACCGCCCGAAACCGGGGAAAAATTTAAAGTCGGAATGGCAGGTTACACTTTTGTAAAGTTCGACCTCGACAAAACACTGGAAACCCTAAAAAAGGCAGATGTTCATTATTTGTGCATCAAGGATTTTCATTTACCATTGAAAAGTACCGATGAAGAAATTGCTGCTTTTCATGCAAAACTGAAAGCCAGCGATGTAAACGGATATGCCGTTGGGCCAATTTATATGAAAACCACCGAAGAGATTGACCGCGCTTTTGCTTACGCAAAAAGAGTTGGCGTGAAATTGATAGTTGGCGTGCCCAATTATGAATTGCTCCCTTATGTTGACAAAAAAGTGAAGGAATATGATTTTAAATATGCCATTCATCTTCACGGGCCCGATATGCCGCTTTACCCCGATGCCGAAGATGTTTGGAATAATGTAAAGAATTTGGACCCGAGAATCGGAATGTGCCTCGATATTGGTCACGATACGAGAAATGGAAAAGATCCGGTTGCCGACCTGAAAAAATATCACACCCGCGTTTTCGATATTCATATTAAAGATGTTACCGGGCCAACCAAACTAGGATACTCGCTTGAAATTGGCCGGGGTGTTATTGATTTTCCGGCGTTTGTAAAAATGCTCCGCAAAGTAGGTTACACAGGCGTTTGCAGTTTAGAACATGAAAAAGACATGACCGACCCATTTATGGGAATTGCTGAATCCATCGGTTATTTCAGGGGTGTGATTGAATCAACAAAAAAATAAATAGATAAATATGTACACTGGATTATTACACACCCACAATTTGTTTCGCTGGTTAGTTCTCATTGTAATTGTTTTAGCAGTTGTTTTTGCTTTGGCAGGCTGGTTCAGAAAACGTGACTGGACTAAAAAAGATAACATTACAGGATTGGTTTTGACCATTTTTATGGACATTCAGTTTTTGGTTGGAATTATTTTATATGCATTTGTCAGCCCTGTAACCAAGGTCGTTTTCAGTGATTTTGGCGCTGCCATGAAAAACTCAGCGCTCCGTTTTTATGCAGTTGAACATATTTTATTAATGGTAATTGCATTGGTTTTAGTGCACATTGGCCGTTCAAAATCGAAAAAGACAATTGCACCCTGGAAAAAACACCGTGCTGCGGCCATTTTTTATGGAATTGCATTGGTACTAATTTTGGCCGGAATTCCGTGGGACAGAAAGCTATTTTAAATGTAAGGGTTTAAAATTTTTAGGTTATATATCTCCTGGTTGTGCTGCAAATCCTCTGAATACAAAATTTCGCAATTGGCGCACAAAGCCGCGGCTATAATCAGGGAGTCATAAAATGAAAATTTAAATTTTTCATGGATTTCCAATGTAAAAAAATATAATTCTTCCGTTGGAAATATTTTACAAATCGGAAATAATACTTTTGAAATATAGTGTTTTGCTTCTTCAGAATTCATAGGATATTCAAATTTCTTTGTCGAAACATTTAAAAACTCTTGAATCACCTGAAAACTAATAAATCCTTCTCCGGAAAGTGCGTTCTTAATTAACTTCTTTGAAATTGTTCTTTTCAAGGAGTTATGCAAATCAAAGGAATAAATCAAAATATTTGTGTCCAAAAAAAACTTACCTTTCATTCATTTCGTCTCTTGTAAACTTTCTACCGGAATAAACATGTTTAAGTGATTCCATCACCTGGTCATATTCTTCCGAAATTCTTTCTCTTTCAGCATATTGCTTTAACCATTTTCGAAAAGCTACATTCAATGTAGTTTTTTCCATCATTGCTTTTTCTCTTGCCTTTTTAATTAAATCTTCTTCGGCGCTAAAAGTAATATTCAATAACATCGTGTACACTATTTTCGTGTAAAATTACTTCATTCAAATGATTTAAACAAATTGGATTCTGTAAAATATTTTATTTCTTCAGCAAATCATCGGCTGCCAGCACCAGGAACATAAAATGAGTTGCACCGCCGCCCATTACATATTCGGTTTGTTGCCAGAAATAGGGCCACTCTTTTAACTCCGGAAAATCGGGGCGTATAATTCCTGTGCCGGAAACCACGCCGCCCGGAATAAACGAGCGGTCGGCGCGGTTTACTCCGTAAGCTTGAAGTACTGAACGCGAACCGACTCCCGAAGCAAAAGAAGATGTATTTTCTCCGGGATGGTTTCCAAGAACAAAATTCAGGGCATTAAAAAGCAAATCTGTACCAAACATTTCGGGCAGGTTTTTATGCAAAAAATACTGTTGCATTCCCAAGCGCTGAATTCCCCAGCCATCGCCCCAAATGGCAATATTGTACGGCACGCCAAATGGATTTTCAGTTTTTCTTTTTTCCAATTGACTGCTTAATTCTTTAAATGCAGCTAAAACTTCTGTTTTGAATTCCTCATTTTTACAACGGCTAAAAATTCTTGCAATCGAAGCTCCGGTTTGCGAAAGACTTCGAACTACCTGATCTTTCATATCATAAATATCTCTCTGATATTTTGCATCGTTGGTTGTAAGCAGCAGTTCGCAAGCTGCATTTATTTTACCGGAACTGTTTCTTCCCGAAACCTGTCTTTCCACATCGTAAAGTTCTGTTGCTGCTTTCAGGCAGCGGGCAGCCAAATCATCATTGTAACCTTTCAGAACCCTTGCTGCGGCAGCCAATCCCTGAATTGCAGTGTATTTATGCCCTGCATTTTCTTCGGTAAAAACCCAGCGGTCATCAGTTTTTCCCGATTCAGTGCCGGTTTTTTCGTTTATTCCAAGCGCCGGATTGTATTTCAAACCATCCGTCATTGACGAAGCATCGCCCAACATTACATACTGCCTCAAACTGTTGCAAATTATTCCGCGATACAATCTTCCCATGTTTTCGTATCCACCCAAAATAGTTAAAACACCATGTTCAACTTGTTGCAAAACGTCGGGTTTTCCATCGGGAAGGTGAATTTCAACCAGCCGGTTTTCCTGGTCAACCGTGGTTTGATCCCAGTTAACTCCAAACTCTTCGTACGCCATCGCCAGTGTCCAAACCGTTCCGGCCTGCGATTCCACGCGTAAATCGTAATCGCCGGCATCGTGCCAGCCACCCACATTTAATCCCGGAACCTGTTCGTAAGGTTTGTATTTTGTTAAAGTTGAAGGCCCCTGTAAATACCCGTCGAAATGATTGGTATCAACCGGCGCCATTATCGCATCGTCCATGTGACAGTAGTTGTGCCAAACACGGTATCCTTCGTTGATTCGCATGTGGCACATTTGCACCGGAAGAAAATATTCGAGCGTTGGCTGCCACACATGCCGTTCGTAAACATCTGTATCAATTTTGAAAGGTTCGGTTTTATAAGTGTCATAAAGTATCTGGTACATTCCAGGCTTTTTTATTTCAGAAAAATCGAACTGATAATAATTAAAACGAAGATATTTCCCCCATTTTTCGGGAAATGCCTTTTTAACTGTTTCAAAATTACCCATTTCCGACAACCGGACTAATGAAACCTCTTTAATATCAGTTTCCAGTTTATCAAGTTCAACCGATGTAATTTTTGTTTGGTCAGGATGGTAACCAACCTGACTGACATGAACTACCGGTTTTTGTTTAAAATTTGTTACTACAAGCGGTTCGACAAACCATTCAATGGCATTTTTTGTTGCCCCTTTCTGAACTTCCGATCGAACCACAAACCAGCCGTTATTGTGATAAAACCGGCCGTCGAGTAATTGCAAATCCGCTTTCAGACTGGTAATTTTCATCATCTGCAATGGAATAATATCGGGCGCTATCGTGAGTTTTTTCCCCGTTGCCATTGGAAAAGCCTGCCAGTTTCCATCGGCATCTTTTTGCATCGGTCCGTTGGGCTGTGTCGTGAAAATGCCCGATTTATCATCTATATACCACGACTTTCCAAAAAGTAAACCGGGGAAAAGTTCGAGGTTAAAACCTACTTTCCCAATCCATTCGTCGGGAAGTGGTTGTTCCAAATCCACTATTATTCTGAAGTTTTTACCTTCTCCTATAACACGGACATTGTAACTGAAATTCAAATCGGGGTAAAAAACCGGGTTAAAACCTTTGCGGTTGCGGCTTTCGTCGGGATAAGTACATCTAACGCTGATTTCATTCCGATCGCGGAAAACCTGTCGTTTTTCAGAAACCGGAATTGGTTGCCACTGCCCGGGAGTTGGCTCCAGACGAAGGTCGCCATTGGTTGCCACGCGTGTTCCGTTTTGAATAATTCCGATGGCGCCCTGATGGCCTTCGGGATAAATATCGTAAAACACCATCACGTTAAGTCCTGGCATTTCGAAATATTCGTCGCTGTTAATCTCTAATTTTTGTGCTGAAAGCGATAGAATGGAAAATGTAAAAAGGGTAAGGAAAAACAAATTTTTCATTTCAATATTGGTTTAGATTTTCAGATTGTAAATATATTACAATTCGTTGTTGTCCGTTAAAATTTATTCTGATAACGATATTGTTCCTGTATATTCACCCGGTGACAGGAAGTCAACGGGTGAAAGAAAAAACGAGAATTGGCACAAGGAGCTGTTTCAAGGGTCACTCAGACCAAATAATTTGATATTTTTTCATTTCCGCCCAAGCAATTTATCCACTTTTTGTTTGACCTCATGATATGGAATTCCTTTTCCATTACTGAGTTGTTGCCGGCTTTTATTAATGGTTTCTCTTTCTTCGACAGAAGTTAGTTCCCACCAATCGATATTTGTGTTCAACTTTTCCCAACCGAATAAATTTCGTCAATCAAATGCTGATATTTTGCAGCAACAATACTCCGCCGTAATTTTAATGTTGGAGAAAGCTCGCCGGTGGCTGGCGTCCACTCGGCGCAAACCAACCTGATGCGGCTTATTTGTTCGTGAGACCCCAACGATTTATTGATAATCTGAACTTCTTTTTGGATTTTCTCAATCACTTCGGGAATCTGGATTAATTCTTTATTGTTTTCGAAATGAATTTTATTCTCTGTACACCAGTCGTGCAGCAATGGAAAATTTGGAGAAACAAGTGCGCTGGCAAATTTTTCGTTGGCACCGATAACCATTGCCTGTTCAATTAGTTCCGAGGTTTTTAGTTTGTTTTCGATCATTTGCGGGGCAATATATTTTCCACCCGAAAGCTTGAAGATTTCTTTTTTCCTGTCGGTAATTTTCAGGTATTTCCCATCCTCAAAAACCCCAATGTCGCCGGTATGGAACCAACCGTCCCTGTCAATTACTTCATCGGTTAAATCGGGCGCTTTGTAGTAGCCTTTCATCACACCCGGGCCTTTGCAGAGAATTTCGCCATCTTCAGCAATCTTCACTTCAAAACCTTCCAAAACAGCGCCCACAGTGCCAATTTTCATTTCTCCCGAGGTGGGATTGTTCACCGCAATTACAGGTGATGTTTCCGTAAGCCCGTAACCTTCGAGGTTCAGCATTTTTGACATTCCCAAAACCCTTGCAATCCGGGGTTGAAGCGCAGCGCCACCCGAAACCACGTAAACAATATTTCCTCCAAGCGCTGCGCGCCATTTCGAGTAAATCAGCTTGTCGGCTATTTTAATTTTTAGTCTCAGAAGCGGGCCATATTTTTTATTGTATTCGAAATGACGGGTTAAATCCATTGCCCAGAAATACAGCGACTTTTTTATCCCTTTTAGCTCTTTCCCTTTTGTAATAAAACCGTCATAAACTTTCTCGAGCAGTCGCGGTACCGAGTTAAACATGTGCGGTTTAATCTCTTTTATGGCCGAAACTATCTGGTTCAGGTTTCCTACATAATAAATTCCCATTCCTTTATATTGAAAGTGGTAATTCACGCTGCGTTCGTACACATGGCAAAGCGGAAGGAAACTGATGACGTGGTGATCTTTGCCCAAATGGTGCATTTTTGAATGTGCCACAAAATTCGAAACCAGGTTTTTTTGGGTGAGCATCACTCCTTTTGGAACGCCTGTTGTACCGGATGTGTAGATGATTGTAGCCAGATCTTCGGGCAGTATTGAATTTTTTATTTTCTCAAGTTGACCGCCCAGTTCGTTTCTTTTCGAAGTGCCTAACTCAAGTATTTCCTCGTAGTTTTTTGCCCCTTCCACCGCCTCAAAAGAGTAAATCTCCCTGATGTGCTCCAGTCTTTTTATTATGGGATTTATCTTTTCATACAATTTCTGGTCGCCAACAATCACCAGCTTCACTTCGGCATGATGTAAAATATATTTGTATTCATCTTCGCCGATGGTGGGATAAATAGGTACATGCACCACTCCAGTCATTGCCAGGCCCATGTCGGCAAAATTCCACTCGGGCCGGTTGGTGGTAACAGTGGCCACTTTATCGCCTTTTTTCAGACCCAAAGCCATTAAACCCATAGCAAACTGATGCGATTTTTCAACATACTCTTCGGTTGAAAAGGTGTACCAGGTTCCATCCTTTTTTCCACCAAGCGCATCTTTACGCGGGAATTCGGCCAGGTAACGATCAAGAATATCAAATGTACGGGTAACTGCGGTTGCCATAAGTTCTATTAGTTTTTATAAAATTTGGCTAAAAGTAAATGAAATTGGAATTATGCCATTCAAACGAACCCTGCTAACAGGTTAAACAACCACTCAAAAAGTTTTTCAAGTCGAATATCAGTTTTATTGATTCTAAAAATCAAGAGGTTTTAAATATCAACAGAAATTATCTTTGGCAAACATTAAAATATATCTAAAATTTCCGCTCACAAAATTTTTCAATGACCAGGGAAAGCCAAATAGAAGAAAATCTAATCGCAACTCACTGGTTCGAAGTACAACTATCGCCCTGATAAAAATACCATTCGCGAGATAGAATCCTCGTTCCGTATCCTGAAAACCGATCTCAAAATACGCCCTGTTTTCCACAAAACCGATGAAAAAAAATATACATCCGTAAATGCAGCAAACCCGAAACCAAAGCACGCGAAATTTATGATGACCGGGAGCACAAACACCAACCCTGGATTCGAAAAGCTGTGTTACCCGAAAAACAATCTCGAAAAACAGATAACATTGATAACATGGAAATTACAAGTTAAATATTGCAAGTTGGTTTATGACCCCGGAATTTATGAAATCAGTAAAAAACGATATGCGGAGAAAGTTTTGGGAGGAGAAACGGAAGGAAACACAGAGCAATTGGGAAAAAGGAATGATATTTTAAAAATGGGTCACTATTGATGCATACCGATAATTATTGGGATATTACAAGTATCTCGTCCCATGCCTGAAACAGCAAAAAACTTCATTAGTAACAACAAATTTCAATTTTATTGAAAACTATTAAATGATTCCCCGCTATTCTTTTCTTTGCTTTTTCACAATCAAAATCAGGCAAAAAGATTTCATTTTAACGAAATTTTAATGGCTCTGAATAGCCTCCTTTTAGCAATTTTATGGGTACTTTTGGCCAGCTAAAAAAACAACAACAATGAATAATTTAATCTTTGAATTTTTAAAAAACAAGGTGAGCTTGTTTCAATATTTTACCGATAATCAGATTTCAAAAATCATAGATGAATCCAGACTTCTGTTTTGTGAAGAAAATGAGGCAGTAGCCCGCTTCGGAGAAGAAAATCTCTTTTTAGGCGTTCTGATTGAAGGCGAGCTGTGTGCATCGGTAATTGGAGAAGGGGGCATCCGCAAAGAGATACGCATATTTGTTACAGGCGATACCTTTGGTGAAATTGCCTTAATGAGCCAGGACAAAATGATAGCCGATATTATTGCGACAAAGCAAAGTAAGGTTCTTCGTATCCCGGTTTCCGTGTTCCGGACAGTGATTATTGCAGAACCTGCAGCAATGGCGCATGTTTCGAAAACTGTTGTCGAACGGTTCCAGCAAATGCTTGAACAACCCGAAGCAGCCAAATCGGCTTTCAAACAAAGCGAGGATCCTTATGGTCTTCAGCTAAAAGGCGAGCGGCCTGAAAAAATACTGGTAATCAATTGTGGTTCGTCATCCATTAAATTTGCCTTTTTCGATTCGGAAGATGAAAACAATAAAGCCACAGGCCAGGTTGAACGTATTGGAATGGATAAAACCAGGCTAACATTTAGCGGATTGAAGGGCAAAACAAATCGCGAACTCGAAAAGGGTAGTTATACCGAAGCATTTAAAGCCATCATGGATGAACTTTCAAATCCGGAAACCGGTGTGATAAAACGTCCGTCCGATATCAGCGTTGTTGGCCACCGTATGGTGCATGGCGCCGAAAAATACCGGGCGGCTATCGTGGTCAACAACAAAATTCTGAAAGACCTTGAAGAACTAAATCCATTGGCGCCGCTGCACAATCCGGTGAATATTGCCGGAATCAGGGAAGCGCGAAAAGTATTCAGTTCAATACCACATGTAGCGGTTTTCGATACAGCATTCCACTCTACCCTACCCTCGTATGCCTACCTGTACGGCCTTCCTTATGAATATTACGAAAAAAATGGTGTCCGCCGTTATGGTTTTCATGGAAGTTCACATTCTTATGTTTGTTTAAAGGCCTCACAATATCTCCGGCAAAGGGTAAACGAATTAAAAATTGTAAGTTGCCACCTGGGAAATGGGGCATCGCTTTGCGCTGTTGAACACGGCCGTTCCGTTGACACCTCCATGGGGTTTACCCCGGGCGAGGGTTTGATAATGGGAACCCGTTGCGGAGACCTTGACGCAGGAGTAATTACTTATCTTGAACGCGAAGAAGGCATGACAGGCGCTGAAATAGACCAGTTATTGAACAAGAAAAGCGGATTGCTCGGACTTTCAGGAATATCTGGCGACGTGCGCGAACTTGAAAAGGCTGCTTTAAAAGGCAATGTAAGGGCATTAACAGCGTTGAAAGCCTTTAGTTACAGGGTTCGGAAATACATAGGGGCATATTTGGCAGCCATGGGTGGGATGGACGTTTTGATTTTTACGGGAGGTATTGGTCAGGGTAGCGCGGGAGTTCGGTCAATGGCGTTACAAGGACTACAGTGTATGGGAATTAAACTCGACGATAAACGAAACCGTGAAGCCAACGGTTTCGCAGACGTTTGTCGCATCTCCACCGACGATTCGCCGGTTACAGTATTAATTGTGCCTACCGATGAAGAACGCATGATTGCCCGTGAAACACTGCGTGCGTTAGGTCGTTCGTATTTAAAAGACATTGTAAAAGCACAGAAAAGCGAACCTTTTTTAATTGAAGTTTCGGCACATCATATTCATCTCTCACAGGAACACGCCGAAGCGCTTTTTGGCGAAGGACACCAGCTTACCTGGCACAGCGACCTTTCGCAACCCAGCCAGTTTGCCAGCAAGGAAATTCTAACGCTTGTGGGGCCAAAAGGTAAAATTGAAAGAATCCGTGTGCTTGGGCCAACCCGCAAAGAAACGCAGATTGAAATATCGATGACTGAACAGTTTAAACTTGGCATTCATCCGCCAATCCGCGAATCGGGAGACCTTGAAGGAACGCCGGGTTGCATTTTGGAGGGGCCAAAGGGCAGTGTTAAAATTGAAAAAGGAATTATTTGCGCTTTACGTCATATTCACATGACTCCCGAGGATTCGCTTCGTTATGGCTTAAAAGACAAAGCTGTAGTTCGTGTGCGTGTTAAAGGTAACCGTGAACTCATTTTTGGCGATGTTTTGGTGCGCGTAAACCCGAATTACAAACTGGCCATGCACATTGACACCGATGAAGCCAACGCCGCCAATTTAAAAACCGGAGATTTGGTTTATATTGACAGGATTCAAAGCGCTGATTAAAAACAGGTTACAATGAGGGAAGTCTTTCTTTATTCTTTTCAACTGACCATTGCATTGCGAACATCGGGAGAATGGTTTGAACAAATTCTTCAACTGCAAACGCTCAATCTCCTCATTGTCCAAAGACATTGACCGGTTACAGTTGCTGCAGACTTGTCAGCGTGCAAAGCTCTCCGATAGTCGGAACAGGCTCTGACAACGTCACGAAATGATATATTCTGAAATAAATTTCGTTATACCTCCAGCACACTTTCCACAATTTGCTGACCTTTTTTGATGGCTGCCAGGTTTAGCGGGATGGTGTTGTGATAGCGTTCCGGTAACGATTTTTGTAATCCTTTTTCTACATTGTCCAATGTTAAAATGGGGCGAATTTTCAGGTAACTGCCAAAAACAATCATATTAAAAACCTTTGGGTTGCCCATTTCAACGGCTGTTTTTGTGGCATCAACCTTAAAAATATTGATATCGGTGCGTGTTGGCGGGTGAATTACACCATTCGGGTCGTACAACAAAATACCACCCGGTTTCACTGAATTTTCAAACTTGTCCATACTTTGCTGGTTCAAAATAATCGCGGCATCGAAATTTTTTACGATGGGCGAACTTATTCGGATGTCGCTTAGTATTACTGTAACATTTGCGGTTCCACCGCGCATTTCAGGGCCGTACGATGGAAACCACGTCACTTCTTTATCTTCCATAATTCCCGAATAAGCCAGGATTTTTCCCATTGAAAGTACTCCCTGTCCGCCAAACCCTGCAATTATCAATTCTTCTGTCATGTTTTTGTTTTTTTAGTTTTCAGGAATATGTTCACCTTTAACGCTGTCTTTTAAATCGCCAAGCGGATAATACGGGATCATATTTTCTTCCATCCATTTATTGGCTGCTACCGGGGACATTTTCCATCCCGAATTGCAAGTTGAAACCACTTCAACAAATGAAGTCCCTTTTTTTGCAAGGACATTCTCGATGGCTTTTTTTAGCGACCGTTTGCACTTGCGTACAGCAGCCGCAGTATGCACCGCCTGACGCGAAACATAAGATGTTCCAGGCAACTGGGCAATCAGATTTGTAATTCTCATCGGATAGCCGTTTAAATCAACATTTCGCCCCATTGGAGTTGTTGATGTCACCATTCCTTCGAGCGTAGTTGGCGCCATTTGTCCGCCGGTCATTCCATAAATCCCGTTGTTGATGAATACCACCAGTATATTTTCGCCGCGGTTGCAGGCATGCATAATTTCGCCGGCTCCAATCGATGCCAAATCGCCGTCACCCTGATAAGTGAACACAAAATTTTCGGGGTACAATCTTGAAATTCCTGTGGCAACTGCCGGCGCCCTGCCATGTGCTGCTTCCTGCCAGTCGATATCGATATAATTGTACGCAAAAACGGCACAACCCACAGGCGCAATACCCACGGTCTTTTCCTGTATCCCCATCTCTTCAATCAGTTCAGCAAGAATTTTGTGGACTACCCCGTGCGAACAACCCGGGCAGTAATGCATGTAAACATTTTCCTGGATTTTCGATTTATCGTAAACCAGGTTTTCGGGTTTAATAAGATCTTTTAACTCCATAACTTAATTCCCATGAAAATTTATCTTCCAATGCTTCAACAACCTCTTCGGGTGTGGGGATAATCCCCCCCATCCGGCCAAAATAATTCACACGTACAGTACTTCCGGCTTCATAAACCGATAGTTTAATATCTTCAACCATTTGACCGGCATTCATCTCAACCGACAAAAACCCCTGCACTTTGCGGGCCAATTCCTTTATGATTTTTTTCGGAAACGGAAAAAGTGTAATTGGCCTTAGCAACCCCACTTTTAAACCTTTTGCCCTTGCAATTTCCACTGCTTTTTGGCAAACGCGCGATGACGTTCCGAAAGCAACCAGAATATATTCAGCGTCGTCGCACTGAAATGTTTCATACCTCACTTCATTTTCCTCAATTGTTCTGTATTTTTCCTGAAAACGGAGATTGTTTTTTTCCATTTCTTCAGAATCCATCACAAGCGAGGTAACAATATTTTTTTTCCGTGAAGCTGGTTTTCCGGTGGTTGCCCAACTACCCCATTTTTCCTGAATTTCTTTGTTGGTCCAGCGCGGTTTGTAATCGGCCAATTCCACTTTTTCCATCATCTGCCCCAAAGCGCCATCGGATAAAATCATTGCCGGATTGCGATATTTAAACGCCAGTTCAAAGCCAAGGTCAACAAAATCGTTCATTTCCTGAACCGATGACGGGGCAAGTGTAATCAACTTGTAATCGCCATGTCCTCCTCCCTTAACAGTCTGAAAATAATCGGCTTGCGATGGCTGAATGGTTCCCAGTCCGGGGCCGCCGCGGGTTACATTTACAATGAGGCAGGGCAGTTCAGCGCCGGCGATGTACGAAATTCCTTCGCTCATTAAACTGATTCCCGGGCTCGAAGAAGAAGTCATTGCTTTTTTGCCCGAACCGGCAGCGCCATAAACCATGTTGATTGCAGCAACCTCGCTTTCGGCCTGCAAAACCACCATCCCAGTTTCTGTCCACGGATGTTGCGCCATCAGGGTTTCCATCACTTCACTCTGAGGTGTAATGGGATAGCCAAAATAACCGTCGCAACCGCAGCGGATGGCTGCTTCGGCCAGCACCTCATTCCCTTTCATCAATCTTATTTCTGCCATTATTTATTGATTTCTAATTTGCTATTCTTTAAAATTTAAAACATCGAATAAAGAATAAGAAATGTAAAAGTTTTCTAAATCTTCATTCGGTAAATCGTAATGCACGTATCAGGGCAAACCACGCCGCAATTGGCACAGCCGATGCACTGTTCCGGGTTTTCCATGTACGAATAATGATATCCCCGGCTGTTTACCTCGCGATTTAATAGTAAAACATCGTGCGGACACGCCTCAACACACAAACCACAACCCTTGCAACCTTCATTGTCAACTACAACTGCACCTCTAACTTTTGCCATTATTTACTCTTTTTTGTCTAAAATTAGTCAACTAAACTTTCATAAAAGAAAATAAAAATCAGGTTCTGAACAAATAATTTTAAACGGTTAAGATCCAATAAATTAAATCAGGATTTACTTACAGATTAATGCTGAACCGATTAAAATTAATCTTGTTTGATTTGAAACAACAAAACTATTTTTTTGTGAAAAATATGATGCAACATAAGTTGCTATTTCAGATTTTGTAAAGAAACCGGGTTAAAATGTTCCGGTGAATTCCAAGATAGGAGGCAATGTGTTGCCGTTGAAGCTTTTTCCCTAATTCGGGATTTTCGGTAAAAAATTTTCTGATTCGTTGCTCGGCATTTAACGATTGGAAAGAATGAATGCGTGATATGGATTGAATATAACTTTCCTCGGCTAAAATCCTCACCGTACGCTCAAAATTCCGGTTACTGTCGAGCAGGTTTTTAAACTCTTCTTTTTCAATATAAATCAATTCCGAATCTTCGTAAGCCTTAATCGATTCAGTTGAGTTTGTGCCAAAGTAAAATCCTTCGTGGTTGCTGACAATGAAGTTGTTCGGCGGAAAGAAAAACCGGGATACCCATTCTGCACCGTTATCCGATATGTAGGTGGCATAAAGTAAACCATGCAGCAAAATCCCAATCCGCTTTGTTTTTTCGCCGTAACCGACAAACGACTCACCCTTGTGCAAAACGACCGGTTTGTTTTTGAGATGAAGATGGTCGATAACATCGAGTGTTAACTGGTAACGCGATATTACTTTGTTTTTATCCATCTTTTTTGATTCTGGATACTGGATATTGGATACTGGATTCGATATACCTGATATTTTATTTTTACACGTCGTGTCCCCGAAATTCAGCATTAAAAAGATGAAGTCTTTTTTCCAGACCACTAAACTGCTCTGGCTGGACAAAAGAAACGCAGGCTCTGATTCCTTCTTCCTCACTACCTGTATTATCCAGTGCAATTGCGCTGATTCCGTAATAAAGCAGGTTTTCAACCAGTTGGTTTCCTGTCATCCCGGGGTACGAAAGCGTGAAATAAAAACCATCGGCAATGGGTTTGTCCAAATCGGTTTTGTAAACAATTTCGAAACCATTTTCAACGAACAGTTTTTTCATCACTTTGGCTTTTTCTCCGTAGGCTTTTACATCTTCCACAAAATTAAACTTTCCATTGTTGGCGGCTTCGAGTATTGCAGCCAGCGCCCACTGGGCAGAGTGGCTTGTACCAGATGAAATAGAGTAAAGCAAACGCAACACAATCGTGCTGCCAAAAGTCGGACTTTCAAATCGTTTTTGCAGATCGGGAAACTCACGGTTGTACAATTCATCGGAAATTACCATCAATCCGCACCGCTGACCGGCATACGAAAATATTTTTGAGCTGGAGATGAATAAAACGTAATTGTTGGTGTATTTCGCAACCGATGGCTGAAAAGGCGAAACACCGGGTTGTGATAAATCGGTACGAAAATCCATGCCGAAATAGGCTAGATCTTCCATCACAATAGCATCGTATTTATTGGCCAGTTCACCAATCATCTGCAACTCATCTTCGGTAAAACAAATCCAGGCCGGATTGTTTGGGTTTGAATAAATGATTGAATTGATGTTTCCTTTAGTTAGAAACTCTTCCAGCTTTTCCCGTAGTTTTTCTCCCCTGAAACTAAAAACATCAAAAGTTTCGTATTTCAATCCGAGTACCATCATTTGCTGTTTTTGCACCGGGAATCCGGGATCGATAAACAAAGCGGTGTCTTTCTTTTTATCGACAAAACCTGCAGCCAGAAACGCCGAAAATGTTCCCTGCATTGAACCGACAGTTGGAATACAACCTTTGGCGCTGACTTCAACATCCATGAAATTCTTTACAAAAAGTGCCGTCTGTTCTTTCAGCGGTTTTATTCCGTCGATTATTGGATAAATGGAAGCTACTCCCCTTTTCAACGCTTCAATTTCGGCATTTACACCTACTTTCGCAGGAGGCAAGCCGGGCACTCCCATTTCCATGCGAATATATTTCACTCCGGTTTCTGCTTCAACCAGATTTACCAAAGCCACAATTTCGCGAATCGAAGCCTTTCCAACATTTGAAATTCGGAGTTCCTTTATTTTGGCGTCGACAACGGTTTTATTTAACGGAGAATTGCTCATGAAAACAGTTTAAAGTTTCGAGTTTAATGTTCAAAGTGAAAAGTTAAGCATCAAGATAGATAGGTATCAAGACTAATAGTATCAAGTATCAAGACTTAAGGACTTCAGGACTTAAGTATAACCAGTGACCATTGACCATTGACCATTGACGAGAATCAAGTATCCAGCATCCAGTCTAAAACCCAAAATCGGCACTGATCTGTTTTACCCAGTTTTCAATCCGTTCGTCGGTTAATTCGGGTTCAAAATCCTCGTCGATTGGTAAACCTAAAAATTTGCCGTCAACAACTGCTTCCGATTCATCGAATTCATAACCATCGGTTGCAACCTGGCCTGTCAGAACGGCGCCGTTTTTCATTAACTCTTTGGCAAGCAATGCAATATGATCTACAAAAGTAGATGCATAAGTTACATGGTCGCCCAAACCAAAAATAGCAATTGTTTTTCCTTCGTAACGGGTTTTGTCAATCTCAGGAAGAAATTTTGCCCAATCAACATTGGTATATTTCATATCCCACGATTCTTTTCCAACGGTTGAAAGGCCAAAAATAATTTTATCGTATTTTCCCAAATCAGCAGCAGTAGCAGTGTTTACCGGTACCATCACCACTTTGTCTTCGCCAATCACATCTTTCAGTTTATCGGCCACCCTGTTTACCGCGCCTTTCAACGGGCCAAAAAATATTGCTGTTTTACTCATTTTATTTAGTTTTTAAATCTGATTTATTATTGATTATGAATATTCAGTTCACCACGAACATATTCACCAAGAATAGACAAACTTGAAGCGCTTTTTAATACCTGATGAATGGCCCTGTCATAATTTTTAGGGTCATCCCATTCAATATCAACATGAAAAGTATATTCGTTTGGTTTGCCAATAATTGGTACCGACTGAATTTTAGTAAGGTTGATTTCGTTCTCGGCAAATGTGTTTAAAACCCTTGCCAAAGCTCCAAAAAAATGGCCCACTTCGAAACAAATCGATGCTTTGTTGGTACCTTCTGTTTTATTCCCGTGTTTTGATAAAATTAAAAACCGGGTATAATTTTTTTTGTTCGACTCAATTCCTGTTTCCAAAACTTCCAAACCATACAACCCGGCAGAACGCAAATTCCCAATTGCTGCGGCATTCAAGGGTTTTTCCTCTGAAATCATTTTTGCCGAGGCGGCTGTATCCATTCCTTCGTGCAACTTTGCGTTTGGATAATATTTTTCGATATACTCAACACATTGCTGAATGGCGATAGGATGCGAATGAATATCAGTAATATCTGTTTTTTTAACACCCGGAAAAACCATTAAGTTCATTTGAATATGAATGTAAATTTCACCAATAATCCGGAGGTGATAATCGCGTATCAACTGGTAATTTTTAAGTAAGCTGCCGGCAATTGAATTTTCGATAGCCATTACAGCAAATTTTACCTTATCGGCGTCAATTAATTCGCAAACGCTGGTAAACGATTTACATTCAACAACTTCAATCTTATCATCAAAATACCTTAGCGCTGCATCTTCATGAAAAGATCCGGCTATTCCCTGTATTGCAATTCGCTTCATTTAATCGTTTTTTAAGACCCCAAATATATAAAAACTGATTGGTTAACACAGATTGGATGATAATTCAATTTGAAAACAGTTAAATTCCTTGTTTAATCTGAATTTCTTTGATACCGGTACATGGTTTCCCAAATTTCATGTTTTTGAAGTGATTTGATCTGTAACCGGAATATTTTTCATTTCCTCTTCACCGTCGTTTTCGGGAACATATTTTAAAACCAGAATATCTTCCGACAGGTTATCATTTTTGATGAGAAACAGCGGATTATCTTCATCGTTATGAAACTGTGAACCAATGGCATACACTGTTTTTTCTTCGCTGAATTTTTCGATAGCCAGGTTGGTGTCAATGTCAATTTCACCGTCAATCAGTTCCATCCCGAAATCGTAATCCGATTCGCTGCCACCCTCCATGTAAAGGGTCAAACGCTTCATGGCCAGCGGATGGCCTTCCAATACGTTTGCAAAAAACGGATTGAACTGGTTGTGAAAACTTTCCTCCCATTCGCGCTGCAAATCATAAATGAATTTGTCGGATAAAATGTGGGTTCCATCGTTAGAGAAATCGGTTTTTTTGAATGGGATAATTCTTTCCATAATTTTTTGATTTTTATTTTCATCAAAGATAATTGGCTGGTGTGCCAAAAGATGGCGCGGGGGATAGTTGGTTATTTATTTATAATTTATCGGGATTGAACTGGTCGTTTTGCCATTTTCGCGGATTTGTAATTATATAATTGGCAATACGGGCTAACTCGTTATCGTCGCGGATGATGTGTTCCCAATAATTGCGTTGCCACAATTTGCCGTTAAACCGCTGCCAACCATATTTTTTAACCCCTCGAATGTATTCGTTGGTGGTCATGGTTTTAAACCAATCCATCATAATGCCAATGGTTGCGTTGTATTTTTTATTGTCGGGACCATACGGGTTTTGGGTGGATTCCGGGTTGTTTGGGGATTCCGTATTTGCGTTGGTGTTCGGGTCGGGTGCGTTATTCGGATGCCCACGTAGGGGCGCCCCTACGTGGGTGTCCGTTACGGGGATATCCGCAACATTGTTGTCCGGTGCGTTACCATCCGTTATTTCAATAATACAATGAAAATGGTTGGGCATAACCACCATTTCGTGGCAACGGATTCCGGGATATTTATTTTGCATTTCGAAATACCATCGTTCCACCATTTTGCCGGCAGCGTTAATTTCCAAACCCGTTGTTGAAAATTTTCCAAACAGGTTCAACCGATGCTGAACGCAAAGGGTAAGAAAATAAAAACCAGATTTTGAATAATCGTAGCCTTTTAGCCGGAGGGGCCGGCGGAAGGGAAGGATTCTATTCATCAGTCAAATTGCGTTAAATTCATAAACTCTAAATTCTGTTACATTATTTTCTCGTAACTCCAGGTCAATTTATTTGTACGTGGATTTGCACTGTAATTCAGTTTTATTCCAAGGGAATTTTCCAAATCTTCTTTGTGGTACTCAAAATTATCAAGCAAAACTGATTTATGGTTTAATTTTTCTATCAGTCTTTCAATAATGTAGTTTCGATAATCATCATGTACTGTTTCAAGATACATCAAATACCATGGATACCTATCATTTATTAATTGAAAAGGTTGTTCAAAATAATCGTATTCATCCTTTTTATTTAAGTCAAGTCCTTCATTGGTTGGGTCAAATTCGTTATGGTGATAAATGAATTTTGTACTAGATTTGTCAACTTGACGAGTTATGCAAATTCCGCCACCTTCACCCAATATTTCAAAGACTTTTTCAGTTTTTTTTTGACTGTCACTCTTTTCTGTTAGCTCTTTTAAATTTGAACCAAACTCAAATAAAAACATTTCAATTCTATCTGCTTCAGTTTGCAATTTCTTAGCCAGCAAATTCATAAATCTCAGATAATTATTGTAGTTCTTTAACGCATTATCATATCTCAGCTTTTTAAAAATCTCTATACCTGAATCGTTGAATCTTCCTGCGCTTAAAGCATTAATAACGCGTAAATCAAAAATTAGTGCTGGCATAGTTTCATAATTTATCCTTGAGAAATACAAAATTTTTGAAAGAGTTGAAAAACCCAGTCCAGTTGAATTCTTCATCAAATTATTAATATCGGTTATGGAAATATGCTTGTTTTTCTTTGCGTCAACCAGAGTTTCAATAAATGATTCAAAATTTTCTGATTTGAGAAAATTATCAATATTATTTCCTCTTCCCTTTGTTGGGTAACCCCACATTATTACTTTAATCACAAATTCCACTAAATCAGAATTACTCTGAAATAAATCGTTTCTGGAAATGGTAATAATTCCATTTTTATCTTTATTTCTAAAAATATTTTCGATAATTTTTGATGGTTCTGTACCCTTCCAAATTTCATATTTAACATCAAATGCCTGTTCACGGTAAGGCATACAACGAATCAATTCTGCAAAATCTGTAATTTTCATTTTAATTATTTTTAAAAGTTAAATGTATTTATAATTATCTTAATTTCAGTGCCTTATATTTTACTCATCAAGTATCCCGTTACTTTTTCCCAATCCTCAAATCCTTCCGACCCAAAAAGTATCAATTCACCTTCAAAATTTTTGGCGCCATTATTTTCGCTATCATCAATCAGAAAATCGCCTTTATTCAGGTTTTTGTGATGAGATATTATCAGCTTCTTGTAAAACAAACTATCACTTTCAGAACCAAAATATTTCTGAATCCAGATTGCTTTGTCCGACCAGGCGGACGGATTTTTCCAGGGTGCAGTTGACAAAACATACAAGTCAAAATATTCATTCAATTTATTAACAGCATCAATTGCTCCGGGCATTGGTTCCATTAATCCAAATATACCGGGGACATCATCCAATCTGCCTTCATATTCTTGTTGAATATGTTCCGGCAGACGGTCTATTCCTGTTTTAAAATCAACCAGAACATTATCCATATCAATGTAAACAATTCTTTTTTTCATCATATTAGTTTTATTAAGGTTGGTTCAATTTGCAAGTTACGCTTTGCGTTTATTCGTTTAAAAAACCTCCTGATATTTCAATGTTATCAAGCATTATTCCGACTATCTTTTCTATTTGATCATCGCTAATCAAAATCTTTTGATTTTTCAGATAATTACCAATTGACTTTTCAATCTCTCCTTCATAAATCCAACCTCTTAATCCAATTTCCTCATTCCAGCAAATCCGAAATCCGTTGTCAATTTCATCCCAAAAAATCTCCGGCAAAGCAAAGTCGATTCTGCTGTAAACAGCATTTTTAACTTTTTGCGGGTCAATTTCTCCTTCGTTTGAGAATCTGATAATTTTCTCCATTATCAGTTATTTAAAAACCAATTTTCCTTTTGTCTGCCCAAAATTGCTTTCGACTTTGAAAACGACCTTTTTGTAGTTGGCATATTCATTACAATACCGTGTTTCGATGCAGTATTTTGTTAGTCTGATATCTTTGGCCTGGTTGATTTGATAAAGATTTGGTGCTTTTTTGGTAATTTCAACTTCGTAAGTTCCTTCATCAATTCGAACAGGTTTCAGAATTAAAATTACTTCCTCAACTTCGCCCAATTTTGTCAAAACTTTCGTTCCCTGTTCGGGTGTAATAATTTCGTAAAACTGGATGACTTCACATTCTGCGGAAGCATTTTTTGTTGTTTCGGTTTGTACAGGTTGCAAGACAAGATGACTAAATAAAATCAGGAGTAAAATCATTCTTCAGGTTTTAATATATGTTCAATTATTAAAGCCAATGCATTTCCCGTTTCATTTGCAATGTCATAACGGTTTTGCTCGCGATACCGGTCTTTATAATCATCAATCAAGCTGTACAAATTTTCACCGTTTTCAACAACCTTTTTTAAGATAGCTACCTTTTGCTGGATTGTTGTATAACCCCATTCACTCGATGGTGGATCAAAAACTGTTCGCAGTGTGCGGTGTTTCCATAAATGCCCGTTGGCAAAAATCATATCCATTCTTGCTTCGTAATCCTCATGTTTGTTCATAATTTAATTGGTTTTGATGATGATTTAATTTTGATTATCAATTACAAACGTAATCTTTCACTGTGCCAAAACCTGTCCCATCTGTTTATAGTAGATAGTTTTTTTGAACTTCAGTCAATAATTTACGCATTTCATCTTTTAAACAAAGTGGACTGATTACATGCGACTGGTCGGCCATCATCAAAAGGCGTTGTGTAAATTCGTAGTTGATTACAACTTTTAGTGAAACAATGGTTTCTTCAGCGGTTTCCGATTCAATTTTTTGTGATGGGTGCAGCGGCAGCGATTTCAGTAAATTGCCCAAATACGGGTGGCAACTCAGTTTTATTTCTTCGGCCTGGTCGTCGAACGAGGCATGGATGCCAATTACATTTTTGAAAAGGGAAGCAACTTTTTGTTTCTCAGTATTTTTAAATGTTTTTCCGGTTGAAGAAAAAGTAATAATCCGATCGAGACCAAATGTGCGGATTTCGTTATTTTCGGATAAAAAACCGATAACATACCAGCGGTTTAAATATTCGCGCAAAAGATAGGGTCTGAAATTATATTCTTTCTCAGTTTCAGAATCGAACCGTTTGTAAACCAGCCGAAGTTCTTTACAATTCAGAATTGATAAAGCCAGATTTTGCAAAAAACCGGTTCCTTTAAACGAATGAAAATCTTCAAAATCGAGGATTTCTGAAATATCGAGTCCTTTTTTCAGATACGCTGTCAGCAGTTCGGCATTCTGTGAAAATTCGAGCAGTTTCAGAAAATAGGGAAAAGCGGTTTGACCCGATTCAAGAAAATAACCGCGATGAAGCGCAGAATAATGTATTTCGAGGCCGAATTCAAAACGAAGGCTTTCGATATCCCGCTTAAGTTGCCGCTCAGAAAGTTTTAATCCCTGATCGGAAATGGTTGAAACCAAATCGCTGGTTGACGGATACTTTGAACGGTTGAGTTGTTCGAGTATAAGTGTATATCGTTTTAGTTTGGCCTGGTATGACATGATTTAATGGTTGGATAAAGTGTTTACTCATCGGATGACCGCGAAGTCATCCGATGAGTTGAAAGATATTTCTAAAACAAATACTGACCATCCTGAACAAGGAAATCGCCACGATGATTTTGCAGAATGTCCATACATTTCTGAAAATCGGTTGGACGGATTACGATTACCGCTGTATCGTCGCTGTACGAAAAAGCATACATGTATTCAATAAACACGTTTCCTTCATTCAGAACACCAAGCATTTTTGCCAGTCCTCCCGGGCGGTTTGGGGTTTTTATGAGGATTACATCACTTGTTTGAACTGCAAATTTTTTCTTTTTGAGTATTTCCTTTGCCCTGTCGGGATCGGAAACAATTAGTCGAAGGATTCCAAAATCGGAGGTATCGGCAATTGTAAATGCTGACATATTCAACCCGGCTTCGCCAAGAATTTCGGTTACTTCCTTTAACCTGCCCGATTTATTTTCGAGGAAAACTGAAACTTGCTTTACTATCATGATATTTAAATTTTACGGTTGTCAATTACCCTTTTTGCCTTTCCGGCAGTACGTTCAATGGTTTTTGGCT
>Ga0210024_1001132_pt1 | contig 24298 bp, 19 predicted proteins | sample CryGeymeta201525_FD_183988 | JGI IMG/M metagenome (GOLD analysis project Ga0210024, IMG submission 183988) | Groundwater microbial communities from Crystal Geyser aquifers in Utah, USA - Crystal Geyser metaG 2015-25 (SPAdes) (version 2) | ecosystem: Environmental > Aquatic > Deep subsurface >...
AAGGGTGAAACAGTTGCCACATCCGATCCATAGGGGTGTGTCAAAATTACATTGGCGACCATTATCGACTCCGTTTCAGCAACTCATAACAGAAACATTTCAATATCAATCGTGGCGTATAATCATGAGTATTTTTTTATACCCACACTAAAGACGTTCCCCACACACAACTAATCCATCCACACGGCTAAAGGCCGTCATCTTCCGCACCGGCGTACGTGCGGTTACCGTACGGCTCTCTTTCATCCCCGTGGCCCAGACCCAAGGAGATCCCCATGTCCGCACCCTCCACCGACCCGGCGGTTGCCGCCATCGACCAGTTCATCACCGACCAGGCCATCGACCGCGACCGCGCGGGATGGCGCGAGCGGCTGCCCGCGCCGCCGCAGGTGGCGTGCACCCCCGGCCACCGCTACCTGTGGCAGCTCCAGACAAGCAAGGGCGCGATCACCGTCCGCCTCATGCCCGAGGTGGCGCCCATGCACGTGAGCTCCACCCTCTACCTCACCCGCCTCGGCTTCTACGACGGCCTCGCCTTTCACCGGGTGATCCCTGGCTTCATGGCCCAGGGTGGCTGCCCGCGCGGCACCGGCACCGGTGGACCCGGCTACCAGTACAAGGGCGAGCACGATCCGGCGGTGCGCCACGACCGGCCCGGCCTGCTGTCCATGGCCAACGCCGGCCCCGGGACCGACGGCTCGCAGTTTTTTCTCACCTTCGTCCCCACCGCATGGCTCGACGGCAAGCACACGATCTTCGGCGAGGTGATCGAGGGGGAGGAGGTGCTCCAGGCCCTGGAGCGGTGCGGCACCCCGAACGGCCGGACGACCGAACCCCTCACTCTCAAGCAGGCGACGGTGGTGGTGGAGTAGGCCGCGCCCGGTGCCGGGATCCGCAATGGGGGAGCTCAGCCCAGCAGGCTGGGGCGATCCTCAGACGAGCCCTCGTCCCAAGCGGGCGACCGGGAGGGAGAGAGGAGGAGGCCAACGCGCCGCCGGTGCGCAATCCCGCCAACGCGCCGCCCCCTCCCCACGCGGCGGCGCGTTGGCGACCCGCCGCCTGACTCAACCCACCCAGCGTGGAAGGCGAGCCCGCACCTCACAGGTCCAGGGCCACCTCGACCATCAACCGGTGGCTCGTCGCCTCCTCGCCGCTCACCCCATCGACATCGCCACGGCTCTCGAAGTCGTAGCGCACCGAGTACTGCGCCGCCCCGCGGGTGAACAGAGCGGCGTCGCAGCCGAGGCGCAGGTCCTTCTCTGTACCCGTCGCCCCGACCTTGTTGGTGACCCAATCCGCGTCGGCGCCGAGCGCCACGCCATCGGAAGGAAACCAGTCCACCCGCACGCTCACCGCCTCGGCCTCGCCGCCAAAGGGGTGGCCGAGGAGCTTGCCGCGGTAGGTGTAGCCGCTCTGGTAGGTCCCGTGGCGGTACCAGTAGGGGCCATCGTCTTGCACGTTGGTGAGGTACTCGACGCGCAGATCGACGGGCACCGCCTCCACCACCTCCGGCAGGTACAGCCCCAACACGTGGCCGAACGCGGACATGAACGGGGTGATCCCCAGCAGGTTCGCCTGGTCCTCGCCGCCCCACTCCCAGTAGAGCTGGGCCGGACGGGGCCAGGCGATGCGCCAGCTCAGGTCGATGGCGGCCAGGGAGTTCTCGGTCTCGGCGTCATCCGCCCCTTCGGCGTTGACGCCGGCGAGCACATCCCCCAACCCCTTCTCGAACAGCCCCGGCCGGTCGTAACCACCAAACTGGATCACCCGCGCCAGCCCCACCTCCCAGTTTGGAGTGGGCTTGAAACCCAGGCGCAGGCCGGTGAGCTGGGCCCGGTGGATGACCCGGTCATGCTCCAGCTCGGTCCAGAACCACTCCGCCTGCACCGGGCCGAGGTAGCCCAAGAACCACGGCAGCAGCACCGGCTCCGGATTGGAGAGCTTGATCAGGTCGAGGGGCTCGGCATTGTTGGTCAACAACAACGAGCCCCGCCTCCCCGGCCCCCACCAGAGGTGGTCCCGCCCACCCTCCAGTTCGAGATTCCACAAAACCAGTTTCAGATACGACTCGCGCAGCTCCACCTTCGCGTCCGCCTCATCCACCGCCGGCAACGCCGTCCCCAGGCCGTGGTCGCGCAAGCCCACCGAGTCGCCCGAGCCCCAACGCAGCTCCGGTCGCACGGCCGCGACGATGTGGCTACCGAAGCGCGCATGGGCCTGCCAGTCGAGGCGCGCGTCCAGGCCATCGCTCAGAGAGTCGCCGTGCTGGAGGATTGCCTCCGGCTCACCGGACGAGGCGAACCACCGCACCCCCAACCGCTCCGCCGGCTTGACGTACGAACGCAGCCCCTCCTCGCCTCGCTCGTCGAGCTCGCTAGCGAACTCCTTCTGTAATCGCCGGAGCTGTCGCCGCGACGCGGCCGACAGGCGATCCACGGAGCGCGCGGCCTCCTCCACCAGCCCCGCGATCTCGGCCCGCGTCCACGGCCGCTGCCCCAAAAACGCGCTGTCGATCGCCCCGAGGGCGGCGAGCCGATCGACGGCGCGATACGCCCAGTGATCCAGCCCCACCTCGGGCGACGCCGCGCACCCGCCACGGACTGGCCCCCCAAGGAGCGCCACCGCGACAACCACGCCGACCCAAAACCCCCGCTGAAAAAAAGGCCGCATCCCTCGATTCCCCATTTCGCTGCTGGACCGCGCCGAACCAGAAAGGTTCGCACCTTCGCCGGTGGGTTGAAACCCGCCCGAGAACACCGTCGCCGTCGTTGGCCTGCTCTTGCAGGCGCCGTCGGCCCGGACAACACCTGCATCCACAGGGGCCCGAGCTACGGCCGACCTGGCCAACGGAGATTGCACCCCACGGCGATACCACGCGCAACGGCGCGCAGCCGTTCCCACGCGCGCCGCGCCAGCGCCACGCCACTCCATAGGCACCGCAGCTCGCGCCTTCTTTGGCCCAACGGGCAGGGCGCACCCCACGGGATCGCGCCGCACCGCTCGCGCTGGGCTCAGCGTGGGGATCGTCCAGCAAAGGCGGTCACGCTGGGCTACCCCGTAGGCAGCGTTAGCCTTGCCGACCGCCCTGGCGCCGGCGCCGCGCCCCTCAGTAGGCGCCGCGACCCACCAGCACCGCCGGGATCGTCAGGGCCAGGATCTTGAAATCGAGCGCCAGCGACCAGCCGTCGATGTACTCGAGGTCCATGAGCATCCAGTCGCGGAAGTCGAGGTTGCTTCGGCCGCTCACCTGCCATAGCCCCGTGATGCCCGGACGCATGGACAGACGCCGGCGCTGCCAGTCCTCGTAGGAGTCCACCTCGCATTTCAAAGGCGGGCGGGGACCCACGAGGCTCATCTCCCCCTTCAGCGCGTTGATCAACTGCGGCAGCTCGTCGAGGCTGGCCCGCCGCAGGAAGCGTCCCACCCGGGTCATCCGCGGATCGTTGCGCATCTTGAAGACCGGCCCATCCGCCTCGTTGGCGAAGGCCAACTCCGGTTTCAACTCGTCCGCCCCCACCGACATGGACCGGAACTTGTAAATCCAAAACTCCCGGCCATTGCGCCCACAGCGCTTCTGGCGGAATAAAACAGGACCCGGGGAATCCAACCGAATCGCCAGCCAGATGACCGCGAAAAGCGGGCTCAACGCCATGAGCAGTGTGGCCGCGCCAAAGAAATCGAAAAGCCCCTTCACCGCCAGGGCGAACCCCTCCGGCGGCGTCATGCTGAAGCTCAGCAGGGGCACGCCCCCAAACCGATCCAGGGAGAGGCGCGCGTCGGGCAACCCCAAGAAGTCGACCATCACCCGGGCCCGGACCCCGAGCATCTCGCACACCTTCAACGCCGACTCCACCTGATCGAGCTCTAGCTCAGGCACGGCGAAGACGACCTCGTCCACCACCCGCTCGCGGAGGAGATCACGCAAATCGGCCACCCGTCCAAGAACCTGGTGGCCATGGACGGACTTGCCCACCAAACTTGCCGCCACCTCATCGCGCGCCACCAGACCTGCCACGTGGAAGCCCCACTCCGGGTGGCCGGCAACCTTCTCCAACAGCCGCCGCGCCCGTTGCGCCGTACCCACGACCAGCAGCTCCTTGAGGTTCCACCCCGCCCGGCGCAGGCGCCGCAAGACCTCCTGCACCACCAAGCGCGCCACCGCGACCAAGACCAGGTTCAACCCGAAGAAGACCAAGAGCACTGTCCGCGGCACCACCACCAGCCGGGTGAGATAGAGAAAGGCCACCAGGAGGCCGACCCCCATGGAGACGGTGCGCATAGAGGCGACCACCAAAGCCCACCGCTCCTGCGTCCGCATGGGCTGATCACCCCCCGAGAGCCGATGGACCAAGGCCCAGATCGGCAGGATGACCACCACCAGACCGAGCTGCTGCCGGAAGGCCACGGTCACCTCCGGCCAACCCCGCAGCCAGCTCGCCAAGGGAAAGGCGAGGAGCAGACAGACCGCCGAGATCAGCAGGTCATGCAGCGCCCGCACCCGCCCGAGATAGCGCGCCACCCCCGATTCCATTACGGCTCCTCCTCTAGGATCGCAGAGTGAACAAACGAGTAGTTGTCGGCCAGACTGACAAGCAGGGCTACACGGAAAGTGGCCCCGGCGGGAAACCCAGCCACTCTAACAGCCGTGCCTCTTCGGCCCAACACCCGTCCAGGTTGAAGACCTTTTGAGCCACCCACCGCGCCTGCCGGCGCGGCTCGCCGGTGCAACGGCGCCTACCCTGGGTTGGGAGACCGCAACGCCGTCCCGCAACCGCGGTAGGAGCCGATTCCCATCGGCGATCCCGGCCCGCGGGGCCGACCGCGACAGCATGCGCAGGGCTCCGGTGCAAGCGGCGCCTAGCTTTGAAGGCTGGCCAGCTCCCGCTCGAACTCGCCCAGCACCGCCTCCCGGCTCCAGTGGGCCACCGCATAATCCCGCGCCGCCCGACCCAGGCAGGCCCGCTCCTCGGGCTTGCAGGCCAACTCCAGAATCACCGCTGCCAGGGCCGCACCATCGCCGGGCTCCACAACCCATCCCCGCCCCGCCACCACCTCCGCCACCTGGGTACCCGCCAACGCGGTCGCCACCACCGGCCGGCCGCTGGCGAACATGCCGGTGAGCTTGGATGGCATCACCAGGTCCGCGGCATCGGCGCGCTGCGGCAGCAGATGGAGGTCCGCCATCCCCAGCAACGCCCCCAGACGTTCTACCGGCTGCAAGTCCAGAAAGCGCACATTCGACAAGCCAGCACAGCGCGCCACCAGCTCCCCACGCCCCGCGCCATCGCCGCAAAACACAAACACAACGCCCCCCTCGCCCGCCGGCCGGCGAGAAGCTGAGGAAGAGAGCCATTCCTCTTTACCGAGGGCCGTTGATGGATTCGACGACCCCGCACCCAGCCCCACGCATAACCGCGCCGCCTCCGCTAACACCTCCAGCCCCTGCTTCCTCCCCATGTTGCCGGAATAAAGCGCCACCACCGCATCGTCGGGGATCCCCAACTCGGCGCGGAACGAGCGCACGCATGAGTCGTCCGCCTGCAGCCCCGCCAAATCCACCCAGTTGGGAAACAACACCCCGCCGGTCACCCCCTTGTCTCCCAGGCGCCTGAGCATGTTGCCCGAGATGGTCGAGACGCAATCAAAGCGGCGCATGATCCAGCGCTCGACCCTAGCCACCAGACGACGCAGCCCACCCCCGGGCAATAGCCCCAGATCGAATGCCACATCCACCTCGAAATCCTGCACATGCAGCCACGCCTTCGCCCCGCACAACCGCGCCGTAAGCACCGCGACCGGGGCGCAGAACAGCGGCGGCTCTACCACCCACACCACATCGGGCCGCCACCATACCTGGCGCAACATCACCGGCAGGCTGCTCAAGGCAAAGCTGGCCAAGTGCAAGATCCGCTTCCATCCCGACGGCCGCGCCGGCACCCATAAAGGGCAGCGATAAACCACCATCTCCCCCCTCCCCGTGGGAGTGAAGCCAGGGCCACGGGTGAGGGGCGAGCGCACCACCTCCTTGCGATACCGCCACCCCAAATACCCCTCTCCCACCCGCCACTGCGGGTAATACGGCGGCGCCGTCACCACCCGTACCTCGTGGCCACCCACTGCCAGCCACTCGGCCAGCTCGCCGGTGTACTTTCCGGTGCCGGTCAGCTCAGGCGAGAAGTTAATCCCGCAAATCAGAACCCTCACGCGACCCCACTCGCCCAACCACCCCGAAAAAGAAAATCCGCCTGCACCGCCCGCCCGTCGCCGTCATAGGCCATGTGGTAGACCCCGGCGAGCCGCAAGCCACGCGCGCGCAGCCAGGCGATTACCTCGTCCGCAAACGCTTGGCCTTCGTACAACTCCACGAACGAGCACTCCACGTACACCCAAGCGAAACGCCCCAGCAGCGCCTCGCAGCCGTCCAGCGCCTGCAACTCGAACCCCTGCACATCCAGCTTGAGCAGCGCCGGCGCCACAAGATCCTCCGCCCCCACCTCATCCACCAGCCGGGCCACCCGGATGGTCGCTGTGCCCGCCTCGGCCGTGCCGGGAAACAGGGCGTTCTGGCGCGCCGTGATCGGCAGCAGCGACGACGAATCATCCCGCGCCGACAGGTGAATCACCGCCTCCCCCGGTTCCACCCCGATCGCCGCTTCCACCAGCCGCGCCCGCCCATCGCCCGCGAACACCGCGCGATACAGCGCTGCCGGCCCCGGCAACGGCTCGAACGAGACGAGGGTGGCCGCCGGAAAGCAGTGCCGCGCCACCAGCGCGAACTGACCCCGGTTGGCGCCGATGTCCACCACCGTGCGCACCGTGCCGAGGGTGCGCAGCACGGGCAAGTGTTCGGCGCCGGCCGCCACCCGGTGATAGCGCAGTGCAACCCGCCAGGCGGGAACGCGCAGGATGGCTGCGAGCTTGCGGGCCTTGGGTAGCAGTCCTGTCATCGGGTTCTCCCTACGGTCAACGCCCGCGGCTGCCGGCAATCTCGACCAGTAGCCCGGCCCAGCGCTCGGCATTCTCGGCATAGCCATTCGTAAAACGCTGAACCGCCGCCTTCGAGGCGGCCTCGAACGCCGTGGGATCGGAAAGCCAAGTTTCGATCTGCGCCAATGCCTCCGGCACGAAGGGCGCGGCGGGATCGACCACCAGCCCGCAGTCCGGCCCGACGATTTCCGGGATGCAGCCACGGCCGTAGGCAATGACAGGAATTCCGCGGCTCATCGCTTCATGATTAACAATTCCCTCGGTCTCGTTTTCGTAGCGTGTAGGACAACTCAGCACGTCGATGCCAGCATAAAAGGCATCTTTCTCGACGCCATATCTCGGCCCAACGTATTCCACCGCCGGCAACGCCGCCAGCCGCTTCCGCACCGCCTTTTCGGTTTCGCCATCCTGAAACGGGCCCGCCAGCCGCGCACGCAACGGCAAGCCTTTTTCCTGTACCGCCGCGCACAGGTCCAAAAACTCAAACACCCCCTTCTCTGGCGCGATGTTGCTCAGAAAACCCAAGGTTTCCAGTCTTCGTCGCACGGGCGCTGTTGGGTTTGCGGAAACCAAAAAGACGGCGTTGGAGACCGGCACGACACATATTGCGCCATAAACCGTCTTCAACCGCTCTGCCATCTTTTGGGACTGCGTGATGTGAACGGCATGTTCACCTGCAAAATGAACTAGCCACCGTGTCAACCAACTGCGCGCATCGAGATAGGCAAAGCTGTGATGGTGCAGGAACACCCGCATTCCCCAAAGCCGTGCCAACGAAAGGAATGCAAGCTCATAGAGCTGCCCCAACCCACCCGACACGCTCATGTACAAGGTCCGACCCCGTAGCCCACGCGCGCTGGCCAGACTAACCAAGCCCCGCAGCACCTTGGGCAGGCGGACCAGTCGAGCCACCAGCGAGCGGTCAAGGCTCGACGCGGCCAGGTCGACCACCAGAGGCTCCACACCGCCCGCTTGCCGCAATTGCTCACGCACCGCCGCATTCACCACGGCCATGCCGTGTACCGGCGGGGGAAATGCACCAACCATCACAATCTGTGGTCGCATCACATTCGCGTTTTCACATTTTCATTAGACTCTCGACAATCCGTTCGAAGTCCTCCGCCCACTGCTCCGGTGTGTGCCCCTGAATTTTGTCGGCGGAAACCTGTCCCATACGCACCCGCAGCGCGGAGTCCTGCGCTAAATGCAACATACGTTCGGCCAGCGCACCGCTGTCTTCCGGCGGCACGATGTAACCATTGACCCCTTCCTCGATGCGGTCGCGGATCTCGCCGACGGCGCTGGTGCTGATCACTGGCAGCGAGCACGCCATGGCCTCATCTACTACCAGGCCATAGCAATCATCCAAGGTGGGAAAGACGAATACATCCGCCAGCGCGTAGTAGTGCGGCAACTTGGGCTTCTGCTGGAAGCCGGCAAACACCACATTGCGGATGCCGTGCTCGGTGCAAGCTTGCTTCAGATTAGCCTCCTCCGGTCCGTCGCCAACCATCAAGAGGCCGACCGGTTCGACGCTTTGGCGCTGCACCGCCTCGAAAGCCTCCAGCAGGTAGTTCATCCCCTTGCCCCACAAGAACCGCCCGACGTAGATGAAAATGGTGCCTTGCAGGCCCAGATCCTCCCGTAGCGCGTTGCGCTGGGAGCGTGCGGCTGACGCGCCCGCCTGAAAGTGGGGGATATCCACGGTATGGGTAGCGAAAAAGATCCGTTCGGTGGGAGCGCCATAACGCATCGCGAACTGCCTGCCATCCTCACCAGGCGTTTCGATGGCGTCGACTCGCCGGAACAGGAACCGCTTGAGCGCTTCCTTAAGCGGGTGGCGCGAAACCCAACGACCATGCGTCATCAACACCCGAAAGCCTGTCTTGGCGCCGCGCAACTTCGCCACCGCCCAGCCGATGATGAACGCAGGCTCGGCATACAGGCTCACCAGCACGTCCGGGCAGCGGCCCAGCAGCGGCAGCGGCCAATGAAAGGTCCGACAAAGAAGCCGCGTAGTCGGCAGGTAGCGATGGCGAAAGCGCCAGCTCCCCTCGTCCACGTTCCAGCTACGATCCGCCTCGATGCGATCGTTGAACCAAGCCTCAAACTCGAAGGCTCCGCGGTCCGCCAGCGCGTTAAAGCGTTCGACCATGTAGGGCGAAGGGATATTGTTCCAGTAGACGACGAAGGGGTGCATCGACTACTTCTCCGCCAAAAGCAGAATATTGCCAGATAGAAATTCGCGTATCGGCCATGCCGTCGCGTGGCGATCCAGCATGCACCGCAACCAACCCGCGCCGGCAAGATCGATAAGCGCAGAACTTTCAGCCTTGCAAAACCCAACGTGGGCGAACAGCTCCCACAAGTCCCGATGCGTAAAGTAATGAATGTGCCCATCGTCCCAGCCGCCATCCAAAGTGTTCCCCCCCGCGGTGCGTGGCCCATACCCCGAGAACAACACATGTGCGACATTTTTCAGATAGCGGATGTTTGGGGTGGTGAGCACGCAACGGCCGCCGGGCCGGAGCACACGGTGAATCTCTCGAGCGAAGTTCACTGGATCGATGATGTGCTCGATGACCTGGTTGGCGATCACGACATCCGCCGATCCATCTTCCAGCGGAAATGTCCCATTCAGGTCCGCTTCATGGAATTCCCAACCATCGGTCTGTCCGCCGCCCATCTCCTCCAATCTTCGCCTCGAAACGTCCAGCCCAATTCGCTGCTCGAAATCGTCAGACAAATCGTCAAGACACTTCCCGGAGCCGCAACCGAGATCCACCACACATTGGCCGGTGCCAACTATCGCACCTAATCTAGCGTCCAAACTGTTCTCCTTATCGCATGGCTTGCACTGTCGAGCTTCCTTGTGCGCCACACTGCTGTCCCCAATCAGGTGGTCAGCATCGTCTTCCAACTAGGGAGGGCAATGCCGAACCGCCTTGTGCGACGATTAGTCCGAGGCATAACCCCATAAACAGGGCCGCCAAGCGCAAGATGAACGGATTTGCGGTAAACCCCATCCCTAGAAAGGCAAAATACCCAAGCACGCCAATCCAGAGTGGTCGCGCCTCCGGGAGGCGCCAGGACTGAGCCCTGAGGAGTGCCCCAAGCACACGACAACCACGTACCGCACCTCCTATCAAGGCCAGCGCCGCGATCGGCCCGATGATGAAACCGCCATAGAAAAGGAACGGCATCCACATGAATTCGCCGGGAAACCAGGCCGAGGTGTCCGCTGTTTCCCCCAAGTAGGGGAGTATCCAAGGAAACTCCGAAAATAACCAAGGGTAGCTGCTACCGAATCCTTGTCCTGTCAACCAGCCGAGAGGATTGGCATTGAGCGCCTGGAATTGCCCTAGGATGGCCGCGACTCGGGTCCAAAAGGTCACATTACGGGCCTCGCCGAGACCGCGATGAACCCATCGCCCAAGCGCTTCAGGGTTGAACACTATAGCTATGGTCAGGCCGATGACACCTACAAACGAACCCAAGACAACCGCTTGAATCAACGGGCGCGGGAGGCTCGCCGTCCGCAATGCATTCCGAAACGTAACCAACAGGACAAGCACGACCACAAAACCCACAACTAAGAGTGGCCCCCGGGTGACCGAGATGGCGATCACCCCAAGCGTGATAACCAATAACACAAGCGACCATAACCTCCGCCTCCTGGCGAAGAATAGGTCGTAGCCAGTCGCAACGATCAGCAGCGGAATCAGCGGGCTTAGGATTTGATAGCGAATTTGCTCAACGCCTTGCTCAGTAAAGTAAAACCCCCACGCAAGGGTAAAAAACAAGGAAACGACGGCGGCACTCATCATCGCGGAAACGATCGTAATGGCATCGTGTGAATTCCTCATTGTCCACCAAGCGACAAGGAAGCCTTCGAGGAGCAGCGTGAATGGGTAAACAATGCGGATGTACTGATCGAAGGGCGTGACGTTGACAAAGGCACCCAGGGTGCCGGTCACAAGAAATGCCACCCACCCCCAGAACACGAATGCGCCAAGCCCCTTCCGGGGTAGGGCCATGCGACACGTTGCGGCAAGCACCAAGAACGCGGCCGTGTTGAGCCCTCCCATAAGGAACTGGATCAGCGAGCCGCCAACGGCCCCCTTGAAATCGAGGGCAAACGAGATGACGACAACGATCGCCAGGATGCGCTTTTGCCGGCTAATCCGGTGAGTCGCTTGCTGTTCGACGGGAATACCGGCGGGATACCTCGTGCTTACCATAACTCTACGCACCCACCAAGACATGCGCTAGCGCGTCTTGCGCTTCGGAGAATGAGGCCGGTCGCCACGGATCGGCACGCCCATTGTTTTCCGTTTTCACCGGCGGATAGTCCAACAATGCACCGACGGCCGCGGCCACCTCGGACATATCCTCTGGATTGACCGTCCGGCCGAGGCCGTGCCGCTGCGTCTGCCAGCCGATGATTCCTTCTTCGCAAGCAATCACAGGGCAACTGGCGGCGGCTGCCAGCACCAGGGCGCCGCTGGCGTTGTAATGCCCTCGGTATCCGAGCCAAACGACGTCGGCGGCAGCGAACAGGACCGGCTCTTCCTTGGTTTCGATAAAACGATCAAATAGTCTAATCCGACCCCGGGCTACCAGTTTGGCGACCCATGGTTCAACCAGTAGCTCGTGAATTTCCGGTGAGACTTTACCTGCCAGAAGCACGTCGACCGATGGCGGAAGCTCTGGGTCAACAACCGCCCGGAGGAGTTCAACGACGCCTTTGCGTCGGGTAATGGCCCCGTAGACCAGAATCAGGTTGCGGTCCGCTGGCACGCCGAGCTTTCGCTTCGCATCAGAGGTATCTAGCAGTTCTCCAAACTCCGTCGGCTCCGGGAAAAAAGCGACCTTACCCGAGACTCGCGCCCTGTCCGCGAGATAGGTCGCGAGAGGTTCGTCGATGGTCAATAGGCTTCTTAGATGCCGGTTATTCAGGAGGCGGAAGAACAGCGCCCTCTTGATCGCGGCGAGCGACGGCCGGGGCGCAATGACCCCCATCTGCCGGTAGTGGAACGAAGGCCGCATGGCGAGTCCGACCCAGGGGCAGTTGCCGAACGGCGAGCCCAGCAGCCCGATCGCGTAGAGGCAGTAGTCCAGGTAAGGCAGGAAGACAACGTCAGGGCGCACGGTACCGGCTTGAGCCTTGTACCATGCCTTGAACAGGCGCCAGTACGAGAGTTCGCGCGTTGCGAAGCCGGCAGTACCGTCGCTCCATGTTCGCGGGAAGCCGGCGGCCGGAAACGAGATGAGACGCAGGGATTTACTGCCACCAGTGGGCGCAGCGTCGGCAAGCGACTGCATGGTCGGGTGCGCGATCGACTCCGGCAACGTAACGACCGTCACCTCGAAACCGCGTTCGACCAGGCCGTTCACCATCCACTCCAGGTAGGGGCCATGGTGGCCGATGGCGTGCGGTTCCAAAACCAGAATTTTCATCCGTCGTCGCTCGCCGCGTTGAGTCCATCAAGCCCTATTTCGCCTGTCGGTTGTACCTACTCGGTTGCCGGCCGCTTCAAGCACCCACAAGTCCATGCGCGAAGGTCCCTCTCAGCCGCATCGCAACACTCGTCACGTGTTCGCCTCCCGCACCATCAGCCACCCAAGAAGCTGCCGGCGCATGGGATGGAACCAGGCTGCCATGCCAAGCACCAGGGGCGGCAGGAGCAAACCAACCGCGAGCGTGGATGGCTCGCTAGTCGATGGCCGTAGCGGCTCGATCCAGCCGAAGGCAACCACTGCGGCACAGGCGACAGCCAACCCCAAGTGCTCGCGGGCAAACCCGCCGCACCAACCCAGCCCGTAGCGCCGCTGGAAGACGGCGATCAGCATCCCACTACCGGCGACGAGGGCGATGGCATAGGCGAAGGCCACCCCGTTCGCTCCGTAACGGCTCCCGAGAAGCCAACCGAGGGCGGCATTGAGCGCGCCCATGATGACGTGGGCAAGCGTGTTCCAACCCACGTGACCGGTACCCATGTTGGTGAAATAGGCGGGGCCGGCGAAGATGTTTCCCGCCCAGGCCACAGCGAGGAGCCCGAGCAGAAAGACGAGCTCTGGTCGGTATGTGCCCACAAGCATCCACGAGAACCCGCCCGCCCAGGCAATCAGAAGCGCAAACACCGGCAGGGCAACGAAGGCCAGCACGTGCATATTCTCGCGGTACATATGGACAACGCGGGCTGGCTCGCTCTCCGCCAGAGTCGCCACGTGTGGCACGACAGCCTGATTGGCGGTGACAATCACGGCGCGCGCCTTGAGCACCACTTGGTTCGCCATCTCAAAGTAACCGGCCGCCGCAGGGCCGCCGAACCGGGCCATCAGCGCCTTGGCGACCGGGTCGAACAGGAGCATCAAGAGGGTCGCCGCCTGCACATTCGCCCCGTAGCTCAGCATCTCCCGCAGCACACCCCTGCGCCAGCACCGCGGCAAACGCGGCAACGCCGGCAGCGTGCGGCACAGCAGGAGCCGGCCAGCCACGGCGAGAAACAGCCCCTGCCCGATCTGCGCCCAAGCAAGACCCACGAGCCCGTGCCGCGGCACTAGCGAAAACGCGAGCGCCAGCAGGAGCGCTTGCCCGGCAACCACGAGCCCGGCGCGCAAATCCATGCGCTGGCAGCCATCGAGCCCACCCTGAAACACGGCGGCAACGATGGTCAGCCACAGCGAGACCAACGCATAGGGGAGGATCTCCAGCGCCTGTGCCAGATAGGCGGCATCGAACAGGTGCGGCAACAGCCGCGCGAAAAGCGGATAGAGCAGCGGCAACACGGCCCCCACCGAGGCCATCAAGGTCAGGGTAGCGGTGTCGACCACCTGGCCCGCGCGATCCAGCTCGCCGCGCGCCCGATTGCGGGCGACAAAGCGGGTCACCCCGGCGCTTAGCCCCAGATCTGCCAGGCGCGAGGCCGAGACGGTGGCCAGCACCACCGACCACACGCCAAGCTTCTCTACCCCCAAAGTAGTGTTGATGTAACGGTAGAGCGCGAACAGCAGCCCCGCGCCGACGAGTGTCTGCAGGACATTGGCGAGGACGTTGCGGGCGAGGCGCCTTCTCTCAACCACTGCCGGCCAGACCTCTCTCATCGACGAAGAACAGATCGTGCTGCGTCTGTCCTTCCCAAACTACGCGGTAGCCGGATTCCTTCAGCATGCGCGCGATCCGCTGGTAATCCGCCTGCCTTGCGTTGTGCTCAATGCATCCGCATACGAACCGGTAATCTCGCAGTCTGCACATCTGCTTCACAATTGACACTTCGGCGCCTTCCACATCGATCGAGATAAAGTTGATGATCGTCGGCGCGCCGTTCTCTTCCAGAATCCGCTCCAGCGTCGTTCCCCAAACCGTAATGGAGCCGGCATTTTGCGTCCTTTTTTCGTGTGTTTTATCGAGAAACTCCGCAACCCCCCCATACAACCCGGCGGTGCAGAATTCGTAATATCCTTCCTGTTCGACTACGGCGGAGATTACTGATTTCGATTTTCTGTTTTTCAAGCTATCGAGGTACTGTGGATTCGCCTCCACAAGAAGTCCATTCCACCCAAACTGCCCCTCAAGATAGACCGTGTTTGAGAGTGTAAACCCGTCATTCGCTCCGATTTCCACGAAAAAACCAGGTCGAAAACGATTGGCGAGCAGGGCAAAAATGTCCTGATTTAATTGTGTTGCGTGCGGAGACTCTGGCAGTAGCAGCAGTTCCCTAAGTTTCGGGGCAGGCGTCTGGACAAAGACCCCAGGAAGTAAGCCGTGATTGCAGCAGTAGGCAATAGACGGCCGGCGAAGTGATTTCGCACCAAGCACAATCTGTTTGAGCAGATTTCTAAGACTCACGGTCATGCCTCACAAACACCGCATCCAGAAATACCACCCGTCCGTCTTCGCCGTAGGTTTGATCAAGGTTTCCCGCGTAGCGGAAACCAGCCTCGTGGAGCAGATGCTCGAGTCCATGAAAGTCTGCCTGCCCCTCGTAAAGGGGATCGACACCGACCTCCAACACCACGGCCTTGCATAAGGCCAGCATACGCCCAGCCCCGCGCAGAACGCGATCCTCGAAGCCCTGCACGTCCAGCTTGAGCAGGATATCCCGTGGCATACGATCAAGGGCGTCTTCGAGCGCGACGTCCAGGGTGGATACCGGAATGGGGGTCATGAACTCCGCCTGGGTCTGCGGATAGAGACGGTGGCAGGTGTCCGTAGCCACAAGCAGCGAGGACGAAGGCGTGTGCTGCTCGTGCAGATGCATTTCTGCCTCCCCTTCCCGGTCCCCCAGCGCCAACTGGAAGCAGCGCGCCCGGCCTTTTTGCGTCTGCGCCCAGGCGGAGAGCTTACGGAACGGGTCCTCCAGCGGCTCAAAGCAGTAAAGCTCGGCCTTCGGGAAGAACCCGGAAATCATTTGCGCGAACTGACCTTGGTTGGCGCCGACGTCGATGATGGTGCCGATATCAAGTCCAGACAGCCCTAGCAGCGTGCATTTCGGAGACCGATGCAGGCGGATCACATCAAAGCCCAGCCGGTTGACGCCGCCTCGAAGCGCGTTTTTCAGGCCCATGAATCCCCCTTTCCTGCTTTCATGCCAGTTTGTCTGCGGTAGTTTTCATATCCCCACGCGATCCCGACCGCGAGCCCAATACACACACCAGCCCCCCTCAGGCAACCGCATTCTGGCGATCAGTCGCGCTTCCCGACCGAATCACGGCCAGCGTCGAGGCACCCATCAGGGCAAGCATCGCGGTTAGCACGACGACGAGACTCCGCTTCGGTTTGCTCTTCTTCTCCGGCACCACCGCGCCGTCGAGCACCTGTATCGTCGGGGAGTCCTTCGCCTCCTGCATCTTGACCAGCTCGTATTGCTGGGTGAGGAGTTCGAAGACGGTCTCCTGGACCTTGACGTCGCGCAGGAGGCGGCCGTAGCGAAGGCCGAGGTCAGGGATCTTTTGGGTGGGGAGGAAGATGTCGCCAGCGCTACGCTCGCCCTGTCCCTGTTCCATGTCGCGGATGCGGGACTGGATCTCGGTGATCTGGGTCTGGACGCGGTCGACGTCGGCGTTGTTGCCCGAGGCGAAGCGCTGGGTAACGCCGAGCTGAACCTGAGCGGCCATGAGCTCTCCCTTGAGGGCGCCCAGGAGGTCAATCATCGCCTTCGCCTGCTCGTCCACTTGGATCGCGCCGTGCTTCTCTTGAAAGGCGCGCAGGGCGTCCTCGGCGTTCGCGAGGTCTTTGTTCACCTGCACGAGGCGCTCTTCGAGGAAGAGCCGCTGGCGCGACGCCTCGGTGATGTTGAGGTGGCGCGAGAGCTGGTCGAGCTGGTCCACGAAGGCGTTGGCGATGGCGGCGGCGCGTTCCGGGTCGTGGTCGTCCACGGAGAGGGTGAGGATGCCGCTCTTCTTGTCCACCTGGGCGTCGAGGTTGGCGAGGAGCTTCTTGCCGGCGTCGACACGGTACTTGGTGTCGTAGATTTCTTGGAGCTTGAACTGGTCGAGGATGCGGTCGGTAACCGCGCGCGAGCTCAGCATCCCGACCATAAGGTCGGCGTTGGTGGCGCCGCCGAGGGAAGCGCCAGCGAGCGACGCGAGGCCACCAAGCTGGCCAGCGAGGGCCGCGGCGAGGCCGCCGCTCGACTGTTCCTTCGGCGGCAAGATGCGCGCGGTGGCGGTGTAGGTCTTGGGGAGGATGAAGCTGACGATCGCCGCGATCACCGCCGCGGCGAGGGTGGTGGTGAGGATCATCCGCCGGTGGCGGACGAGGACGCGCCAGTATTCGCGCAGGTCGATCTCGTCTTCCTCCCACGGTGGTGGATAGGGAGGGTAGGGGTACGGCACCGCCCCCGCCGGCGCGCCACGCCAGCCCGGCGGGGATGCGGGCGCGCCACCGGCCTCGCCCCCTTCGCCCTGGGCGGCGCGCGGCGGGGCGGCCTCGGAATCAGGCACCTGGGGATCGGCGGGCACGATGGGCAGCAGGGCGAAGGGGGTCCCACGCCGACCGGCTGGGCGGGCGATGCGGTGGCTCAACCAAGGGGCGGAAGTGTAGGGACTCCAGAGCGGACAGGGAAGGGCGAAGGCGAGAAGCCGGGAGCGGGAGAGCCCCCAGCCAACGTGGTGTTCCGATCCATCTCAATCCACCCGAGCCCCTACCCCGCCGATCGACCGAGGAGCCCGTCGGCCTGGCACCCGATCGACTGCGAAGAACGGGGCCCGATCCGGGGCCGAGATCCGCCTCCGCTCGTCGCGATCGACCACGTCCGATCGATGCTAAGAAGCACAATGGCCCCGCGCCCGCCCCCGGGGCGCAGGGTGTGCTCCACAGCCGGCCCGCACCGCCGCGACCGCCGTCGCTACCGGCTACTCGCGCCGCGGCGGCGTCTCCATTGCGCCGGTCGCCGCGTGGCTCTGGGTGGCGAGGCGTGTGGCCGCCTCGGTCTCGCGGCTGGCGGCGAGCTCCTCCAGTTGCTGGTTCAGCGCCGCGGCCTCCTTGGCGAGCGCCACGTTCTCGCGCCGCAGGCGCCTGACCTCCACCTCGCGGCGGAGCTGCTCCACGGTGTGGCCGAACCAGACGAGGATAAAGGCGCACACGAAGGCGAGAACGAGAATGGCGAAGGTGGGCAGGGGCGGGCTGGCGAAGTGGAGATCGACCACGGGGAGGTCGAGGCGCAAGACGTAGAGGTCGGTATTCGAGGTGAGAAAGAGGGTCAGCAGGCAGACCACGGCAAGGAGGTAGAGGTAGCGCAGGAAGTACATCGCGTCTCCAAAGGGCGGAGCGGCCGGCGGCCGTTCGGGTGCGCCCGTTGTAGCGCACACGCGCCACCGCGCAAAGGCGGCCCCGACCGGCCCGCTCCCCGGCGATCCGCACACCGCGCGGCCCCCCGCTCGGGCCAACATCGCCGATCGGAATCGGCCCCTCCCGGAGGACCGGGACCGCGCGGCGATCTCCCCAAGCCCGGTGGGGGAGAAACCGGCTGCACCAGCGATCCGCACACCGCGCGGCCCCCCGCTCGGGCCAACATCGCCGATCGGAATCGGCCCCTCCCGGAGGACCGGGACCGCGCGGCGATCTCCCCAAGCCCGGTGGGGGATAGCGCCCTACAGCGCCAGCATCCGCTCCAGGGCCACCCGCGCCCAGTGTTTGTCCACCTCGGGAACGGTCACCCGGTTAACGATCGCGCCGGCAGCGAGCTGCTCCAGGGTCCAGGTGAAGTGGGGGAGGTCGATGCGGTACATGGTCGAGCAGAAGCACTGCATCGGGGCGAGGAAGTCGATCCGCAGCTCCGGGTGGTCGTGGGCCAGGCGGCCGACGAGGTTGAGCTCGGTGCCAATGGCGAAGTGGGTGGTCGGCGCCGCCCCCCGGATCTGCTGGACGATGAACTCGGTGGAGCCGTAGGCGTCGGCCAGTTGCACCACCTCGCGGCTGCACTCGGGGTGGACCACCACCACCACCGCCGGGTCGGCGGCCCGCGCCATCTGAATGTGCTCCGACCGGAAGAGCTGGTGGACCGAGCAGTGGCCGGCCCACAGGATCACCCGCGCCCGCGCCAGGGTGGCCGCGCTATTGCCGCCAAGCTCCTGGTCCGGGTCCCACACCACCATCGCGTCGTCCGCGATCCCCATGGCGGTGGCGGTGTTGCGGCCGAGGTGCTGGTCGGGAAAGAAGAGGACGCGCGGCCGTTGGGCAAAGGCCCAGGCGAGGACGCGGCCGGCGTTGGAGGAGGTGCAGACGGTGCCGCCCCGCTCGCCGCAGAACGCCTTCAGGTCGGCGCCGGAATTGATGTAGGTGATCGGGGTGATGGTTGCGCCGCCGAGTTGCTCGTCGAGCTGCTCCCAGCAATCGACCACCTGCTCGAAGCTCGCCATCTCCGCCATCGAGCAGCCGGCGGAAAGATCCGGGAGGACCACCTGCTGGTGCGGCTGGCGGAGGATGTCCGCCACCTCGGCCATGAAGTGGACGCCGCAGAAGACGATCAGCTCTGCCTCTGGGCGGTCGGCCGCCGCCTGGGCGAGTTTCAGGGAGTCGCCAAGAAAGTCGGCGTAGCGGACCACCTTCTCCTGCTGGTAGTGGTGGCCGAGGATCACCGCCCGCGCGCCCAGCGCCGCGCGCGCCGCGCGCGCCCGGGCGTGCAGCTCCGCCTCGGGAACTAGGGCGAGATCACGAATGGCGAGATCGACGGCGGGCACGGCGGTGAACTCCAACGAAGGCGCGAAAAAGCAGGGTTTTGGAATGTAGGAGCGGGTTTGTGGCAAGTCAAAGCTGGCCGTGGAAAGGCGAAGCCAGCCCCAAAGCGCAAAAAAAACGGCCCCCGCCAGAGGGGCGGGGGCCGTCGTCTTGCAGCCACGGGGAACCGGAACTCAAGCCGGTCGGACTGCCTAGCAGTCGTAGTACAGGAAGAACTCGTACGGGTGCGGCCGCATGGCGACCGGGTCCGCCTCGTTGATCCGCTTGTAGTCGATCCACGCGCGGATCGTCTCCTCGGTGAAGACGTCGCCCTTGAGGAGGAAGGCGTGGTCGTTCTCGAGGTTGTTGAGGGCGGCGTGCAGGGAGCCCGGCATGGAGGGGATCTGCGCCAGCTCCTCGGGCGGCAGGTCGTAGAGGTTCTTGTCCATCGGCTCGCCCGGATCGATCTTGTTCTCGATCCCATCCAGCCCCGCCATGAGCATCGCCGCGAAGGCGAGGTACGGGTTGCAGGTGGGATCGGGGAAGCGCACCTCGACCCGCTTCGCCTTCGGGCTCGGCGAGTAGGTGGGAATCCGGAGGGAGGCCGACCGGTTGCGCGAGCTATACGCCAGCGACACCGGCGCCTCGTACCCGGGAACCAGCCGCTTGTACGAGTTGGTGGAGGGGTTGGTGATCGCCGCCAGGGCCGGGCCGTGCTTGATGATCCCGCCGATGTAGTGGAGGGCTATCTGCGAGAGGTTGGCGTAGCCGTCGCCGTAGAACAGCGGCTTGCCACCCTTCCAGATCGACTGGTGGGTGTGCTGACCGGTGCCGTTGTCACCAAACAGCGGCTTCGGCATGAAGGTGACGCTCTTGCCGTTGCGCCGCGCCACGTTCTTCACGATGTACTTGTAGAGGAGCACCTGATCCGCCATGTGCAGGAGCGGCGAGAAGCGCATGTCGATCTCCGCCTGGCCGGCGGTGGCGACCTCGTGGTGCTGGCGCTCGACGGTGATCCCACACGCCTCGAGCTGGAGGACCATCTCGGAGCGCAGGTCCTGCTGCTGGTCGATCGGGGCGACCGGGATGTAGCCGGCCTTCTTGCGGATCTTGTGGCCGAGGTTCGGGCACTCGTCCGCGTCGGTATTCCACTCGGCCTCCTCCGAATCGAGGAAGTAGTACGAGGAGTTCTCGGTGGTCTTGTAACGGACGTCGTCGAAGATGAAGAACTCCAGCTCCGGCCCGAAATGGGCGGTGTCGCCGATGCCGGTGGACTTCAGGTACGCCTCCGCCTTGCGAGCGATGGAGCGCGGGTCGCGCTCGTACCCCTCCCCGGAGATCGGGTCGCGGATGTCGCCCACCAGCGACAGGGTCGGCTCCTCGCAGAAGGGGTCGATCATCGCGGTGGACGGATCGGGCATGACCAACATGTCGGAGTTGTCGATGTTCTTCCAACCGCGGATGGAAGAACCGTCGAAGCCAAGCCCCTCCTCAAAAACCGTCAGGTCGATCTCGTGCATCGGGACGGTGAAGTGCTGCCACTGGCCGATGAAGTCGCAGAACTTCACGTCCACCAGCTTGCAGTCATTTTCCTCCGCTAACTTCAGGGCTTGCTCTGGGGTCATGCCGATTTCTCCTCTGGGTGGTACGGGTCTGGAGTGCGTTTACCGCGTTCAGGGTGGCGGCAAGCTCTACCGCCACCCGGAGCTTCCCATCGTCAAATGGCGTCGCCGCCGCGTTCACCGGTGCGGATGCGGATCGCCTCCTCCACCGGCAGGACGAAGATCTTGCCGTCGCCGATCTTGCCGGTCTTCGCCGACGCCTCGATCGCCTCCACCACCTGACTGGTGAGGTCATCGGGGACCACCACCTCCAACTTCACCTTGGGGAGGAAGTCGACCACGTACTCGGCGCCACGGTAGAGCTCGGTGTGACCCTTCTGGCGGCCGAACCCCTTGACCTCGCTCACCGTGATCCCCATCACCCCCACCTTGTTGAGGGCCTCTTTCACCTCGTCGAGCTTGAACGGCTTGATGATCGCCTCGATCTTCTTCATCGCATCTCTCCTCTGGTGCCACGGCCCACGAAACTAGGTGGGGCACGGTAGCCTGGTTGGACTAAAAGGTGTAGCTCGCCTCCCCGTGCTGGCTCAGGTCGAGCCCCTCAAGCTCCTCCTGTTCCTCCAGCCGCAGCCCGACCACCGCCTTCACCACCAGCAGGATCCCCAGGGTGGCGACGACCGAGTAGGCGGCGGTGGCAACAACGCTGACGAACTGGATCCCAAACTGGTGCCATGCCGCCCCCGTGTCGGTGTGGAAGAGGAGCGACTGGACCGGCTTTCCCCAACCGGGCCAGGAGGCAAAGACGCCGGTGAGCAGCGCCCCCACCATGCCGCCGACGCCGTGGACGCCGAAGGCATCGAGGGCGTCGTCGTAGTGGAAGCGCCCCTTGAGCAGCACCCCGCTGTAGCAGACGGCGCCGCCGATGAGCCCGATGACGACGGCGCTCCCCGGCCCGACAAAGCCGGCCGCCGGGGTGATCACCACCATCCCCGCCACCAACCCGGAGGAGATCCCCAGGGCAGTGGGCTTGCCGGTACGCAGCCACTCCACCGCCGCCCACGACAACCCCGCCGCCGCCGGCGCCAGGAAGGTGGTGAGGAAGGCGAGGGCCGCGGTCTGGTTCGCCGCCAGCGCCGAGCCGGCGTTGAAGCCGAACCAACCGAACCAGAGCATCCCGGCGCCGAGCAGGGTGAGGGTGAGGTTGTGGGGCGCCATGGAGACACTCCCCAACCCCTTGCGCCGCCCAAGCACGATCGCAAAGGCGAGGGCCGAGAAGCCGGATGACATGTGGACCACCGTGCCGCCGGCGAAATCGAGCGCGCCGCGCTCAAACAGCCAGCCGCCCGCGCCCCACACCCAGTGGCAGATCGGCGCGTAGACCAACAACAGCCACAGGCCGGTGAACAAGACGTAGGCGGGAAAACGGATCCGCTCGGCGTAGGCGCCGGCGATCAGCGCCGGGGTGATTACCGCGAACATCGCCTGGAAGCAGACGAAGACCAGGGTGGGGATGGTGCCATTCAGGTTGTCCGGGGTGATACCGCGCAGAAAGAGGTAATCCACGCCGCCCACCAGGCCAAAGCCGCCCAGGTCGGTGCCGAAGGCGAGGCTGTAGCCCACTGCCATCCACAAGACCGGCACCAGGGCCATGGCGAAGAAGCTGTGGACCATGGTCCCGAGGACGTTCTTGCGCCGCACCATGCCGCCATAGAAGAGGGCAAGGCCGGGGGTCATGAAGAGGACCATGGCGGTGGAGATGAGCATCCAGGCGGTGTCCGCGGGGTTGAGGCTCGCCGCCTCCTCCGCCGCCGCTGCAGGCGCGACGAGGAAACACGGGAGGGCGGCGGAGAAAAGACGGGTGAGGTGGTATCGCGGTCGAAGGTGTGCCATGTCGATTTCCCGGTAGGTGCTGAAAGGTCCGCCCGGTGGGCGGGGAGGCGGCGTTACCGCCGATCGAATCCGCGGGTGGCCCATGCCGGACCCACGCGCGGGGAGGGTGGGCCGGAGGCAAGCCCAGGCAGGCGCCAGCCTCTGGCGGTTGGAGTGCGGCGCCGCCTACGGGAAGCGGACAATCACCTCCGTTGCCAGGGTGAACTGGCTATCCGTCAGCGACCCGTCGCCATCCATAAAGAGGTCGTCCGCGGCCTGGTCGTAGCGCGCCTCCAGCCGGCCAGTCATCGACTCGCCGAATGCCTGGTGGCCGGTGACGGTCGCCTCCCAGACGTCGGTGTCCAAGCCGCGGGCGCCGTCACGATCGCTGAAAAACTCCGCGCGCCCCGCCACCCCGAAGAGCTCAGTCAGCATCACATCCGCGTAAGCTGCCGCCCCCCACCAGACCCCATCGCCGCCATCCAGGGCGGCGTGCTCCTCACTCCCGTAGTCGAAGTTGAAGAGCAGATCGACGCGCTCACTCGGGGAGAAGCTCGCCACCAGGTCGAGCAGGCCGCGCATGTCACCCTCGTTGGCGGCTTGCTCGGCGCCGTACATACCGGCCGCGGACACGCTCCCCTTCTCGCCGAGCGGTACGGCCACCATCGCCATCAACGACTTCGAGTCGTTGTTGTCCTCGAAGTTGTCCCAGCCGTTGACGATCGCCCCCTTCAGCCCGATCCCGCCCACCTCGGTCGCGTACAAGAGACCGGTGTGGGTGAAGGGGATGGCGAAGCCAAAGAGGTACGAGCGCGAGTAGTTCATGTTGCTCGGCGACTCGATCACCTCGGCGCCGTGCAGGGTGGCGAACTTGCCGAAGGTGAACCCCTTGTAGGTGACGTTCGCCTGCTGGATGTCGAAGCCGTTGACGTCATCCACCAGACCCGTCGAGTGGATGGTGTCGGCCACGTCGCCGAAGTTCAGCACCAGGTTGAAGCCGGGGCCAGCGTCCACGGCGCCGCCCACCGCCAGCTCCGCCAACGGCACCTGAAAGGTGTTGTCCTCGGTGTCGAAGACCCGACCGTGGTTGGTGTCGTCGGCCGGCTCGTTGACGTTGAAGGTGTAGGCGCCGGTGACAAAGCCGGACCAGTCGAGAGCGAGCTCCGCCCGCGCGGGCCCGGCGAGGGAGGCAACGCCGACAACGGTGACCATCCAAGAAAGCGGGGTACGCATGGGCTCTTCTCCTCCAACAGGGGTTGGGTCCCCGGCCACGCCGGGACCGAGTGTGCTTGCCCCAGCGTCAGCAAGGCTCGTGCCACGAAAGCGCCGTGGGCTTGCTGCCACCCCGACGCCCCGGCCGCGGAACCGCGAGAAGCCAGCCCCGGCGGGAAAATCCGGGCCACCGGCCGGCCGCGGCCCGCGGCCACGGCGCGCGGCGCGCAATCCCGCCCGCCCGCGCCACGCCCCCTCCCTGCCCAACTTGCGGGCACACCCTGCCTAACCCGCGCGCACCCCTCACCCTGCCCCACCCGGCCCGGGAAGACTCAGCCCGGATCTCTCACCGGCGACCCGCGCGCCGCGCACGGGTCGCCGATCGGAATCGTCTCCTCCCACGGGGCCGGAACGACGCCGCGATCGCCCCCGAACCCTCTTTAGTCGGAGCCGGTTCCACCGGCGATCCGCGCCGACCGCGCCCCCCCCCCGTGGGGCCGGGATC
>Ga0210024_1001139_pt1 | contig 24218 bp, 21 predicted proteins | sample CryGeymeta201525_FD_183988 | JGI IMG/M metagenome (GOLD analysis project Ga0210024, IMG submission 183988) | Groundwater microbial communities from Crystal Geyser aquifers in Utah, USA - Crystal Geyser metaG 2015-25 (SPAdes) (version 2) | ecosystem: Environmental > Aquatic > Deep subsurface >...
GGGCCTAACTATGATGATTCACTAGAAGAACCTTTAGTTTTACCCTGTAAGTTTCCGAATTTATTGGTGAATGGTTCAGAAGGTATTGCTGTAGGTATGGCAACTAAAATACCTCCGCATAACCTTGCTGAAGTTATCAATGGACTTATTGCAATTATTGATAATCCACGCCTTGATTTTCTAGAACTTGTAAAAATTATTACCGGACCAGATTTTCCGACTGCGGGTTTTATTAATGGCCGCGAAGGAATTATCGAAGCTTACAAAACCGGGCGCGGCATTGTTCAAATGCGCGCTCGCGCTTCTGTTGAAGTTGATCGACGTAGTGGCAGAGAAAAAATTGTTATTACTGAAATTCCCTATCAGGTTAATAAGGCTCGCCTTATCGAAAAAATTGCAGAGTTAGTTAAAAATAAAAAAATTGAAGGTATTTCTGATCTGCGCGATGAATCGGATCGTGACGGCATGAGAATTGTTATCGAATTAAAAAAAGAGATGGTTCCTGGAGTTATCTTAAATCAGTTGTATAAGATGACGGCAATGCAATCATCTTTTGGAATTATTATGCTAGCAATAGTTTCGGGACAGCCTAAAATTCTCAGCCTGAGGGAAACCCTTGACTACTTTATTGATCATCGGCGTGAAATTGTTACGCGTCGCTGTGTCTTTGAGCTGAAAAAAGCCGAAGCACGCGCTCATATTCTCGATGGCTTGAAAATTGCTCTGGATAATTTAGATGAAGTTATTGCGCTGATTAAGAGTTCTGCAAATTCTCCTGAAGCCAAAGATAAATTAATGGTGCGCTTTGCCTTCAGTGAGTTACAGGCACAAGCGATCCTTGATATGCGTTTGCACCGTTTGACCGGTCTGGAACGCGATAAAATTCTGAGTGAATTAAGAGATGTTTTGGCTCAAATTAATCGTTTAAAGGAAATTCTCGCCAGCGAAATTGAAATTATGAAAATTATTCGCGGTGAACTCCTCGAAATAAAGGAACAATTTGCCAACCCCCGCCGCACGGAAATTATTGATCGAACCGCAGATTTAACCCTTGAAGACATGATTGTCGATGAAGACATGGTGGTGACTGTGTCGCATGGTGGATATATCAAAAGAAATGCCGTTTCCCTGTATCGTGCACAACGACGAGGTGGTAAAGGCAGTACGGGTATGCGTCCCAAAGATGAGGATTTTGTTGAGCTGCTGTTTATTGCTTCGACACATTCTTACATTCTCGTTTTCACCAGTCTTGGCCGAGCTTATTGGCTTAAGGTTCACGAAATTCCAGAAGGTGGCCGAGCGGCTCGCGGCAAGGCAATTGTTAATTTATTGCAACTTGAAGAGAAGGAGATGGTTACGACTATTCTGCCAGTTAAGGATTTTGTTGCAGAACGGTATATTGTGATGGCAACTCAAAATGGCATTGTTAAAAAAACCGAATTGATGGCGTATTCCAGACCACGTGCCGGTGGGATTATCGCCCTGAATATTGATCCTGGTGATGCCTTGATCGCCACCCGGATTACCGATGGTAACATGGCAATTTTATTGGCGACGCATAAGGGTAAGTCAATTCGTTTTCCCGAAAAAGATGTTCGTGCTATCGGTAGAGTTGGTCGCGGGGTTAGAGGAATTACTCTTGATGGTGAGGATAAGGTTATTGGGATGCAGGTTGTTAGCGAAAATACCGCCGCAACCCTCGTCAGCGTCACCGAAAAAGGCTATGGGAAAAGAACGTCTCTGGATGAATATAAAACCCAGAGTCGCGGCGGCAAGGGAATTATCACCATCAAGGCGACCGAAAGAAATGGACGAGTCGTTGATATTAAGTTGGTAGATGAAGATTCTGATCTTATGTTTATTACCGATGGGGGCAAGGTTTTGCGCACCCGGGTCAAAAATATTTCAACTATTGGCCGCAATACCCAGGGCGTGCGCTTAATGGTGTTGGAGCCAGGCGAGAGAATTGTATCAGTTGCTCGTTTGGCAGAGAAAGAAGCTGAGCATGAACCTGAAGAACTTGACGGCCTTGAAGAAGCATCTCCAGAAGGATTTGAAGAAACCCCGGAATAGAAAAAAAACAGCTTTGTTTTTTTCAGCTCTCTTGTTTGTCTTTGTCGGTGGTTACGTCTGGGAAAATTATCGCCCTGTTCATTTATTGCAACAGGGCATTTCCTTTGAACAGGGCAAACAATTTGACCAAGCGCTATTAACCTATAAGCAGTTGCTGAAAACCAAGTTACCCCGCACGGAAAAAGCGACGGCACTTTACCGCATCGCCCGAATTTATCAGTACGAACAGAAAAATTATCAAACAGCCTTATTTTTTTATCTGCGACTCGAAAAAGAATACCCACAAACGCAATATATCAATCAGGCACGTATGGAAGCGGCAGATTTACTAAAGTTTCAGCAACAAGATTGTCAACAGGCCATCCCTTTTTACCAACGATTGATTGAGCATAAGAGTTCATTAGCTGATCGCTCTCAGTATGAAATTGCTGATTGTTATGTCAGGTTGCAAAATTGGGCTCAGGCGGCAATTGAATTTGAAACTTTAATAAATACCTATGAGCAGACCGATCTTTTGCCGCTGGCTTCTTATCGCTATGCAAATAATTTAGTCTTAAGCGGGCAAGGTGATGCGGCGCGCTTGGCGTTTGAACAGGTGATAACCCAATATGCTGAACATAAGCTCGCCAGGGAGGCGGGGTTCCGTTTAGCCGAGATGCGCGAGGAAGAAGGTGACAATTTTTCCGCCCTCGACGCCTATGTTGCATTAAATACCGCAGAAAAATCTTCGCGAATTCAACTGAAAATCGATCAAATAAAAAGACGAATTGCCGAAAAAAAGAGAGTTAAATAATGTCCTCCAAAAAATTTATTCAGTGCGCGGTTATCGGTGCCGGGAGTTGGGGCACAACGCTGGCAAACCTTCTGTCAACGAAGGGATTACCCACGCGGCTCTGGGTTTATGAGGAAGATCTTTGTCGACGGATGCAGGAAAATCGCGTCAACGATCTGTATTTGCCTGATTTTGAACTCAATCGAAATCTTTTTTTGACCTCCAGCTTGGCCGATGCGGTGAGTGGAGCGCAAATGGTGCTGTTTGTCTGCCCCTCACAAGCGATGCGCTCCGTTCTGCTCTCTCTTCGTCAGTATTTGCCTGATGATTGTTTTCTTGTCTCGGCGGCCAAGGGCATAGAAAATGACAGTCTCAATTTGATGTCGGAAATTTTTGCCGAAATTGTTCCCGAAAAACTCTATCGCCGGATGGTTTTTCTCTCTGGGCCGTCTTTTGCTCGCGAAGTTGCAGAAAAAATACCGACGGCTGTCGTGGCCGCTGGCGCTCAACTGAAATTTGCTGCAGAAGCCCAGCAGATTTTCAGTACGGATTATTTTCGAGTTTATACCCACGACGATATCGTAGGGGTTGAGCTTGGAGGGGCAATCAAGAATGTTATTGCCCTCGCTGCCGGGGTCTCAGATGGTTTGGGTTTCGGCCATAATACCAGAGCGGCACTTATAACCCGTGGTTTGGCAGAAATGACCCGCATGGGCATAGCCCTTGGCGGCTCTGCCTCCACTTTTGCCGGACTGAGCGGTATGGGGGATCTGGTTTTAACCTGTACCGGCGACCTTTCGCGCAACCGAACTGTCGGTATAGAATTGGGTCGGGGGCGCAAGCTGAAGGAAATTTTGTCGACGATGCAAATGGTTGCCGAGGGAGTTAAAACCACCCTTTCAGCCTATCAGCTTGCGCAGCGCCTGGACATTGATGCGCCGATTATCCAGCAGATGCACGCCATATTATATGCAGATAAAGACCCCCGCCAGGCAGTTATTGATCTGATGTCGCGGGAACTTAAATCTGAGGTTGTGAGCTGATTTTTTTGTCAGCTGAAGCAGTGTCCCTGTGGAAACTCCGGAGGGCCCGAGCTTTTGAGTCCGGCAGGGCTTAGCAGTCATTAAAAAATACCTTGCGAAAGGAAAAACGGATGAAAAAAACACTCCTGTTGCTTTTGATTGTTCTGGTCTCGGCCACTGCCGGTTTTGCCGCCGAAAGAGTTGAAATGAGAACGTCTGCCGGAGTTATAAAAATCGAACTTTATGCGCAAAAAGCGCCGCAAACGGTGAAAAATTTTCTCGATTATGTCGACAAGGGCTTTTATAACACCACCGTTTTTCACCGGGTGATTGATAAATTTATGATTCAGGGGGGCGGTTTTGATCAAAACTTAAAACGCAAACCAACGGCTGATCCGATTACCAACGAAGCAACCAACGGGCTTAAAAATGAACGCGGAACTCTGGCGATGGCCAGAACCTCTGCGGTCAACAGCGCAACCAGTCAATTTTTTATTAATCTGATCGATAATGATTTTTTAAATAATCGCGGAACTGATGCCCAAACCTACGGCTATGCTGTTTTTGGCCGGGTTGTTGAGGGGATGGAGGTGGTGGACAAGATCGGCCACAGCCGTACCGTTAAACGCAATATGCTCTTCCAAAATTTACCTGAACCCCTGGTGGTTATTGAAAGTATTAGGCGTGTCGTACCGTGAGGTTCCGCTGAGGGGCAAGGGATTCATTGTTTGATTGTACTTTGATCCACCAGCTTTTATACTCGACTTCACGCGTGGTGATGCGGGAGGATCGATGACAATTTTACGGGCAATGACCTATGCCCTTGAGGGCTGCACTGAGAATTATCTGACAGAGACCGGTCACCTTATTTGTGACCAGCGGCCGGATCTGGTTTTTCTTCAGCACCTCAAACCAGGGCAGCTGCAAATCATTGGTGAAGCCGCCGCTATGGAACCTGGGGCGTGCGCCAACCAAACCGGTTTTTTGAGTCGTTATCCCCTCAAGGCAGAGCGCCCTTTTTCATTAGAGGGGGGCGGCCAGTGTTTACAAGCCGACCTCGACCTGTTCGGTAAACGGATTCATTTGTTTAATGTGCAGCTTGCTTGCGACCCCGGTTTACGGGCCAGGCAAGTTGCCGGTCTTTTTGGCGCGAATGTTCTGTCTAATCAATTGCCTTGCGCTGTTTTGGCCGCAGGGGATTTTTCACTGCCTCTTCTGGGGGCTGGCCAATGGCTGTTACGGCGCAAACTGACCCTGGCTCAGTTTGCCGGTGGCCAAACGAATTATCCCGCCAGCTTTCCCCTCTGGGCCCGTGACCGGTTCTATTTACGTGGGCCAATTAAAAGTCTTGCTGGCCAGGTGATTACCACACCGGCTTCAAAAAAAATTGCCCGCCATCTGCCGGTTGTGGTTTCCTTTGAGTTGACCGACACCCGTGAATATCTGAAAATTAACAAGATCCAGGAAAAACAGATGCGGCCGGCTGTTGGATGATTTTGTTGATAAACTGTGAAACTTGTTTATAACTCCACATCAATCGATCGGCAGGGGCCTATGTTAGCCACCACCCGTAAGGCCGTCATCTTACTTGATCGTCTTGAGCAGGTTTATCCACAAGCAAAATGTGCGTTGCACTACCAAACACCCTGGCAGCTGTTAGTGGCTACGCTCCTTTCGGCGCAGTGTACCGACAAGCGCGTCAATCTGGTGACTGCTGCACTTTTTGCGGAGTTTCCGACGCCAAAGACAATGGCACAGGCTCCTGCGGCGCGGATTGAAGAATTAATCCACGCCACAGGGTTTTATCGCACTAAAGCTAAACACCTTCTGCTTGCGGCTGAAATGATTCAGGATCTGCACCAGGGGCAGGTGCCTCACCGGTTGGCCGATCTGGTGAAATTGCCGGGTGTCGGCCGTAAAACGGCGAATGTCGTGCTGGGAAATATTTTCAAACATCCGGCGATGGTGGTCGATACGCACGTCAAACGGTTGAGTCGGCGTTTCGGTTGGACTTTAGCCAAAGAGCCCGTTCAGATCGAAAAAGATTTGATGCTGCTGCTGCCCGCTGCTCGCTGGGTACAGTGTGGTCATACCCTGATAGAACATGGGCGCGCCTGCTGTAAGGCTCCTGTCCCCTGGTGCAGCCAGTGCTCCGTGGCGGATTTGTGCCCGCGAACAGGCGTTGCTAAAAGTCACTGACACGGGTTGTGGGGCAAAAAAACAGGAGTTGAGATGGCAGAAAAAAAGCAGCGCATTCTGGTAGTTGAAGATGAGGAAGATATTCTCGCCTTGATTCAATTCAATCTGACCCGGCAGGGATATGAAGTTGAGACCGCCGTTTGTGGCGAAGAGGCTCTGGCTAAAATTAGGGGTCAGGTTCCAGACCTTATGGTTCTTGATCTGATGTTGCCCGGCATTGACGGGCTGGAAATCTGCCGACAACTGCGTAGTCACACCACGCCGGAAACCGCCGCGATACCAATTATCATGCTGACGGCGCGTGGCGAGGAAGAAGATGTCGTGCGTGGACTGGAGATGGGGGCAGATGATTATTTGACGAAACCGTTCAGTATGAAAATTCTTATTGCGCGCATTCAAACTGTTTTGCGCCGCCAGACCGACAACCCCTTCCTCTGCAATGAAGAAATTACCCATGGTCTTCTCAGTATTAGTCCGGGACGCAGTCTGGTGAGGGTCGAGGGTGAGCGGATAGAGCTGACCTTTACCGAATTCAAGGTTCTCGAAGCCTTGGCCATGCGACCGGGTTGGGTTTTTACGCGCTATCAAATTGTTAATATGGTGCGTGGCGAGGATTATGCGGTGACCGACCGGGCCGTCGATGTCCAAATTGCTGGTTTGCGTAAAAAGCTTGGACCCTGTGGGCTCTATATTGAAACCGTGCGCGGGGTCGGCTATCGCTTTCAGGAAAAAATATGAAATCCCGTCGTTTTATCTGGCATATCTATCCAACTTTCCTCTTGTTGATGATAGCGGTTTTGTTTTTTTTTGGTTTTTTTCAGACCCACGAACTGCGTAATTTCCATTATCAACAAACTCGCGAGAATCTTGCTGCTCGCGCCCGCCTGGTTGAAGCCGCAATTCAAGGCGCTTTTCAGCAGAGTTCTGCCGCAGAACTAAATCGCCACATCAGTTTATTGGGTCAAAATGCGGGGATACGGATTACGTTGATTGCACCCGATGGCCGGGTTTTGGCTGACTCCCATCAAAATATTGCCCAGATGGATAATCACGCGCAGCGCCCAGAGGTTATCGCCGCCAGGGATAAGGGTGATGGCATGTCAATACGTTTCAGCCGTTCTCTCGGGGTGACCATGATCTATGTGGCGCAACCCCTTGTTATTGCCGCGCGGCCGGTTGGAGTGATCCGTGTTGCACAACCATTGAGCGACGTCGAGCAAAATTTGCGGCGCGTTTTGTGGTCATTCGTCTTGGGGGGGGTATTGTTTGCCCTAGTGTTGGTTCCTGCCTGCTGGCTGCTGGCGCGCCGCCTCAGCCGCCCCCTTGAGGTGATGACTCAGGCCGCTCAACGCTATGCACGTGGTGATTTTTCCGGTCCTTTGCCACAGAAAGGCCCTCAGGAAACCTTGAGTCTGGCCGAGGCGATGAAGCGCATGGCGGTGGATTTTGCCGGGCGCATTGAACGCGAAATAGAAGAACGCGGCGAAACCGAAGCCATTCTTGTCAGCATGGTCGAGGGCATAGTCGCGGTGGATTATAATGAACGTATGATTCGACTCAATCGCGCGGCGGCCAGTTTTTTTGGAGTCGATGACGGCGCTGTTCATGGGCGGCTGGTTGAAGAAGTGATTCGACCGGCAGAAATACAGGCGTTTATTCGTCGTGCCCTTGATTTGCATGAAATTCTTGAAGAAGAACTGGTCATCAGTGTCCCCGACAAACGCTACCTGCATGTGATGGCAACTCCCTTGCTCGGAGGCGCGGGGGAAAGAATCGGTTCGCTGATTGTCTTGCATGATCTGACCCGCTTGCGGCAGCTTGAAGCCGTGCGCCGCGATTTTGTCGCTAATGTCTCCCATGAATTGAAAACGCCAATAACTGCCATCCATGGTGCGGTTGAAACCTTGCTCGAAGATGCCCACGACGCAACAATGGTGAATTTTTTACGCATTATCTTCAAACAGAGTGAGCGTCTTAGCACTCTGGTCGACGACCTGCTTGAATTGTCGCGCATTGAACAGGGCCAGGAAAAAGGGTATGAGTTGCGGCGTTGTGCGTTGATCCAGATTGTCCACAATGCCCAGATTGCATGTGAAAACCTCCTCAGAGAACAGCAGATTGACCTACAGGTCGATGTCGATACCCATCTGGTTGCGCACCTGAATGCACACTTGTTTGAGCAGGCGATTATCAACTTGTTAACCAACGCCATTAAATACAGTGTTCCTGGCGGGCAGGTTTTCATCCGGGCCAAGATGCAGACGGGGCAACTGGCGTTGCAAGTCGAAGATAGGGGCTGTGGTATCGAGGCTCAACATCTGCCGCGCCTTTTTGAGCGCTTCTATCGGGTTGACCGTGCGCGCAGCCGTAAACTGGGTGGCACCGGCCTGGGTTTGGCAATTGTAAAGCATGCGGTTCAGGCCCATCGTGGTGAAATAAAGGTAGCAAGCACTCCTGGCAAGGGAACGATTTTTACCGTCACCCTGCCGCTTCAGGGGTAAAGACCGAATCAGCGGTCGGAGAATGAGACCGTAGCGGTTTTTTTTGCACCAGCCTATCCTTCGAGATTAACGCAGGAGTAAACTGCAATAAGACCTTTGCAACGGGAGAATACTTATGGCTGAAACCTATTATAAGAACCTTGACGTTGGCGCAGACACTTACTCCTATGCCAGTTTACAAGCCTTGGCGCAGGAAAAAAATGTGGCCCTTGAACGGCTGCCGAAGACGATTAAAATTTTGCTCGAAAACTTGTTGCGTCACCAGAAGACCGACCCCAATGCCGGTCAGCAACTTGACGATCTGCTCAACTGGCGGGTTGGGGCAGAAATTTCTTTTCGCCCGGCCCGCGTTCTGATGCAAGATTTTACCGGGGTGCCGGCGATTGTGGATCTTGCAGCCATGCGCGACGTGGTAGCAGCGGCCGGTAAGGATCCGGCGCGGATTAACCCCCAGATTCCGGTTGATCTGGTTATCGATCACTCGGTAATGGTAGATCAGCATGGCAATCCCGGGGCTTTTGCCGCCAACGTAAAACGGGAAATGGAACGCAACTTTGAACGCTATGCTTTTTTGCGCTGGGGGCAGAAATCCTTTGAAAACTTCCGCGTGGTTCCGCCGGGGACCGGTATCTGCCACCAAGTCAACCTCGAATATCTGGCCAAAGGGGTGTGGACGCGTCAGCAAGGGCAGCAGACATTGGCCTATCCCGACACTTTGGTGGGAACCGATAGCCATACAACCATGATTAACGGCCTTGGGGTTCTAGGCTGGGGCGTTGGCGGAATCGAAGCGGAAGCGGCGATGCTGGGACAGCCGATTTCTATGCTGATTCCTGAAGTGGTGGGGTTTCGTCTGGAGGGCAATCTGGCCGAAGGGGTTACCGCTACGGATTTGGTGCTGACCGTCACCCAACAGTTGCGAAGCCACGGGGTGGTGGGAAAATTCGTCGAATTTTACGGGCCGGGTCTCAGCACTCTTCCCCTGGCAGATCGTGCCACCATCGCGAATATGTCCCCCGAATATGGTGCGACCTGTGGTTTCTTTCCCATTGATCAAATAACCATCGATTATCTTAAGCTGACCGGACGCAGCGCCGAGACTTTGGCGTTGGTTGAGGCCTATTGTAAAACGCAGCAGCTTTGGCACCAGGATTCCGGCAAGGAGGCTGAATACAGTCAAATTTTGACCTTGAATCTGGCTAGTGTCCGCCCGAGCCTGGCGGGGCCCAAGCGTCCTCAGGATCGGGTTCTGCTCGAAAATATGCGCGCAGAGACCGAAAAAATTCTGCCCGCAGCAGAGAGGGATAAGCAGATCGCGATTGCCGACAGTGCGGCAACTCTGAGCCATGGGGATGTGGTGATTGCGGCGATCACCTCTTGCACCAATACCTCAAATCCGGCGGTCATGATGGGGGCAGGATTGCTGGCCAAAAAAGCCAGAGAAAAAGGCCTGCAACGAAAACCCTGGGTGAAAACCTCTCTGGCCCCGGGATCTAAAGTTGTCACTGACTATCTGGCGGCGGCGGGTTTACAGCCTTATCTCGATGAGCTTGGGTTCCAGGTTGTCGGTTACGGTTGTACCACCTGTATTGGTAACTCGGGGCCATTAACCGGCCCTGTTGCCGCTGCGATTGAAGAAGGCGACTTGACGGTTGGGGCCGTGCTTTCGGGCAATCGTAATTTTGAAGGGCGTATCCATGCCCAAACCAAGGCGAATTGGCTCGCTTCTCCGCCTCTGGTAGTGGCCTTTGCCCTGGCGGGAACCACCCGTATCGATTTGACCAGGGAACCCCTGGGCAGCGACCAGGCGGGCCAGCCGGTTTATCTGAAAGATCTCTGGCCGACTAACGCCGAAGTTGCCGCCATGGTGCAAAAAGTTGATGCCCAGATGTTTCACAAAGAATACGCGGTGGTTTTCGATGGCGATGAAAGCTGGCAACAATTGCCGGTGCCGGAAGGCCAGACCTATGCCTGGGATGAAAAATCGACCTATATCCGGCGGCCCGACTTTTTCCACATTCCCGATGGGCAGCCAGTGTTCAATGGTTTTGAACAAGCGCGTCTGCTGGCTTTACTGGGGGACTCAATTACCACCGATCATATTTCACCGGCCGGGGCGATCAAGGCCGATAGTCCGGCGGGGCGTTACTTGCAGCAGCATGGCGTGGTCGAAGCCGACTTCAATTCTTACGGCTCCAGGCGCGGCAATCATGAAGTAATGGTGCGTGGCACTTTTGCCAATATCCGCTTGCGCAATAAAATGGTGCCGGGTACCGAAGGTGGTTTCAGCTATTATCCGCCGGAAAGAACCCCCCTGCCCATTTACGATGTGGCGATGAAGTACGCTGCCGAGCAGATGCCCCTGGTGGTGGTGGCGGGCAAGGAATACGGCACGGGTTCCAGCCGTGACTGGGCAGCCAAGGGCACATTATTGCTGGGGGTGCGCGCGGTGCTGGCCGAAAGTTATGAACGCATTCACCGTTCAAACCTGGCCGGAATGGGGATCTTGCCCTTGCAATTCAGCGCCGGGCAGAATGCCGAAACGCTGGGGCTCAATGGCGAAGAAACCTTCAGCCTCGAAGTTGCAGCATCTTTGCAACCAAAGATGCCTCTGAAGCTGCGGATCGAACGTCGCAATGGTGAAGCCCTTGCGATTGATGTCCTTTGTCGGATTGACACCGAAGATGAGGTTGCTTATTACCTGAGTGGCGGTATACTCAACTATGTTTTGGGTCGTTTGGTTTGAATTTTAAATAATGGGAGAGCAAAGTATGAATCTGGCAGAGATTAAACAGCTGGCAAAAGATCGCGGCATCAACCCCGGGCGCCTGCGCAAGGCGGAATTGATCCGAACCCTGCAAACCCAGGAAGGTAATCTGGCGTGTTTTAATACCGGGGTGTCACGTTCCTGTGAGCAGCCCTACTGCCTGTGGCACGACGACTGTCGTTGATTTTTGACGACTTCTGCTTCTTCACGCCAGGGTGAGATTCTGCTGACGTACAGGATCTCACCCCGAACTTCCCACCTGAGTTCAAGATCATAAATCCTGACAGCATAACTGTGCTCGTCGCGTTGTCTGCTTCTGTACGCCGGGCGCGGATCCTGTGCCAGCACATCTGTGATCAGTTGGCGCAGGTGTGGATAGTGTTCTTTGTGGTGTAAAAGGTCGATTTCGGCTGTCGGGCTGAAGCAAACCTCCCTCCGTGCCGGGCGCTGTGGCGCGAACGCCCCCTGGGCGTCGGGCAAGGCATCGCTGTAAGGCAGGTAGGGTTTAATGTCATAGACCGGGGTGCCATCAACTAAATCTGTCCCCCGCAGGTGCAAAATAGCTCCTTTGGGGCGCGGTTCTATGCGCGTCAAGGCCACCGCCGACAGGCCCAGGGGGTTGGGTCGAAAGGGCGAACGGCTGGCAAAAACCCCCACGCGGCGATTCCCGCCCAGTCTGGGTGGGCGCACCGTCGGGTGCCAACCGCGCTCTTGATTCTGATGAAAAGCAAAAATTAACCAGATATGGCTGAAGTCTTCCAATCCTCGCAGGGTTTCACCCTGAGAAAATTCCGCAAAAAGTTCCAACTGCGCTTCAACGCTCATCACCAGACCCGCTTGGCGCGGCACGGCAAATTTTTCCTTGAAGGGCGCGTGCAAAATACCAATTGGCTTCAAATGAAGATTCATAAGGTAGCGATTCCCATCGTCTGGGGAGTGCGAAGCAGATTTTAAAAAAAAACTGCTGTCAGGTTAGCGGTTTTTGCTTTTCATAGACAAGGGAAATCTGGTCTTCCGGGGTTGATAATCCTTTGTGTCTTCTGCTCCGTAAAAATAGAGCCCGAGACCGCCATTCCACGGGCCGCATGAATTCCTCCCTGGAGCTTAGCTGTCGCCATCCGGGCGACAGATACCCGTTCCATGGCGGCCTCGAGCTCTGCATGATGAATGGTTGCAACCCTTTTTCAACGTCAATCCTTGCAACAGGCCGTAGAGGGGCTTATCATTCAGCGCTGCTGGTTCTGCTGAAAAGGATTTTTTGTTTTGACTTTATCCCCCGCGCAAATTTTGGATCATTTATCTCGCCTTGATATTGGGACCATTCGTTGGAATGAACCCCTGTCGGCTCATTGCAGTTGGAAAATCGGGGGCAAGGCTGATGTCTTGGTTGAGCCGGTCAGAGTCGAACAAATTGTCAACCTGATCGAGTTTCTGGCCGATAAACCCTTGCCTTTGCTGGTGATCGGCCAGGGGACGAATTTACTTTTCGATGATGCCGGTTTTCGGGGGGTAATTTTGAAGCTCGGCTCTGGTTTTTCGCGGATTGAGATTGATGGTCTGTTCATTCGGGCCGATGCAGGGCTTTGGGTTCCGCAACTGGCGCGTTTGGCCATGCGGGCCGGGTTGACGGGGCTGGAGCATTGTATCGGGATTCCCGGCACTCTGGGAGGCTTGGTGTTGATGAACGGCGGCAGTCACCGGCGCAGTATCGGTGAAAATCTGCGCCGAATCGAAGTTGTTGACAGCGATGGCCGCCGCCGGGTTTTAGATCGCAGCGAATGTGAATTTTCCTACCGTCACAGCGCCCTTCAGGGTCGAGGCTGCGTGATCGTGCGGGTCGAACTGCAATGTGCGGCCGGGACGGTGAACGCCATCCGGCAAGAAATGGTCTGTGACCTGCGTGAGCGCCGGCACAAATTCCCACGCAAATGTCCCAACTGCGGTTCGGTGTTTCTCAGTACTGGTGAAATGCATGCTTCGGTTGGCCCTCCAGGTAAAATTATTGAAGAAGCCGGGCTCAAGGGCTTGCGCATTGGGAATGCCGAAGTTTCGCGACAGCATGCCAATTTTATCGTCAATGCCGGTGGTGCGCGCTCAGCAGATGTTCTGGCCCTCATCGCCCAGATTCGCCGTCAGGTCGCAGCGAACATTGGTTTTGATCTGCGCTGTGAAGTGCGTTATGTGCACCCAGACGGGAAAATTATGCCCGCCGATCAGGCCGGCGTTTGAACATTTCACCTCGCGATGCCCTCAGCCCGCGCCGGGGGATTTATTTGGGTTTAGCGGCCTATACGCTCTGGGGGTGCTTCCCGGTATTTTTTAAAGCGCTGGCGGGTGCAACCCCTCTGGAAATTGTTTGTCACCGGATCTTCTGGTCGGCAATTTTTCTGCTGATTCTGGTTGGAGCTAAGGGCAAACTCGGGGCCTTGTGGCAGGTGATGCGGAATCGTGCAATTTTGCTAACTCTGTGCTGTTCGACCCTGTTGATTGCAACCAACTGGCTGGTCTTTCTTGTCGCCATCCAGCGTGGTGAAGTTTTGCAGTCGAGTCTGGGGTATTTTATGACCCCCCTGGTGAGTGTGCTCCTTGGTTTTGTTCTTTTGCGCGAACGCTTGCGCCTTTGGCAGCTGGTTAGCGTCTTTTGTGCCCTGTTGGGGGTGATGATTTTGATTTTTCAGCATGGTCACGTTCCCTGGATTGCCCTGACTCTGGCGCTGTCCTTTGGCGCCTACGGTCTGCTGCGGAAAATTGCCAGGGTCGATGCCATGCTTGGGCTCTGTGTCGAAACCTTGCTGCTGGCACCCTTGGCGCTGGGATTTTTGCTCGCTTTGGAGACCCAACATCTCGGGGTTTTTGCGGCCGGATCCTGGCGTTTGAATCTGCTTCTGCCCCTGTCCGGGGTGGTAACGGCGATTCCATTGCTGCTCTTCGTCGGTGCAGCGCGACGCCTGCGCCTGGCGACCATTGGCTTTTTGCAATATCTCACGCCCAGCTTGCATTTCACGCTGGCGGTCTTTCTGTACCGGGAACCCTTTACTCTCAGCCAACTTGTCAGTTTTGTGTTTATCTGGTGTGGGCTGGCGCTCTATTCGGTAGAGACTTTCCGGCAAAGTCGTTTGGTTGCCCGGCATCTCAGCCTGGGGTAAAGCGTCCGACCCTTTGCTGAGGTCGTTTCCCTCCCCTACCAAAATTCACCCGAAAAAAGCAGTGGCTCACGCGAAGCTGAGCGTTTCTGGAAGAGAATAACTTTTCGCATTTTTCGCGGGTTGAAAAGCCGTTTTTTAGATCGGTTTGATGTTTTTCTTATTTGTGACAACCACTGCAATCGGTCGGTCCGCCGTTTTTAATGTGACAGTTGCGACACTGATGATGAAAAGCGCTTTTGAGTCGCGGAATCAGGCGATCTGCTCCGTGACAACTGTTGCAGCGTGGTTTTTCCATGCCGGCGTGATGACAATCACTGCAATCGCTGACCGCGGCCTGGTGCTCTCCGTGGTGAAAAAGCACGGGTTTTTCTTCGACATCCGACATTTTGATAATTTCAGGGATCTCAAGGGCAAAGGCGCTCACTGAGAAAAAAGCCAGAGTGCCGAACAATAAAAATTTTAGAATTCGCATGCAGAGATCCCCTTTTGTAAGGTTGAAGTTATAATAGAAATTCCCACGACAGGGGAATCATTCTCAACCGGTGACTATTTCAGCTTCCAGCTGGTTCCCGCGGTGGTGTCGAGGAGCATTATGCCCCGGGCCTCAAGCTCCTCGCGAATTTCATCGCTGCGTGCAAAGTCTTTTTTGTGCCGCGCAGCAAGGCGTTCAGCGATGGCCTGATCTATTTCGTCCAGGTCAATGCCTAAATCCTGCAAACCCGCCATTTTTTGCTGGGTCAGCCACTGGGCCGGGTCGGATTGCAAAATTCCTAAGACTTCACCCAGAGTGCGCACCCGGTCCAGCAGTGCGCTGACGTTGGCGACGAGTTCGGCCTTTTTGCGGAATTTTTTGGTTGCGATCAAGCGGTTGATGGTGCGCACGGCTTCAAACAGATGCCCAATTGCCAGGGCACTGTTGAAATCGTCGTCCATCGCGGCGCAAAAGGCGGCTTCAAGGTCGGAAGCTTCGGTGCCGGGCTGGCCGCATTCGGCGTCGCGAATGGCAGCGTCGCCAGCCAGGAGTGCTTCATAAAAACGGCTGAGACCCGCTTCGGCTTCGATGAGATTCTGATCAGAAAAGTCGATGGGTGAACGATAGTGAGCACTTAAAATGAAGAAGCGCAAAACTTCCGGATTATAACGTTTTAAAATGTCGCGAATGGTGAAGAAGTTCCCCAGGGATTTGCTCATTTTTTCCTGGTTGATATTAACAAAACCGTTGTGCAGCCAATAATTCGCGAAACTTTTACCGCTGGCACCTTCTGATTGCGCGATTTCATTTTCATGGTGCGGAAAAATCAGATCTCGTCCGCCGCCATGGATGTCAAAACTGTCACCCAAAAGTGAGCTACTCATGGCCGAGCATTCGATGTGCCAGCCTGGTCGACCTGGGCCCCAGGGCGAAGGCCATTGCGGTTCATGGGGTTTGGCCGTTTTCCAGAGGGCAAAATCCATGGGATCACGTTTTTGTTCACCGGGAGCAATGCGTGCTCCGGCCTGCATTTCATCCATATTGCGTTTGGACAATTTCAGGTAACCGGGAAATTTACTAACGCTGTAGTAAACATCGCCCGCCGCCTCGTAGGCCAACCCCTTGGCGATGAGTTGTTGGCAAATTGCGATAATTTGTGGGATATAGTCCGTCGCCCTGGGTTGGTATGTCGGTAAGGCCAGCCCGAGGGTCGCCATGTCTTCATCGAAGGCACGGATGAATTCTTCCGCCAATTCCTTGCTGCTGATGCCGCGTTCGTTGGCGCGTTTAATGATTTTGTCATCCACATCGGTGTAATTACGGACATAGGTCACTTGAAAACCGGCGTACTGCAAATAGCGGTAAATAATATCGAAGACAATGTTGGCCCGAGCGTGGCCGATGTGGCAGTAGTCATAGACAGTGACACCGCAGACATACATTTTGACCTGACCTGGTTCAAGAGGAACGAAGGCTTCTTTCTGTGCTTTGAGGGTATTGTAAACGCGTAAGCTCACCAGGTTTTCTCCGTTGGTTGAGATGGGTGTGGTCAATTATTTTTGATTGCTGTCGCGCAGGCTGATGGTGCGGTTAAAAACCGGCTGGCCTGGTTTGCTGTGTTGGCTGTCCACGCAGAAATAACCGACGCGCTCGAACTGAAAAGTTTCACCTGCACAGGCATTGAGTAGATCGGGTTCAAGGTATGCGGTGATTTTTTGTCGCGATTCAGGGTTAAGGGCCTCGCGATAATCTGCTGATTTGTCGGGGTTTTCCTGGTTGAACAAACGATCATACAAATGAACCTCGACCTGGGCGGCGTGGGCGGCAGAAACCCAGTGAATGATTCCTTTAATCTTGCGGCCATCAGTCGGGTTACTTCCCAGGGTCTCAAGATCGGCCGTGCATTTCAGTTCGCAGATCTGCCCCTGGGTATCTTTAATCACTTCGTCACAGCGGATAATGTAGGCATTGCGCAAGCGTACCTCGCGACCGGGGGCCAGACGAAAAAATTTGCCGGGGGGATTTTCCATAAAATCTTCGCGTTCAATCAGCAGTTCGGCACTGAATGGCAACACACGTTCACCCTGTTGCGGATACTTCGGGTGGTTGGCGGCGTGCAGCTCTTCAATTTTGCCGGTGGGATAGTTGGTGATAGTTACTTTCAGGGGATCTAAAACTGCCATCCTCCTTGGTGCGTGCTCATTAAGGCTCTCGCGGACAGATTCTTCGAGAACCGCCATATCTATCCACGAATTACTGCGCCCAACGCCAATTTTATCGCAAAAATTGCGAATGGCTGCTGCCGGGAAACCGCGGCGACGCATTCCTGAAAGAGTTGGCATGCGGGGGTCATCCCAGCCCTCGACATGCTTCTCGGTGACGAGTTGCAAGAGCTTGCGTTTGCTCATGACGGTGAATGACAGGTTCAAACGCGCAAATTCAATCTGCTTGGGCGCGTGAATTTGCAGCGCAGTCAGAAACCAGTCGTAAAGGGGACGGTGGTCTTCAAATTCCAGGGTACAGATAGAATGAGTGACCCCTTCGATGGAGTCTTCCTGACCATGAGCAAAATCATACATGGGATAAATACACCATCTGCTGCCGGTGCGGTGGTGACTGGCGTTGAGAATGCGGTACATGGCCGGGTCGCGCAAATTCATATTTGGAGACTTCATGTCGATACGAGCCCGCAGAACATGAGTGCCGTCGGCAAACTCGCCATTTTTCATCCCGGCAAAGAGTTCCAGGTTTTCAGCTAGGCTACGCTCGCGATAGGGGCTGTCGACACCGGGTTCGGTCAGGGTGCCGCGATTTTTGCGCATATCTTCAGCGGTTTGACTGTCGACATAGGCCTTGCCGGCCTTGATGAGCGCGACTGCCCAGAGATAAAGCTGCTCAAAATAATCAGAAGCGAAGTAAAGGTGCTCTCCCCAATCAAATCCGAGCCAGCGGACATCCTCTTTGATGGCTTCGACATATTCCTGCGCTTCTTTGGCTGGGTTAGTGTCATCAAAGCGCAGATGGCAGCGGCCGCCGTATTTAGCGGCCAGGCCAAAATTCAGGCAAATGCTTTTGGCGTGGCCAATGTGCAGATATCCGTTCGGCTCAGGTGGAAAGCGGGTGACAATCTGGGGGCTGTGGCCCGCAGCCAGGTCTTCATCAATGATGGTATGAATAAAGTTGCTGATATTTTCCTGATTCATGGGTGGGGACTGTCCTCAAGCAGAAGATGTTGTTTGTTTTCCTGGCTTTTCGGGTTGCAACAGAACCACGGCATGGGCCGAAATTCCTTCTTCACGGCCCTCAAAGCCGAGTTTTTCGGTGGTGGTCGCTTTGACATTGACCTGCCCGCGTGAGCACTGGCAATCGGCGGCAATGTTGTGACACATTGCTTCGATGTGGGGTGCCAGTTTGGGGCGCTGACACAGAATGGTCGCATCCAGATTGCAGAACCGGTAGCCTTGGTGGTGCATCAGTGCCACAACATGGCGCAGGAGCAGGCGGCTGTCAATGCCGCGATACCTGGGATCGCTGTCGGGGAAATGTTTGCCGATATCCCCCGCGGCCACTGCCCCCAAAATGGCGTCGCAGATGGCGTGCAACAGCACATCGGCATCAGAATGGCCCAGCAGGCCGACAGCGTGAGGGATTTCGACCCCGCCGAGCAGCAGTTTGCGGCCAGCGACCAGGCGGTGAACATCGTAACCATGGCCAATGCGCATACCTATTTTTCTCCCCGGTTAAATAACGCCTCGGCAATGCACAGATCCTCGGGCGTGGTAATTTTGAGGTTGCGATAGTCCCCCATGACAACCATTACCTTGAGTCCCAGGCGTTCGACCAACGACGCATCATCGGTGCCCCGAAAATTTTCTGCCGTCGCGTTCTGATAGGCTCTGAAGAGTAATTCAAACCGAAAAGCCTGGGGCGTTTGGGCTTGCCACAGGTTTTTGCGTGCGGGAGTTGTCCAAATGCGGTCATTTTCGACCTGCTTAATCGTATCTTTTACCGGAACCGCACAAATTGCGCCACCTTGGGTTGCGGCGCAGCCAATGAGTTCGGCAATTTTCGCCGGGTTGAACAGGGGGCGCGCACCATCGTGAATCAGCACGATGGAGTCGGCCTTAACCTGGTCGAACGACAATTGTTGCAGGGCGTTACTGACCGAATCCTGCCGTTCGTGCCCTCCGGCGACAATCCGCGCGAGTTTAGTTAATTGCAGTTGCGGCAGAATCTTCTCGGTAAAAAAATCAATTTCAGCCCCTGGCAGCACCAGATAAATTTTTTCGATCAGGGGATTTTGCTCAAAGAGTTCGAGGCTGTGGGCAACAATTGGCTTGCCTGCAAGTTGCAGATACTGCTTGTTGCGCCCTGCGCCCATGCGCCGCCCCAGTCCTGCCGCGGGTATGATGACATTTGCTGTCATGCTTAAGATCTGCCTCGAAGGTAAAAGAAGCGCCTCAATACAAGAAAGACCAGGCATGTTGACCTGGTCTTTCTTGTATTGCAGAATGGGGCTGACATAGACTCAGTGGAAAATTTTTTCCAGACGATCACGCACCAACTCTTCCTTGGAACCCTGAGCCAAGGCGACTTCCGTAACCAGCAGACGCCGTGCCTGTTCGAGAACCTTCTTTTCGCCGTAAGACAAGTCTTTGTTGTCACTGATAAGGTAGAGTTCACGCAGAACCTCGGCCACTTCATGCAGATCGCCCGATTTCAATTTGTCCTGATAATCGCGCTGTCGTCTGCTCCACGAAGCAATTTTGCCCCGGTTGGCGGGTGCACCGAGAACTTCGAAAACCGAAGGAATGTTCTTCTGGTCGATCAGGCCGCGCAGCCCGACGTTTTTAACATTGCTTGTAGGAACCATGATGGTCATATCGCTGTCGACGATACGCAGGATGTAAAAGCTCTGACTTTGACCAGAAAACTCACGCGTTTCAATCTGTTCGATCACGCCGACGCCTTGGGTCGGATAGACCGCCATATCTCCTTTTTTAAACAATGGTCTTCTCCTTTTGCAAGAAGGCATAGTAACATAGTGACCTATTCTGGTCAAGAATTAATATCGCGTAAGAATGTCCCCTGATTTCACAAACGAGTTTTTTGTGGGATCTTTTTAACGGATTTAAGCTATGCGTTTTGTTTTACTGCTGATTTTGTTCGGTTGCTGGACGCCGACCCTGGGAGCCGAACCCCTCTCCGCAGAGCTGGCATTTGCTGATTCTCTGGCGGCGCGCGGAGATCACTATCGTGCCGTGACCGAGTATCGGCGCTTTCTCTTTCTCCAGCCGCAGTCGCCCCTGGCAGCGCGGGGGCGTTTGTCTCTGGCCGGTGAATTGAGCGCGCTGAAAAATTGGCAAGAGGTCGATCAGACCCTGCAAGAACTGTTACGCCTGCATCCTCTGAGCCCCGAGGGGCACAAAGCAGAGCGCTTGCTGGCCGACACGGCTTATGAACGCGGCGATTTTGGCTTGGCGCGCTACCGTTACCGCTTATTACTGGCGAATCCCGATGCCGATGCGCAAAGCTATGCCCGGCGGCAAATCGGCTGGACTTATCTGGAACAGGATCGGCCCGATTCGGCATTGGAGAGTTTCCGCTTACTCTCCCCCGAGGAAATGGAAACTTTCAGCCAGGCGATTGCTAGCTATCGGGCTCTCGAACTCAAATCGCCACCCTTGGCGATGAGTCTGTCGGCGCTGGTTCCCGGCAGTGGACAACTTTATGTCGGGCGGGTGCGCCAGGCCGCGCTGGCCTTTGCCCTGAATGGAATATTTATTCTGGGCACCCTTGAGGCCTTTCAGAATGAAAATTATGTTGTTGGGGGAATTTTGCTGTTTCTGGAGGTCGGCTGGTATGGGGGCAATATTTACAATGCCGGGAACAATGCCCATAAGTATAATCAGCGCATGAAACACCGCTACCGGCAACAGATGAAGTCTCAGCTGCAATGGCAGCTTGGTTGGGTAAAGGGACAACCGGGTTTGTTGTTGTCGGGGCATTTTTGAAGGGCGTCTTTTTCGTGGGAGAATCTTATGCGAATTGGTGTGATTGGCGCTGGAGCCCTGGGGCTATACTACGGTGCAATGTTGCAACGCTCCGGCCAGGATGTGCATTTTCTGCTGCGGCGCGATTTCGAGGCCATTAGCCGCGCGGGGCTGCAGGTCTCTTCGGTGCAAGGGGATTTTTATCTCCCGCAGGTGCAATCTTACCGAAGCGCCGCGGAAATTGGGCCGGTCGATCTGGTTTTGGTCGGGCTGAAAACTTTCAGTAACGCGCATTTGATTGCGTTGGTGCGTCCCCTGGTCGGCCCGCATACGCATATTCTCACCTTGCAGAACGGTTTGGGCAACGAAGAATTGCTCGCTGCGGCCTTTGGTGCGCAAGCGGTGATTGGCGGGGTTGCTTTTCTGTGCAGTAATCGTGGCGAACCGGGTCGTGTCCATCATCTGGGTGAAGGGCGGATTCGTCTGGCCGCTTATGCCGAAGAATCGAGCAGTGCCGTGCGTCCCATTCAGCAGGCCCTGATTGAGGCCGCAATCCCGTGTGAAATCAGCCAGGATCTGGTGCGGATTCGCTGGGAAAAACTGGTGTGGAATATTCCGTTTAACGGTTTATGCGCCCTGACCGGCAAAACAGTCACCGATGTGCTGCAACATGAACCAACCCGTGAACTGGTGGCCAGCATGATGCACGAGGTGATTTGTGCCGCTAACCGCCAACCCCTCCGCGAACCAATTGAGGCACCGGCATTTGTCGCGCGTTTGCTTGAAATCAGCGCGCCCATGACCGGTTACCGCCCGAGCATGATGATCGATCGCCTCGAAGGTCGTCCCCTCGAACTCGACGCCATCTACGCCATCCCCTTGCAGCGCGCCAAAGCCTGCGGCGCAACCATGCCCCAGGTTGATATGTTACATCGCTGTCTTTCCATCGGGGAAGCGCAGGCCGGGGTAGGAGGGGAATAATTCAACCTGAAAACGGTTTTTTGGAATCGCAAAACGCTCGAAAGAACACGAAAAAACGGAGGAGTAAAGGAATGCGGACATTCACCCCGCAGTTTTTTTGATTGATGCGTTGTAATCTATTCAGCGTGTTTTTTTTGTGGGAGCGGCTTGCAGCCGCGAAAATCGCGCATGAAGGCGACTTCGACAGCGTCATTACGCCAGAACCCCTCGGGGATGACGACCCCTGGGTGGGCAGGTGAATGGTTACGTTTCGTTTAACCGTTTGTTTTTCTTCGTGAACTTTGCGCCCTTGTGTGCGCAACTGCTTTTTTAGGGTCATAGGTACGTTTTGGTTTTTTGGGGGGGGAGGCGATGACCATTTTTCCCGTGTTTTTAGCGTTTGATATTGATCAGGGTGTTCATCATTTCATCGACGGTGGCCAGAAATTTAGCCGAGGCCTCGAAGCCTTTCTGGTATTGAAGCAGGTTAATCATTTCATCTTCAATGGAGACGCCGTCGATCCCGTCACGCAGATTTTGCAACTGAATCAGGCTATCTTCAAACCCCTGCTTGGCCTGGCGGTTACGTGCGGCCTCGACGCCCACCGCCGCCGCAATTTTGCCATAATAAGAAACCAGATTATCATTTCCGATCAGCTGTTGCTGTTCAAGATTCAGCAACGCCAGGGCATTGGTGTTGTCGCCGGGAGCACTCGTGGTGCCGGCTGCAATGTCATTGGTGCGGCTGATATTCATGGTCAAAGATGCGGACATGCCCGAAAAGGAAAACACCGGGCGCGCATAACTGCCACCCACCAAACCGCGAGTATTGATGGTGACATTGTCACCCGGCGTATCGGGGGTTATTGTCAGGGCATTGGTGGTTGGGTCAACGCTGGCGCTCACCCCGGCACCCGCGGCGTTGATGGCGGCGGCCATGCCATTGACCGAGTTATCGACGCCGGCGGCAATGGAAACTGGGGTTAAAGTGCCATTGACACTAAGTTCGATGCCGCCGCTGCCAAAGTTAAAAGCCGTTGCGCTGGCATAGCTCTGACTGGTGTGGCTGGCGGGGGCGACAAAGAAGTTGCTGCCGGGCTGGCCTAACAGGTCGGTGCCGAGGTTGTGTTGGGCATTGACCTCGGTGGCGAAGGTGTAGGCCAGCTGGTCAAGCCGATTGACAAGATCGGGAATTAGAATATCTCGTACCTGGGAGAGTCCGCCAAACTCCCCGCCCAGGGCCTTGCGATCGAGGCTGATATTCGCGGTCCCGAACTCAAGCTCAAGGTTGGTATCCATCCCGGAAATCACCCCGGCAATATGAGTTGCCTGGTTGCCTTCGACCAGGGGCATGCCGTTAGCGAGTTGCACGGAAACGGCCCCGGTGGAAATTTCAAAGCTGGTGGCACCAAGAGAAGCAGAGAGTTCTTTGAGCAGCAGATCGCGTCGGTCGCGATCTGAGTTGGCATCTTGGCCGGCCAGTTCCAGAGACGTAATCCGGGTGTTGAGCTGGGCAATTTCATCGAGGTTCAGATTGACCCCGTCAATTTTTGAGGTGAGGGTGTTGTTGATATTTTTACGCACTTGCTGGGTTTCATTGTAGACATTTACAAAAGTGTTGCCGACCAGTTCGCCCCGTTGCAAAACCGCCTGACGTTCAATTTCGCCACCTGGGTTGGTCGATAACTGGCGCCAGGCATCAAAAAACTGATCAAATTCATCTGAAATGCTGCCATCCCCAATGCCGACGCTGCGTTCGAGTTCGGCCAGGGGGTTAACCATGCTTTCTTCTAAACCGAGTTCCGCCGCCTTGTCTTTAATTTGGCCATCAAGAAAAACATCATGGGAGCGCTTGATCGAGCCGACAGTAACCCCGGTACCGATGAAAAAATCCCCAAAATTAAGCGCTGGGTAGGGGGTTAAATTGGGGCTTTGGCGCGAATAACCAGGGGTGTTGACGTTGGCGACGTTCAGGCCGGTAATTTCAATGGCCTTCTGGTTGGTTTGCAGCGAGGTGCGCCCCGCGTTCAAGGCTGCATTCAGTCCGCCGCCCATGGCTCTAGACCCTTCCCGACAAGAGGCGTCCGCCGCGGTTCAACCTTTGCGCCTTGCCGCCCCCGCCGTAAACTTCAGGGACATTGCTCTGGCCAAAAAATTTCATGGTTTCACGCACAAAGGTTAGCCCCGACCAGATCAAAAAAGCGTTGCGTCGGTTTTCGTGATCAATTTGTTTTACCAAGCCTTCAAGGCCCTTGACGTCTTCCGGGGCCGGATTGAAGCTGTGCAGCAGGTTGCGTTTGCATTCCACCACCC
>Ga0210024_1001153_pt1 | contig 24120 bp, 23 predicted proteins | sample CryGeymeta201525_FD_183988 | JGI IMG/M metagenome (GOLD analysis project Ga0210024, IMG submission 183988) | Groundwater microbial communities from Crystal Geyser aquifers in Utah, USA - Crystal Geyser metaG 2015-25 (SPAdes) (version 2) | ecosystem: Environmental > Aquatic > Deep subsurface >...
CCTTATTCACCTTTTAGCATCGGAATTTCTTTGAAATTCTGATGCTATAAAATATAGTAATCACTATTAATCCTAACCCTAAACCTAACCATACTCCATTAAAAGTACGTAACATTGAAAATAAAAAGGGAGTATGAATATGACAGAAGGTATTAATTAAAGTGACTGGAGCGATAGTCCCGATTATGATTATCGGAATTTTAAATTCTTTTACCTTTAAAAAATTCATACTCATGGCCAATAATAGAGCTGGATAACCGATTAAAAATTCTTTATTTCGGGGACGAGCAATTAAAGTTTTTTCTAAAAAGATTCTTATCTTTTCTTCAATGCTCAATACGGGAAGAAAAGAGAAATTTCCTGAACGAGAAATATAAATTACCAAAAATACAGCAAAAAAGAACATTATAATTACCTGTTCAATCAGGAGAGGTTTTTTGATATTTTCTAAAATCATTAATTTACCGGCATTCATTTTTAACCACATTATTACTAAAACTAAAAAAAGAGGGATTAGATAAGATATCTTTATCCCACTAAATTGCTCTATCCCCAGCATAAATTTATTATTGCTTAACAGAGCTGCTATTAATAGAGCACCGGAAAAGGTAATTAAAATAACTCTAAAGAAGCCAGACAAAACTTCTTTTATCATTAGAATAAATCCGGGATTATTCTTAGGAAAAGCTGTACTATTTTCTAAATTAAGATTATCTTTTCCCAAGAAATATTTTTCATTACTGATGATAGCTAAAGTAGGAAATATTAAAGCTGCCAGTAAGGCCATCAATTTTATTAAAAAGATTTCTTGATTTAAAAAGAGGAGAAAGAGAGAAAATAATATTCCTAAAAATAGTAGAGAATATTCTTGATATTTTTTTAAGTTAAAAATATTTTTCAATAGAATTAATCCACCTGAAATAACTCCCAGGATCAATAAAAGAACAAATATCTTTGGTTCTTGATAGGTGGCAGAAAGTAAACTGGCTTTTCCGGTGCTAAAACCACTCGCTTTTAAATTTTCCTTTATAGCTCTAATATAAGATAAATTCTCCTCGATAAGATCAGAGTCAGACTTCATAAAAGGTTTGATATAAAAGATTCTAACCTTTCTTTCTTTAGCTGCTCTAATCCATCTATCTAGGGCTTCCTGTTTGGGAATAATCACCATTTCCTCTTTGGTAATACTATGAACTCTAACTGCTAATTCGCTTGCTGATTGGGCAATTGTTTCAATTCCTTTCTGACCAGTAAATTCGATAATTCCGAAGGGATACCCTTTTGTTTTTAGAATTTTTGCAGTAAAAATTAAATTTTCTTGGAAAGGATAACCCAAAGCTGTTTCACCATCAAAAATTATCCCTGAAATCTTTCCTGCTTCATCGCTCTCTTTAAATTTAAAATCTATATCTTCCTTATTCATTGGAGAGAAATTTTTTAAACGTAAGATAACCTGAAAGCCTAAATTTCTTACTAATTCAATATCTTCTTCAGAAAATCCTAAACTTAAATCAGCAAGTTTTTCTTCACTCCCTTTTACCTTTAAACCTTTATAAGGAAAAATGGTAAGATCTCTTACTAAATTCTCTCCTAATTGTCTTTGTAGATTATCTTTTATACGAAAATAATCGTTTTTGTCTTTAAATATAATATAAGTTTCCCCTGGTAAAGACTGATATTTTTCAAATAGATCAATTGTTTTTAAAAAGAAATTTAATTTATTAAACTCTTGGCCAGAAAAATAAAGTATTTTTTCGGATAAGGCCAGACTTTCCAGAGTATCTTCTTGAATCGCGATAGAATTAATCCCAGAGTTTTTTATTTTAACTAACCATTCATTTTCATCATAACCTTCCTGGTAACACAATTCTCTCAATTCGTTTAGACTCATCACCAATTCTACTTGTTTAAAATCACTTTCCATTTTGGAACGATGAAAACTTATAATCCCGGAAATTACTAAAGCCACTATAATAAAAAAAATTAAAATTGAATAAGATTTTTTAGGCATGATAATATTTCCTTTTCTTTTACTTAATATCTAATAATCTTAAAATATTTTAGCATATTTAGAATTAGAAGTAAAAATATTCATAAACTAAAAACTTTAAACGAAAAACGTAAAACCATAATTTAAAATTCAAAACTTTTTCTTCAATTTTAAGTTTTAAGTTTTGGTTTTACGCTTTACGCTTTTTTACTACCCGCTATACGCTATTTAATATTTTTAATCTTGGCTTCTTCTTTTTTCTTTACTATATACTATATACTGTATACTATATACTAAATTACACTCCATATCCTTCTTCATCATAATTATGGTTACCATTTAATATTTCCATACCTAAGTGATATTTCTTAGCAATTTTCTTCTTCAAAAAATCTTTAGCTACTTCCGGAAATAAAATATAGGATAAAATATCCTCCATACTTTCGGCTAAATGAGATACTTTCTTTCTTGCATCTTCAATAGCAGGCTTCAACAAATCAGCAGGTCGACACTTAATTATATCACTTTTATTAATCTTTGCCTTCTTAAAAACTTTTGGGTCAATAGGGGCAGGTGGTCGACCATAAAATCCCTTAATATATTTACGAACTTCTTCCGGAATCATCTTATAACGTTCCTTTAAAATAACATTTAAGGTCGCCTGAGTCCCCACAATCTGACTGGTAGGAGTAACTAAAGGCGGATAGCCTAATTCCTTTCGAACTTGCGGAATTTCTTTCAAAACTTCTTCATATTTATCTTCAGCTTTCTGTTGCTTTAGTTGAACAGATAAATTAGACAGCATTCCTCCCGGAATCTGATAAGTTAATACTCGTGTATCTACATCTTGAACGTTAGACTCCATTTCTTTATGATTTTCTCTTACTTTTCTAAAATAAGCAGAAATTTCATAAGCCAGTTTTAAATCTAATCCAGTATCATAAGGCGTTCCCCTCAAAGTTTCCACCAAAGGTTCCACGGCAGGTTGAGAGGTTTGAAGAGCTAAAGAAGATATCGCTGTATCTACCACATCTACTCCAGCTTCTACAGCTTTTAAGTAAGCCATCATCCCCATCCCACTGGTAAAATGACAATGCAGTTGAAGGGGTATGGAGACAACTTCTTTAATAGCTTTAATTAAAGCAAAAGCTTCATAAGGAGAAATTAAGCCGGCCATATCTTTTATGCAAATCGAATCTGCTCCCATCTGCTCCATTTCTTGAGCCATTTTTACGAAGGCATCATGGGTATGAACTGGACTTATAGTATAACAGACAGCTCCTTGAATATGAGCACCCTCTGATTTAACTACTTTAAAAGCAGTCTCCATATTACGAATATCGTTTAGAGCATCAAAAATGCGGATAATGTCTAACCCATTAGCTATTGCCCTTTTTATAAATTCGGTTACCACGTCATCAGAATAATGTTTATAACCTAATATATTCTGTCCCCGTAATAACATTTGAAGCTTGGTATTAGGAAGATGCTTTCTTAAAGTTCTCAATCTCTCCCAAGGGTCTTCATTAAGAAACCGCAGGCAACTATCAAAAGTAGCCCCTCCCCAGATTTCCATGGAATAAAATCCCACTGCGTCTAATTTATCACAGATAGGCACCATCTCCTCGATAGTCATCCGAGTAGCTATTAATGATTGCTGGGCATCACGCAAAGTGGTATCGGTAATCTTCAGGGGGTGAGTTTTTAACAATTTTCCTTCTTGTAAAGAATCAGTATTTTTTAAAGAATTATTATTTTCTATCTTCATATTATTAGAGATTCCTATTTTTGATTCTATTTTTTTCACGATAGGCAATATTAAGGTTAGCTTTATTTCAATAAAGCTAACATTACTCCAGCAGCAACCGCAGTTCCTATTACTCCTGATACATTAGGGCCCATAGCATGCATTAATAAAAAGTTTTTTGGATCTGCTTCTCGACCGACTTTCTGAACCACTCTTGCAGACATAGGTACTGCAGATACTCCGGCAGCACCAATTAAAGGATTAATCTTTCCGCCAGTAATTTTATTTAATAACTTCCCAAACAAAACTCCCCCCGCTGCACTAAAAGCAAAAGCAATTAAACCTAAAATTATTATTTTAATAGTCTGAAAGGTTAAAAAATATTTGGCTTGCATGGTAGCTCCAACACAGGTAGCCAAAAATATAGTAACAATATTAATCAATTCATTCTGAGCCGTATTTGACAATCTATTCACTACTAAACTCTCTCTAAATAAATTTCCTAACATTAACATACCAATAATAGGAACCGAAGGTGGTAATAAAAGACCAATTAAAACGGTTGAAATAATGGGAAAGAGTATCCTTTCTGCACGAGATACTGGCCTGAGTTGTTTCATAACTATCTTTCTCTCCTCAGGGGTAGTCAATAATTTCATTATGGGAGGTAGAATTAAAGGAACTAATGACATATAAGAATATGCTGCCACTGCAACTGCCCCTAATAAATGAGGAGCCATTTTCACGGTAAGATAAATAGCCGTTGGTCCATCCGCTCCTCCAATAATTCCTATGGAAGCTGCTTCTTGAATAGTAAAGCCTAAAATTTCTGCCCCAATTAAAGCAATAAAAACATCTATTTGAGCTGCTGCTCCCAAAAGGAGAGTTATAGGATTAGAAAGTAAGGGACCAAAATCCGTCATTGCTCCAATACCCATAAATATTAAACAAGGAAATATTTCATGATTTATCCCAAAGGAGATAAAATATAAAAGACCTCCTTCCTCCATTAACCCAGCTAAAGGTAAATTCACTAATACTGCTCCAAAGCCGATGGGCAGAAGAAGCAAAGGCTCAAACTTCTTTGCTATAGCAAGATATAATAATACTCCTCCCACCAGAAGCATTATTATATTACCTTTAGTAAGTGCGGCAAAACCAGAAAGAGTAAATAAAGAAAGGATTTTCATTAAAAGATTCATTTAAATTCTCCTTTCTATCCTAACCTATCACCATCAAGATATCGCCTGTATCAACCATATCATTTGCGGTTACATTTATTTTTTTTACATTTCCAGAGGTATCAGCTACAATTTCATTTTCCATCTTCATTGCCTCTAAGATTAATAAAGTATCTCCTACTTTTATACTATCTCCTTCCGATACTTTTAGCTGGAGTATCTTACCCGGCATAGGTGCTAATACTTCTTCTCCAGCTACCGCTGCAGTTGGTGCTTTAGAGGAAGCTGGGTTATCTGAAACCTTAGCCGATTTTGATTTTACCGGTTCTTCTTTTACTTTTGTTATTATAGGCGAGGGGGCAGAAACAGTTCCTTCTGAAGCTTTATTTTCACCTACTTCTTCTACCTCAACATCGTATACTTTTCCTTCCACCTTAATTATAAATTTTCTCATTCTATTTATAGTCCTCCTCTTTCCTCAATATTTTATATTTTTACCTAACATTAATTCTTGTCTCCCCAGAGTAGTCCAGGGAGAAATAACCGATGGTTTATATTTCTTAAGGTGTAATATTTTAATTTTACTTTTCGGTTTTTCTAAATATGAAGCTACCGCTGCAGTAATTAATGCTACTAATTTACCTTCAACTTCTTCATTTTCTTTTATTGAATTAGTACTGATTACTGGAGGAACAATTTTGGTTTCTTTGGTTATCTTTTTTGTTTCTTTAATTTCGACGATATTTTTTAACAATACCATAACTAAAGCTAATCCTCCTAGAATTAAAAATACCAAAGTCATATCTATAACTGCCAGTTGTAGAGCTCCACCAATTCCTTCAAACATCTTTTCTTTCCTCCTTCTGATTAGTCGTTAGTTGGTTATTTGGTTAGTTAGTTACTTAGTTAGTTGGTTATTTGGTTAAATAATATCTATCGATAAAATACCTAATAAATAATTTATTACTGCTAAACTCTTAAACTAGCTAACTAGCTAACCGGGTAACTAAATAACTATATGTTAATTACACTGGAAAATTACCGTGTTTCTTTGCTGGTCTACTTTCCCTTTTGGTAGATAGCATTTCTAAAATTGTAATCAAACGTGGTCTGGTTTCCCGAGGGTCAATAACCATATCTACATAACCCCGTTTTGCTGCTTCATAGGGATTAGAAAATTTTTGCTTAAATTCTTCAATTTTTTCTTCACGAACTTTTTCAGGATTTTCCGCTTTCATTATTTCCTTTTTAAATATAATATTAGCTGCCCCTTGGGACCCCATTACCGCAATCTCAGCAGTAGGCCAGGCGATTACCTGATCTGCTCCTAAATCTCTACTACACATTGCCAGATAAGCTCCTCCATAAGATTTACGAATAATCAAAGTAATTTTGGGAACCGTAGCCTCAGAATAGGCATATAATAATTTCGCTCCATGTCGAATAATTCCTCCGTATTCTTGAGCAGTCCCGGGCAGAAATCCTGGAACATCAACAAAAGTTAAAATAGGAATATTAAAAGCATCACAAAATCTGATAAAACGAGAGGCCTTATCAGAGGCATTAATATCTAAACAACCAGCTAATACTTTTGGTTGATTAGCAATAATACCTATAGAGTGGCCATTTAATCTGGCAAACCCAGTAATGATATTTGTGGCAAAATAAGATTGGGATTCAAAAAAATCTCCTTCATCTACAATATATTTTATTACCTCTTTCATTTCATAAGGCTTATTAGGATCTAGAGGTACAATATTTAATAAAATCTCTTCCTTTCGATTAAGATCATCCTTACTTTCTACTATCGGAGGATCTTCAACATTATTAGAAGGGATAAAACTGGTTAATTTTCTTACCATCTGATAAACTTCTGCTTCATTCTCGGCAGCAAAGTGAGCCACTCCGCTCTTTACATTATGAGTCATCGCTCCTCCCAGCTGCTCTGAGCTTACTACCTCACCGGTAACTGCTTTTATAACTTCTGGTCCAGTAATATGCATTATCCCTATATTCTTTACCATAAATACAAAATCCATTATAGCAGGAGAATAAACTGCTCCTCCAGCAGCCGGCCCAACAATTATGGATATTTGGGGAATTACTCCTGAGGCAATAGTATTTCGATAAAATATTTGCCCATAGCCACTTAAAGAATCCACTCCCTCTTGAATACGAGCACCACCAGAATCATTAATACCGATACAAGGTGCCCCCATCTTCATAGCCATATCCATTATTTTGCATATCTTTTTAGCATGCATTTCTCCTAAGGAACCACCCATAACCGTGAAATCTTGAGCAAAGACATAGACCAACCTACCATCAATAGTCCCATAACCAGTTACTACCCCTTCTCCAGGAGCTTCTACTTTATCCATATCAAAATTAATGCATCTATGCTCAACTAAAAGGTCCTGCTCTACAAAACTATCTTTATCTAAAAGGAAGCCAACCCTTTCTCGAGCAGTAAGTTTACCTTTTTCATGCTGAGCTTTTATTCTTTTCTCTCCACCACCTGCCTTTGCCTTTTCTTCTTTTTCTCTTAAAGTTTTCATTAAATCATTAATTGAAACTTCCATTAAATTATCCTACCACCTTTCTCCAGTCCTGTCAGGATAGGGTCCTTTGACAGGTTTATATAGTACTTTTTTGTAGGGGGCGGATTTATCCGCCCCGATTCCTTGCGGGTTCGATAAATCGAACCCCTACACCACCTATTCAATTCTATCCGCTAAACGCTAGAATACAATATACGAATTAGACTCAGACGGGTTCGATACCTGCCTGTGCGTGCCTGCCTGTGCGTGTCCGCACGCAGACAGGTTCGCACGCAGACAGGAATCGAACCCCTACTCATCACTCATCACATATTACTATTTTCTACTGACTTCTATTTTCTCTACTCATTTCTTTCGCTTAATTCAATAAGAATTCCATTAGTACTCTTAGGGTGTAAAAATGCTATCTTAGTTCCGCCTGCACCATATCTTGGCTTTTCATCGATCAATCTAATTCCATTCTCTTTCAGTTTTTCTAATATCTTTTCAAGATTATCCACTCTAAAAGCGATATGTTGAATTCCTTCCCCCTTTTTTTCGATAAATCTCGCCACAGGACCATCAGGTGAAGTAGATTCTAATAATTCTAACTCACTATCTCCTAAGGGTAAAAAGACAACTTTAACCTTTTGTTCTTCTATAATTTCTTCTCCGACAACTTTTAGACCAAGTATATTGCTAAAAAGCTCACTGGTCTTTTCAATACTTTTTACAGCAATTCCAATATGATCTATCTTTTTAATCATTTATTCATACCTCCTTGAGTATAAGAATGTATTAATATATTTGATAGTTTCTTTACTGCCGTATATGGATCTTCTTCACGTTTTACTATCTTAGCTGCTATCTTATTCAAAAATCCATTATTAATCGAAGACGAAAGTATTTCCTTCCATTTTTCCTGGATAAGGTCAAATATCTCTTTCTTAGCACTCTCCTGACGTCTTTGTTCTAACTCTCCACTTTCATTTAGATATTTTAGATGATTATTAATTTCCTGTAAAAGTTCTTGTATTCCAATATTATCTATAGCTATAGTCTTTAAAACAGGTGGACGCCATTTGCTTTTTGGGTTGAAATCCAACATCATTTCTATTTCGGTCACCAAACGTTCACAACCTTCTTTATCCGCTTTATTAACTACCAGGATATCTCCAATTTCCATTATCCCGGCTTTTATGATTTGAATGTCATCTCCCATCCCTGGCATGGTAATTAGTACTACCATATCAGCTACTTTAACTATCTCAACTTCTGCTTGACCTACTCCCACTGTTTCAATGAATATTATATCCTTACCTAAAGCATCTAAAATCCTAACCGTTGATTGGGTTGCTGGGGATAGTCCACCTAAATTGCCCCGCGTACCCATACTTCTTATAAAAACACCCTGGTCAGTACTTAAATCTTGCATTCTAATTCTATCTCCTAATAATGCTCCCCCCGTAAATGGACTGGTAGGGTCTATAGCTACAATTCCTACAGTTTTACCCTGCTTACGTAAACTTTTAGTCAGTTGATCAGTTATGGTGCTTTTTCCTGCACCAGGAGGGCCGGTTATACCAATTACTAAAGCATTGCCGGTATAACTATACAGCTCTTTTAAAATATTTTGAGCCTGGTTAAAATCATTTTCTGCTAAAGTTATTAGCTTGGCAGCAACTTTACGATCACCATTAATTATTTTTTCTATCATCTCCATAAAACACATATCCTAAAAGTAAAAACTTAAAACGACCTGTCTGCGTGCAACGCACAGGCAGAGAAGCGAAAAACTATAATTCAAAATTCAAAATTTGTTTATTAGTTTTAAGCTTTGCACTTTGGTTTTGCGTATTGCGTATTGCGCTCTTAGCTTTACGCTATCATTTATTTTACTTTTTCCTGAATAAATTTAATTATATCCTTAGTATTAGTCCCGGGAGTAAATACTTCGGCTATACCGATTTTTTTAAGTTCATAAATATCTTCTTCCGGAATTACTCCTCCTCCAATTACGACTATATCTTCCACCTTATTTTCTTTTAAAAGTTCCATTATTCTTGGAAAAAGATGGGTATGGGCTCCTGACAAAATACTTAATCCTATAACATTTACATCTTCCTGGATAGCAGTTTCAACGATTTGTTCAGGAGTTTGTCTTAATCCAGTATAAATTACTTCCATTCCAGCATCCCTTAGGGCTCTTGCTACAATTTTTGCCCCTCGATCATGGCCATCTAAACCAGGTTTAGCTACTAGTACTCTAATCTTTTTTTTATCCATATTTTAAAACCTCTACCTTTTAAAGCTTTATTGACTCTTTATATTCACCAAATATTCCTCTAAGTATAGTGCAAATTTCCCCGAGCGTAGCATATGATCTAACACAATCAAGAATAAAAGGCATTAAATTAGCTTCTGTTTGAGCAGCTTTTTCTAATGCATTTAAAGTTGCTTTTACTTTATGGTTATCTCTGCTTTCTTTTAGTTTTTTAATCTTCATTAATTGATGATGTTCAACTTCTGGATCGACTTTTAGTAGACCTTTAGGTGGTTTTTCTTTAATTCTAAATTTATTTACTCCTACTACTATTCGTTTGCCTTCTTCAATCTCTTCCTGATATCGGTAGGCACTATTCTGAATCTCTTGTTGCATAAATCCCTGTTCAATGGCGCGGGAAGCACCACCTAACTTATCGATTTTTTCAATATATTTTAATGCTTGCTTTTCAATATCATTAGTTAAAAATTCAATATAATAAGATCCAGCTAAAGGATCAATTGTTTCAGTTACGCCAGTTTCGTATGCTAAAACTTGCTGAGTTCTAAGAGCAATTCTTACCGAACCCTCAGAAGGTAAAGCCATAGCCTCATCTCGAGAATTAGTATGAAGAGATTGGGTTCCCCCTAATACTGCTGCAAGAGCTTGCATGGCAACTCGGATAATATTATTGTCTGATTGCTGAGCAGTTAAAGTACACCCAGCGGTCTGAGTATGAAACCTTAGCATTAAAGATTTTTCATTTTTAGCTCCAAATCTCTCTTTCATAATCTTTGCCCATAACCTACGAGCTGCTCTAAATTTTGCTACCTCTTCCAATAGATCATTATGAGCATTAAAGAAGAAGGATAACCTGGGGGCAAAATCATCTACCTTTAATCCAATATTTATAGCTGCTTCGACATAAGCTATTCCATCAGCTAAAGTAAAGGCTACTTCTTGAACTGCCGTTGCTCCTGCTTCTCGAATATGATATCCACTAATACTAATGGTATTCCATAAAGGCATTTCTCGAAAACAAAATTCAAAAATATTAGTAATTAATCTCATGGAAGGAGCTGGAGGAAAGATATAAGTTCCTCGAGCAATATATTCTTTTAAAATATCATTCTGAATAGTTCCTTTAAGTTTATTTAGAGAAACCCCTTGTTTTTCTGCTACTACAATATACATAGCTAAAAGTATATTTGCTGGAGCATTTATGGTCATTGAGGTACTCACTTTATCTAAAGGAATCCCATCAAATAGCATTTCCATATCTTTTAAGGAATCTATGGCTACTCCTACTTTTCCTACTTCTCCCAGTGCCATAGAATGATCCGAATCATATCCAATTTGAGTGGGTAAATCAAAAGCAACACTTAATCCGGTTTGTCCTTGTTCTAGCAAATATTTATAACGCTTATTTGATTCCTCGGCCGTACCAAAACCTGCATATTGACGCATGGTCCATAGTCGACCTCGGTACATAGTTGATTGAACGCCACGGGTATAAGGATATTGACCAGGAAAATTTAACTGTGTATTATAATCAAATTCTTCCAAATCTTCAGGAGTATAGAGTCGAGCAACTTCTTTCCCTGAACCAGTAACAAACTTATCTTTTCTTTCAGAAAAAAATGGTAGAGTGTTTTTTAAAGTATTACTCTCCCATTTTAGTCTTGATTTTTTTATTTTATTTATCTCCTCTGCATTGAACATTTCACACCTCTCAATTATTTAGTACAGTATATAGTATTTCCTTCGGGATCGATTCGTCGAGACCCAACCATACTAAACTAAAAATTTACAGCGAAAAACCATAATTCAAAATTCAAAACTTTTTATTTGCCTTGTCTTTTAATTTAATTTTAAGTTTTAAGCTTTGGTTTTACGCTTTACTTTATATACCACTTTGTTATGCAATTTTTTTTTAATATTTTAAATTGTAAACAAAAATATTTATCAAATTAACATTTATACCAGTTATATATTCTAATTCCCTTTTAAGGTTTTCTTGAATTTTTAATCCGACTGAAGGGATATTTTCTCCATATCGAAGTATTAGATTAATATTGACCAGAATGCCTTCCTCCTGGATATTGATTTGGGACTTACCCAATTCTACAACTTCTTTAAAATCTTTTAGAGTATAAACAATTATATCTAAAATTGCATTTTCAGATACATATAACTTCCCATAATAACTAAATGGTGGTCTTACTATTACCCTCTCGCCAATTTTTTTATTACTATATCTACGTTTATAAAATATCTCTAATGATTCCAATATATTTACTGGAAATTTTCTCTGCACTTCAATTCCCGGTAAAGGGATAACATGTCTACCCTCTTTTAACCTACTGAGTTTTGCGTCTTCAATTTCTTTTTCTGTGGAAATATCTTCAATTTTTAAAATCCTCTTAAAAGGAGGCAATCCTAAAGTTTTAATAATTTTATCTATCATTCTAACTGAAGTTCCTATAACCAATATCTTAGCTGGTTTAGTTTTTTTTATGGCCTCCATTACTTCTTGAGCATGAGTAGTCTCTTCAAAAATAGCTCTTCTAATAGCCTGAATTCTGTTCTTTTCTTTTTTGGCAGAATATCCAGCTAATATCTTATCTTTCCTAATTAAAAGTCCATCATCGATTATATAGTTTATATTATATTTATGAGCAACCAACAGGGCTTTATAACTTTTCCCCGTCCCACTTCCCCCTATTAAGGCAAATATTTTCATTTTTCTTTACCTCGTACTAGCATTTTTTGTATATCGTATAGCGAGTAGCGTTTAGCGTATAGTTAAATAAGCATTTGTAGGGGGCGGATTAATCCGCCCCGCATTTTTACGGGTTTGATAAATCAAACCCCTACACATCACTCATTACATATTACTATTTTATTCTGGCTACTGACTCCTATTCTCTTCACGAAATACGAGATACTAGATATTATATACTAAATTTTTCTTGAGTATTTTTAATTAAAAATTTTTATTTCTTAGGTTTTACCCAGCCTCTTCCTTCTATTGCTTTAGCCACTCGTAGAATAGAGATAAAATAAGCTGCATCACGAGTATAGCATTTCTTTTCCCTGGCTAAATCTGCTACCGTTTTAAAAGCACCAGTCATAATATTATTCAATTTTTCCAAGACCTCATCTTTTGGCCAATAATAATTCATATTATTTTGAACCTGTTCAAAATAAGAAACAGTTACCCCACCAGCATTACAAAGAAAATCAGGTATAACATAGATACCTTTCTCTTTTAATACTTCATCTGCTTCTAAGGTAGTAGGAGAATTAGCTGCTTCAGCATACAGCTTAACTGAATCAAAATTAATCTCATTTACATTATCCTGAGTGACCGATTGACCTAAGGCTGCTGGAATAATAACAGTTACTTCTTTCTTTAACCAGGCATCACCAGCTTCTTGTTTCCAACCAAAAGATTTAGCCTTTTGGGGATCAATAGTTCCAAATTTATCTAAAGTACCAGGGGCAAATAAATTTTTAGGATCAATCCCTTTTTCACAACTATAAGTATAGGCTTTTTTAGCATTAGAATCCCAACAAGCAACCGCTACTACTTTGCCGCCATATTGGACAAATTTCTCCACCGCATAACAAGCAACATTACCTGCACCTTGAATAGAAGCAGTAGCAGCTTTAAAATCGATACCCAATCTCGAGAGAGCTTCTCTAACACAATAAATCACTCCGTAACCAGTAGCTTCAGTTCTGCCTAAAGAACCTCCTACTCCTACCGTCTTACCAGTAACAAATCCAGGTTTCCTGCTTCTAGTAATAGTATCATATTCATCCATTATCCAGAGCATATCCTGGGGATTAGTAGCGACATCTGGGGCAGGGACATCCATTTCTGGGCCAACAAAATCATAAACTCTTCTCACCCAACCCCGGCAAAGCCTTTCAGTTTCTCTAGCGGACAATTCTCTCGGATCCACGATGATTCCACCTTTAGCTCCTCCTAAAGGGATATCTACTACCGCACATTTCCAGGTCATCATAGTAGCTAAACTTCGTACCATATCAATGGTTTCATCTTTAGCGAAACGGATCCCACCTTTGGCAGGCCCCCGTGCAGTAGAATGTTGAATTCTAAAACCAGTAAAGGTTTTAGTAGTACCATCATCCAGATCTACCGGAATAGTACATTGTAATTGCCTTTCCGGTTCTCTCATAAATGCTCGTAAGGCAGGATCAAGATTAAGTTTCTCTGCATTATGATCAAATTGAGCCTGCACCATTTCGAAAAGATTCATTTCTTTAGACATTTTATTAAAATCCTCCTAAAAATAATTTTATTACGCTTTACATATTTTATTTTTTTCTCAAACTCTTACCCAAAGATAAAAATTCGTTGATTGCTCTTGCGGCTATTTTGCCATCTCCTACTGCTGAAATTACCGTAGCTGAACCCCGAACTATATCTCCGCCAGCATAAATTCCTTCTTTGGTAGTAGCTTTAGTCTTTTCATCAGTTATGAAATAACCCCATTTATTAGTTTCAACTCCAGTGGCACTTCGAGCTATGATGGGATTGGCAGAAGTACCGATAGCATCAATAACCATATCTACTTCAATAGTAAAATTAGAATTTTCAATAGCTCTAGGACTCTTTCGGCCTGATTCATCAGGTTCACCTAATTCCATCTTCAGACATTCCATTCCGCTTACCTTGCCTTGCTTATCTCCTAAAATCTTAACCGGAAGAGTGAGAAAATTAAATATTATGCCCTCCTCTTCAGCATGATTTACTTCTTCATCTCGAGCTGGCACCTCTTTTCTTGACCTTCTATAAACAATATAAGATTCCTCTGCTCCCAACCTTAAAGCAGTACGCGCCGAATCCATAGCTACATTTCCTGCACCGATAGTAGCTGCTCTTTTTCCAATTTTAATAGGTGTATCATATTCGGGAAAGGCATAAGCCTTCATTAAGTTGGAACGGGTAAGAAATTCATTAGCAGAATAAACATCATTAAGATTTTCACCGGGAATATTCATAAATCGAGGCGCACCAGCTCCATTAGCCAGGAATATAGCATCAAAATCTTGAGCTAATTTATCTACACTAATGGTTGCACCAACTATAAGATTAGTTATTACTTTCACTCCTATTTTTTCAATTTCATTTATTTCATATTTTACGATCGATTTAGGTAGTCTGAATTCTGGAATACCATAAATTAGCACTCCTCCTGGTTTATGAAGTGCCTCAAAAAGGGTTACTTTATAACCTAACTTAGCTAAATCAGCCGCACAAGTAAGTCCGGCTGGGCCAGAACCAACTATCGCTACTTTTTGATTCTTTCTCTTTAATTCTGGTAATCTCCCGTGGACGTTATTCTCTCGAGCCCAATCCGCGACAAAGCGCTCTAATCTGCCAATAGCTATAGGTTTTTCCTGTTTTTGCAAGATACAGTATTTTTGACATTGCTCTTCCTGAGGACATACCCTCCCGGTTATAGCAGGAAGATTATCGGTCTTTAGTATTTCAAAATAAGCTCCAGCAAAATCTTCCTCCACAATCTTGGTAATAAATTGAGGGATATTAATCTCAGCTGGGCAACCCTGCATACATTTAGGAATTTTACACTGGAGGCATCTTTGGGCTTCATAAATAGCTTGTTCTTTGGTATAACCTAAAGGGACTTCTTTGAAATTATAAATCCTCTCTTTAGGCTCTTGTTCAGGCATAGGCACTTGAGTTCTCTTCATTCTTTCTTTAATCGGTATCATCTCCGCCATTATTCTGTCTCCTTTCCATATCTACAGGTATGAGTAGGTTTATGGTAAATTCCCCAAGATTTTTGTTCCTGCTCTTGGTAGCGAGTCAATCTATTGGCAAATTCTGACCATTCTACCAATTGTCCATCAAATTCAGGGCCATCGGTACAAACAAATTTGGTCTCCCCATTAATAGTAACTCTACATGAACCACACATTCCGGTACCATCTACCATAACAGAATTTAAACTAACTATAGTCTCTACCGAATATGGTTTAGTAGTCTCACAGGTTACCTTCATCATTATTGCTGGGCCAATAGTCCATACTTTCTTTATTGATTGATCCTTATCTAAGATCTCTTTTAAGACTTGGGTAACAAAACCTTTTCTCCCATAACTACCATCATCAGTAGTTACTATCAATTTTGAAGAGGCTTTCTTTATCTCTTCTTCCATGATAATGAGATCTTTGGTTCTGGCTCCAATTATAGAGATAACTTCATTACCGACCTCTTTTAAGGCACGGGCAATGGTATGGATACAGGCGATTCCTGTACCTCCACCTATAGTTATTACTTTTCCATAAAGGGCAATCTCAGTCTTTTTACCTAATGGTCCAATGAAAGAATATAGTTTATCTCCTTCTTTTAAAGTAGAAAGTTCTTCGCTAGTTTTACCTACTATTTGAAAAACAATCCGAATTAATCCTTTCTCTCGATCAAAATCGGCTACCGTTAAGGGAATTCGTTCTCCTTTTTCCTGGATCATCAAAATTATAAATTGACCAGGTTGGACCGATGAAGCTACATCTGGGGCTTCTATCCACATCGAATAGATAGTATCATGTAATCTTTCCTTTTTAATTATCTTATACATTTTTCCTCCCCAATTTTATTAGTATTTATCTTCGCATTTTTCTGATTTTAGATCTTTAGCAATATCAAATCCTAAGAGTAAGGCCTTTTCATTTACTTCTTTTACTTTGGAAGGAACTCTGGCACAAACAGCCTTTTTAATGGCTTCTGTTGAAACTACTTCGGTTAATCCTACAATTATTCCTAAGGAAATAATATTGGTAACTAATTTAGTTCCTAATTTTTTCAGGGCAGTCTCAGTAATGGGAAATTGGTATACCTTTGCAGAGATAGAAGGAATTTGGGTTACCATTGAAGAATCAGCCACTAAAATACCATCTTTAGTTAAATTTTTAACGTACTTATCGCAAGCTGCTTGGGTTAGGGCCAAAAGGATATCCGATTTTATAACTTTAGGATAATCTATTGGATTATTACTTATAACTACCTCTGACCTGCTAGCTCCTCCTCTGGCTTCTGGCCCATAAGATTGGGTTTGGACTGCTTCTTTTCTGTCATATATGCCAGCTGCTTCTGCCAGGATAATACCGGCTAAAATTAATCCCTGGCCACCAGCTCCACTTAAACAGATTTCAATCCTTTCTTTCATTATTCATTACCCCCCATTTTTTGAGCTTTTTTGATGATCTCATTATATCGTTCATTATATTCTGGCCTATCTATATCCAAAAATTCACCAATAACAAATTTCTCCTTCCTTTCCTCTACAGAAAGGTTCTCCCAAGCTTTTTTAGAAACAGCTATATCTTTTATCCATTTTAGCATCTCTACCGCTGTGCGCATTTTATTCATTTTACCAAAAGATATAGGGCAATCAGATATCATCTCTACTACTGAAAATCCTTTTTTATCTAAAGCTTTCTTCATTAATGAAATTGATTGTCTAACATGATAAACTGTTCCTCGGGCTACATAACTTGCCCCTGCTGCCATAGCCAGACTGGTTAAATCGAAAGCTTGGTCAATGTTCCCATAAGGGGCAGTAGTACCAAACCTACCGGTAGGAGTAAGAGGAGAATATTGTCCTCCAGTCATTCCATAAATCATATTATTAATAATGATGGCGGTCAGGTCAATATTGCGTCGAGCAGCGTGGATAAAATGGTTTCCTCCAATAGCAGAGCAATCACCATCTCCCATAACTACCACTACTTTTAAATCAAGATTAGCCATTTTTATTCCGGTGGCAAAGGGTAAAGCCCTACCGTGAGTGGTATTCATACTGCAAAAATCTACATAACCAGTAATTCGGCTGGAACAACCTATGCCAGAAATCATTACAATTTTATCTCTATCCCACTTTAAATCATCTATAGCCCGTATTATAGCTCCTAATACGATACCATTTCCACATCCAGGACACCACATATGAGGAAACATCTCTTCTCTAATATAATCATCAATTACTGTCTTCATTTGCTTATCTCCTCCTGAATTTTCCCTAATATTTCTATCGGATTAATTAATTCACCATCCACTCGGCTGTAAGATACGACTCGACATCTTCCTTGAGCAGCTCTTTCTACCTCTAACACCATCTGTCCTAGATTCATCTCTGGAACGATAATTAAATCAACCTGTTGAGCCAATCTATTTACTTCTTCAAAGGGGAAGGGCCAAATGGTCAATAATTTTAATAATCCTACTTTTAGTTCTTCTTCTCGAGCTAATTTTACCGTCCTTTCAGCAGCTCTTGCCACCGAGCCGTAAGCAATTAAAGCAATCTTAGCATCATCTAAAAAATACTTTTCATTAATTATAATATCCTTCACATTCTTCTGAATCTTATTATGTAAACGCCTTATAAAAGCATCTATTTCTTGGGAGTTAGAAGTAGGTAAACCTTTATAATTATGAATTAAGCCAGTTATATGATAACGATACCCTTCACCAAAGTTAGCCATAGGTGGGACTCCATCTGAATCGGGTTTAAAAGGTAAATATTCTTCGGGTGGAACAGTAGGTTTTTTCCTATCTATTACTTCAATATCTTTTTGGGTCGGTATTTCTACTTTTTCTCTCATGTGGGCAATTACTTCATCAAGAAGTAAAATAACCGGAGTTCTATATTTTTCACTAAAATTAACTGCTTTAATGGTTAAGGTGAGAATTTCATTAACGGTAGAAGGAGCCAGGGCTATAATGGGGTGATCTCCATGGGTACCCCATCTTGCTTGCATCATATCACCCTGAGAAGGCTTAGTAGGTAAGCCGGTACTTGGCCCTCCTCTTTGAACATCTACTACTACACAGGGTATTTCATTTATAGCAGCAAAACCTATATTTTCTTGCTTCAGACAAAACCCCGGTCCGGAAGTAGCAGTTAATGATTTTAATCCAGCTATAGAGGCACCAATTACCGCAGCCATACTGGCTATCTCATCTTCCATCTGAATGAATTTTCCTCCCAGGCGGGGCAACCTCCGAGCCATCCCTTCGGCTATCTCTGTAGAGGGGGTAATGGGGTAACCAGCAAAAAATCTAACTCCTGCTAATATTGCTCCCTCAACACAGGCTTCATTCCCTTGTAATAACTTTATATTTTTTTCCTTTTTTAAATTATTCATCTTTCTCTTTCACTCCTTCTACTGTAATAGCAAAATCTGGGCATCTCAATTCACAAAGGTTGCATTTTATACAAGCATCAATATTTTCAGGGATAGGCTTCCCTTGATTATCAGGAATTAAAACATCTTTAGGACAAAATTCGATGCAGATACCGCATGCTTTACACCATTCTCTGTCCACTGATATCTTTACTGAATTATTTTGGTAAATTTCTACTAATTTTTTCTGCTTCATTTTTTTTCTATCCTACCTCCTTCACTTTTAAGATCTAAAATGGCTAATTTTAACATATTTATAGAACCTTTATCGGGAACATAAATAAACTCAATAAGGGGAGTTTGGGGGGAAATTAATTTTTCTACTTCCTTTTTTCTTCCGGGAGAGGTGATTATAATATCTAAATCTGCTAAAAATTTCTTTAATTCATCTTTACTATTAAAGGTAGCAAATTTAAAACTTAAACATTTTATACCAGCTTTTCTTATAGATTGAAAAACTCTTTGAGCAAATTTATCGGTAATACATACTAAACCTATTTTTTTATCTTTCGAGGATAAGTGGGCAATGTTGACCATAGTTTCCATTTGGGGATCTAAAGCGATAGCCAGAACTCTTTGCTTTTGGTCGGAAAGGTAATTTTTTACTTCCTCAAAATGAAAAAAGGTGGTAACCACTAAATCTATCGATTTTAGTCTTTCTTTAAATTCATCAGGCTTTTGATAAATTTCATCTATTAAAATTGGTATTATAGCAATGCCGGTCCCCAGTTCCAATCCTTTGGAAAAAAAATGTAACTGCTCATAATTACATTCAATAAAGGCAATATTAATATTTTTTAATAATCTTTCTTTTTCTTCGATCCTATTATTTATTATCTTTTTAAACTCATCTAACTCAAAATTTAATTCTAAAGCCTCATTAATAGCAAAATCAATAATCTCTATAAGTTTTAGTCGAGTATTATTACCTTTTAGTTTATGCTGGTTAGAAACCCTTGGACCAGGACTAGGAAAAGTTCCTCGCCCTGGGGTGGATAATATCATATCTTCTAAAACTAACTCTTTATAAGCCATACTTACTGTATTTCTACTAACTCCTAATCTTTCTGATAAATCCCTTTCGGTAGGTAATTGTTCACCTTTCTTTAATTTACCCTCTTCTAATATTTTTTTTATCTGTTGTTTTATCTGAAGATATAAAGGAATTCCACTTTTTTTATCAATCTCTATTTTCATTGAAAATTTCCTCTTTAAAACTATTAATCCCTATTTTTATATTGGACTAATGGACTGATGGATTAGTCTTTTTAAATAATACCATATATTTTTAAAAAAGCAATAAATTTTTCCTTATTTTTTGCCTGGAAACAAAAAAATGGGGAGACAATTCTAAACCTATCTCCCCATACCGTAAACTATTTATTAATTTTTATTTTAACTTGATCTTAATCTTCAAAGTAGCTCTTTTTATTCTATTTTCTCTTCTACTATTTCTAATACTTTTTCCTTCTGGCCTTTTTCTTTTAGTAATAATTCTTTTATAGAAGAGGACAGCTCGGTCCTTATTTTTTCATTTTTAATCATTCTCAAATTTATTTTTACATTCAATATAGCGCTCTCCAGTGCTGCATCTGCCATTAAAGCTGCAATTCCGGCATCACTTACCGCATTAATATTTCCTTTTTCAGCAACTTCCTTAGAAAGACTCAAGATTTCCAGACATTTATAAGCTGCTCTGAGGGGAACTTTGGCTGCTTCGATTAAAGACTCCTGTATCTTTTCTGACCTGATCTTTTTTTCTGTTTCAGTTTCCTGGGGCATTTTATAAGTAGCCATAAAATTATTAAAAGCTTTAACATCTTCTTCTATCAATTGGCTTAATTCATAACGCAGTTTTTCCGAAGAACTTATAATTTTTTTAAAATCTTCTTCCACATCTTCATATTTTTTTTTGCCAACGGTTAAATTACCTACCATAGAAATTAAAGCTGCTCCCAGTGCACCAGTTAATGCTGCCACGCTTCCACCACCAGGAGTTGGTGAATTAGAAGCTAATTCGTCTAAAAAATTACTAACTTTTTTATCGATTAACATTATATTTTCCCCCCTTAATTTATTAGTATATAGTATATTGCTATTTATTTTTTATTTTTTTTAAGTCTTCTATTAACAGTGGAATTACTTTAAATAAATCTCCTACAATTCCTAAAGTAGCAATTTTAAATATTGGTGCATCTAAATCTTTATTAATAGCAACAATTCTCTTAGAAGTCTGCATGCCTACTAAATGTTGGATAGCCCCGGAAATACCGCAGGCAATATATAATTCAGGAGCTACGGTTTTCCCCGATTGACCAACTTGTTGATGATGAGGTAACCATCCTGCATCAACAATAGCTCGAGAGCCACCTACTGCTGCCCCTAAAAGTTGGGCTAAATCTTGTACTAGATAAAGATTATCAGGAGAACCTAATCCTCTCCCTGCAGATACAATGATATTGGCTTCTTCTAAATTAGCAACTTCAGTAACTTCCTTTACTACTTCTAATATTTTAGTGCGAATAGATAAAGGATTTAATTTCGCCTCCACCTTAATTATTTCTGGAGATGGAGACAGTGAATTTGAACAGAACTGAGATTTTTTAAAAACATTGGGTCTTACTGTAGCCATCTGAGGACGAGTATATTTACATAATATTTGGGCCATTATGTTTCCTCCAAAAGCAGGTCGAGTCTGCAGCAAATATCCCTCTTTAGTAATATCTAAATCAGTACAATCAGCGGTTAATCCCACTCTTAGTCGAGCAGCGACCCGAGGAGCTAAATCCCTTCCAGTATTAGTAGCTCCAATTAATAATATATTGGGTCTATATTGAGAAATAAGACCAACTAATATTTGAGCATAAGCATCAGTAGTATATCTTTCTAAATTTTTGTTTTCGATTAAATAAATTTTATGCACTCCATATAAAGATAAATCTTTGGTAAGATAAGAAATCTCATCTCCTACTAATACTGCGACCAACTCTTGACTTAATTTCTTAGTCAATTCTTTAGCTTTGCTCAATAATTCTAAAGAAACTGGTTTTATCTTACCTTGATGTTGTTCAATAAATACCCAAACTCCCTGATAATTTGAGATATCTTCAGTATTCAATCTTTCTCTTTTTATAAGGATAGCCCCAGTAAGACATAATTCTTGACAAACCCCACACATAGTACACCCTAGATCTATTCTTGCTAATTTATCAACTATGGTTATCTGACCAAAAGGACATAATTTAACACATTTTCCACATCCATTACATTTATTTTTATCAACTATTATTTCCGCCAAATTATATCATCCTTTCTTAAAATATCTTTTCTCGTTGTAAAAAATTTACGATTTCCTTTGCTGCATCTTTAGGTTCAAGTTTTATTAATCTACCTTTTTGATGTGGTTGAGGGGTAAAGATATTTACAACTTGGGTAGGAGAGCCATCAGCTCCTAAAAAACTGAGCTTTGCTTTCAAATCATCTGCTTTTATAACTTTAATCTCTTTTTTCTTAGCAGCTAAAATTCCTCTAATGCTCGGATAACGAGGTTCATTTAAAGTTTTCAATACTGTAATTAATACCGGTAGTTTACATTGAATAATTTCGTAACCATCATCTGTCTCTTTATGTAAAATTATATTCTTTTTATCCTCAGGAATTTCTACTTTCCTAACATAGGTTATTTGAGGAATTCCTAATTGCTCAGCAAGTTCAGGACCTACTTGAGCAGTATCGCCATCAATAGCTTGTTTACCACAAATAATTAAATCTGGTTTTAATGGTTTAATAACTAAAGACAAGGTATAGGCAGTAGCTAAAGTATCAGAACCGGCAAAGGTTTTATCTGATATTAAAATTGCCTCATCTGCCCCCATAGCCAAGCATCTTTTCAAAGCTTCTTCTGCTTGCGAGGGTCCCATAGTAATCACAATTAATTCTCCCGAATATTCTTCTTTAATCCGTAAACCCTCCTCTACAGCATTTTCATCAAAGGGATTAAGAATTGAAGGCACTCCTTCTCTCTTTAAAGTATGAGTTTTAGGATCAATCATTACCTCACTTATTTCTGGAACCTGCTTAATACAAGCTATAATTTTCACTCAACTCTTCCTTTCTATGATATGGCTAAAATTTTTACCAATATTTTTAAATATAATTATTACTAAACATTTTAAATAAAATTGCGGGGTATTTTTTGTTACTAACCGGCGAGATGTCTATTTAATCTAGTTATAATTTAACATTTTTATTCTTCAAATATGCTTCCATAAAACAATTTATTTCGCCATCCATAATTGCCTGTAAATTTCCACTTTCTACTTCGGTTCGATGATCTTTTACCATCTGATAGGGATTAAATACATAAGAACGTATCTGACTTCCCCAGGCAATATCTTTCTTTTTTCCTCTAATTTCTTTTAAATCTTTGGCTTTTTCTTGTTGATAATGTTCAAATAACCTGGCCTGTAAAATCTTCATTGCAGTCAATTTATTACTATATTGCGATCTTTCATTTTGACATTGCACTACAATGTTGGTGGGTAAGTGAGTTATTCTAACTGCAGAATCAGTGGTATTAACATGCTGTCCTCCTGCACCGGTGGCTCGATAAGTATCTATCCTTAAATCTGATTCCTTAATTTCAGTCTCTACTTCTTGATCAATTTCAGGGATAACTTCCACCGAGGCAAAAGAGGTATGCCTTCTTCTATTGGCATCAAAAGGAGAAATCCTAACCATACGATGTATGCCTTTTTCTGCTTTTAAATGCCCAAAGGCATAACTTCCATTAACCGTAAAGGTAACATTCTTTATTCCAGCTTCTTCACCAGGTGATATTTCTACTATCTTTGCAATGTACCCATTCTTCTCTCCCCACTTTAAATACATCCGCAGTAACATCTCAGCCCAATCTTGAGATTCTGTACCCCCAGCTCCCGGCCGAATAGTAACTATAGCATTATTGATATCATATTTACCTTCAAATAAAACAATTAATTCTTGTTTTTCAATATCTTTTTCTAAAAACTTGATTTTTTGACCTATCTCTTCCCAAATTTCTTTCTTATCCTCTTCCAGATTAAGTTCTAAAAGTATCATTAATTCTTCTAAGTTATTTTTTAACTCATTAACCTTAATAATAATATTCTTTAATTCTT